>Ga0207701_10004817_pt1 | contig 13651 bp, 7 predicted proteins | sample KBSSwiSSwithPhiX_FD_184294 | JGI IMG/M metagenome (GOLD analysis project Ga0207701, IMG submission 184294) | Switchgrass rhizosphere bulk soil microbial communities from Kellogg Biological Station, Michigan, USA, with PhiX - S5 (SPAdes) (version 2) | ecosystem: Environmental > Terrestrial > Soil... | reverse complement strand
GTTTATTGGTGGAACTCGTTGCCGCGGGAAATGTTTTTTTACGGCATGATCGGCTTTCCAGCGGCATCCTATCTGAGCATCTGGGGAATAGCTCTTGTTTACAGACTCGCGTTATTTCCGACCAAAATTGGCTTGACGCATTTCGCATGGCTGGTTTTTGCAGCCGTTGTATTACCGCTGCATCTCCAATCGGTGATTATTTTTTTGCCGCCGATGTTCGCCTTGCTCTTGGTTGAGAAGCGTTTAATCACCGGCCGTTTGCTCGCGTGGAGCGCCGGCGCCGCACTGATTGCCTTATTCGTCAATGCTGCATGGCTGATCCCCGCGATCCACCATCGAGCGGACGATGTCTCAGCGGCGATTGTGGACCAGTTGCCGTTGTTCGTCGGAACCAGTCCGTTCACCTTTCTTCTCGACTACCTTGGACCCCGAGGGTTTTGGACATTTCGCACGTCTTTGATGGAGAAAGGTCTCCGCCTGATGCTTCTCATTCTCGGTACGTCGGGAGCATGGCATCTGATACGGAGTCCAAAACGTCCCATCGGCGTGATGCTCGCGACCGCGGCGCTGGTGCTTTTCGCCATGACATACTTCAGCGCGCTGTCTTCCACGGTTAAGGCGTGGCAACCGTTGCGATTTAAGGTGCCGCTCGATCTAATTCTCGTCATCGCCGCTTCCTACTATGTGAGTCTCTCATTTGGGAGGAGCAGATCTTTTTCACCTTTTGTGGGTAGTGCAGTTGTCTTGGGGCTTCTGGCATTTTCGTTGAATGTGATTCAAACAGAGTCAAGCGGCCGGCTGCAGCTACGCTCGACCTTTCGTCCGGAACTCACGGCCATAGTCGAATGGATAGATCGCGAAACTCCAGAAAATGCGCGGCTTCTGTTCGAAGAGTCCGGCGATGAAAGCGGTTTCGTCTACGACCGCACCTACCTCTCGTCGTTCCTCCCCTACCTTACGGGCCGCCAACTGATCGGTGGACCCATCAATCTCTACAACGACCGCCACCACTTCGCCGAGTTTCACTCTGGCAAACTGTTTCAAAAAGACCCGCAAGCGATCTCGGACTCGGAGTTGCGCAACTATCTACGCCTCTACAACATTGGTGCGGTCGTTGCATTCCATCCGCGGTCGATTCGGCGACTTCTATCAATTCCTGGACTGGTTACGGTCGAGCAGCGCATCGGTCCGGTACACCTGATGAAAGTCAATCAGCCGTTGAGCTGGTTTTTAGCCGGTGAAGGTAAACTGAAGGCTGGGTACAATCGGTTGGAAATTTCCGAGCTCAAAGGCGATGAGCTGATCTTGAAATATCACTGGGTGGACGGTCTAACGGCTGAGCCCTCGGTGCGTATGGAACCCGTTCACATAGCGGACGATCCCATTCCATTCATTAAACTCATCCATCCCCCATTTGCGCTGAAATTGCGGGTCGCGCCCTCATAGCGTCAACTAACCGTGCGGCGCCAGCACGCGATCAAGGCAGCATCGATGGAGACCTGCCGGCCGTGGTTGACCGGGCTTGCTGGATCAAGCGCCGCGCCTCCTGATAATGCTCCAGCGCTTTTTCCTTGTTGCCCTGCAACAGCAGCAACTGCGCAAGGCTTTGGTGTGCCGGAACGAACTCGGGTCGAATCTGCAGAGCGCGCTCAAAAGCCGCGGCGGCGTCGGCATAGCGGTTTTGCGCGGCGTACACGCTGCCCAGGTAATAACTCGGTTCAGGGGCGTCTGGCGTCAGGTCAACCGCGCGTTGCAGCGGTTCGATCGCCTCATCAAGGCGGCCTTGCTTCGCGAGCGCGACACCGAGATTGAGATGAGCTCGGCTGATTGACGGATTGAGCGCGATCGCTTGACGAAAATAGCGAATTCCGGCCTCGACATCGCCGCGCTCAGCAATCAGCTGGCCATAGTTGCTGCGCACGTCCGCGTAATTGGGATAGAGCACCATCGCTCGCTCGAAATATCGCTGGGCGAGATCGAACTCACCCTGGCCGGCATATAGGTTACCGAGATTGTAATTGGCGACACCCAGATCGGGCTCGACCTGAAGCGCTTCGTGAGCGGTCTTGATCGCTTCAGCGACTTTGCCTTGTTTGTAATATGCATTGGAGAGATTGTTGTAGCCGATGGACCCCGGCCCGTGAATCCCATACATCGGCCAATTCACCACGAGGGCGGCTGTGAGCAAAACGGCAATGCTGAGGAATAGCGGCTGCACGCGTCGACGACGAAACACAGGCAACGACTCCATTATCGCTGCGGCAGCAAAAAGGTTCAGCAATGGGACCAGAGGAAAGCGGTAGCGGCCGAATATATAAAAAACCGCAACGCTCGACGCGAGAGAAAGGGTCATGGCGTAAAGCAACCACAAATGGCGCCATCGTTGGCGTGAAATCCAGATTCCCATAGCGGCAAGCGGGGCCAAAATACCGAAATGACTAATCCAACTCAGTCCGGTGAGCAGCCACGACCAGCGGGTGTAGATATAAAAATCGTCGGAATCTTCCACCTCGCGCGCATTCCAGACCATTAGCCATTTCTTACCGAGGAGCCGAATCCACGTGAGCGGCTCGCTGCGAATATAGGTCAACGCTTTCTGCAACCAAAAAGCGGACACTTCGCCCGGCGTCATTTTCCGCCCGGTCTCGCGCTCGGCCAAACGGGTCGCATCGCTGCCTTCTAAGTGCGGCTCGCCGATAATTTTGTACACCGAACGATAAGTGCCATCCGCGGCGGGGTTGTTGCCGATAAAGAAATTGGCGCCGAGTTGCGACGTGGTGAGCTTGAACTCGCCACCGCGAACGAGGTTTCGCAGCCCCACGGGAACGAGAACTAGAAGAAAACCGCCGAAGAAAAAACCGATCCACAAAGCCCGCTGCTTCAGTGACTGCTCGGAAAAATATATCGCGATCCACAATGGCACCACTATCGCTAATACCAGTGCGTTCTCGCGCGAAAGGCCGAGCAGGCCGAGAAGTGTGCCGGCACCGAGCCATTGGCACCAATCTTGCCGTGAGCCGACAAGAACCCAGAGCAGCAGAGTCAATAACAGTACATCGAGAACACTCTTTTCGATCAGCACATCGAAGAAGATTGCCGGGGCATAGAACGCCAGTAGCAAACCGGCTGCGATGCCGACACCGCGGGAAAACAATTTTTCGCCAACGAGAAAAATCAGCGCGCAGGAAACCGAACCCAAAGCCGCCTGGATCGCGCGGATGGCCCAAAGGTTGTGCCCGACCACGTGTTGCAAGACGCCGAGAAAATAAGGATACAACGGCGCTTGATAAAATACTCCTTGTCCCAGCCAGTCGCCCGCGGCAATGCGCTGAGCCCATTCGTCATAGGTCCGACCGTCCCCGGCAAGAAGGTAAAAGAGCGGGATCGACTGAATTTGGAAAAGATAGAGCAGGCGAAGACTGAAGGCAGCGGCAAAAATGACGATCATCCATTTGAGCCGACCCTGCGAGGTCTCCCGTGCCCTCTCGATGGACGATGGTTTCGACGCGGTTTGTTTTTCTATACGTGGTCTCGCTTTTTTCATGGAACGAAGCTTGGACGATACTCAGCAACTAAGTCAGTTTCAATCCATGAGCTAAGGTCCGCCCGACAGCGATTATGATGATGGCCCCTGCGATCTCACGATTCTCAGAGCCTCGGCGAGATGCGCCGCCGCTTGCTCGTTTTTCCCCTGTTTAGCGAGCACATGGCCGAGATTTTCGTGAATCTCTGCGACCGCCGGCGCAAGCTTCAAAGCTTTTTCGAAGTTTTCCACCGCTTCATCCAAGCGAGCTTGTTCGACGTAAATCTTACCTAGATTGAAGTACGCTTTGGCATAGTTAGGATTCATCCGGATAACATGACGAAATTGCTCCATCGCCTCGTCAACCTTTCCCTGATTTAACAGCAAAAGGCCGAGATTATTGCGCACATCATGGTCCTGGGGATCGATTTCTAGCGCTCGCTGATAATGAGAGATTGCCCCTTGCACATCTCCTTTCCTGGCGAGAGTTCTGGCTAAATTATAGTGAAAGATTGCAGCGTCAGGATTGATGTCGATCGCTTTGCGAAACTGTTGGAGCGCTTCTTCCAATCCGCCGCTGTCAACCAGAATATTGCCAAGCGTGTTGTGAGCGTTCGCAAACATGGGGTCGATTTGCAGCGCCTGGCGCAAGTGAGCGACCGCTTCTTGGTGCGACTCCATTTGCGCGAGAAAATTGCCAAGATTCGTATGGGCTTCCACAAATACCGGATCAATCTCCACCGCTCGCCGAAACTGGTTTATGGCCTCTGGCAAAGCACCTCGGTCCGCGAGAGCGAGACCCAAATTGTTATGCGCAAAGCTCGATCGCTCATCAATTGATAGCGCGTGTCTCCATAGGCGCTCGGAGTCCTTCCAGACTTGGCTTTGTTGCCACGTCAACGCTCCCAGAGCCACCAGGACACCTGCAGTAAACAACTCTGCGGCAGCGAGTGTTCGGGCGCTGAGGCGGTCGCTCATCTTGAGCTTCCACGCCCAAAGCAAACCCGTTCCTGGAACTACCGGCCAGAGTGCGCACGGAATATAGCTGAAGCGATCAGCTGCGACGTAGGGGCCAAACGCGACAATGCCACCTACCGGCAGGAGCAGGATCGCGTAAAAGACCCACGCCGCCAGCCCAACCGGCCAACGGCGTCGCAAAATAAAAAGTCCAATAGTTAGCGTTAAAAAGATCCCGCCAGTCGCTAGGAACAACAAATTCCACGGGCCGGCAAAAGCACGCAAAGGGTAGAGCGGTGATAGTTCGATCGGAGCCAGCGTTTTCCACAGGTAGAAGGCAAAACTATACAGCACCTGAGCCAGTCGGGGCAGCAAACCATAATTTTCCCACGTGTAAATTGTTCCCGATTGTCCTTTTGCCAACACCGCCTTGATCGCGGCTGCCAAGGCGATCAGCAGAAACGGTAGCTTTTCCCACCAAATCCGCCGGGCTTTTTTCCCGGACCATTCTCGCCAAGCCCCAGGGAAGCGCTTCAAGGGATAAACATCCAGGACAAAGAGAGCGAAAGGAAGAGTCAATGCGGCTTCTTTACCTAAAAGAGATAACGCGTAAAAAATCCATGCCGCGCTCATCCAACCCCAGCGCGATCGACCGATCGACTCCTTTTCGGCCGCTTTCAAGTAGCAAATTAAACTCAAAAAGAAAAAAAAACCGGCAATAGCTATTTCCCGGCCCAAGACCCAAACTACCGCCTCGACACGCAGAGGGTGCAGAGAAAATAGCAGCGTGGCCACGGCGGCTGCCAATCGATACGGAAGTTGCGGTGATGAAGGAGGCACCGCAAGTCGCAACAGCCGCAGGCTCAGGAAATAAAAAACCACCGCATTAACGGAATGAATCAGTAAGCTGCTCAGATGATATCCAAAAGGATTCATTCCCCAGAGGATGTAATCCAAGCCGTACGTCACATAATTCAGAGGCATGCACGACCCGAGATAGCACGTGGTAAACATCCAGCGAAGTCGCTGCCAATCGAGTCCCCGGGCATTTAGATTATTTACAAGAAACGCTCCATCATCCCAATTGACAAACCCATTCTGTAAACCTGGCAGGAATGTAAGAAAAGTCACGACCACAACAGCGGCGGGAATCAATCCCTGGATCAGCGCTGTGGAGGGGATGTCCGTATCGATAGTCTGTCCGCTCCGCTTGGGTGCGAATTTTTTTTTGGAGCTTGGTTTCATCTGAGCCGGTTACGGAAGGAACAAAATCTAACATAGGGGCCAGCAGCAGCCAAATCCGTTTCGCACACTGAATGCTCACCATCGCAACTCCATTGACCGTTCTAAATCCAGAACGGACATCGAAGTACCATCAAAGGACTTGCCGGCATGCTCAGATATCGATATTTTGGAAACCGCGTGTGATCGGCCACTCCAACGCCGTTTCGCGGAAAAAGGGACACCCTCGTAGCAGATTCGAAAAAGACGCCTCAATGTGGCTGGGTATTGGAAACCCCAGAAAGCAGATGTCAGTCGATAACCGAACCGTAACGAGTCAATGCGCGAGATGGTAATAGGAAACGAAGAGGGTGAGCGTGAGTCAGAGAACATCCCGCTGGTGGTCGATTTGGATGGGACCCTCCTGCGCACCGATCTTTTGTTTGAGGCCACTCTGCGCCTGATCAAACAAAAGCCTTGGCTTGTCCTGCTGCTCCCCATCTGGTTGTTAAAGGGACGGGCGCATTTGAAGAGTAGAATCTTTCACCTGGTCCAAATTGACGTTTCGCTTTTGCCCCTTCATGACGAATTGTTGACGTGGCTGCGAGCGGAGAAATCGCGCGGCAGGCGGCTTATTCTCGCCACTGGATCGGATTATCAGAAAGCCCGTTCGGTAGTGGGCCCGCTCGGTCTTTTCGACCTCGTCTTAGGCAGCAATGGAGAGCGGAATTTGACCGCGGGAAAGAAGCTTCGGCTTTTAGTTGAAACTTGCGGCGAGCAATTTGATTACGTCGGCAACTCGCGTTCGGATCTGGAGATCTGGCGCGGCTGTCGGCACGCGGTCTTAGTCAATGCGTCAACGCAAGTGGAGCGTTCGGCCCGGCGTTCAGCGCATGTCGTTCAGGTTTTTCCGGCATCTTTTACTGGCATCAGACGCGCCTTCCATGCGATGCGCTGTCACCACTGGGTGAAGAATTTACTGGTCTTCGTCCCTGTAATCACCTCGCATACGATCTTTGACGAAACGGTTGCGGAAAAATCTTTGCTGGCATTTCTCTCCTTTAATTTTTGTGCTTCCGCCACCTATATCGTGAATGATCTCCTCGATCTGGAAGAAGATCGACGTCATGCAATTAAAAACCAGCGGCCTTTCGCCTCAGGTCAAATCTCGATCGGCTCTGGATTGCTGCTTGCACTGGTATGTCTTTTGGCTGGCGCAGGCATAGCAGTATTGCTTCCCCGCGCTTTTCTAGCGGTGCTCGCGATTTACTTTGTCCTGACTTGTTTGTACTCCCTTTTTTTAAAACGGCTCCTTCTTGTCGATGTTCTGACGCTGGCCCTGCTCTACACGCTGCGGATCTTCGCTGGCAGCCAGGCGACGGGCATCGTGCTTTCCCTTTGGTTATTGTCCTTCGCGTTTTTTCTCTTCCTCAGTCTGGCATTCTTAAAACGCGCTGCTGATTTGATTCACCACCGCGCACACGATCGGGATATCGTACCGGGACGCGGCTATACAGCAGACGATCTGGAAGCCATCTCGATCGCCGGCATATGCAGTGGGTTTTTATCGTCGCTGATTCTCACTCTCTACACCAACAGCGACACTGTTCAATTGCTCTATCGGCGCCCGGTTCTCCTCTGGGGTCTGCAACCCATTCTATTGTACTATGTCACACGTCTATGGATCATTTGCCGGCGCGGCGAGCTAATCGATGACCCTATCGAACACACGGCAAAAGAGCCTTCGACCTATGGAGCCGCATTGCTGGCCGTCTTGGTGTTATTAGCGGCCACTTTCGACTTCAGCTTTTTCGTGCCGTGAAGCCATGCCCCGCTGTTTCGTTCTCGCATAAATCGCCTGTCTTGGTCTGACGACCATATGATAAAAGCTCTGATCACCGGCGGAGCCGGTTATTTTGGCGAGTTGCTGACTCGACAACTATTAGCGCGCGGCGATTCTGTCCGGATCTTCGACCTCAATGCTCCGACCGACATCGGTTCCGGCGTAGAGTTCGCGCAAGGCGATATTCGCGACCTTGATGCCCTCTTCGCCGCTTGTCAGGGTATGGATCTCGTCTTTCATAATGCCGCACAAGTGGCAATGGCGAAAAACAAGGATTTATTCTGGAGCGTCAATCGAGAGGGCACGCGAAATCTTTTGGAAGCTGCCGCGCGTCAAGGGGCCAAGAAGGTCGTCTACACTTCATCGAGCGCGGTTTACGGCGTTCCCGAGTCGAATCCGGTGACGGAGGAAATGGCCCCCGTCCCGGTTGAAGAGTACGGCAAAGCCAAGCTTTCGGGAGAGGTCTTGTGTGGGGACTATGTTCGGAAAGGCTTGGACATCTCGATCGTGCGCCCTTGTACGATCATCGGGCCCGGGCGACTTGGAATCTTTCAGATCCTCTTCGAGTGGATTTTCGAAGGTAAGAATATTCCCGTGTTCGACGGCGGCAAAAATATTTATCAGTTCGTCCACGGAGATGATTTCGCGCAACTCTGCATGCAGGCAAGCGCCGTCAGAGGAGCCAATTTGTTCAATTGCGGCACCGACCGTTTCGAAAGCATGCGCGAGCTGCTCGAACACCTCTGTCGCCATGCTGCGACGGGATCGAAGGTGAAATCACTGCCCATGCGGCCCATTATTGCCGCCATGAAAGTGGCGTCTGCCCTGAGCATCTCGCCGCTGGTCGACTATCACGCACTGATGTACGGTCGATCCATTTATTTCAATATTGCCAAGGCGCGGGAGAAACTCGGTTGGACTCCCCGCTACTCAAACAAAGAAATGTTTGTCGAGAGTTACGATTGGTATCTCGTCAATCGGCACAAAGTTCTGGCTGAACGTAATGCCAGTCACCACCGCTCCGCAGCGGAGCAGGGGGTGCTGAAGCTTTTGCATTGGTTTTTTTAGCGAGTGGCATAACTCCGAGGCGATCCCGTGACGAGTTTATTGAATAGCCGCACTCTTCGGCGAAACCAACGCGCGGCGCGCTTTCAATAGTTGCAGCGCTTCTTCGTATTGCCGTTCAGCCTCGATTTTCTTTCCCTGCGCCTCAAGAACGCGAGCCCACGCCACTCGGGCATCCACGAAATCTGGCTGTAGCTTGGTCGCCCGTTCCAATTGCGCCGCGGCGGCTTCCAACAATCCCTGCCGGGCGAGAGCGTTGCCCAGGCCCAAACGGATCTCTGCCTCGTTTGGATTGAGTTTGATCGCTTGCTGATAATTCTCAGCGGCTTTCTCTAACTCACCGGAAAGGGCATAGACTCTGCCTAGGTTGAAGAAAGCTTTCGCGTAACCGGGGTCGATTTGCACCGCCGCCTGAAATTCCTTGAGCGACTCCCCCGTCTGACCATTCAAGGCAAGCAAAAGGCCCAAGTTATTATGGGCTTCGGCATCATTGGGGCGGATGCTTAGAGCCTTGCGATAATGCGTCATCGCCCTATCCCGTTCTCCATGACTGGCGAGGAATCTGGCCAAATTGTAATGAGCAATGCTGGAATCTGGGTTCAGCTTGAGAACATGACTCCAGAGCGTGCCTGTATCTCGCCACACCATCGTCTGGTGCCAAGTTAATAAAGAAAAAACCATCACGATGACTGTAGCTGTCAGATATGCAGTTATTATGGTGCGCACTCGAGCGGCGCATTGAGTCATAAAGAACAACCCTGCACCGGCCAAGACAGCCCAACTGAGAAATGATAAATACGTGTACCGATCAGCGGCCAACTGCGGTCCGGTAGAAACGATACCGAGGACCGGTGTGAGCATCGCAAGGGAATAAGCCCAGCACGCCAGACCGGCAGGCCAACGCCTTCTGAAGACATACACAGCGACGCTGATGGCAACGGTTACTGCCGCGCCGGCCAAAATCATCGGATCCCAAAAACTAAGATTGGGTGGAATCTCGTAAAGGGGTGAAAGATCAGCCGGCAGAATAGTTTTCCAAGAATAAAAACCGGCGGCGAAAAGCGCTTGAGCAACTCGCGATTCGAAGCCGAAGCTTTCCAATGACCTCATCGCGGATACATGCTGCTGACCCAAGAAAGCAACGATCGCAAACAGAATAGCGGGCAATGCGAACAGGAGTTTTTCCCGCAAAACTCCCGAGGAAGGTGAGGTCCACCAAGTTCGCGGGTCGCCGTCTAACCGACGTAACGGAAAAACATCGAGGATCAGAAGTACGCCTGGCAGCGTCATCGCTGTTGCTTTGCCCAGAAGTGACAGAACATAGCAAGCCAGCGCGGCCGCCAACCATCTTCGGAATTCTGATTGGGCACTGGAATTCGCCCTCAAGTAGCAATAAACGGTGGCGAGAAAAAAAAAGCCCGACACGACATCGCGCCGCTCCGTCGCCCATGCGACAGACTCCACACGCAAAGGGTGAATGGAAAAAAAAAGCGCGGCGAACGCCGCACCAGCGCTGAGCTTCCATGGCGTCTGACTCAGTGTGCCTGGCCAAACGATTTCTAGCATGCGGCGGGAGATGAAATAAGAAAAAACTGCATTGGCCGCGTGAAACAGCAGGCTGGTCAAATGATAGCCAGTCGGGTTCGTTCCCCAGATCAAGTAATCAAGGCCAAGTGTCACCCAACTAAGCGGTTGATACGGCCCCATGTGAAACGTCGTGAACATCCAGCTTAGCTGAGGCCAACCCAACCCGCGGTAATGCGTATTGCTGATGAGGTTTTCGTAATCGTCCCAATCGACAAATTGATTCCGCAGTATCGGACCAAAGGATAATAGGGTAACTGTCAAGATCACAATTGGCCCTATCCACTGGTTGCAGAATCCTGGTCGGGTAGCGCTCGTAACCCGCATCCTGCCGTTTTTTGGGCTCATTTATTCCTTGCGATACACTCGACGATATGCGCAATGGAACTAGGGGAGCTTGAGGTCGCGCGGCTTGACATCAACTTGACTTCAAGATTTTTCTAGGGATAAGGGTACTCACTTAACCGTTGTCTGCAAGCAGATGCCATATAACAGTCTGTCAAATTTCGTTCAAGTTTTAGAGAACGCCGGCGAGCTCAGGCGCATCAGCCATCCGGTTAAAGCCGAATTGGAGATCGCAGAAATCGCTGACCGAGTCATGAAAGCCGGCGGTCCCGCCCTGCTCTTTGAGAACGTCTCCGGCAAAAATATTCCCCTTTTGATCAATGCCTTCGGCTCTATCAAACGTATGGCGATGGCCCTCGGCGTAAATGATATCGAGGAAGTCGCAAAAAAAATCGCGAAGCTGGTGCAAATTCAGCCGCCGAAAGCGTTCAAAGAAAAAATTCAGCTCGCGGGAGAGCTCATCAAGCTTGCCGGGTTACCTCCGAAAATCGTCAAGGATGGAGCTTGCCGGGAGGTGATCCAGCACGATCCGGATTTGACGATTTTGCCTGTCTTAACCTGCTGGCCCGGTGACGCCGGGCCGTTCATCACTTTGCCAATGGTTTTTTCGAAAGATCCTGTTAAGGGCACGCGGAACGTCGGTCTTTACCGCATGCAGGTCTTCGATGCGCGCACCACTGGGATGCACTGGCACTTGCATAAAGTCGGTGCGCGGCACTTCCAGCATCGGAAGGGATCTGTGGGCAAAATGGAGCTGGCGGTTTGCCTTGGCGGTGATCCAGCCATGATCTACGCCGCCACGGCACCACTACCGGACCAGATCGATGAAATTCTATTCGCCGGATTTATTCGCAACAAAGGGATGGAGTTGATCAAAGGGATGACCGTCGATGTCGAGGTACCGGCCAATTCCGATATCGTCATTGAGGGATATGTGGATCCATCAGAGCCGCTTCGTCGCGAAGGACCGTTCGGCGATCACACTGGCTTTTATTCGCTGGCCGACGACTATCCGGTGTTCCATGTCACCTGCATCACGCATCGAAAAGACCCGATCTATCCGACGACGATCGTCGGCCGCCCGCCGATGGAAGACGTCTACTTAGGGAAAGCAACAGAACGATTGTTTCTGCCGCTCATCCGAGTCACGTTGCCCGAAATCGTCGACATGAACCTGCCGATCCACGGCGTCTTTCACAATCTTGCGATCGTGTCGATCAAAAAAGAGTACCCTGCTCACGCGCGCAAAGTGATGCACGCGCTGTGGGGCTTAGGGCAAATGATGTTCACGAAGATCTTGATCGTGGTCGATCACGACGTCAATATTCACGATCTTTCCGAAGTGACCTGGATCGTCGGCAATCACATCGATCCGAAACGCGATACGGTCTTTCTCGACGGTCCGGTGGACGTCCTGGACCACGCAGCACCGCGCTTGGGATTCGGCTCGAAAGTCGGCATCGACGCGACTCGGAAATGGCGCGGCGAGGGCTTCGACCGTGAATGGCCGGAACCGATCATCATGGACGAGAAAACCAAACGGTATATTGATACCATTTGGCATAAGCTAGGAATCTGAAGGTTGCAATCTTGTCCCAATCTAAAATCGGCAATCTAAAATCTAAAATCATTAATTACGGCCGTCTAGTTCGCTTCTCTCACACGGTGTTCGCCCTGCCGTTCGCGCTTTCATCCGTTGCACTGGCTTGGCCTAAACATCCGGTCACGATGCGCGCGCTCTTTTGGATTTTGGTGGCGATGGTGGGTGCGCGCACTGCGGCGATGAGCTTTAACCGTCTAGCCGACCGGGAGTTTGACGCTTTGAATCCGCGCACCAAGGAATGGGAGCTACCCCGAGGATCGGTCACCGTTGGCGAAGCGCGCGCTCTCACAATCGGCGCGGCTGTGTCGTTTGTAATCGCCGCTTATCAGCTCAACTGGATCTGTTTTCTTCTGTCGCCCCTGGCTCTGATCATCATATTTTCTTACTCAATGACGAAAAGATTCACCTGGGCATCCCATCTGGTTCTTGGCCTCGCACTCGCGGTGGCGCCGATGGGCGCTTGGCTGGCCGTTGTGGACACACCCATCGATCCCCGGGAGTTAGCCGTGCCCTTGTATCTTGGCTTGGCGGTAATTTTCTGGCTGGCCGGCTTCGATATCATTTATGCACTGCAAGACCGCGAATTCGATCGCGCTCAAGGACTGTTTTCCGTCCCGGTCAGATTCGGCGTTGCTCGGTCACTGCAAATTTCAACGCTTTGCCATCTCTGTACGGTCGGCTTTCTTGCGATGGTCGGTGTTAGCGCGGAGATGGGAGCGATTTACTGGATTGGCTGGCTCGCCGTCATTGCCGTGCTTTTTTGGGAACACCGCATCGTCTCTCCCAACGATCTGTCGCGCATCAATCGTGCGTTTTTCGATTTGAATGCGTATGTGAGCATTGCTTTTTTTTGCGCGACCGTTGCGGATTTGATCCTCGCTCATTCAGTATAGGCCGGCCAGAAACAACCCACTCCGCCGTTACGTAACAATTTGGTATGCAAAGCCCTTTAAGGGGTACTCCTTTGTGCCCCACTGGAGTTATTGAAATTTGATCCTCGGCGACTTAGCTTCAATACGTCGGGAGGTGCGCTATGAAGAGCAATTCTTTGGCAGTGGCGTTGTTGTCTATGGTGTTTCTTTGCGGCTGTGCAAGCATGAAAGCAGGCAGTGAGGTTGCCTACGGTAGACGGGCGCTACTGGGAGGCGACAATGAGACAGCATTGGGCTACTTTCAAAGCGCTCTGAATGAAGACCCGAACTACCAGTACGGCACTGCTTACCAGCAAGGCTTACTCAGTTATGTCGGCAGAACCGAATATTTGACCGGACGTTTGCCTCAAGCGCGCGAGACGCTGCAAAAGGCACTTGCCGCGAAAAAGGAGGAGGATATCGCCCGAATTTATCTTGGCTTGACTCTTATCCGAACTAACGATCGCGAGGCTGGGTTAAGGGATGTGGAAACTGGCATGCGCGGCATTCACGATTGGCTGGAATGGGTTACTGAAGCGCATCGGTTCTCTTTCGGTCAGTTCTGGGATCCCGCCCGTGCAATTCGTTCTGCCATCCAG
>Ga0207701_10004816_pt1 | contig 13652 bp, 13 predicted proteins | sample KBSSwiSSwithPhiX_FD_184294 | JGI IMG/M metagenome (GOLD analysis project Ga0207701, IMG submission 184294) | Switchgrass rhizosphere bulk soil microbial communities from Kellogg Biological Station, Michigan, USA, with PhiX - S5 (SPAdes) (version 2) | ecosystem: Environmental > Terrestrial >... | reverse complement strand
GTCATCTGTCGACATTTTCACTGCAACGTCTAGTGCTGGTGCCATAACGCGCCAGGTTTCGTGCGAGAACCCACCGGACAACTGCGCAACGTCAAGCCGTGACACGTCCGGCGCGATCAGGCCGAGATCGAGCAAATGGACGCGCAATCGCTCAATCACGGCGCCGTCTGTCAGCGTCAACTTCGACCCCACGGCTATGAGAGTAGCAGATTTCATAGGACTTGCAATAATCGGTTTCCCAGCTTAAAGTTGTCGAAGAAACGGAGGGCCCAACGTGAAGGTGACCAGTTTCCACCTGATGTCATATCCGAAGCTCCCTGAGGGCTTTGCTGACGAGCACCGCTCGGTGTGGGTCGACGTCGATTCGAGGTTGTTCGACTCGCTGGTCGTCAGTTCGGCCTACAACGAGTACCTGGACGAGCTTGAGTACGCCGCAGAAATGGGTTTCGACGGGATTGGAATCAACGAACACCATGCCAACGGCTACGCCATGATGACGAGTCCCAACTTGGCAGCGATGTCGCTCGCCCGGCGGACGCGTGAGGCGGCGCTAGTGATTCTCGGTGACTCGGTGGCGCTGTACAACCCGCCGATTCGTGTTGCCGAAGAACTGGCCATGATCGACTGCGTCTCAGGTGGGCGAGTCGTTGCCGGCTTCCCGGTTGGCTCGCCAATGGACACGATCTTCGCCTACAGCCAGAACCCTGTGACGCTCCGCGAGCGTTACTTCGAAGGTGTTGACCTGATCAAGCGAGCGTGGACCGAGCCTGATGTGTTCAGCTTCAACGGGCGGTACAACAAGATGCGGTACGTGAACTGCCTGCCACGCCCGTTGCAGCAACCGCATCCCCCTATTTGGGTCCCGGGCGGCTCGTCGAAGGAAACGTGGGAATGGGCGTGCGAGGAGGACTACGTATACCTCTTCCTCTCGTACTTCGGATACAAGGCCGCGCAGTCCGTGATGAAAGGTTATTGGGAGCGGCGTCAACAGCTTGGTCGAGATCCGAACCCGTTCGCGGGCGGTTACGTCCAATTTGTCGGCGTCGCTGATAGCGAGGCCGAGGCACTTGACTTGTATCGCGAGCCTGCCGAGTATTTCTTCAACCGGTCGCTGCACATCCATCCGGGTTTCGCAGACCCACCTGGGTACAAAACCGTAGGTACGGTGCGCGACGGCGTCGAGGGAATGATCGAGCGGGCAGCGCGCGAATCCGCGTCTCGCACGGAGATGAAGCTGACCGGTGCATCGAAGTTCAGCTTCGAAGAGATGGTCGAGAAGGGCTATGTCGTCGTCGGTGATCCGGGCCAAGTTGCCGAGAAGTTGACGCAGATCGCGGTTGATCTCAACATCGGACAGCTGTTGCTGCTTCTTCACTTCGGAAACATGTCGAGGGAGCTCACGATGCACAACATTCGGCTCACGGGCGAGAAGGTCCTCCCGGAGATTCAGGGGCTGTTCACCGACAAGTGGGAGGACCGATGGTGGATCAAGCCGATCGCGTCGCCGGTAGTCGCGTCGGGAGCACTTGCGTGACCGGGGTGCAGAGCGCCGTGCGGTTCCGTGGCAGTGATCTGGTCGTGAGGTGTTCAGGTGACGGCGTGCCGGTCGGATACCTCCATGGACCTTTGGGCGCGCTCGGTGACAACCCTCTTCTCGCTGCCCTTGATGACCTCGGCGGCATGGCGAGCATCGCTCCAGAGCTACCCGGTTTCGGTGGCTCGCCAGAGTGCGCCGATCTTCGCGGGATCTACGACTGGGTAGTGGCGACAAGTGAGATCGTGGACGCCTGTGACTTGGCCGGGCGGACCGTGGTTGCTTCGTCGCTCGGCGCGATGCTCGCGCTCGAAGTAGCCGCGGTACGACCCGAGGCGTTTGCGCATCTGATTCTCATCGCGCCACTCGGTCTGTGGGACGACGATGATCCGGTGGCCGACACGCTCGGTGTAACTCTTCGTCAGCAGAGGGAGTTGTACACCGCGAATCCTGGAGCCACTGCTCCATTCTTCGACGACGACGGTGGTCTGCCGGTCGCCGATCAGGTCAGCCAGCGCGTCGAGCGATACGTCGCACGTGCGACAGCGGCGTCGCTCACCTGGCCGATCCCCGATTTTGGATTGGACACGCGTATTCATCGTGTGACTTGTCCGGTCACCTTGATCTGGGGCCGCGAGGACCGAGTGAGCAGGGTGTCTTACCTCGATCGCTTTGTCGCCTCCTTGCCGAACGTGAAGGCCACGCACGTGATTGATGGTGCTGGACATCTGGTGGAGTGGGACAGGCCCGAGGAGGTCGCGAAGATCGTGGCGGCCGTCGCCAGGTGAACGCCGCCACGTCGATCGAGGATGGAAAGGTGCGGCCGTCGTTCGACGAGTCATGCCTGCGAGGCTCGGTTGCCCTGGTGACCGGTGCGAGTTCCGGAATCGGCGCCGCGTGTGCGAGTGCGTTCCACGCCGTGGGTGCGACGGTCATCTTGTCGGGTCGCGACGAAGTGCGTCTGAATCGCCTCAAGGAGAAGCTGCCGGGGTCTGCAACCATGGTGAGCGACCTGGGCGAACGAGGCGCGGCGGACGCCCTTGCTCATGAGGTCCTGGAACTGTTCGGACATGTTGACATCGTGCTCAACAGCGCCGGGTTCGGGATCGTGATGCCGACCAAGCGAACGGACGAGGACTACGTCGATCGCGTGCTAGCGGTCAATGTCCGGGCACCGTTGATCCTCAGCGCTCGGCTCGCACCGCACATGGCCGAGCGCGGATCTGGTTCGGTGATCAACATCTCGTCTGTCGTCGGCTCGTTAGGAACGCCATTCCAGGCGGCGTACGCCGCGACAAAGGGGGCTCTCGACGCGATGACGCGCTCGCTTGCGGCCGAATACGGACCATACGGGGTTCGCGTCAATGCGATCGCTCCGGGCATCATCGCGACCGAGATGTGGGGTGCCCTCCTCGATGATCCGGCAATCACGGAAGGGGCGGCGGACTACACCGCATTGCGCTCCTGGGGCACCGCCGGGATGGTTGCTGATGCCGCGGTGTTCCTGGCCTCCGATGCGGCCAGATACGTGTGTGGTGAAGTGTTGATGGTCGACGGTGGCCTCGTTCGGACCGGAAACCTCGTTCCACCGACGGTGCTCGGGTTCAAGCCCCCCTCTCGGGCTGGTGATCGCGGATGACGACAATCGCATCGCACACCATTGCCGACATCACGAGGGTTCATGCAGCCGCGCAGCCGGACAAGGTTGCACTGGTCTTCGGAGCGCGAAATGTGACATACGGTGAGCTCGATCGGACAGCGTGTCAGGTCGCCCAGGCGTTGCAGAGCGCAGGCGTTGTTGCCGGGGATCGGATCGCGTTCTTGGACAAGAACTCGGTAGAACACTTTGAGGTCTTCTTCGGTGCGGCCAAGCTGAACGCGGTGTCGGTTGATATCAATTGGCGTCTCAGTGCCTCGGAGATTGCTTTCATCGTCCGCGACGCCAGCGCCAAGGTTTTCATCTTCGGTCAGGAGTTCTGCCCGGTTGTCGACACCATCAGGGCGGACATCGCGCCGACAACGTTGCTTGTAGCCATCGGTGGCCACAACGGTGTCGAGACGTACGAACGATGGTCGCAAACCCAGCCGGCCAACGACCCGGCTGTGCCTGTGACACGGTCAGACATCGCCTTTCAGTTGTATTCGTCAGGAACGACCGGACAGCCCAAGGGGGTGATGCTCACTCACGACAACTTCTACGCTCTTCTGCCGACCTTTGACGCGTGGGGCGTGGAAGGCGAGTCGGTTCTGCTCGTAGCCATGCCCTTGTTCCACATCGGTGGTAGTGGCTGGGCGACAGTTGGTTTGCACACCGGTTGCACCTGTGTCCTGGTGCGTGAGTTCGAGCCCTCGACGGTGGTTCGGCTGTTGGTGGACCACGGGGTGACGCACGCTTTCTTCGTGCCGGCTGTGTTGCAACTGATCCTTGCCTGCGAGGAGACCAAGAACGCTGACTTCTCATCGCTGCATGCAATCTTGTACGGGGCTGCTCCGATCTCTGAGGATGTGCTAGCGCGTGCCCTCGAGGTGTTTGGTTGTGATTTCTGGCAGGCGTACGGGTTGACGGAGACGGCGGGCGCGATTGTCAATCTGCCGCCGGCAGACCATGTTGACCACACAAATCGGCATCGATTGCGGTCGGCGGGCGTCCCCGGACCAGGCGCCGAGTTGCGCATTCTCGACACTTTGACGGGTGAAGACCTAGGGCCTGGCCAAACCGGCGAAGTCGTGCTGCGGTCACCACAGGTGATGGTGGGCTACTGGCAACTGCCCGACGCAACAGTGAAGGCACTTCGTGACGGGTGGCTGCACACCGGTGACGTCGGCTTCGTCGACGAGGACGGCTATTTGTATCTCCAAGACCGTGTCAATGACATGATCGTCAGCGGCGGCGAAAACGTCTACCCCATTGAGGTCGAGAACGTGCTGATGGGCCACCCAGAGGTTTTCGATGCTGCCGTGATCGGCATCCCATCCGAACGCTGGGGCGAGGCACCGGTCGCCGTCGTTGTTCGTGAGTCGACCTCTGAGATTTCCGAGGCTGAGCTGATCTCCTACTGCCGCGAGCGGCTTGCCCACTTCAAGTGTCCGACGCGAGTGGTGTGGACAGATGAGCTTCCGCGCAATCCCAGCGGCAAGATCCTCAAGAAGGACTTGCGCGCCCCCTACTGGGAAGGGCGAGATCGTTTCGTATCATGACGAGCCGGTCAACGAGTTACGAACTCAAGTCAACTCCTGTTAATTGTTCGTAGGCTCGGGCGTACTCGTCGTCATCGTCGATGGCCGCCAACGCGATCCACGCTTCGTCCGACGTTCTTGCTCGTGACCGGGTGAGTTCGACTCCGCTCCACGAACACGGGTGCCGAAACCGAAACTTTTGTGCAGTCACTGCATCGCACACGACCTGACCCACTACGGCGGGTGCTGTGGGCTGCGCCAGCCCCGCGGAAACGTACCTACCCAATCGAGCGAGGGATGGCGCGTACGGCCCACCTGTTCCGAGGATCCGGCTTGCCCTCTTGTCGAAGGCCGCGGTCAGCGTCACACCGGGTTCGATGACGACGACTCGAACATCGAACGGCGCGGCCTCGAGCGCGAGGCACTCGCTGAGCCCCTCGAGCGCCCACTTCGACGCGACGTACGGCGATTGCCAGGCACTGGCGACCCGCCCGGAGGCCGATGTGACGTTGACGATGCATCCGCGGCGCCGTTCGCGCATCCCGGGGAGTACTGCTTGGATCCATCGGACGGCGCCGATGCAGTTCACGTCGAACGTATGGGCGTACTGGCTCGGCGGAGTGAGCTCCACGACGCCCGTGGCACCAACACCGGCGTTGTTGACGAGCACGTCGACTTGTCCGGCAGCTTCGACGACGTTTGCGAAAGCCGTGCGCACCGATTCCGAGTCACGAACGTCGGCGATGATGGGCCGAACGATCAGGCCTTCCGCTGTCGCGTCACTGACCAACCCGTCGGCGTCGTTGTTCGTACGAATGGTTCCGAAGGTGCTGAAGCCCGCAGCTGCGAGCGCAAACGTTGTTGCACGCCCGATCCCAGTGCTCGCACCCGTGACGAGCGCGACGGCAGGTGGTCGGACGAACCTCATTTTTCGGAGCGTTCGATGGCGTCTTGCGCGAGGTTCGCGTCAAGCTCATTGATGACGGCGAGCAGCGCGTCTGCCAGCGGTGCGAAGTCTCCCGGGTCGAGGGTCAAGCCCCAGTTTGCGTTGCTGAGCATCGCTGATGCCGACGCGACGATCTTTCGTCCGGACGGCGTGATTCTGGCCAGCGTTCGGCGACGATCTGTTGGATGGCGCACTCGCTGAACAAGCTGCTGTCGTTCCAGCTGATCAATGAGGTAGGTCACCGTCGTCGGATGAATCTTCAAGGCGTCACCGAGGTCGCGTAGCCCTAGTTCGCCAGCTTCGATTGACGCCAGGGTCGAGAGCACATCGAAGCGTCCAAGGGTTAAACCTGTCGACGCGAGCAGCTCTTCCAGCCGTGCCGTCAGGCGTTGAGCTGAGACGAGGAGCCAGCTGGCCGCCTCCATCGGCGCGGTGCCCTGTCGACCCTGTTCAACCCAGCGCCGTTTCATCTCGTCGATTGCGGCCGTATGCACAACTGCGGGCGCCTCTTCAGAGGCACTCGTCTCGATCGAAGCCCGCGGGTACTTCGGTCCGTTTCTGTTGTCGCCGGCGCTCACGGACGCGACTGGAGAGTAGTGGGGAAGTGATTGCAGCTCCCCAGACCCTCCAGCGCTGCCCCGAGTGGGAGGTTGTCGAGCATCAGCTTCTTCAACGGCTGTGTGAAGAGAGCCCGTGTGGCACGCAGCGTGACATCGGGCTGTTTGGCCAGCTCGCGCGCAAGTTCCCACGCCCGGGCGACGAGCTGCTTCGCGTCCACGATCTCATGGACGAATCCGATCGTGTGTGCCTCCGTCGCGGTCACGCGTTGCGCGGTAAGGAGGAAGTACTTGGCTCGAATGTTGCCCAGCACATAGGGCCAGATCACATGCGCGCCGTCTCCGGGAACCACGCCATTGATGAAGTGAAAGTCGTCGGAGAAGTACGTGTCCTCAGTTGCGATCACGATGTCTGCCAGTACCGGAATCTCAGCGTGGACGGTAACCGGTCCATTAAGCGCACTGATCATCGGCATCTCAACGTCTACGACGCAGTTGATCAGCCGAAGAATTTCTCCATACACACCCGAGTGCATCGCCGCCGTATACGGCAAGAACGCCTCCATGACTGACATGTCCATGTCGGACGCCAGCAGGAACGCATCGTCAGTCCCGGTGAGAATGATGACCCGATTTTCGAGGTCCTGACCGACATCGGAGAAAAGATCACCGATGTCGCGATGAAGCGCGCCGTCGAATTTCGCTCTTCCTCCGTTGGTGTGGAATCTGATCTCCAGGATGCCATCGTCGCCACGTTCGAACTTGGCGAAGCTCGAGTAGCGTGCGCTGTACTCATCGAAGTTTGCTCTCATACCGGTCTCCTCGTGTTGTTGGCTCGGAAGTTGCTGGTCATTGCAAGGGGGCGAGAAGTCCGCTGCCCGCGGACGTCCCTCCGTCTACTGGCAGCGCGACGCCACTGATGAACGAGGCCTCGGTCGATGCGAGGAAGGCGATCGCCTGCGCGATCTCATTCGCCTCTGACCATCGCTGTAGCGGAATCGCTGCTCGGATCGCGTTGTACGCCTGAGGGGCGTCGCGCTCGATGAACTCGCTCATAGGCGTCCTCGTGGCCGCCGGACAGACAGCGTTGATCCGAATACCATCGCGACCAAGCTCGCGCGCTAGTGACTTGACGATGCCGATGAGTGCGTGCTTCGTTGCCGAATAGGCCCAGAATCCAACATCTCCCGCGATGCCGTGCAGCGAAGAGTTGATCACGATCGAACCGGAGCCTGTGGCACGCAGTGCCGGTAACGCGGCATGGATCCCGAACGCAGTGCCTCGCACGTTGACATTCCACATCTCGTCGAACACACCCATGTCAAAGTCGTCGATGCCTCCGCCCTTCGAGATCCCGGCGTTGAGCACAGCGCAGTCAAGGCGACCAAATCGTTCGGTCGCCGTCGCGACCATCGACTCGTTGCCTTCCTCGGTGGAAATGTCGGTCACGTGCGGATAAATACCGTCGACGTCGTTCGTCCACGCGAGACGGTCTCCGTCCCTATCAACCGCGACAACCTTCCAGCCTCGACTGGCCAATATTTCGCACGTGGCTCGACCGATGCCGCCGGCAGCACCCGTGATCACCGCCACCCGCGTCGTGTCCAGGTCGGTCATTACCCCTCGCTTTCGAAAGTCGAGCACAAGTACTCATGAAACCAAATATTTGAAATCCGTTTGTACTAGTTCCTATGAGCTAGGTCAAGTACAATGAGTCGATGCACCCGTCGGACGCCGAGGTCCGTTCCTTGTGAGTCAACAGCGCCGCCCGCCGAGCTCGGCGATGCTTCGATGTCTGGCACTCGAGTCACGGCTGCCGTTGGAAATGATCACAAGCGTCCCGCTGGGCTTTGCCCTTCCTCGACATCGTTCGGGCGATCCGGTGCGCCCCCGGCCCGTTCTGGTAGTTCCGGGGTTCGTACAGAACGACTCTTCGGTCGCCGGCCTGCATTGGTACCTGCGGCGCCTTGGCCTGCGGACCTACGGGTGGAAGCTCGGGAGGAACATGGGCCCGACGGCAGAGGTATGGGACGGCATGCAACGGAGATTGGAGTCGATCGCCGGCGAGTTCGACACAGCGGTGAGCATCGTTGGGACGAGCCTCGGCGGTTGCTTTGCCCGTGAGCTCGCTCGAGCGAACCCGAAGTTGGTGCGCGAGCTCGTCATGCTTGGGTCCCCATTTCGCGCCAACGAAAGCAGCGCCAGTGGTCCAGCGATGATGGCGTGGCGCGCGTTACGCAAGCGCTTCGATGACGACACGCTGGAACGTCTACTCAAAGCCGGCGAGGAACGTGAGCCGCTGTGTACGCCATCCTCGGCCGTATACAGCAGATCTGACGGGATGGTCGCCTGGGCTGATTGCCTCGAAATGCCCGGACCGATTCACGAGAACATCGAGGTGCGCAGCAGCCACATCGGATTGTCGTGGAATGCTGCAGCTCAGTTCGTCGTCGGGGATCGTTTGTCGCAGCCGGATGGGCACTGGCGGCCGTTTGTGCCGCCCCAACGAATTCGCCGGCTCTACCCTGGATTCAGCGGCGAGGCTTCCTACGCGGCTTCGTGACTGCCTGTTGAAGTGCTTCGAACGACCGTTGGATGCAATCCGCGTAGTGCTCGGGATCTTTCATCATCTCCCGATCTGATGTGATCGTGATCGTGATCGTCCCGTTGTAACTGAAGACCGTGTGGAACAAGCCGAGTCCATCGGTGAGCGGTCCGAGCCCGAACAGGCGGACGAGCTGGGCACCCATGAAATACAACGGAACCTGCGGTCCGGGCACATTGGTAACGACGGTGTTTCCTCGTGGCGGGGTTCGAATGCCGAGTTGGATGCGTGACAACAGACGAGATGCGAGCGCAGCCACGTTGCCCTGAACGTACTGGGAGTACTCCGTGAGCAGGTCGGCACCGAGTGCATTCGCGAATTCCTTCGAGCCAACCGACTCCTCATGCACGTCGTGCAGCAGTTGCATCGGATCGCGGTGACGAGGGTCGATGTGCACGAACATCATGGACACGCGGTTGCCGGCCGCTCCGCGATCCGCTTCGGACCGGACAGAGATGGGGGCGAGAAGGGTCAACGCCTTGTCGGGTGTTTCGCCGTAATCGTCGAGGTAGGAGAGCAATGCCCCGGCGCAAATGGTCAAGACAACGTCGTTGACCGTTGCACCGTCCACGGCCGACTTGATCGCACGAATCGCCGCCAAATCGAAGCATCGTCCTTCGACAACGCGATGGGGACTGACCGGGCCATTGAAACGCGTGCGCACGACGCCCGCGAGGTTGAGAACACGTGAACGGTGATCCGCACTTTCGAGCACGGTACGCGCGTTCGGCAGACTCCTGGACATCGACCGTAGGAGTCGGGTCGGCTGGGTGGCGTTCCTCATCAACCCACGTGCGGTGAGCTCGAGCGTCGTGAGTTCTGGGGCGGGTGGTGTGTGTCCCGCGGTCGGAGCGGGTGCGCGTGGATCCAGATCATGAATCGCCTGCGTCAACTCCGTGCCGCTCACGCCATCAACTGCGGCGTGGTGAACCTTCGACACCAACGCGAAGCAACCAGGTGGCAACCCTTCCACAGCGTTGAGACCTTCGACAACGGTGAACTCCCACAGCGGACGCGCTCTGTCGAGCGGACGTGAATAGATGCGCGCCACTTGGATGCACAGCTGCCGCCAGTCGCCCGGCCGAGGGAGTGCGATGTGGCGGACGTGATATTCAAGATCGAAGTCGGCGTCCTGGACCCACCAGGGATGGTCGATTCGTAATGGCACTTCTTTTAGACGTTCCCGGAACGCCGGTGCCAGATGGACACGCTCTTCGAGGAAGCGCAGAATTCCCGTGAATGTCACCGCCCCACCGACGGCGGTGCTTGGGTCGTAAATCGCGAAGTGTCCGATGTGTTGCGGCGCCCTCGGCGTCTCGAGGTACAAGAACATGGCGTCCTGGCCGCTCAGCTGTCGCATCGTGTTCTACGGACTGATCGATGCCGTGTCGCCGGCAGGAATGAGCGAATCTACTTTTCCCGCGTCGGGATAGAACTGGCGTGCCCAATTCCGTAAGACCCGCATCGTCTTCATCTCTTCGGGAGTCAGCAAGGCCTTCACTCGGTAATCCATATGCTCCCAAATGGGCATGTCGTCATCAGTCGAAGTCACATAGCTGTGAAAGGCCCGATGGAGCCGTCTTGTGTCAGCCTCGTCAAGCTCGTCATCTGAAGCATTGTTCAATTTGACAAGGATGGTGCAACGTAGGTCGATGACCTCAGGGCTGATCGGGGTGGCATTCTCGATGTTGATCACTCGAATCGATGGTGTTGGTGACATGTCCGAGCATGTGATCCCGACACCGAAGTTGTCGACCACGGTACGGCCGATGAATTCTCCGCCCGTCGCAGTGGGAAATGACTGATTGATCACTGACTGAAAGAGATGGTCGCGAACCGTCGCGTCCTCCTGGACCGCCGGCGACACACCACCGTGGACCCAACGGATGTGAGCGACATCGACGGTGTTCTCAATCAACATCTGTGGAGCCATCTTGGCCTCGCGCCAGATCTTTCGGCCGAGCGTCGCGCTGCGACGATATGAGCGGTCGGCGAAGTACTCGAACTCAGGTAGGTCCCAAGTCGGCGGACGTTGGTCCGCATCGTGCCAGACGTAGATCTGCTCATTGCGTTCGCAGACGTGCCACGTGCGTAGCCGAGCCTTGACGCGATCGCGGCTCGAGTCCGGAATGTCGATGTTTGACCCATCGGCCGCCCAAGCCCATCCGTGCATCGGACATCTCACGCAGTCGCCTTCCACCTTCCCGCCATAGCCGAGATGGGCGCCCTGATGCGCGCACACTGCGTCGAGCACGTGCACCTCGCCAGATTCGGTTCGGTAACACACCATGTGCTCGCCGAAGTAGTGCAGCGGTAGTACCTGACCGTGTTGCAATTCGTCCGACCATGCGACCTGGAACCATCCGCTCGGCAACACTTTGTATGGAAATCCTCTCGACACTTTGGACCCCCCCCTAATACTCGTGGTTCCGTTGTTTGGTCTTCCTAGCATATTGGAGACACGCAGGTCAATAGCCGCCCGGTCGCCGAGTCCGCTCTGTGCTCAGGTTCGGCGTTGACGGACGCCGCCGCCACGACGCGGCCGTCCGCGGGTGCCCGGCGAGTCATTCGGCGGCTTCGTGGCGCCGCCGTTGGTGGCGCGAGCATCAGCACCGTCCTCGGGAGCAAGCTGTGACACGAATTTGCGCATGAGCCGGCTCGCGGTAGCCAGATCCGACTGCGAGACGTTGCCCAGGCCGAACCGTTCCTTCTCGAGAAGGTCCAGGCCGCGCTCCGTCAGCTTGCGGCCCTTGGGAGTGAGCGCCGCCAGTATTTGTCGGCGATCGTGAGGGTGGGGTACTCGCTCGACAAGTCCAGCCTTCTCGAGCTGGTCCACGGCGTACGTGATCGTGGTGGGGTGCACGGCCAGCCTGACGCTCATCTTGGTGAGACCCAGAGCACCGTTCTTGGACCAATAGAGGACCGCCAGGCACTCCCAACGCGCCATCGTGAGACCGAGAGTCCCAAGAACGTTCTCGTACGTGGCGACCAGAAGCAGATTGGCGCGTAGCAGCCACGAGGCAGCTGTCATCTCCTCAGACGCCGACCGACCCTGAGCGTCCCATTGTGACTTCATCTCGTTGATGACCACTGCGTGGCTCTCTTCCACCCTGTCCACCTCTGCGTGATCGAGTTCGACGAACCATTTCAGACTAGCGGAACACCAACGAAATTCGGGGGACCTTCGAACCTTAGATCATAGGTCTTGCAATAATTGGGTTCCCAACATAGAGTCCACAATGGGTGAAGCAACGCGCGTAGCTTCGGGAGTAGGAGAACGCAGTGAGCACGCTGAAGGAGTACGACGGCAAGTACTCCCAGGTCCAATTCGAGCGATCCAACGGGGTTCTACTCGTGAGGCTCCACACCGACGGCGGGCCGCTCGTGTGGAACGGTCGCGCCCACGAGGACCTCGGTCGGATGTTCGCCGATATCGGCAACGATCACCACAACCACGTCGTCATACTCACAGGCACGGGCGACTCCTTCATCGCAGAGGTCGACCTGGGCGAGCAGGCATCGCTGTCCGGTGGCGTGTACGCCCGGCTGTTTCGAGAGGGTCGACACCTCACGGCGAACCTCCTCGACATCGATGTTCCCGTTATCGCCGCGGTGAACGGCCCCGCCACGGTCCATGCCGAGTTGGCCGTGTTGTGCGACATCGTATTGGCCGTCGATTCGGCGGTCTTCTCCGATTCTCCACACTTCCCCATGGGAATTGTCCCGGGCGACGGCGTCCATGTCGTTTGGCCCATGCTGCTCGGCCCCAACCGCGGCAGGTACTTCCTCCTCACGGGCCAGCAGCTCAACGCTCGCGAAGCATTGGAGCTCGGAGTGGTCAACGAAGTGGTGTCGGCGGAACGTTTGCTCCCACGAGCCTTCGAGCTCGCCGCGCTGGTCCTTCGACAACCAGCTCGGATCCGGAGCTATGCCCGGCAACTGCTCGTCCACGACATCAAGCGAAAGATGGCCGAATCGCTCACCGTCGGCATCGCCATGGAAGGGCTCGGCGCCGCGGAGTACTGGCCCGTCGGGCAGCACCGGTTTCCGACGGGTGATCAGACAGAGCGCGAAGTCGTCTGATGGGGATCGATACGTTCGCGGGCAAGTCGGCGTTGATCACCGGCGGAGCGTCAGGCATCGGCCTGGCGACCGGGCAGATGCTTGTCGAACGTGGGTGCCGAGTTGTGCTGGCTGATCTCACCGACGAGAGCGGTGAGGTCGCGGCGCTAACCATCGGCGCGACGTTCGTTCATCTCGATGTCTCGCGCAGTGAAGACTGGGCTGCGCTCGTGGCAGCTCATCCGACGTTCGACATCGTGCACCTCAACGCGGGTGTCAGCACACTTTGGCCGAGCGGCCCCAAGCCCGATCCCGGTGCTGTACGCCTTCTCGACCTGAGCGACCAAGCGATCCGTCGCGTCGTGGGCGTAAACATCGAAGGAGTTGTGTTCGGCGTGCGGGCCATGCTGCCGGTATTGGGTAATCGGGGAGGCGGGGTGATCGTCGCGACCTCTTCGCTCGCCGGAGTCAGTGGCCTGGCACCCGACCCGCTCTACTCGCTGTCAAAGCACGCCGTCGTCGGACTGGTCCGAAGCCTCGCACCGACACTGGCGCCGCTCGGAATCAACATTCATGCGGTCTGTCCAGGCGTTACTGACACCGGAATGCTTGACGACGGCTCACGGCACGAATTGCTCGAAGTGGGCTTTCCGTTGATGTCTGCCGAACGAGTGGCCGAAGCGGTGCTCGCCGCCGCCCAGAGTGAACTCTCCGGACAGGTGTGGATCTGTCAACCCGGAAGAGAGACCCTGGCATTTCGGTTCCACCGCA
>Ga0207701_10004815_pt1 | contig 13653 bp, 12 predicted proteins | sample KBSSwiSSwithPhiX_FD_184294 | JGI IMG/M metagenome (GOLD analysis project Ga0207701, IMG submission 184294) | Switchgrass rhizosphere bulk soil microbial communities from Kellogg Biological Station, Michigan, USA, with PhiX - S5 (SPAdes) (version 2) | ecosystem: Environmental > Terrestrial >... | reverse complement strand
TTAACAGCGCAGCTGTTGCGGGAAGCGGATTGGAAAGTGTTTGTCACGTGGTGAAAACGCCGGAACAATTCAGGGAAATTGTTGAAAGATTGTCAGCTTTGCCTCTTGATAAAGAAGATATCTCGGCTCGTAAAAGGGTACTTAAAGACCTCTTCGATGAGGATAAGAATTGCGCGAAACTTATTCAGCAGATATGGTAGCGTTGTCGTACACATGCCCCCTCTCGGTCTTCACCACTCTTGCCGGGAATTTATTAATAACAGGGTAATCGTGAGTAGCCATTACAATAGCGGTTCCAAAATCTCTGGAAATATGAAACAGCAGGCTCATGATCTCATCCGAAGTTTCGGGGTCAAGATTTCCGGTAGGCTCGTCGGCCAGTATAAGTTTGGGTGAGTTAAGCAAAGCCCTGGCTATATCAACACGCTGCTGTTCCCCTCCGCTCAATTCAAAAGGCATTTTAAAACCTTTGGACCTGAGTCCTACTTTATCGAGCACATCCACAATTTTTTCATCCATCAGCTTATTATCTTTCCATCCTGTTGCGCGTAAAACAAATTTGAGATTTTCATTGACGTTCCTGTCAGTAAGCAGTTGAAAATCCTGGAACACTACTCCGAGGTTCCTCCTGAGAAAAGGAACTTTTTTCCAATCCATCTTCCGCAGATCAAAGCCCACAACCGTGCATATTCCATCCCTTAATGGAAGGTCGCCATACAACGTTTTGAGCAGGCTCGATTTTCCTGTTCCGGTTTTGCCTACCAGGTAAACAAATTCACCTTTTCTTACATCCAGGTTCACATCCTGCAGTATAAGACTAAGTCCCTGGTAAATATTTACACCTCTTATTTCTATTATACTGTCCTGCATATTCAATGGTTAGTGGAGCAAAAATATGAGAAATTCTCAGGATGATGTTCTAAATTGTGCCGTTGGGTGTTGGTTACGACAAATGATGCTAACTACCGGCTTATTGAGAAATGCGTAGTTCTGCCTTAATCCTGGTTATGTTTTTTTCTACCTGCTGCATAGCCCAGGAGCTCCATATTTATAACGGTTCTGAGTATACGGCATTTTACCGTGGCATGAAAAATCATCCCTTTCTCACTACAGATTTAACTGAAACAGGGGATGTGTTTTATGATGGGGCCCTGTATAAAAATCTCCGTCTGAATTACAACATTGCGGACAACCAGGTATACTTCAGGTACGAAAAGCTGGGATATAACATCAGGCTACTGAATGAAAAGATCTCATACTTCATAATAAATGGAAGAAAATTCGAAAATCTTTCCACCAATGTTAACCTGAACCAGCCTTTTTATGAATTGTTGTACAGCGGTCACATGAAAGTGTATGCTATTCATGAAAAAGTGATACGCCAGCCGTTAAAGGCTGAAGATCCATTATTTTTTGTCCAGTATAACAAGTATTACATTTCCTACAAGGGAAAATTAACACAGGTAAATAATCTTTCATCAGTGCTTGCTGTATTGCCTGATAAGGAAAATATCACGCGGAAATGGATGCGTTCTCAAAAGCTGAATTTTAAAAAAGACCCTGAGAGATCAATAGTAAAAGTTGTTGATTTTGCAGATAAAAATATTGTTTGGCCCTCAACAGATATTGCTTCACAGGAAGTGATCGTTGAGAATAAACCATCTATAACAACGCGAATACCTTCACTGGAAGAGAACCGGCTTCTCGAGTTTGGCAATAACAACAGATCCCCTTCAAAAACAACCGTTACACTTGCTGGTTATATCAAAGACGGCAAAACCGGCGAATCCATTATCGGCGCAACCGTAACCGCAGAAAGCGGTTCTGCAGTTACCACCGATCAGTTCGGATATTATTCTATATCGCTTTCAAAGGGTAAGCACACGCTTGTTTTCTCAAGCTCAGGAATGAAAGATACCCGCAGACAGATATTTATGAATGATGACGGAAAACTTGATATTGAGCTTAACGGGCAGGTCTCCAGCCTGAAAGCTGTGATTGTTGTGGCAGAAAAAAATTCAAATGTGAGGAATGCGCAGATGAGCGTTGAGAAGCTCACGATTAAAAACATAAAGCAGGTGCCTGTAGCTTTTGGTGAAGCAGATATACTAAGGGTGATCACAACTTTGCCGGGAGTAACGTCGGCCAGCGAGGGGGGCACAGGATTCAATGTACGCGGCGGATCAGTTGACCAGAACCTGATTTTATTCAATGAGGCAACTATCTATAATCCTTCCCATGTATTTGGATTTTTCTCCGCTTTCAATCCCGACCAGGTAAAAGGTGTAGAGCTTTATAAAAGTGCCATACCTGAAAAATATGGAGGAAGATTATCTTCTGTTCTCGATGTTACATCCAAAGAAGGTAACAGTAAAAAAATATCGGGTGTCGGTGGCATCGGCCCGTTGACCAGTAAGCTCACTGTTGAAGGTCCCATATTCAATGAGAAAACAACTTTCATTGCCGGGGGGCGGACAACTTATTCCAACTGGCTGCTTAAAGAATTACCTGATGAAAGGTATCAGAATAGCCGTGCGTCGTTTTATGATGTCAACCTGAATGTGAATCATACACTCAACGCAAAAAATAATTTCTATGCAATGGGGTATACCAGCGGAGACCGTTTCAAGCTCAACAACGATACAACTTACTCATATAGAAATTATAACTGGAACCTGAAATGGAAACACATCTTCAGTAACAAATTGTATGGAGTAATATCAGGAGGCCAGGATCATTATAAATATGATGTAAGCTCCGAAGGCTCAAAGATCGATGCTTTCAAGCTTGGCTTCAGTATCAACCAGGCGCATTTGAGAACTGCTTTCACCTGGTCGCCATCGAACAAACACCAGGTTGAAATGGGTTTCAATAGCATATATTACCAGCTGGATCCGGGATTTTATCTGCCCAATTCAGATTCATCGATAGTAAAGCCCAAAGAATTACAACATGAACAGGCGATCGAGCACGGATTTTATATCGGTGACCGCTATGCCATTACATCCAATCTGTCATTAAACGTCGGGTTACGTTATTCTGTTTTCAGTTACCTGGGTCCCTATAACGTTTACCAATATGCACCCGGGATACCGAGAGATACCACTACAATAAAAGATACGGTTTCCTACGACAAGTATAAAGTTATTAAAACTTACCAGTCACCAGAGTACAGGGTCTCGGCACGTTATGCATTTTCTGAAAGTACCTCGATCAAAGCGAGCTTCAATACCACAAGGCAATACATACACATGTTATCTAACACCACTATCGTGTCTCCTACCGATACATGGAAATTAAGTGATGCCGACATCAAACCACAGGAAGGTACTCAATGGTCGGCAGGCTTATATAAAAATTTCCGCAGCAATGCGATCGAGACTTCAGTAGAAGTATATTACAAAAAGATGAAGAACGTTCTCGATTACAAAAGCGGTGCACGCCTTGTGATGAACCAGCATATTGCCGCGGATGTGATCAGTGCAAAAGGTAAATCGTATGGAGCCGAACTGATGATTAAAAAAGTGACCGGCAAGCTCAATGGATGGATAAGTTATACCTGGTCGCGCACTTTGCTGCAACAGGATGATTCGCTTGCAGGTGAAAGTATTAACAAAGGAGAATATTATCCTGCCTCATTCGATAAACCACATAATTTAAATTTCATTGGAAATTACAAATTCACTCACCGCTTAAGTGTTTCGGCTAACCTCGTTTATTCAACCGGAAGGCCCATAACGCTGCCTGTTGCCATTTTTGAAGTTGGAGGCGCGCAACGTGTATATTATTCTGAACGTAACCAATACCGTGTTCCCGATTATTTCAGGATCGATCTTTCATTCATGCTCGAAGGAAATCATAAACTGAAACAAAAGATCCATAATTCATGGTCGTTTGGAGTGTATAATCTTACCGGAAGAAAAAATCCTTATTCGGTTTATTTCACGCAGGAGAATGGAGTCATTAAAGGTCACCAGTTGTCAATATTCGGAACCGTCATTCCTTTCGTAACCTACAATTTCAGATTCTGATGCGCTTCGATTTGAAAATATTACCGGTAATTATAATTGTGGCGTTTGCAATGTCATGCGTAAAACCGTTTAATCCTCCTGCAATATCATCAGCTAACCTGAATATGCTGGTGGTTGATGGTTTAATTATACCAGGATCCGCATCTAAGATCAAACTATCACGGTCACTGAATATTACTGATACTTTCAAACTTATTCCTGAAGCGAACGCCATATTATTTATTGAAGGTTCGGCGGGCTCTTCCATTTCTTTTCAAACGGATACAGGAGGGGTATATACATCTGTATCTTCTTTTCTTCCATCTGATAACCAGTTCAGATTGCGGATCAAATTACAGGATGGAAAAGAATACCTGTCAGACTTTGTTGAAGTAAAAAAATCTCCCCCGATCGACAGTGTGGAATGGGAAGAAAAGGGTGACGATATAAATATTTACGTAAACACACACGATCCTGAGAACCAGGCAAAGTATTATAAATGGGACTTCGATGAAACAGTAGAATACCATGCTGTGTATGATTCGTTCCTTGATTTTGTGGATGGACAGATTATATTCCTGGAGCCCGACCAATACAGGTATAAATGCTATAAATATTACAGCTCAACAAATATCGCTATCGGCAATTCATCTGCTTTGAGTGAAGATATTATCAGGCGCGGGCGTGTTACTACTTTTCCAAATGACAACAGCAGGATTCCATACCGCTACAGCATCAATGTAAAACAATTTGCACTCACTCCGGAGGCTTATAAATACTGGCAGATATTGCAGTCAAATACAGAGCAGAGTGGCAACTTATTTGATCCCCAGCCCGCACAGCTGAGAAGCAATATTCACAATGTGGCTGATCCCAATGAACCTGTTGCTGGCTTTTTTTCGATCTCGAATATTACGGAAAAAAGAATTTTTATCAGGTTCACACAGCTTGTACATCGCCCGGGTATGCCGTATGCAGATCATTGCCAGGAAAGATTTATTCGACCCGAACAGGCCGCTGAATTTCTTACTGACGGTGAATTGAAGCCCGCCTATTTTTCTATGGCACGCGGTCTTGCTATTGCTCCTGCCATTTGTGTAGACTGCCGGTTACAGGGTGGCACCACAGAAAAACCTCCATACTGGTAATGAAGTACTCCACTTTAATATTATGGCTTATCATTTTGCTCTCGCAAAGCTTTGCGCAGCAAATCATGAATGATGTGCCTATGCAAACCATGAAGGACCTTTATACCATTCATGCAAAACTGGTTGACAGAGCTACAGGTTCACCAGCCGCGGGTAAAACAGCATACGTTTCTGTACCCGGAAGAGTTTTTGAATTCAGGATAGCAACAAGCGACAGCCTCGGCAATATTATTTTCCTTGTCAGAAATTATGAATCAGCAAGGCAGCTTGTATTTCAAACAAATGTACTGACCGACAGCAACCTTGTTTTTGAATTGAATGATCCGATCGCTGAAAAATTTGATTCTGAAAAGTATCCCGTCAGGATAAAGGAAGTTGGTGACACCCTACCCTTTTTTGGTAAAGCCGACAAAGATTACCTGCTCGACGATTATGTTCGTTTTCCAACTATGGAAGAAGTGTTGCGTGAATTTGTGGCAGAAGTAAGAGTGAGAAAGCAGCGTGATAAATACCGGATCGAAGTACTGAATGTTCCATATAATCTTTACTTTGATAATGAACCGCTGGTGCTCCTCGACGGACTGCCTGTTTTCGATTCAAATATTTTGATGGCAATAGACCCTTTAAAGATCAGGAACATACAGGTTGTGGCGAAAAGATATTACTTCGGAACTAAGGTGCTCAGCGGTATCGTAAGCTTCACCAGCTACGATGGCGATCTTGCAGGCTATACCATCCCACAGCAGGCCCAGGTTATAGACGTTAATCATGGAAATCAATAAAAAAAAATTCCCCACAGAAAGCTGCGGGGAAGAAATTATCACTGCGGCTATGGGTCTAAATACAGTGGTTTTCCAATGCGGGTTACGGACATTGGATTTTTCATTTTTTTTCACGGATCTGGATTAGGTTCTCCGGATAATGGGATTTACTTGGTTTTTCAAAAGAACTGGATCGAAAAATTTTCAGCCTGGTACGGATTAATTGGACTGGATTCATGGATTGTTTGACTACTTAAAGATGCAATCAATAATCATAGCATGAAAGTAATCAGACAACCATTTCGCCTGGCTGTATGGTAAACTTAATTTCTTCTAAATGCTTATACTTAAGCGTGTTGAATATACTAATTGGCTTTATCGGAGTTTTACTATAAATATTAAAACTTTAACGGACAACAATTTTGTTAACCGTGTTATGTTTTTAGATTTGAACGGCTAATGAGAAGTACTCGATGAAATATAGGCTTCCCCTGATATGGATGTTGATCCTTGTTGCGCATTTTACAAATGCACAGAATTACAATGCGATCCACGGTTCCGATTATTCCGGAGGTCTTGGAGTATATAACAATCCTTCTTCCATTCTTGCATCACCTTACAATTGGGATGTAACTGTTATCGGGTACCAGTACCAGACCATCTCTAATGTGTTAAAGGGTCCTAATTTCCCCTTCAGTTTATTACCCAATGCAACTTTTTACGTAGCGAATGGAAATTTCAAGAGATATGCTGATGTTACCACCGACCTCCATTTACTGAACGGCCGGATCAAATTGAATGATCACAGTGCATTTGCTTTCGGACTAAACGTCCGTGAGAATACCCAGGCTAAAACCAGTTCTATCCACTACACGGATTCTGTGAAAGGACCCCGCAGCTTTCTTTTTCTGAATGAACAGAATGGTATAATTGAACTCGATGTAACACATGCTTCGTGGCTCGAGTTATATGGTTCATATGCCAGAACGCTTTGGAATCATGAAACCAGCAGGTTAAACGGAGGAATAACGCTAAAATTAATGCGTGGTATGTCCGGTGCTATAGCGAAGGCAAACGATGTAGGAATTGTGAGTGAGCAGGATAATGACCAAACCATTTATAAAATTGTCAATGGCGACGTTAATTATGGTTATTCCGCTAATCTTGGTGATGGTGAATCGATCAGTACCTCAGATCTATTCTCCAATAATAAACTTGGTTTTGCATTTGACCTCGGAGCTGAATATATTATTAAATCGCAGAATGTACCAAGTGTGTATGATGAAGAAGGTATGGCAGACTATGATTGGAAAATCGGCTTTTCACTCCTTGATATTGGATGGAACTCCTATGAGTACAGTTCTTACAGCAGGCATGCATCGTCAATAAAAGAAGATGTTACAAGCCTGGTACTCCAGGATAAATTTTCCTCAGTTTCCGGTATAAGTTCCTTTAACGACAGTGTGGCAACCATAGTCGAAAACTTTAATCCTCTTACAGGTAATTTTAAGGTGTGGAACCCCGCAAGGGCTGTGATCAACATCGACCACTACGTGCAGGGAAATATCTTTATCAATGGTGAGTTGTCTATGAATCTGCTGTCCGGCGGCAAAAACAACTATGTGCTGAAGGAATCAAAATTCCTTACTGTAACACCACGTTGGGAAAACCGGAAATTCGGCGTTTTCATGCCTGTACAGGTTAACAGGCATGGCAATTTTTGGATCGGTGGCGCGGTAAAGGCCGGCCCTGTTCTTTTAGGTACACATAACCTGCTGAACACGTTTTCTAAAAATAAATTTCTTGGCAGCGGCGCATATCTTGCGATTACGCTGCGTCCTTTTGAAATAATGAGAGACAACAAAAACAGGCAATACGATTGTCCAACTTACTGATCAGGTATTGCTAACCTGAAAAGGTCGTTTTTGATTGCATAGATCACCATTCCTGCAGTTCCTTTCACTTCCATTTTTTCTCTTATCCTGTACCTGTATTCTTCTGCTGTTCTGGCGCTCATGTTCAATTTATCCCCTATCTCCTTCGATGTTTTTTCTTCACAGATCAGTTTTATTATTTCCATTTCTTTTTCAGAAAAAAATATCTTTTGCTTAGTCTTTGGTCCAAACTGGCTGTTGCCGATAAGCCGGGCAAGTTTATATGAAGTTGATGAACAGTAATACGGTTTGTTCTTATATACTGAATGAATGGCTTCAATGATCTCGTTCTTATGCGCGTTTTTGATCAGGTATCCACTGGCTCCGGCGTTGAGCATGTCGAGAATGAGATGATCCTGGTTGAACATCGATAATGCAATAACGCGCACAGATGGCAAATGTTCCGCAAGAAATAAAGTGGCTTGAATACCATCCATCACGGGCATCATGATGTCCGTCAATACCACATCAGGCGCTTTTTCTTCGCAAAGCGAAACAAGTTGTTTGCCTGTAGAAGCTTCTGCAACAATTTCAAACTCTTTTGAGCTTTCAAGCAGGGCTTTCAATCCATCGCGGTAAACTTCATGGTCATCCGCTATTGCCAGTTGTATTTTGTTGGTCATTGCATGTTAAGGGTATTTCGATTGTGTAAATGGTTCCTTTTTCAGGGGATGAATCGAGATAGATATCACCCCTGAGGATTTGTGCACGGTTAAGTATATTTTTTAATCCTGATCCATTGCTTTCTTTCAAAATGGCAACGGTATTAAAACCTATTCCATCATCACTGATCTCAAGGATCAGTTTTTCATTTTTCACGCTAATGTCTATATAAAGATGTGTGGCAGCTGAATGTTTGACGGCATTGGTGATAATCTCCTGTAACATCCTGTAAACATGAATTTCTGCGGCTGGTGAAATGTAAACAGGATGATAAGAAAATTCAATTTTCATGGATGTCCGGGAATCTGTTTCACCTATAAATTCACTGATTGCTGTAAACAATCCTTTACGTATCAAAACCTGCGGCATCATCTGGTTACAGATCTCCCTGATACGATGTAATATGTCGTCGAGGTTGACACTTGCTTTTTCAATCAGTTTAATATCCTGCTGGAGTGTTGTTGCGAGGTTAGATACCTGGAACTTCACAACTGAAAGAAGCGGTCCAAGATCATCATGCAGATCGGAAACGATCCTTTTGCGTTCGCATTCGAGCGTGGAAATTTCCGTTACCAACTGCTGTTGCTTTAACCTGAGGTATTTCCGCTGATTACTTACAATAGATATAATAAAATAAATAAGGATTATTCCGATTATGCCTGCAGCTAATAATATGGCAAAGAAAATTTTTGTCTCGCCGGGATCCATAGGGTCGCTAACGCAAATAGTAAGTTAACAATAAGGTTTACGAATGCAAGTATGCAGAATACATTTGCGAGGAAACTATCACTTTTCTGTATGTCGAGCAGGTAAAAGCATTCTACAAGAATGCGGTAAGTAAAGAATAGTATAGTGCCGGAGCAGATGAGGAATTTTGCATTGGTAAACAGGTTACCTTTTTCTTCAACGATCTGCTTGTTTACCTGGTTAATGGAAAAAAATACTACAGCAAATGAAAATACTATGGCATAAACGGAACTGAAGGTGAACAGTTTTCCGAGAATTAAGTTTTCAAATATCCATATGCTGATCATTAGTATAGCAACAGCATGAATCTGCGAACTATGTTTATTAAACACATTCCATCTTCTGAACTGCCATAACCATAATAATGCATCGGCAAGTCCAAGAATATTAATGGTTATTGCATTGCTTTTCTTATAATATATAAGAATCTGACTGATCACTTCATTGATCAGCGACGCGACCGTTATAAAAACAAATGGCTGATAAGCTCTGTGTATCCTGGTAAATCTTATCAGCCCGATGATCGCTGCAATAGCTATGCTATAGCTGCCAATAATAATAAACGTGAAGTTTGTCATGCTACGGATTAAGCGGACTTATGCCACATATTGGCGGGCACCGCTGGCCATATTCGAAAATATGACCGCCATGGGCATGACCGCTGGCTAATATGTCATTATTATTATCATCTACTCCTACAAATATCAACCGGACAAGCTTGTTCTCATCCATTCCGAGATACGACCTTATCGCTACACATTCTGCCCGCCGGACGAGTTCGACGAATATGGATTTTTTAAATGTTTCTGATTTGGGTAAAATATCAATGCCTGTATATTCAGGTTTCAACATCGACTGTATTTCTTTTTGAAAACGCGTGGTCATTACTATTGCTTCCTGAAGAGAAATTTCATGATTGATTTGCTTCAAATCATTTAATAGTGACATGGTTCAGAGGTTTGAGGGTTAAAAGGAAATTAAAAAATTCAACCCAGCGAAGGTGATTTTAAAAGCTGTCGTCTAATACCGGGCAAATACTGGAAATATGCCGGAGTAGTACGGAATACGGGCGTTGTTTTACGGTAAGATATCATTCACTTCATATTTTCGTTGAACCTTTCCTGATAGAAGCAGCAGCATTGATGCTGCTTTTTTTTGGGGTGTATTCGGCTGATAACACGAATTTTGCATATGTTCGTTTATTATACCGAATAACTAATAAATTTGTATATTCGTACAAACTTTCATGTATGATCCACGCAGTCCTTACCGGAGATATCGTTAACTCCACCCTGCTGGAACCTTCACAGGAGAAAAAACTATTAAAACTCCTCCAGCATATTTTGTCTGACCATAAGCAGGAATTTTTTCGGGGTGACAGCTTCCAGGCTTATATAAAAGAAAGCTCACAGGCATTAAAGATCGCTCTTCAATGCAGAACTGCCGCTATCGGACTGCAGCCCGACCAATCACCTGCAGTATCGGATGTGCGCATAAGCATCGGCATCGGGCAGGTAGAATCACCGGTACGAACACTCGCCACTGCGAAAGGAGAAGCCTTCCTGTTATCCGGACGTGCACTTGATGCTATGGATAAGACGGAAGGGAGACTCATCATCATTATAGAAAATAAATTGACGAATTATGCATTTTCCGTGATGTCGGATTACATAAATTCGATTTACAAACAAATGACTCCAAAACAGGCGGAGGTGATCTTTGAACTTTTGAAAGGATATTCCCAACAGCATGTGGCCGAAAAATTAAACCGATCTAAAAGCACGATCAGTCAGCATGTTACTGCAGGCCGCTGGGATGAAATCGAAAACATATTGAAAAAATACCAGGAGATCGTGCAACTGATATCTTATGATCATTGAACAAATCTGGCTTCTTAAATTATTATTGTCACATCTGCTGACCGATTTTGTACTGCAGCCAAAAGCTGGATAGACGATCGTAACAGCAGGCATTTTACATCTCCAAAGTTATACCTGCATGGCCTCGTTACAGGCGCCGCAGCTTTATTATTTGCAGGATTTCAATACTGGCCGGTAGCTTGCATAATCCTGGTGACGCATATCACTATTGATGGATGGAAATCTTATCGCCGTGAGGCTATCATCTATTTTGTCATCGACCAGTTCCTTCATTTTTCGGTAATCGTTGCATGCTGGTATTTTCTTTTTGTGAACCAGGCTGAATTCCTGGTTGCTTATCATGCTTTTGCAGCAAATAATAAATTCTGGATCCTCGCAACGGCAACAATTTTTCTTACAACTCCTGCCGGTATATTAATCGGACAACTCACAAAGGGATGGAGAGAAAAAATATCCAATCCTGAAAGTCTCGCCAATGCCGGTAAATGGATAGGCATCATCGAACGGCTGATCGTTTTCATTTTTGTACTGCTGGGACAATATGCCGCCATCAGTTTACTTATTGCGGCAAAAGGCATCATCCGGTTCAATGAAAAAGATCGTCCTGAAGTAAAAACAGAGTATCTCGTTATCGGTACATTAATGAGTATCGGACTAGCATTGATTGTTGGTCAAACAGTAAAACATTTTTACTAGGCCTTTATCAATAAATCATCAATTAAGCAACCCGTTCAGCCTCTCATCGTATTAATATCCATCCGCATCGTCCCCTATTTTTTTAATCATTTAAATTAATGTGTATGGAAAAGCTATTCTTCCCGATCCGATTGGGAACACGGATCATTTTGTTTTTTTCTGCCACGACGTTTCTTTTTTTCTCCTGCAAAAAATTGGATAAGGTCAATCCAATACTAAAACATTTTGAACAGGTAAACCTGGTAGATAACAATGGTGAATACAAGGCTGCGAATACAGATCCACAACTCATCAATGCGTGGGGTATCGCCTGGAGTCCTAATGGATTTGCATGGGTAAATGCAGAAGTCGGACACGTGAGTGCAATTTACAACAGTGAAGGTGGAACAGTAAGACCACCGGTAGCTATACCTTCTCCTTGGGATTTTGAAAGCGGTGCCCCGTCGGGTATCGTATTTAACGGCACAGATGGATTTGTTCTTGAAAAGGGTGGACCGGCACGTTTCATATTTGTAGGTACCGACGGAATACTTTCGGGCTGGAACTCTGAATTTGGTAACACAGCCGCACGAATTAAAGACAATTCAGCAACCTCGGCTTATACAGGACTCACCATGTCGATGGTGAACGGCAATTCTTATTTGTATGCCGCCGATTTCAGAGCCAACAAGATCGTTGTATGGAACAAGGATTTCGGAGAAGAGAACTGGGGATTCAATGACCCGGCAATACCGTCTGGCTTTGCACCGTTCAACATCCAGAGCGTAGGTGAATGGCTCTATGTTACCTATGCCATGGTAGGTGAAGATGGTGACGAAGAAGCTGGAGATGGATTGGGATATGTAAGCATTTTTAAACCGAATGGTGAGTTTGTTTCAAGGTTTGCTTCCAGGGGGGCACTCAACGCTCCCTGGGGAATTGCGCAGGCGCCCGCTTCTTTCTTTAAGGACATTGAAGATGGAATGGACAATGCAGATCCCAAGCATGGCATTGATGTTAAAAATCTCAGTGTCATCCTTGTCGGCAATTTTGGTAATGGATATATTAATGCCTATACCAAAGAGGGATTTTTCCTCGGTCCTTTGAAGTCAAAAGGAAAACCCATTGAGATAGAAGGATTGTGGGCGATCTCATTCCCTCCTTCCACAGCCACTACTATTGACCCGAACAGGTTGTATTTCGCCGCGGGTCCGGATGATGAAGAGGAAGGACTATTTGGGTATATAATTAAGAAATAACATTTTGAAAACCCGGCACTTGTCGGGTTTTTTTAAATTTATTGATTAGCCATTCGAAAAGATTAAAAACGCTAAATAAACGTCTGCTGTTTGAAGCGTGCGGAAATATATGGCCCTGCTATTGCGTTACCCATGTATCTATAATACTTTTGTGCTCGATTTCATACGCTAAAACAAAACACTTTAATGAAGCAGCTTATCCAGAATTTTAAGACGGGAGAATTATATATTGACGAGCTTGACATACCTGCCATTTCAAAAGGAATGGTGCTGGTGCAGAACAAATATTCTCTGATCAGCGCGGGAACAGAAAAATCAACTGTAGATGTAGCAAAGGCTTCATTGATTAACAAAGCTAAAAAAAGGCCCGACCTGGTAAAGCAGGTCATAGCGAACTATAAGAAAGAAGGATTCGCGGCAACGCTCCAGAAGGTTAGAACCAAGCTCGAATCATTAAAGGCACTGGGATATAGTACTGCTGGTACTGTAGTCTCATCGCTGGATACCAATGGCAAGTTCCTTCCCGGAACAAGGGTGGCTTGCGGAGGAGCAGACTATGCATCACATGCATCATTT
>Ga0207701_10004814_pt1 | contig 13655 bp, 9 predicted proteins | sample KBSSwiSSwithPhiX_FD_184294 | JGI IMG/M metagenome (GOLD analysis project Ga0207701, IMG submission 184294) | Switchgrass rhizosphere bulk soil microbial communities from Kellogg Biological Station, Michigan, USA, with PhiX - S5 (SPAdes) (version 2) | ecosystem: Environmental > Terrestrial > Soil... | reverse complement strand
AACGAGATCGTTATCAAAATAGGGCGTCCGATATGTGAGTTGCGATCGTTCCACGGTAAATTTGCTGGCCATATACCAGGGCGCTTGCCTGAACGCAGTGAAGGAAAGCTTGTGGCCTTGAAGCTCATTGGCGTAGGTCGTGGCAGCATTTCGGAAGGAACGCGCGAGTTCCGGATCAAAAAAGTCTTCTTGAGGAGGACCCGGTTTAAACATTACTAGACGCCTCAAGATTTCTCCGCCACAAACTCCACTTAGTCGAACCGGGGCGATCTGTCTTGCCAGTCTCTGTACATACAGGTCAATCGAACCAGTGACGTCCATTGTGCCGTCGCTGATATAAACGGCTCTTTCTGCGAAGTCCGGAAACTGCGACAAAAAATCGACGTCCACAAGAATCGTTTGATGAGGTTGTTGGCATATCTTCGCCGTTCGCCGCGCGATCTTGACGTCCGCGCAATCACGATACTTACCGCCCCACGTATAACAGGGCAGTGTTCCAGGGGGCCGGGATGCGCAAGCCAGGATCATCCGGCTATCCACTCCGCCAGTCAAAGACAGGCCGACGGGCTGTTTTCCACGGAAATATCGGGGAAGAACGCGCGTCCAAGTTTCCTTCAACTTCTCGTAAAATTGCGAGCCGCTTAGCTCCCGCTGACTTTCCCATGCTTCCTGTTTAAAGTAAGTTTTCCTTTTCAGAGGCCGCCCTGGGGAAAACACCCAGGATGAACCTCCAGGAAGCAAACAGATTCCGGAAAACAGACTTCTGTTTTCCAGGACCGCTTCACAACTGAGAACCTCGCCCAAACTACGTAGGTTTAGTTCACGAGTGGCAGGTAGGATCTTAAGAAGTGCCTTCGCTTCAGAAGAAAAATAAAATCCATGTGCATCTTCGTGAAAATAAAGTCGATTGACTCCATACCGATCGTTAAACAGAACGAATTTCTGCTCACGAAGGTCCAGTAAGACACCGCTGAACCAGCCGTTTAGTTTCTCCAAGAACTCGCAACCCATTTCTTCGTACAGGTGGACGAGATAACTTGCGTCATCTGAGCCAAATTCATGCCCGTGCATTCTAAGCGCATCGATCTCGGCCTGGTCGGCAAAATCCTCCCCCGAAAAGAGAAGGCAGATGTCCTTCTTTTCATTCCAGATAGGAAGGCAATCCGCGAACGCCCCTTCGTGGCAAGCCCATCCACTCCAGAGGCCGAGCTTCTCGTTGCAATACGTGCCATCCGTATAAAACGGCCCATGTATTAGGCATTTAACCATGGATCGAACCAGGCAGCGACACTCCGCCGAGGGTCTATCCCTATTGATTATTCCAGATATTCCTGGCATCGAGGAATTTGCTACGTAGTGCTTTACAGCTTAGTAACGCGATGGCCCGGTCTGTTTCAGTCCTGGTCTGACACGCGAGACAATTGGTTCATTGCGCCCCGACTATCGGAGCCATATGATTTTTGAAGCCGTTGCCAACGAAGCCAGAATTTGAGATCAAGCACTGCGTGGTAGGCCTCATAAGCAAGCCTCTCCGGAGGCGCCAACAGCGTTCGGTTTATTTCCCCCAAAATGCGCCAGCTTAGTCGTGTGTTACCGCGGATCGTACGCATGTCTTCAATCCAGCTCGATACGCGGCCTTGCAGAAGTTCATTCAAGCGTTCGGTCGGTTCCAGCAAGCGATCTGCAATGTACCATTCGACCACCCCTGGAATGTCGCGTCGATTACGAATGAGGTTGCTAGTCGCGTGAACTTTCGAGTTGATGAATTGCGCCGGGACGGCCCATGGCGTTGAAGCGCCGATGTGCCGCAGAATGCTATCGACATACGTTTGCGGATCGTCTTGCAGTGTTTCAAACAGATCAATGTGCAAGGCATCCCGTCCAAACGCATTGGACCAGATTTGTATGGTGCGGCGGTAATCCGAGGATAGTCTGTTGCGAGCCCGCTCGACTTGGCGCAGAAAATCAATTGAACTGATTTTTCGGATATCTCTACCTCCTAGATATCCGAATTCGAGAAGGGCTTGAGACCACACTCGTTCGATCGGATGGCGCAATGTCAGAATCAGACGGAGATCCGGCAGTAATTTAGCGATTCGATTAACCTGCCATGCCTTCAGCCGTCCATATCCGGGTGAAATCTCTCCACGCACCGCCTGCGGTTCATCTCCATCATCCGGTGCAAAGTGTGCTTCATACCAGTCGAAATCATGCCGCAGCATGTCCGCCATGAAAAAGAAGTACATTTCTTTGCGATCACTCAGTCTTATATCCGGATGACATCTCAAGACCTGGTAAAGCCACGTCGAGCCGCACCGGAGAGAACCGATCCCAAGAAAGGTTGGCAGGCACGGATGTGCAAAGTTGCCCTTCCTAGGTTGATAGTTTGGCCCAACAGGCAATGCTCGCCTTTTTTGCGAGAGTGGTGTGTACCGCGTTTTCAAAGCTTATTTGGCCCGGGCAAATTTTCTGCGAAGAACCCCGCACATTTCGTATGTTCCGTAATTGTTTTAATGCTTGGCGGACAGGGGAAGGATTCGAACCTCCGATGCGACTTGGGTCGCATAGCAACCCTTGCGAGCTGCTGCCTTAAACCACTCAGCCACCTGTCCTAAACTCCATTCGGATCGATTGCTGCAAATTGCGGCTATGCGGGAGCCGCCCTAGATCTTGTACAATATCCCTTCTCATGGTGCGCGCGCAATTGCCAACAAGTTATCGCGGAAACGTGGAACCAAGAATAGTGGATATCCAATCCAGGATATAACTCGAACGGCGGGATTAGTTGGTCCGAAGTGCGTTTGGCAATCCTCTACAAGACAATCCTTGAATCCAGCTTTCTCAAATTGCCATCGGAGGTGATCACGACTGTATTCGATCACGTGTTCCAAAACTTTGTCTTCCGGCGTGCGAGAATAATCGTGAATGCGCAAGCCCAGAGCAATGTAGACCACATTGCGTAACCGATAAAAATTGGTGTTGAGCAAATTAGGGTACCACGAGGCTTAAGCGCTCTCCGTAGTCGTTCTAAACCACATGACCCGGCAGTGGTAAATGCTCAATAACTTCTGAAAAGAAGATGAAGTCAAAATTGCTCTATGAATGGCTGTTCCGTTTTTATACAAGTTCCACTGCACTGCTGGCACCTTTTGAGACCGTAAGTAATCAAACAATGGCCCGCGGATATTGAGATCCGCTACACACGCATTATCAGCCCATAGCGGCTTGCACAACAGAGCCAACTGTCCCCCACCGATATCGAGCACATCTACTGGGGTAGCTGGTGCTAGAGAACAAAATCGCTTGACAAGCGACTTGTAGCGCGAGCGATAGCGTGAGTAATGGTTCGGTGATCCATAGTGAACCGCGAAGGCGCTTTGTTGGATAAATTCTGCATATATCGAATCGAATTTTTTGGGATCCCATGCACGGGACATAAGAGTGGTATTCCTTTCAAGGAAGGCTAACAGCTTGTGGACACAGCATCTTAGGCGGCGGAAGATGGGGCTTCGGACCATGTCGCGTGACCCAATGGAGGACTTGGGCAACGGCCTGCGCTTTCGCATCCCAGGTTAGGAACTCCCGTACATAAGCAATCGCTTGTCGCTGTAACCGCTCGAGCCGATCCCGATTGTGGGCTAGTTCCGTTAGAATCCTTTCCATTTGCGCCACGACATCGCTCTCATTCGTAAGAGGCACCTTGTACCCTACCTTTGGATCAACGATATCTCCGGGCCCGCCGAAGTCCGCGACGACGGGTACCGCGCCAGAGGCGAGCGCTTCGAAGACTACACCTGCACCATTGTCGCGAAGGGATGGAAACACGAACACATCAGCAGATCGCAAGCGCCTGAGGACTTCCGCATGACTAAGCCACCCGCAGAACGAAACAGCGCTCTCGATTCCAAGGGATCTGACAAGCTGCTCGAGGCGGCTCCGCTCTGGGCCATCGCCGACGACAGTAAACTGCGCCAAATCGCTTCGCAAAAGAGGAGCGGCCGCGCGCAGAGCAAGATCACAAGCTTTTCGTGGAACTAAGCCGCCAACGAAAATCAGTTCTAGTTCGGCGCCGGGGTTCGGACTACGCGAGTCATCGGCACACAGTGATCGCGCGATCCCCGGCTCTGGGACAAAAAACAGTTTGTCCCGATATCTGGCGAACTCGGAATACGTTTGCGACGAGGCGGCTATGATCGCCGTAGCGTGGCGATAGGTAGAGCGAGCGAACGGCAGATATCGATATAGATTCCGCAGATTGGAGACCCATTCCTTTTGGTTCTCCAGCTGGCGAAAACCAGGCGGCCAGGGCAGACCGCCGTTGAGGGGACCGATCACGAACGGTATAGGCCCATTTCGAAGGAAGAAGGCGAAAGGACTCGGCAAGACCGGGGTCATGGGCATGATGCGCAAAACGACGTCGAACTCGCCCGCAAAAATGCGCCGCCGCAACTGTCGCCAGGCGTACCATTCAAAGGCAAGAGAAAACGGATACCCAAAAGCAGTCACTGCCTGGCTGTCATAGTTACTTTTGAATATCTTACGGAAACTCCAACTATAAATGCGCTCGACCAATGGCATTCGGACCACCTCGATGTTGTGAAACGGTGCTTTTCCGCGGCGCACAGCCTCCTCGGTCGGGGATCCAAGAACCAAAGTGACGTCATGCAGCTGGGCAAGCGCTGCCGCATGACAATAAGTGACATAAGGCATGCTGACTTCCTCCGGATTACAGCCAGGGGCTAGTACTATGATGCGTAATCGGCTCATGAATTCTTTTTTGTGAAAAACCCTCTCTCAAGCCCAGAGTGGACGGAATATTGCTCGCGATTTCGCGAATCGTAATCTGACTAGACGACGCTGCCGAGTCACCTCGACGGTGCCGCCGAACGATACCAATACGCCCTGAGTTTCTTCAGCCGGGTGGTGATCTGCCTGGGAAGACCCCGTTTCCAACCGCGATGGACACCGGAAGGACTCAAACGATGAACTCCAAGACTCACAGCCAATCTTCCTTTTAATGTCAGCGGTATGAAATACCGGGGCAGATCGACCCTCTGAAAACCATTGCTTCGTTTGAAGTCGCCAAGTTCATCGTCGAGCCAATATGCATATACAAGATACGGAAGTCCCTTTTCCGCGCAGCGTTCGACAGCTTTGGCCATAAGGGCATTGTTAGGCGCAAGGTCACGGCGAGCGATCTTCGAGATGATCTGACCGAGAAAAGCGTACCTACCCCCGTTACATAGCATAAGGAAGCCTATGAGTTCGTCTCCAACGTACGCACCGAATATTTCTTCTCTGAACAAGAAGCGGCTGAACTCACGTTTTACTGTCTGGAAATCTTTTCCGTAATGTGCGTAGCGGCGCCCCTGACGAACTGGAGTTTCGTTAAAAACCGAGGTCATTCCCTCGATGAACCGATCGTCAAACGTAGCGGGCTTGACAATTACCCCTTTTTTTTCCGCTTTTCTGGCCTTATTTCGGGCGGTCCGATCAATCTGTCTTTCCCACCAGTAGGAATAACTCTTGATTGGAAGCGCCGCTATGGAATCCCGTTCCATAGGGTAAGAATACCTCGGTTCTGTATCCGGCAGGCGCTGCCAGAAAGTCAGAATATCAGGGCGATCTTGGGCTCTTCGAAGTGCGTCGAGGAGTAGCTCTGGGTTCTCTACGTCCTCGAACCACTCTTGCTGAGGATCGTCGTGAGGCCGTGCAATCCGCACAACCTTCCCTTCGACCAACATTTTTTGCCCGTTGATTTCCACGCTCGTGCTAATTCTTTGCCGCGGCGGCTGGGGCCCAGCGCCTTAAATTACATCATTATCGTGCATTTTCGGCAATGCGCCAAAGCACCTGAACAATGTGGCGGAAAGGGGAAGGATTCGAACCTCCGATATGGCTTCAACCGTATAGCAACCCTTGCGAATCACTGCCTTAGATCACTCAGCTACCTTTCCAACAGAAGATACCGCTAAGCCAACGTTTTCCAATCAATTTGGGATTCACGTCGGCCGTCCTGCAACGCACTTCGCAACTTCACCGATACAAGTCGTATTTCTAACGAAGTCCTCGAGTCAAAGTCAAAATCTATGAGGCACCAGGCTGCCGGAAGCCTGATAATTGACCGTTTGTCGGATTTGCACACAACGACGGCCTCCTATACGACCGGCTGGCACGTAAGCATTGCTCGACCATCACCAGACTAAACAGAAGCTTGTGGTTGTCCTGGCGGCCGGATTGGTGACCTTCGAGGAGTGTTCGCACGGGTTTAGGGTTAAGTAAGCCAAACATGAGAGAGCTTTCATCCAAGAGCACTTCTTGAAGCTCGCCGGTAAGTGATGAGTGGAACCAGTCGTCCACGACGTTTACGGCAAAACCGCGTTTCTTTCGCTTCAAGATACGAGATGGCAAGTAACGTTCGCAAACTCGGCGGTGCAGCCATTTGCGACTGCCATTACGAACCTTGAATCCTGCGCCAAGCCGCTGGACGTACTCTACCACCGTCCGATCCAAGTATGGAACGCGGACTTCGAGACTGTGTGCCATGGAGAGCTTGTCCGCGTACATGAGAAGCTCGTCAGGCAGCGAGGAGCGAATTTCAAGAAGCTGAAAACCACCCAGTTCATCTGTGTGCGCCATTTGTGGAATCAGACCGCGCCAGTATTCAACGAGCTCATCGCCATTTCGCCTCGGAAGTGTATCATCCCGAAAGAGTCCGTCTATGATGCGTGCTGGCGCTAGAGAAAAAACGTGCTGGTAGCGCTTCATTCTATCCAGCGTTCCCAGCGATGAGACACCGCGCTTCAATGTTTCGTTACGAGGCAATCGATCGACAGCGAAGCCGACCGAGGAACGAATAGCGCTTGGCAGCCAACGCCACCAATTACCATAATGAACGCCCAAATGCCGTTTGTAGCCGCCGAACAATTCGTCCGGCCCCTGGCCCATCAGAGCGACCTTGACGTCCTGTCGCGCCCGTTGCGAGACGAAATACATTGGGACTATGGAAGAAGACGCGATTGGCTCTTCCAGACATTCCACGATCTTTGGAAGTGATCGTTCGAATTCGGCCTGGTCGAGCTTAACCGGCACGTGAACAGCGCCCAAAACACCGGCTGTCTCCTTTGCATCGGCCAGCTCGTCATCTTCGAAAATCTCTCCGTAACCTACAGTAAATGCTGGCCATGGCCCGCCTTGTTCGTTCATCAGACCCAGGAGCAAGCCTGAGTCGAGGCCGCCACTAAGAAGTATTCCCACGGGGACATCGCTCAGCAGATGTCGTCGAACCGCACCCCGATACAATTCTAAAAGTTCTTCCCTGGCTTCTTTGTCTTCTTTTGGATTTGAAAAGGGAACTGGCGTGTAGTTGTACCAACGTTCTTCGCGGCATCCTCCTCGCTCAAAAACCAGCATCGTCCCCGGCGGGAGTTTCCGGATACCCTGGAATATGGTTAAGGGAGAGGGCGTATAGCGAAACCGAAGAAAGAGATTGAGTGCGACTGGATCAACCTCCGGCTTGGAGTCTTGTGCTGCGAGAATCGGGCGGATTTCCGACCCGAACGTGAGTTGTCCGCTTGTAATCCGGTAATAAATCAATTTGATGCCCATGGCATCGCGTGCCACCACAAGCCGCTGCTTCTTAACATCCCAGATGGCCAGACCAAACATTCCGTTGAGATGATCCAAAACTTCAGCGCCCCATTCCTTGTAACCGTGAATAATCACTTCGGTGTCGGAATTCGTTCTAAACTCATGGCCCTTGCTTTGCAGCTCAGCACGCAGTTCCCTGTAATTGTAAATCTCGCCGTTAAAAATGACCCAGACTGTTTCCTCGGCATCAGACATCGGCTGATGACCTCCGGCCAAATCAATGATGGAAAGCCGTCGGAAACCGAGTCCGAGCGGCCCGGAAATCAAGTAGCCTTCGTCGTCCGGTCCGCGATGCCGAATCGAGTCGGTCATTCGCCGGATCGTTGCCGGTTCCACCGGCTCGTTTCGAGCAAAGTTAAACTGGCCGCAAATACCGCACATGGTTTTAGTTCAGAGGTCGGAGATCAGAAATCAGAAGTCTGAAGGTAACAGAAATTTCAGAAATAAGAAGTAAGAGCCCAAGCATCAGGTGTCGGGGGAATTTCAGAGGTCGGAAATCAGAAGTCAGAGATCAGCGAAAGCCAGGATTGGCTGGACAGGCATGAGCCAACTTGGCATCTGATGTGCAATCGTTCGAGATCATTATGCAAATAAGATCAGCTACGGATCTGTAGTTTATCAAAAAGCGTACGCGCTCGCGATGGATATTTTCAAGGTTAGTAAGCGATTCCCCGTGGAGGAGAAGTATTCACTTATCGACCAAATCCGCCGCTCATCTCGATCTGTTTGTACAAATCTGCGAGAGGCCTGGGCAAAACGTAGGTATGAAGCGCATTTTGTGAGCAAGCTGACCGACGCGGATGGCGAGAATGCTGAAACTGAAACGTGGCTCGATTTCGCATGTGACTGTGGGTATTTGCTAAAGCCGGAACACGCCAAATTAGTCGAGAAATGCCATGAAGTCGGTGCAATGCTCGGAAGCATGATCCAGAACCCTTCCTCCTTCATTCCGAAATCGTTGAGTGCAAGCGGGTGATTTCTTTCGTCTGAGCTCTGGCTTCTGACTTCTGACTTCTATGTTTCGATGTCTCGTGTAAGTAAAACGCGAGACTCCGAAACATTTGCGACTGCCCCCAGCGATGCATCGGAACGTTGTCCCAGCCCCAGTACAGACGACGGGAGCGGAGGGAACCGTCAGGCTTAATCCAATCTTTTAGAATCCCTTTAACGACCGTTTCCAGCGTTGTTTCCAATTGAGGGAAGCGGTCGCGCAGCAGAAGACACAGATTGATGCATTCGGCGCAATCATAAAGCTCGCGCTTGTAAACGGTCAGACGCGGCGCCTTGGAGAAAGGTTTTGGCAGCCCATTCTGATCAAAGAGATTGTTGAGATAATATTTAACGCCTTTGGTAAGGGCTTCCCCGCACGGTTTGTAACCAGTCAGAGCGTAAATCTTGGCCAGAGCCTTCATGACAAAGCAAGTGTGGAAGTGATCAACAAAGCCGCGCACTCCGTCCACTGCGTACGGCCAGGAACCGTCTGGATTCTGATTCTCACAAACGAAATTCAGATTCCGTTCTGCTCTTCGCCAGTATTCATCCTTCGATAAAACCCTTGAAGCGCTTGCCAGCAAGAATGCGCGATAAGCCGCGGCGTTTAGGACGCCCCCCTCACTGAAAGGGGTGTAAGAACAAGAACTCGCAGTCCTCGATGTCTGAAAGTCCTTTATGTCATTGCTTACATGTCGTGCAATCGATGCAAGAACCCGCCTAAATTCGTCCTGCGATTGCACCTCATTGACCTGGAGAAAAGCCTCATAAACGTAAGGCGTGGTCGTGATCAAAGGCGTTTGTGCTTTGATTGTGCCCCCGTGCCAAACCCAATCAAAAGGATACCCCCAGCAGTACTCATTGAATCCCCTGCAACGGCTCTCTCTCAGCACCGTCAGGAAGTGCATCGCTTTTTGCAGATAGACGGGATTCGCGGTCGTCTGATAGAGGAATGCGAATCCCATAGCGTAATGGGCATCAGCGATTGGGAACCGCATGCGGTGATGAAACAGGCGGCGCGCCGATGGCAGGAACGCTTCACAAAAGACCATCGGAGCAACGGCAGCGGTCCCGATAAGGCGGTTTCGGTAATAGAGCGACTTGGCGCGCCCGCCGATTGGGCCAGCATAAAAGCTTTGAAAATCCCAGGAGGTTTCACCGTAAGCCTCCAGCCATTCGGTGAAGTTCGACAAGATTTTTAGGATTCTGTCCGTAAGTTGATCGGGTGAATTCAAGTCCAATTGAAGAAATTAGAGATGGAAGGGGTGAGGCGAAGAACCGCGCAAAGTGAGTGCCCTGTCTGCCTATCCTGCCTCTTCACAAGCAAGTTACTTCGCAGAGCCAACGAACCTCAGTTTCGTCGTCGTGACATAATTATCGCGTAGCTCACAAAGGTAGCGCCTTAGCATTGTCTTGGCTTTGTAGGACGCGGTCTCCTCGCATTGCCCATTGCCATCGAGATCGCGAAATTTTATCGCAATTATTCTATTCTCGCCGGGATCGCCTTCGACTTCAAAATCGATGCGGCCATTGTGGAAATTCCAAACCATCTCCTCTGAGCCAACGCGAACTTCTTGGATGCCTGATGGTTCAGATTCGCGTCTTCGAATCAAATAGCGCTTCCGCCGCCCAGAGCGATTCTCAATTCGCAACTCTGTGCCGTACATTTCTAATTCTACTACGTCCGGCGAAACTTCCCTTTGCCGGTAGCTCCGCCTCACCACCTCACCCAAACTACTCCATGTCAGCGGACATTTGAGAGCGTTCAGGCCCTTGATAAAGTCAATCAGGCGCGCGCAGTGGTCACTACAGTAGTCGTGATGGATCAGCATTATCGCGGGTTTACCAAGCATAACATCGAAGGCGAAGTTTGCGATCCCCTCCCATGGATACCTCCTGGTAAAGATTGGAAAGTCACTGTAACCCATAACTGCAATATCCCAAAGCTCCGAAATTGTGACTACGCGCGGCTGTGAATCCGAACTAATGACGTCACTATTAACAGCTGCGATTAGACCGCTATGCTTCAACGCGCTCATGGCGGCTTCCGAGAAAATACCTTGGGGGAACACCATGACGCGATCGTGACAAATTCCCGTGATTGATTCGTGACGATTCATTCGGTCGAGCGCTTCCCGAGTCTTCCAATAAAGGCGCCCCCGGTCAGCGCCGCCAAATTCTGCCTTGGTATGATCGCAACCGTGAACCGAAACTGAGTAATTGTCGGGGTTTTCTTTAAACAGCCGAACGACCTGTGGAGCGCTTCTTCGCCAGTTCCAAGGGATGAAGGCGATGTTCGTGGAGAACTTGTGCCGCTTCATCAGAGACAGAAGCTCTTGAAAGTTGACGAAGCCATGAGTTGACTTCAATACAGGATCGTCGATCACCAAGCAGGCGTTAGTTTCCGGAGCGTTCCAGCAGGCGTCGCTGAACGCCCATTTTATGTAAAGAACAAGAGGCACGGCGTTGAGGAAATGCTCTCGAACATCAAAATTTTGCGACGTCAGTTCTGCATCAATGTCGATGATCTCCTTAGAGGTGGAAAAAAAGACAGGCACCCCGTTGTATTCAAGCTTTAAGAAAGTCCCGCCATGACCGAGCGAAATGATGTTGATTGTACTCTCTTTGGGTGTGTTGAAAATGAGACTGGTATCAAAATCAGCTTTCGAAGCGGCGGTTCGCACCCCTGCCATCACCTTACAAAAGTCATCCAATTGATCCGACACGGTGAGATCTCCGACTCCGGGATTGATCTTAGAGATTACGATGCCGTTATCTCCGGTAAGTCTCCGTATCAGCTTTCGTAAAATTTCGGAATCATCGCCAGCGTAGACAAACGCGGAATGAACTTGCTCCTCCCAGAACTGCATGAAGGCTGGATCGCGTTCCAAGTCGTTGAGCAATTGTAGGAGCGTATCTGAAGTGGACATCAACCTACACTTAGATGAGCTTTCGCGATCCGCGCCGTTGTGCGCCAAAAGCTTCGTTGTGGTCAAAGCGCGCCAAGGTACGCCAAAGAAGCCCAGTATCCTGGCGATCTTCTTGCCTTCTATCGATAGGCCAGGGTTATCTAACAATGTCGCTTCCTGCTTCCTCATGACAAAAGGTGCTTAGTAGTGTCGGCCAGTCCACGAAGTCCATGACCCCGCACACGCGCCAAAGCCTTCATGAATCCAAGGACGCAAGACATCGAACGATCGAGAAGCCCAGCTCTTCTTCCAACCATGTCAATTGCGCCGGCCAATGGATGGACGCCCTAATGGCCGCAGTGAGCGCAAAAACTGCCCCATGTTTGTCTTTTCGCCCAACGCTACTCCACAGGTGGCAATAGCACGGGCGGGATTTCCTTGCACCACGGTCATTGGCCGGACCGATGACGACACAACGCTCCCCGCGGTGACCACAGCCCCACGACCGATTGTTACATTTGGGAGAATGATGGCACCCGGGCCTATGAATGTGTCGTCCTCGATCGTGATTCCTTGCGGTCCGCGGAAGTGGGCAATCAGCATAGCGCGGACACTGATTATTACGTTGTTCCCGACGGAGATCAGATCCGGGCGCGATGTATCCAACAGCACTTGATATCCGATCCAAACGTTCTGACCGATCTTCACGCCGCGCCAGCGATGAAGTCGCACTCTCACTGATTTCGCTCCCGGCGCGTGAAACGCAATGAGTTGCAAAATACGGTCTTTAGCCGGTCTTATCTTCGAGAGCACTGGGGTTCCAAATCATGGCAGGCTGCTTGCACCTTAAGGTTGATGCATTCAAAATTACTATCAGCGCGGGTCTGCTCTCACAAACAGATCTAACTTGATCGGGGTTCTGACTAGTACCTAGCCTAATCTGACGAGTCGTTAAAAAGGAGCTTGATCTCACAGCCCAACTACAAAACTGACCGGCCGTCAAACCAAGAACGCATTGAAGTAAACGAAGCACGCCTTTTCTGCATCAAACAACAGCGCTTTGTTAATTAGAGGCGAGCATCAATGCCGGGGTCGCGCATAGACTTAAATGCTGGCAAGCAATTCAGACGGATTTTCCTCAGCCGACTTTTTCGCGAGCGTGCCGCCGTTGTCATGGACGAGGTGTATTGCAGGGGGCAAAGGATAGGCTTGCCCAGCATCCCACACAAAGATATTGCCATCGCGGCAGGCCAGGCCGGACTTTTCGAAGAAGTCATAACAAGGCTTGTTTTTCCCCGTTTGATGGTAGTTAGCGTAGACTTCCTGAACCCCCGCCGAGCGCGCCCATTTGATGCCTACATGCAGCATTGCTTCTTCAATTTTACGGCCCATTACTCTGCAACTGAGCACAAAATCGATAATCGTCGCCCGTAAACCATCGATCTCAATAGTAAGAATTCCAGTTAACCCGGAATCGCCAAATCTGTCCGAAACGCGGAAGGTCCACGCCCGCCGTGTCTTTTCCCGAAGCCACGCCTGGAACTCCGCCTCAGACATTCTGCGGGTGGAAAGATTCATCTGGTTTGTTTTGTTCAGCAACTGCGCCGCTCTGGGAAGGTTTGCTTGATTGAGTTCCTCAACCCTTACACCGGTGTTGAGGGTTGCGAGCCATTCCTCTAAATTGCCCAAATCAATCTTGGACTGCTTTCGTTCCCGATCTACTGCCGACATTCGAGAACGTTGCCGATCTTCTTCTGTTATCCACGGGCGGTCGAAACAATCGAGGGACAGCAGGGCTTGAGGATAAAGTCGCTTATCTGACGGCCACTCTGGCACAAAAAGCCCGGGTAAGGTCTCCCGAACGCGCGCTCTCTCGACCGCGCTGTCGTCAATAAACACAGCAGAATCGAGACCAAGGTTTAGCTCGTTCATCAAAGCATGAATGTTTTCCGCCTTGTCACGCCAATTGATTCGCCAACCTGCGAAGTCATCCAATTTGAGTACCATTTCAGGGTGTTTCGCAATCGCTTCCATTGCGACTGACTCTTCGTTCTTACTCACGATGGCAAGCAGGATTCCTCGCCTGGTAAGCGCCTTTAATTCACG
>Ga0207701_10004813_pt1 | contig 13657 bp, 15 predicted proteins | sample KBSSwiSSwithPhiX_FD_184294 | JGI IMG/M metagenome (GOLD analysis project Ga0207701, IMG submission 184294) | Switchgrass rhizosphere bulk soil microbial communities from Kellogg Biological Station, Michigan, USA, with PhiX - S5 (SPAdes) (version 2) | ecosystem: Environmental > Terrestrial >... | reverse complement strand
TCACCCAACCCTCCCCCTCAGGGGGAGGGCTTTTTCTGCGTTGCTCAGCCGCCTATGGGGACCTCAACGAATCCGGAGGGGACCCGCTATGAAGACCCGCGCCGCCATCGCCTTCGCCCCCAAGCAGCCGCTGGAGGTCGTCGAGCTGGACCTCGAAGGTCCGAAGGCCGGCGAGGTGCTGGTCGAGATCATGGCGACCGGCATCTGCCATACCGACGCGTATACTCTGGACGGGCTGGACAGCGAGGGGCTGTTCCCCTCGATCCTGGGCCATGAAGGCGCTGGCGTGGTCCGCGAGGTGGGAGCGGGCGTGACCAGCGTTAAGGCCGGCGATCATGTGATCCCGCTCTACATGCCGGAATGCCGGCAGTGCAAAAGCTGCCTCTCCGGCAAGACCAACCTGTGCACCGCGATCCGCGCCACCCAGGGCAAGGGCGTGATGCCGGACGGCACCAGCCGCTTCAGCTACAAGGGCCAGACCATCTTCCATTATATGGGCTGCTCGACCTTCTCGAACTTCACTGTGCTGCCGGAGATCGCGGTCGCGAAGATCCGAGAGGACGCGCCGTTCAAGACGAGCTGCTACATCGGCTGCGGCGTAACCACGGGCGTCGGCGCGGTGGTGAAGACGGCCAAGGTCGAGCCGGGTGCGAACGTCGTCGTCTTCGGCCTCGGCGGCATCGGGCTCAACGTCATCCAGGGCGCCAAGATGGTCGGCGCGAACAAGATCGTCGGCGTCGACATCAACCCGGACCGCGAGGAGTGGGGCCGCAGGTTCGGCATGACGGATTTCCTCAACACGAAGGGCATGTCGCGCGAGGATATCGTCGCGAAGATCGTCGAAATCACCGATGGCGGAGCGGACTACACTTTCGATGCGACCGGCAACACGGAAGTGATGCGCACCGCCCTGGAATGCTGCCACCGCGGCTGGGGCACCAGCATCATCATCGGCGTTGCGGAAGCGGGCAAGGAAATCGCCACTCGGCCGTTCCAGCTGGTCACCGGCCGCAACTGGCGCGGCACGGCTTTCGGCGGAGCCAAGGGCCGCACCGATGTGCCGAAGATCGTCGACTGGTACATGGACGGCAAGATAGCGATCGACCCGATGATCACCCACGTCCTGACGCTCGACGAAATCAACAAGGGGTTCGACCTGATGCACGCGGGCGAGAGCATCCGGTCGGTGGTGGTTTACTAAGGGAGAAGCGACATGTTCAGCCACGTGATGCTGGGATGCAGCGACCGCGAGCGGTCGAAGAAATTCTACGATGCGACCCTGGGCGCGATCGGGATCGGGCCCGGGCAGGATTTCGGAAAGTCCGACTGGTGGATGACCAAGCAGGGTGCGCTCGGGATCGGTCAGCCGATTGACGGCCAGCCGTGCAGCGTCGGCAACGGTTCGACCATCGGCTTCGCTGCGCCGAGTCCGGAGGCAGTCGACGCGTGGCACGCAGCCGGCATCGCCAATGGCGGCACCCCCATCGAGGACGCGCCCGGAATCCGCGACGGGGGCTTCGGCAAGATGTACCTCGCCTATCTGCGCGACCCGGACGGCAACAAACTCTGCGGCTTCTACCGGATCCCGGCCGACCAGTGAGCCTGGAGATCGTCAGCGAGAACCGGTCGCACGGCGGCCGGCAGCTCGTCGTGAAGCATGCGTCCGCGGCCACCGGCACGGACATGACCTTCTCGATCTTCCTGCCGCCGCAAGCGGGAGGCGGCGCGAAGCTGCCGGTCGTCTGGTACCTGTCGGGTCTGACTTGCACCCATGCCAATGTGACGGAGAAGGGCGAGTATCGCGCCCCCTGCGCGGAGCTGGGCCTGATCTTCGTCGCGCCGGACACGAGCCCGCGCGGCGAAGGCGTGGCCGACGATCCCGCCGGGGCCTACGACTTCGGCCTGGGCGCGGGCTTCTACGTCGACGCAACGCAGGAGCCATTTGCCCGCAACTATCGGATGTGGACCTATGTTACGGAGGAGCTGCCGGCACTGGTCGCGGCGGAGTTCCCGGCCGACATGGATCGCCAGGGCATCACCGGCCATTCGATGGGAGGCCACGGCGCGCTTACGGTCGCGCTTCGCAATCCCGGCCGTTTCCGCAGCGTCTCCGCATTCGCTCCCATCGTCGCGCCGTCGCAGGTGCCCTGGGGTCAGAAGGCGCTCCAGGGCTACCTCGGTCAGGATGAACAAGCCTGGCGAAGCCATGATGCGATTGCCCTGATCGAAGACGGCGCACGCGTGAACGACTTGCTTGTGGACGTCGGCACCGCCGATCCGTTCCTCGAAAAGGAGCTGAAGCCGGAGCTCCTCGATCGCGCCTGCGCGAACGCCGGCATCAGGCTCTCGCTGAACATGCGTGAAGGCTACGACCACAGCTATTACTTCATCTCCACCTTCATGACCGGCCATCTTCGCTGGCACGCCCAGCGACTAGCGTAACTTCATCGCGGTCTTCCCGACCCACGTCGCGGTGACGGCGGCGCCAAACCCCGGTCCATAACTTTGGATAAGGTCAACCGGGGAACAGCCCTGATTACAAATTGATAGCGATCCGGCGCCGAGTGGAAACTCGCGCCGAACCGCCCCTGCTCGGGGGGACCGCAGGGCTGGCCGACGTTTTATGGGGCGCAGCGTTTGAAGAATCGCGTAAAAGTCCTGCGTTCGGAACGCGGTTGGAGCCAGGTCGAACTCGCCGAGAGGATCGGCATCTCGCGGCAGAGCGTCTATGCGATCGAAAGTGGGAAGTTCGATCCCTCGCTCCCTGTCGCCTTCCGCATCGCCGAGCTTTTCGGAATGAGAATCGAAGAGATTTTCGAGAAGGGCGCGAGCTCCTAGCGCCTTCGGGCCCATTGCGGGTACCAGCCATTCATGGGACACCGATCGGGTGTGGAGGAACGTCGATGCATGACGGCGTGCGCGCTGCGCATTCCGATCCCGCCGAGCGCACCGCTCCCATGTCCGGGGAGATCATGGTCTTTCTGGTCACGCTGGCCCTCCTTCTGTGGCCGATCCCTGGTTAATTTCGAAGTTGGCAGTCCGGAGCTCGCCCAGTTCACCGGCTGGCTTCGGGAGCGCCTTCCGCCATCGTCGGTCAGCGATATTTCGGGAATGGGCGCCATCGCGGAAACCTTCCTGCAGCGCCTCTCGCCGGCTGCGGGTCCGGATTGGAATCCGGTGCTTACTGCCGTTCCTCCTGATTTAAACTGCTGACGCTTCGGCGAGACAGGGCTGATGAGATATCCGATTCGCAGTCCTTTGCTCGCCGCCGCTTTAGTCCTTGCCGCCGGGGCAACGGCTCACGGCCAGGAAGTCGTCGAGGTCCCCGCAAGCAAGGCGAATGTCGCGCTGCCGGAAGACATGTTCGCATTGCCGCCAGGGCAATGGTTCGTGGCGAAGCAAGTCTCCCAAGGCAATGAGCCCTGCACTCCCGAGGCTTGCGAGGCCGGCTTCAATTCCGGAGACCTGGTCGTCAGCGTCGAGCACGCAAAGGACTTCGTCCGCGTCGTTGCCGGCTTTCGCGGATGTCAGGGTGTTGCGTTTCAGGAAGTCGAGACCGGCATGAAGCCGGGCAGCGGCAGGCGCGGCGAGGTGTCCGCCCTGATCAAGGCTGTGGTCAAGGGCGCAGAGAAGAGCTGCAAGATGAAGGCGCCCAAGGTGCCGAAGCTCGATGTCAGCTCGCTGTTTCCAAAGGCATGAGCAGCAAGGGCGGCCCGCAGGACCCCTCTGACGAGGATCTCGAGCGAGAAATCCGTCAGGGACGCAAGTTCACGCCGGAGGAGGCGATCGGGCGTCTGGCCGGCCCCGGCGCGATGAAGGGCGCGTCCGCCATTTCTCGTCAGCAAGAGGCAGAGAATGCAGTCGGCGTCTGGCTTGCCGCCAACATCACCGATCCTGCGGGCGCGCTTCGGGCCGTGCTGCATCGCTACCTGAAGGCGAGCACATTGCTGCTCGATCATGTCGACGATCCATCGGTCGCGGGCGCAGCCTATCTTCGCCAGATCCTCGCTTCGGAGCAGCGCCTTCGCGAAATCGTTCGCGAAGCCGACGCGGAATGGGGCCGTGCAATGGACGAGCGGCCGCATTTCGAGCGGGAAGGAATTCCGCCGCACCCCGACGATCCGTACACAGCAGATTCCGTTCGCAAGGCCCTAGACGACGCGCTTCACCGGTCACGGATTTGACCCGGGCCAGCCTTTAACGGCCCGGGAATCAGGTCAACTCCCGATACCGGCGAAAAACGCCTCATGATTGTACGGCCGTTCGTCAGGAGATGAACGATGAACGTACTCGCTCCGGAGCCATTTCCGTCCGTCAAGGCAAAGCCGAGCCCAGCGAAAGTCGAAAAGCAGGAGCCCAAGAAAGCCGACAAGCCTGAGGGAAAGCTCTCGCGAAAGGATTACGAGAAAGCTCTTCTGAAGCTCCAGAGAGAGCTCTGTTATCTGCAGGACTGGGTGCGCGAAACCGGCGCTCGAATCGTCGTCGTTCTCGAGGGACGCGACACGGCCGGGAAGGGCGGGCTGATCAAGCGGCTGACCGAACGCGTCAGCCCGCGAACCTTCCGTGTCGTCGCCCTACCTGCCCCAACCGAACGCGATCGGACGAAGCTCTACCTGCAGCGATACATCGAGCATTTCCCGGCCGGCGGCGAAGTCGTGATCTTCGACCGCAGCTGGTACAATCGCGCCGGTGTCGAGCGAGTCATGGGCTATACGAAAGAGAAGGACGTCGACCGGTTTCTCGAGAACGTGCCCAAGTTTGAACGGTGGCTCGTGGAATCCGGCATCATCCTGATCAAGCTGTGGCTTGAGGTCGGGAAGAAAGAGCAGGAGCGCAGATTCCGCCAAAGGATCGACGATCCGCTAAGGCAGTGGAAACTCAGCCCCATGGACATCAAGTCCTATTCCCGCTGGGACGACTATTCGAGGGCCAGGGATGCGATGTTCGACGCGACGAGCCATCCCCTCGCACCTTGGTACCTGCTTCGCAGCGATGACAAAAAGAGGGCGCGGCTGAACGGCATCAAGCACATCCTCTCACAGACCGGCTACCGGAAGACCAAGCGGGAAAAGGTCAAACTGCCCAAGCGTTCGGACAGAAGCAGCTATAAGGAAAAGCTGAACCTTCATAAGGTGAAGCTCGTACGGGATGCCTTCTGACGCGCTCAGCAGAGCTGCATTGAGCCAGACAGAAACAATGCCGCACAAAGGCCTGGCGGCCTGGATCCCCGCCTTGAGCGTATTGCGCGAATACCGGCTGGGCTGGCTGCGCAACGACATTGTCGCAGGGATCGTGCTTTCCACGATGCTCGTACCGGTGGGTATCGCCTATGCGGTCGCATCCGGCGTGCCGGCGATCTACGGCCTCTACGCGACCATCATTCCCCTGATCGCCTACGCGATCTTCGGGCCGAGCCGGATCCTGGTCCTTGGGCCGGATTCGTCGCTCGCACCCATCATCCTCGGCGTGGTCCTGCCCTTGTCCGCGGCCGATCCGGCGCGAGCGGTGGCAATCGCGAGCGCCATGGCCGTCGTCGCCGGCGCAATATGCATCCTGGCAGGTGTCGCCCGCCTCGGCTTCATTACCGAACTGCTCTCCAAGCCGATCCGGTACGGATATATGAACGGGATCGCACTGGCTGTGGTCATCAGCCAGCTTCCGAAACTCTTCGGCTTCTCGATCGAAAGCGCGGGCCCGCTGCGGGACCTCTTGGCAATCGGCACGGCACTCTTCCAGGACAAGGCGAACTGGGCCGGTACGGCTCTGGGCGTCGGGACTTTGATGCTGATTCTAGTGCTGAAGGCCCACAAACGCATGGGCGCGATTCTCGTAGCAGTCGTCATAGCGATGGTGGTCGCAGGATGGTTCGACCTGTCGGAACGCTACGGCGTCAAGGTACTCGGAGCTGTCCCGCAGGGCCTGCCGGACTTCGCGATCCCTTGGCTTCGCCCAAGCGACCTGATTCCGATCCTGGCGGGCGGTGCCGCCGTAGCAATCGTGGCATTCGCCGACACGAGCGTCCTGTCGCGCACGTACGCCGCGCGAACCGGCACCAGGGTCGATCCGAACCAGGAAATGATAGGCTTGGGGGCAGCAAATCTCGCCGCCGGACTCTTCCAGGGGTTTCCGATCAGCAGCAGCTCCTCACGAACGCCCGTCGCCGAAGCCGCGGGCGCGAAGACCCAGATGACGGGTGTCGTGGGCGCATTGGTCGTCGCGCTCGTGATCGTCGCCGCGCCAAATCTGTTCAAGGATCTGCCCTACTCCGCGCTCGCCGCCGTGGTCATTGCCGCAGCGATCGGCCTGTTCGAATTCAAGGATCTGGCGCGCATCTACCGCATCCAGAATTGGGAGTTCTGGCTGTCGGTCCTTTGCACGGCCGGAGTTGCGATATTCGGAGCCATTCCGGGTATCGGCATCGCGATCGCGCTCGCGGTAATCGAATTCCTGTGGGACGGGTGGAGACCGCATTGGGCAGTGCTGGGCAAACCCGACGGCGTCGATGGCTACCATGACATGGCGCGGTACCCGGAAGCGCGCAGGATAGCGGGGCTGGTCCTATTCCGTTGGGACGCGCCCTTGTTCTTCGCAAACGCGGAGCTCTTCAGCCAGCGCGTTCTAGACGCGATCGCGGCATCTCCCACGCCGGTAAGGCGTGTCGTCGTCGCGGCGGAGCCGATCACCAGCGTCGATGTGACCTCCGCCGATGCCCTGACGGAGCTCGATCAGACACTGAAAGCGAGGAACATCGAGCTCTGCTTCGCCGAGCTGAAGGACCCCGTGAAGGACAAGCTCAAGCGGTTCGGCCTGCTCGCCGACTTCGGCGAGAGCCGTTTCTTCCCCACGAAGGAATCAGCCGTAAGCAGCTTCCTCAAAGCATAAGCGCGGACTGAACTCGGTAACTGTCCCAATGGCCCCCGTGGCATCCTTCCGGGATCTTGGAGAGCATGCGACGGCAGCCGCCCGAGAAGCCGCGAGTTTTGCTGGTCGTCCCGTCGGAAGTCGAGCGCGCCGGTCTGCGTCTGATAATCGAATCGGAGGTCGCCTGCGACGTTATCGCCGAAGCCGCGGACGGTGCGGCCGCTTTAGCGCTCGCCGAGGAACTCGAACCGGATATTGCCATCATCGACTCCGCGCTCGCGGACGTTCCTGCGCTGGGCTTGGTGCACTTCCTCGACGCTCGCTGCCCGGGCACTCAGGCGCTCCTTTACACAGACGCCTGCGGCAAGGATTGGACCTGTGCCGCAGTGGGCGAAGGCGTCCGTGGATTTGTCCTGAAGAGCCAGGTCGGAGAGCACCTTGCGCCGGCCGTTCGCGCCCTTTCGGACCGACACCCCTACTGGATCGGCGCCGTTGACGATGAGGCGCTCGATGAGATGCTTGAGCGCAGGTCAGGTCCATTCCCCGACACACTCAGTGACTGTGAGTGGGAGGTGATGAAAATGGCGGCAGAGGAGAAGTCCTCAAAAGAGATGGCGAAGGCGCTCGGCCTCTCATTCGAGACTGTAGAATCTTACCGGAGGCAACTGCGACGCCGATTGGGCCTGCGGAATCAAGCCGATCTGATTCGATATGTAGCGCACCGCAATGAAAGCGCCGGCCATTGAGTTAGGCTGGTGACCCCAACGGGACTCGAACCCGTGTTTCGAATCAGCCATTGCCGCGAGATGGATCCTTGCAGAACCCCGGCAGGCACGATCAGGGCTGCGACGCCCGGTCGTTTTTCCATGAGCCGAAGGAGGTTCGCGTGGGTCACGAGCCCCACGACGCTGGATACGAGCGCCCCCAAGTGTTTCTACGACTGCTTCTGTGCCCGCTTCAGCCACAAAAGCGCAGTCTCCCTGATGTCCGCTTTCCACCCATTCCGGACACTAACGGTAGAACTAATGTCCGCAACGAGTGGAAAGCGGACATTCGCTCTATCCCGGCTCAACCGAAAATCAGAGCAAATCCCCAAGCGATCATTGCAATGCCCGCAATTCTTGCGATCCAAAGACCGCCGGGAAGCAGCTTCTCACCCGCGACGAGTAAGGTCAGCCCCGCTATCCAGACAAGGTTCATGACTCCGCCGACGAACAGCAGTGCCATCAGCAACCAGCAGCAGCCGACGCAGTAAGCCCCATGAAGCACTCCGACCCGGAACGCGCCCGAAGGACCGGGTCGATAGTGACGGCTAAGGAATAGCGCGGGCGAACGGCAGCGGCTCAGGCAGGCGTCTTTCAACGGTGAAAGCTGGTAGAGTCCGGCGGCAATCAATAAGCCCGCCGCAGCAAAGCGACTGGCAAGCGCCATTGATATCGGTGGAATGAGCGAGGCCTGCAGTCCCGCTGCAATCAATGCGAAGCCAAGCCAACAGGCAAGATATCCGGCGAGGAACGCAGCGGTCGGTGGCGCGGACTTAGCGCCATTCGAATGGCGGTGAACGTGAGCGTAGAGCAAGATGGTCGGCGACGCGGCCGGAATCATCATCCCGATCATCATCACCCACCACATGAAAGTGATGGTCGCGAAGCTCGGCGAAGCTGCCATTCCGGACATCGTAGGCAATCCTGCGCCTGAAAGGATGTAGACCCAGGAGAGCATCGCCAATCCGGCGAGCGCGACGACGGTAACGACGCGACTCCGCTTCGCAATTCGCTCGGCGAACGCGGACACAAGAACTGCCTTAGTCAGCTACGGACGACTCCGTGATTTGAAAGGTGGAGGTTGGCGAACTGCCCGTAGCTATCCTTGAATGCGACCTCCACCGGTCCTGTGGTCCGGCTCGACGCGCTGCCAATATCGGCGACCTCATATTCGAACCCTGCGGGCAGGACGATCTGTGCGCGAGACTCTTCGCCGGAAATCTTGTTGCGGATCGGTTCACCGACCGTTTCGATGTAATCCGGGACGGACAGGCGCGCCCTGCGACCTTCCACATCGACCTCGAAGTTGATGTCAGTGAAAACCGGCTCATGCATGTTGGTCACGGTCGAGGCATAGACCGCGAACATGGTTGCAAAGGGGTCGGTGTCCTGACCGGTCATTATGCGCAAGAGAGCGCTGCGCTGAGCGTCGTCAGCCCTCTTGTCGACAAAGGCGACTGCCTCGCCATTTCCTTCGTGAATTGGTCCCGGCCATTTGAAAATTGCAGCGATCCTGAGACCATCAAGCCGCGTATCGCCGTGATGCCCTTGGTCGATCTGAATGCCTGCGACAGCATGGCAATGCCCCTTGTCGGGCAGCGCATTGAATTGGCAATTGCAGCCATATTCGCAGCTACAGTTGACTAGCTCGCGACCGTGGAATTCCCAGAGCGTCATGAGTGCCTCCTTGGGAGGGATGCTAACACCCTACCATAGGCCTGCCCTAATGTCCGCTTTGGGTGGAAAGCTGCCATCAGGACCTATTTCGGAGTATAACCAAACGCCGATGATATGAGGGGTTTGAGTTGCCAAGGGGGAACAGGTCTATGCGCCGGGCTCTGTTTTGTGTGGTCACAGTCGCACTTGCCGCTTCGGCATCCGCGCAAGACTCCTACATTCCGGTCCTCAACAACGGGGTGAAGCAGCCGTCGTACTCCGGCATGTTGAAGCCGTTCGAATACGTTAATAAGCGCAGTTCCGGACAGACGCCGAGCACTAAGAGCTCCGATAGGGCAGCTTCGAAGCCTCCGGCAGTCAATTCTCATCCAGCTTTTCACTATGCCCCGACGACTCACGAGGGCACGCAGCCCGCCAGGGCTCCGTTGGAAGCGCAAAGCTCGAAACCGGCATTTCGACCGGCCTCCGCGTCGGTCAAGCTGTCGCCGGATGTCGTGAAGGTCCCGGCCGAAACAGCTTCCGGATACTGCCTTCAGGCGCCGGCCAGTTATATGGGTACGGGATCGCTAAGCCGCCCGCCTGTCACTGCCGCCTTGCCGCGATGTGGAACACACTGAGCACCGAAAAGCTCGACATGATCTGCCTTGGGCTCGTGGTGGATTCGCCGATCGCTAGTGTTCGAAATGGGTGGAAAGCGGGCATTAGGGTGACGCAAGTTCGCAAATCTCGGTCGCAATAAGGAAAACGGAATCCGCCGCTCAAGATAGAACCGAACGGCTGGCAGTCAGCCGCGCCCCTGTCGGGTGCCACCTTCCATTGAGCCGCTCACATGATCCGCATCGGCTTCGTTAAGGCTCATCTCTCAGGAGATCCGCCCGCCGGCATTAAAGCTTTTGCTTGCGCGTGTGCGATGGTGGGTGCGCCGACCATCATTCGAGCGTCGCTCGATCCGCTCGTATCGGATACGACCTTCGTCTCATATTACCCATTTATCCTGATTTCCTCTCTGATGCTGAGTTGGAGAATTGCGGCGGCAGTTACGATCGCAGCAGCATGCGTCGCGAACTTCCTGTTCATGGCACCACGATACGAGTTTTTCGCTACGGCCACCGATACGACCGGCACGATCTTATTTCTCATATGCTCCATGCTGATTGTTGCAGTCGGACAGACACTCAGGCGAGCAGTCCGCGAACTGGAATCAACTCGCGCCCGTGAATCGCATCTCAATCGAGAACTCCAGCATCGCGTAAGGAACACGCTCGCAGTCGTTCAAGGGCTTGCGGTGCAGACCTTCCGCGATGTTCCCAACGTAAATGGTTCGCTCGATAAGCTTCAGGGTCGCATTCGAGCATTGGCAGACGCCAACGAGATATTACGCGACGGACACTGGGAAGAATGTCGACTGCCTGCTTTGGCTGTGAAAGCATTGGAACCCTTCAACGCGAGGGGCGCAATCAGCCTGAGCGGACTCGAATGCAGCTTGCCTGAAGAGAGCTGCGTGCCACTTGTCCTCGCTCTGCATGAGCTAGCGACCAATGCCGTGAAATATGGAGCGCTCTCCACACCCGGTGGTTCGGTCCAACTTAGCTGGGACAATTCAGGGGACAGCGAGACCGAACTGAGGATGTACTGGGCGGAGCGCGATGGACCGACTGTTTCCCAGCCTACAAGGCGCGGTCTTGGCGCCAAGCTCCTCCGGCCACAGCCCGGGTTAAGTGACGTAGCAATGCACTTTGCGTCTGACGGTGTAAGCTGCCATTTTCGTTTAACCGGGGTCCGGGTGCTTCCGCCTGAGGAGCGAGACCCGAGTAACCTTCCGCCCGTAACACTCTATTCTGCACCTCGAACCGTCGTCGCCTGCTGATTGCGCTAATGTCCGGAATGGGTCGAAGGTGGACAGCGAAATCTCCGAGGGCTCGGGCGCGCTTAACCCCTTTTGTACCGGCGCTGATTAAGCAGCGCTGACGAACCAAAGGGGGCCAAGTGGGAAAAGTGCGCCGTGGATGTGGACTGATGCTACTGATTGCCGCGTGCCTGATCGCGGGCGCTGTCCTCGCGGTCATCGCGGTACACCGGATAGAACGCTCAAGCCGCGTCGACCGGCACGATCAAGTGATGAACGGGGGCCCGCCAATACGACCGGTGTGGCTTCGCCAGCCTCGCGCATGTGACGCTCCCACTCCGTTCGAACGGAAACGCGACGAAGCTATGGCGCAGGTTGCGCGGGCAAGCTTGGCGGGCGAACCCGGCCGAGATCCAATCAACCCAATGCTCGGATACGCAGTTCGATATTTCTCGTGGCACTGGAGCTTGCTGAAATTCAAACGGTGCGCGCCGGATCGAGTCTATGTGGATGCGCTGCTGCCGGCGCTAGAGGCCACGGACTGGCCACATGTGAACACGCAGGGCAACGAGCTGAGGCTTGTGGAGCGCATCGCACCGAGCCCCCGATTGGCAAAGGCCCTTGCGCAGATCGCTTTCTCGCCGAACGATCCGCCGCGAGAGGCGGAGCTCTATGATTCCCGTCCGTACGCACGAATGCTGCTGGGCGACCAGGGCCAATTTGCCCGTCCGTGGGCGGCGAAGGCCCGATCCGAAATCAGCGCCGACAGCAAGCTGGGTACCAGTGCTGCCTATCTCGCTGTTGCAGCGGAGCCGCGCGCCGCCCTGCCTCTTGTTAAGCGCGTTATGTTCGCAAAGCTTCGGTCGAGTCTTGGAAGACAGGTCAAAACGTACAAGGACAGTGGCGAGGCCAATGCGATCCGATCCGACGATGCGGATCGGCTCATCGAACTGTCCTATGCATTGGGACGCGCTGGCACCGCAGCAGATGCGCACAGCGGCCCCCTTCTACAGGCGCTCGATCATGGCTTTGCCAGATCCGCCCCGCCGTTCGGACTGTTGTTTACGAATCCGACCGAGCTTTGCCGCGTTGCCGCATGGGTCGGCGGCCGGACCGCGCAGATCGCGCGCGCAAAGCCGGCGTGCGTCAACCAGAAGGGCGGCGACGGACGGCCAGCTGAATATCCCTGAACTGCGCTCGGCTAATGTCCGGAAAGGGTGGAAAGCGGACATTGGCTTAATGGCCGTTCAAGTCGGCTTAGCTCCGGAAGCGAGATGCCGACCGGCCCGCTCGATCATTTCCACAATCGCACCGAGAGTGCCTGCTAAACGGTCGCGTGAGGTATAGTTTTCGATTATTGCCGGGAGTAGCAATGCATATGGGTCGCCTCGCTTGCGTTCCTCGTAATGCCGTCTGGCCGGCAATTGCGATCGCGTTGGGGTTGCTCGCGATCGCAGGATTTGTCCACGATCTCGGGTTCCGGGAGTTGCGCTCCTGGGAGGTGGCGGCATTGCTGGTCGGGGGCGCGACTATCGCACTCCTCACTCTGCCGAAGGAAAGCCTGGCGCGGGCGCTCGTAGGCTACATTTCCATCACCGCTTCCGCTTTTCTCATCGTTTACGACGTGTTGGATATGCTGCTGGACCCGGTGATGAAGGCCGATTGGCCGATTGCAATCCTTGCGACACTAGTGACTTGGGGCTTGGACGCCGCGCTGTTCGGGGTCGATCTCGACGACGATTGAGGCGCGGACGTTAGGCATGCCGCCAGCTTCGTCTGACGAATGGAAACAAATACCGGGTTGATTCCGGCCCGCCTCCGGACACCGGCAATGTCCGCAATGGGTCGAAAGCAGACACTACGCTAATGTCCGCAATGGGTGGAAAGAGGACATTAGCTTTCGCATCATCTTCGGAGCGACGCTAACTTCTCCAGACTGAATGCCAGACCTAGAACTCCCACAACGTCACCCAAAGCAACGAGTTTGAAGCTGCCCCGTTCGAGGTCGGTCCAAGGAAGAGCAAGAACTAGACCTAAATGGGCTATCACCATCACGGCTATAAAGGTCAGAAACCACCAGTGCCGCAGCAGATGGCGTTGGATGAATACAGTCGTCGCGATCGCGCCTAACGCAATCGTGCCTAACTCTGCCCACTGCTCGCCGACGAATAGTAGAACGATACCGAAAAGCAGCGCCAAACCCCCGACGGCAAGGCCCTGTTCGTGGGTAAACTCAGGTGCTTCCTCGTCGGCCATCCAACCAAGGTAAGGGCCAAGTCCACAGCCTGGCAATGCTGCTTCCCCTAATGTCCGCTTTGGGTCGAAATCGGACACTAGGCCAATGTCGGGAGTGGGTTGAAAGCGGACATTGCCGGAGCGCTGGCGATCGTCAGGCGGAGAGCACGTCCTTCATCCGCTCGGGCATAGGCCGCACGATGCGGTTGTGCAGCCCGAACTTGGGGCTGAAGAGTACGTGGAGAAGCAACCTGGTCCACGACCGGTGGTGGTA
>Ga0207701_10004812_pt1 | contig 13657 bp, 11 predicted proteins | sample KBSSwiSSwithPhiX_FD_184294 | JGI IMG/M metagenome (GOLD analysis project Ga0207701, IMG submission 184294) | Switchgrass rhizosphere bulk soil microbial communities from Kellogg Biological Station, Michigan, USA, with PhiX - S5 (SPAdes) (version 2) | ecosystem: Environmental > Terrestrial >... | reverse complement strand
TGCTTCCCGGCCAGGCAGCGCGCGTGCTGCGCGAGGTCGCGTGGGCGCTCGCCTACGCGCACGGCGCGGGGATCGTGCACCGCGACGTCAGCGCCGAGAACATCCTCCTCGAGCGCGGCAGCGAGCGCGCCCTCGTGACCGACTTCGGCATCGCCAGCGCGATGGACGCGAACGCGCTCACCGAGGACGGCCGCGTGATGGGCAACGCGCACTACGTCAGCCCGGAGCAGGCCGCCGGCGAGCCGGTCGACGCACGGAGCGATCTCTATTCGCTCGGCGTGGCCGGATACTACGCGCTGACGGGCCGGCTTCCCTTCGACGGAGGGACGAGCGGCGACGTGGTGAGCCAGCATCTCACGGCCACCGCGCCGGCCATCACGAGCGTGGCGTCGTCGGTGCCGCCGCGGCTCGCCGCGGCCGTCGAGCGGTGTCTGCACAAGCTGCCGATCCGGCGCTATCGCAACGCCGAGAGCTTCGCCGAAGCGATCGATCTCGCGTTCGAGCACGCGAAGGAGATCCCGGCGCCCCTGCGGGTGTGGTTGAGTCAGGGGCAGAAGGAGCTGCCGGCGCGTCTGACCTTCGTCGGCATCGGGGCGATGACGGGGTTGATCCTCGCGTCCCAGGTGATGAACGGACCCACGCTGTCGGTGCCTTTCATCGCCTGGTTCTTGGCGCCCTTTGCACCACTGGTCGGCCTCAGCTTCGTCCCGACGTATTTCCGTCTTCGTCGTGTGCTCGCGGAGGGGTACCACGTCGACGACCTGCATTCGGCGATGCGGGAGCACCAGCTCGCGCTCGCAGAGGAGATCGAGTACGAACGCCGTCAGAGCTCGCCGCTGTTCAATCGCGTCATGCGCATCCTGCTGGGATCCTCGATCGGAGGGATCGCGATCGGCGCCTACCTCAGGTACCAGCTGATGGAGGTCCTGACGCAGTACAAATTCGGGACGGGCCTGGCCTGGGTGGTGGATTTCGCGCGCGAGAGCGAGCTCCTGATTTTCGGTCTCCTGTTCGCTTCGCTCGTCGGTCTGACGATCTCCGGCGTCGCGCTCGGCGGAGAGTTCGTCCGTCTTCACCTCGCCCACCGCGTCGCGTCGCGCGCCATCGCCTTCTGGAAAGGCAAGTGGGGAAAGCTCGCGGCCAGGCTCGCCTCCATCGGCTTGAAGAAGAGCGACCGGCCCGCGCTCGGCATGCCCCTCCTCACCGAGGTCGCCCTCGGCCGCGCCACCGACCATCTGTTCGAGGCGCTCCCCAAGGCGGCGCGCCGCGAGCTCGCCGCGCTCCCCGACACCGTGCGCCGCCTCGAGGGCGACGCCGGCCGCCTGAGAGACAGCATCGCGAAGCTCGACGACCAGCTGGCCGTGTTCGAGCGGGGCGGCGAGGCGCTCGGCGACGCCGAGCGCACTCGCGTCGCCGACGACCTGCGCGCCACCCGCCACCTCGCCGCCGAGCGCCTGGCGACGACCGTGGCCGCGCTCGAGAACATCCGGCTCGACCTGCTCCGCCTCCAGATGGGGAGCGCCGGGATCGAGTCCGTGACGGCCTCGCTCGACGCCGCGCGCCGGGTGGGCGATCAGATCGCCGAATCCATCGCCGCGCAGGCCGCGGTGGAACAGCTTCTGCGCGAGGAGCGGCCCGCGCTCGAGGCGGGCAGCGAGGGCACCGACACGCCGATCGGCGGGGTGACCGCGGCGAGCGCCTGACGACCACGACGGAAACCGCACGGTGGGCGGGACGTACGATTCAGTGCATACTACCCAACGACTTCACCCACTCGTGCCATGAATCCCGCTGTCCTGGTCTTTGCACAAGTCGTCACGATCTCCATCGGAGTGGTCGCGGCGGCGTGCGGCATCGGCGTCCTCACCTACCGCTCCGTGAGGCGCATCGACAACCCGAGACATGCGCCGTCCGCGGAGCTGCAGGAGCAGATCGGCCAGCTCCAGCAGTCGGTGGACTCGATCGCGATCGAGGTCGAGCGCATCGCCGAAGCGCAGCGCTTCATGGCCCGCCTGGAGTCCGAGCGCGACGCGCGCCAGGCCCTTCCCCTGCAAAGCTGACGCATGGAGGAGCGACCACCCCTCCTCCGACCCAGGCCCCTTCAACGCGGCGACACGATCGGCGTCATCGCGTCGTCCTACGCTCCGCGCAGCGGGTGGCTGGCCCGCGGAGTCCGCGCCCTCGAGCGCGCCGGCTACGGCGTCATCGTCGATCCCGAGCTGAGCACGATCCGCAAGTACACGCGGCCGGAGGACGAGCGCCGCGCCGCGAGCTTCACCGAGATGTGGACCGACCCGCGCATCTCCGCCCTCATCGGCGGCACGGGTGGCTACGGCGCGGTGCGCATGCTCCCCTATCTCGACCCGGCGGTGTTCGCCGCGCATCCGAAGGCCTTCGTCGGCTACTCGGACATCACGGTGCTCCACATCTGGCTGGAGCGGCTCGCCGGTCTGCGCGCTTTCCACGGACCCACGGTGGACGATCTCATTCCCAGCGCCCGCGACGTCACCACCGCCTCGCTCCTCACGGCGCTCACCACGCCGCGCCCCACCACGCGGATGGGCCGCGACCTCGCCCGCGCCGTGCGGCCGGGCCGCGCGTCGGGACGGCTCGTCGGCGGCAACCTCGCGCTCGTGCAGCAGACGATCGGCACGCCGTACGAGATCGACACCACCGACGCGATCCTGTTTCTCGAGGAAGTGCGCGATCCGATGTCCTTCGTCGACGAGCGGCTCGTGCAGCTGCGCGCGACCGGGCTCCTCGCGAAGGTGCGCGGCATCGTGTTCGGCCACCTGTCGCTCGACCGCTCCGAAGAGGACGAGTTCGAGGATTTCGTCCTCGACCTCGTGGCCGATCTCGGCGTGCCCGTGCTGATGGACTTTCCAGCCGGACACGACAGTCCTAATTTGACGCTGCCACTCGGCACCGAGGTCGAGCTGGTGGTGGAGGAGACCACCGGCTGGATCGTCTACCGTGAGGACGCGCTGGCCGAGGCGTCGACCCCACCCCCCGCGATTTGACCGTCACGCCGGAGCACGACCACTTCGATCTCGTCGTGATCGGCGCCGGCCCGGCCGGCGAGAAGGGCGCTGCCCAGGCGGCGTACTTCGGCAAGCGCGTCTGCATCGTCGAGCGCGCGCCCAAGCCCGGCGGCGCGATGGTCAACACCGGCACCGTCCCCTCGAAGACCCTGCGCGAGACGGCGCTCTATTTCTCCGGCTTCCGCCAGCGCGGGCTGTACGGGATCGACCTGCGCGTGAAGCCCGACATCACGCTCGCCGACTTCATGCAGCGCGAGCGCAGCGTGATCGAGACGGAGTGGGAGCTGATCGACGAGAACATCGCCCGTCACCACATCACGACCGTGCAGGGCGCCGCGCGGTTCGTCGACGCACGGACGCTCGAGGTCGTGCGCTATGGCACCGAGCCGCGCCGGCTCACCGCGGACGTCTTCCTCGTCGCGACCGGCGCGCTCCCCAAGCCGCCGAGCGGCTTCCCGCTCGACGGCGAGGTCGTCGTCGACAGCGAGTCGCTGCTCAGGATCCAGCGCATCCCCCGCTCGATGATCGTCCTCGGCGGCGGCGTGATCGGCTGCGAGTATGCCTGCATGTTCGCATCGCTCGGCGTGCGCGTCACGGTGGTGAACGAGCGAAGCCGGCTGGTGTCGCACCTCGACCCCGACGCGAGCGACGCGCTGCGCCGCTCGATGACGGCGCGGCTCGGCGTCACGGTGTACGGCAACGCCGAGGTTCGCTCCGTCGAGGTGGAGGGACGCCGCGTCGCGGTGACGCTCGGCGACGGGACGATCATCGCCGCCGATCTGCTGCTCGTCGCCACCGGCCGCATCGGCAACGTCGCCGGCCTCGGGCTCGAGTCGATCGGCGTGCGGGTCGACGCGCAGTCGTTCGTGAAGGTCGACCCGAACTACCGCACCGCGGCCACGCACGTCTACGCCGCGGGCGACGCGATCGGATTCCCCGCGCTCGCGTCCTCGTCGATGGAACAGGCGCGCGTCGCGGTGTGCCACGCATTCGATCTCCGCTACAAGCGCACCGTCTCGAGCATCCTGCCGTACGCGGTGTGGACCATCCCCGAGATCGCGACGGTCGGCGAGAGCGAGGAGTCGCTGCTCGCGCGCGACATGCCGTTCGAGGTCGGACGCGCGAGCTTCCGTTCGAATGCGCGCGGCCAGATGATCGGCGACGTGGACGGGTTCGTGAAGCTGCTCTTCGAGCCCGAGACACAGCGCGTGCTCGGCGTGACGATCGTCGGCGAGGGCGCGTGTGAGCTGATCCACGTCGGTATGACGGTGATCGCGCTCGAGGGCTCGCTCGACTTCTTCATCCAGGCCGCGTTCGGATTTCCGTCGCTCGGCGAGGTGTACAAGTACGCCGCGTACGACGGACTGCAGCGGTTGCAGCGCCGGAACGCCGGACGTCCGGGAGTGCCCTCGGCGTAGCGCACGACCGCAAGTGGACGAAGGTGCGCCTCCCGTGCGCGCGCGTCGTGCGCCAGCCTCAGCCACACTCGGGACGGCCGGCCGCCTCACTGGTTGCTGCCGCCTGAGCGACGGGATAACGTAGCACCAATGTCGCCCTCACTGGAGCTCTCCACTTCCGCCCTCGGAAGCATCGAACGCCGCGAGCGTCCCGCGTTCGCGTTCGTCGCCGAGCGCCTGTGGCTGGACTTCGTGAACACCGACACGGGCGTGCGTGGCGCCGACGCGCTGCACGACTTCGAGCGCTTCGTGCTCTGGCTCGAGGCGGCGCACGTGCTCGACGCGGAGCGCAGCGCGACGATGCGCCGGCGGTCGGAGCAGCAGCCCGCGGGAGCGCTCGCCGTGCTCGGCGACGCGCGGCGTGTACGCACCGTGCTGCGCGCGCTCGCGGAACGCGGCGTGTTCGCGGGCGACGTGCGGCTCGCCGCCCTGAGCGAGATCAATCGGGTGCTCGGTCGCAGCGCGGGAACCCGGCGCGTCGAGCTGCGCGCCGACGGCTCGTTCGCGCGCGCCTTCGTGCCGGTGGGAGACGCGTTCGCCGGGCTGCTCATCCCCGTGGTGGAGAGCGCCGCCGATGCGCTCATCCTCGATCAGCTGGGCCGCGTGCGCCGCTGCGCCGATCCACGCTGTGGGCGCGTCTTCCAGGACGAAACGAAGAATGGCCGCCGTCGCTGGTGCGACATGGCGACCTGCGGGAACCGCGCGAAGGCCGCGCGGCACCGCATGAAGCTGCACGCCTGAGCGGCGGCGTCCCTAGGACGCGAGCGCCAGCGCCTTCACGTACCCCATCTCCTCGGCGTAGCCGCGCAGCTTTCGCTGCAGCAGACGTCGTCCGCGGAAGAGCCGCGACTTCACGGTGCCCTCCGGGATGCCGAGGATCTCCGAGATCTCGGCGTAGCGCAGATCCTGGATGTCGCTCAGCACGACGGTCGTGCGGTACTCGTCGGGAAGCGAATCGATCGCGCGCACGATCTCGTCGTCGAGGAACGAGTCGTAGAACGTGCCCTCGGGATCGGCGTCGCCGACCGCGTCACGCGTGGAGCGCCCGACTCCCGTGTCCGACTCCGGCACCTCGCGCGCGTCGATGCGCCGCTTCCGGCTCACGAACAGATGATAGAGGATGGTGAACAGCCACGCCCGAATGTTCGTGCCGAGCCGGTACTGCTGCCATCGCTCGAAGGCGCGGAGCACCGTCTCGGATACGAGATCCTCCGCTTCGTCGCGCGCGCGCGAGAGCTTGAGGGCGAAGCTGTACAGCGCATCGAGATGCACGAGCGCTTCCTGTTCGAAGTGCGCGCGTGGCGTCACCTCGCGGTCCGTCGAATTCGACATGGTCTCCACTCCCCCTCCCCTCCCAGCGCACCTTCATTCTCCCGCGGCGCGCTCGAGGCCCCGTGCCTCGCCGTCGCGCAGATGCGTCGTGATGAACCGCTTCAGGTCCTCGCCGATCCCCTCCATGACGCCGGCGTCACGCGTGACTCGCGTCATCAGCATGCCGCCCTCGAGCGCGGCGATGATGAAGCGCGCCAGACGTACGGCGTCGACACCATCCTTCAGCAACCCGCTCGCCTCGCCCAGAAGCGTCACGAGCTGTCCGGTCCAGCGGGCGAACACGTCGTCGAGACGCCGACGGAGCTCCTCGTGCGAGTCGGCCAGCTCGCCGGCGAGGTTGCCGAACGGTGATCCGGTGCCGCCGTCCCGCTCCCGCTGCAGCGCGACGAGCGTGTCGATGAACAGCGCGAGCCGCTCGATCGGCTCGATCATCGGCTCGCTCAGGATCGCCAACCCGCGCTCGGTGAACCGCTCGAACTGCCGGTCGATCACCGCGATGCCGAGCGCTTCCTTGGAGGGGAAGTAGTGATAGAAGTGGCTCTTCCCGCTCAGTCCGGTCGCCTGGATCAGGTCCTCGACCGAGGTATGCGTGAAGCCGCGCGTGCGGATCACGCGCGCCGCTGCGTCGAGGATGGCCGTCCGTCGTGTGCTGCTCACGAAGGTAGATTAGGACCGATCGGTCCTAATGTCAAGACGTGGATCGTCTAGTCTGCGGCGGGTAGCTTCCTTCAATGCAGCGGGAGGGCTGGACGCGCATCAGCGTGCGCCGCACACACCTGGAGCTCCGGCGGCCGGCCGAGCTCCGCCCAGGGCGACCGCCGGCCGAGCCCGTGCAGCTGAGGCTGCGCCGCCCCATCTCCCCCGCCGAGTACCTGGAGCTGTACGGCCTCGTCGGCGACCTCTGGCTCTGGCGCGACCGGCTCGTCTGGACCGAGGAAGAGCTGGAGCGCTACCTCGCGTCGCCCGAGGTCCACGTGTGGAGCGCCCACGTGGGCGGCACCACGGCGGGTTACTTCGAGCTCCGCCAGCGCCCCGACCGCTCGGTGGAGGTGATGTACTTCGGCCTCGCCCCATCGTTCATCGGGCGTGGATTGGGCGGGTGGCTGCTGACCCGGGCGGCGCACGAGGCGTTCGCACTCGGCGCGACTCGCATCGTGCTCAACACCTGCACGCTCGACGCACCTCAGGCGCTGCCGAACTATCTGGCGCGCGGGTTCACGATCGTGAGCGAGGACCAGTACCTGCTCGACGTGCCGGAAGTCCGCACGGAGAGCGGGGCTGGCGACCCCTGATGCGCGGCGCCCGAGTGCACGCGCCGGGTGCCGAGGGATGCGCAGTACCTCGTGCCGCGCGGCCGCGATCAAGGGGTCAGAGTCGTTGAAATAGGGCGATGGGGACCGCGAAATTTTTTGAGGGAGTCTGACCCCTTGAATCTCCTGCGTGGGCAACCGCTTGACGCGGAGGGCGCGGGAGTCACCCCCGAGGGCGCGGAGCGCGGTGCAGCGATCTCTCCGCCGGACCAACAAAGAAATCTTGGGGTTGTGGATGGAAAGGAGCGGTGCGCGGGCGCTGGGAGCTCGACCCCGAGAGCCGTGCTCCGCGTCCTCGGCCGTTCTCCGCGCTCTCCGCGTCAATCAGTTGGAGTGCTCAAGGAAGGCGGACCTCCGCGCAGCGCGAAGGACCGCTACCTCTTCCCCCGCCCCCCGCGACCGCGCGGCCGGCCCGATCCACCGCGCGCATCGTCCCGCGCGCCGTCTCGCCGCGCCTCGCGCTCGTTGCGCCCTGGTCGCTGCCCGCGGCCGCGATCGCGCAGGCCGCGCTTGGGCTCCGAGGGCCCGCGGTCGCGGCGCCGGTCGCGTGACGCGTTGCGCTGCTCGTCGCGCTTCCGGTTGAACCGCGCCACCTCCTCGTCCGTCCACGGCTGATCGAGCTGCGTCTGCAGGTCGTCGAGCGTGCGCGCGCGCACCGAGCCGCGCTGGCCGCGCAGCACGACGAATCGCACCGGCCGGTCGAGTGAGGGGATCTCTCCCTCGGTGAGCGACCGCGCGATCTTTTCCGGCAGCCGCAGGCGCGCCACGCCGATCGGCCCCGCATCGGTCTCCTCGACGTCGTAGTCGATCTCCACCTCGCGGTCGCGTACCGTCGTGTGGGCCGGCAGCGCGTCGTAGCGCGCGCGCTCCGTTCGCGGCGACCGCGTCTCGAGTGCGCGCGCGAGGTCGAGATCCGCCGCCTTGAACTCGCTCAGCGAGCGGACCCCCTGCAATCGCTCCCGGTACAGCGCCGCGAGGTCGGCCTGGCTCAGTCGAGGCAGTGCGCCTCCGGAGCGACGATACGCTTCACGCACCGCATCGATGTGCGGCTGGTTCGTGCGCACCGAGAAGTGCCGCGCCTCCCCGCGCGCGAGCGCATCGGCGAGCACGGCACGCGCCTCGTCCTCGCGGCCGGCCGGGAACTCGTCCACCGCCTCGATCTCGCGCTCCAGCTCGAAGCCGAAGTATTCCACGCGCCGCTTGAGCACGAGCGGCGCCTTCCGTCGCTCCGCATCGTATTCGAGCGTCGCGTCGTCGCCGGTCGCGAAGCGGCGCACGAGGTCCATCGGCAGCTGCGTTCCCTCGATCGACGCGCGCGGACGGCCGAACTTGTCGGCGAAGTACCGCAGCTCACCGGCGATCGCGCCCCAGCTCCCGCACACGCTCGTCTTCGAGACTCTCGCCTCCTCGCCCCACGACGTCTGCTCGTCGATCACGAGGTCGAACGGCATGTACTCGGCGAGGAGCAGCGCGAACTCGCGACGCGTCCCCTCGTTCGCCAGCGGCATGCGCGACGGCAGCTGCATGCCGAGGCCGCGATACACGCTGGCCATGCCGAGCGCCGCGTCCTCGATCGACTTCACGAGCACGCCGCGCCGTTCGGCCCACTCGTTGACCTCCTCCTCGTGGAAGAGATGGCGCGGCAGTCCGTACACTTCGCCGATGTAGCCCGCGACCTCGAACGCCTCGGCGTACACGTTGTAGGCGGTGAGATGATCGCTTCCCGGGACGATCAGCCCATCGAGATCGCGCTCGTCGCGCGTCATCCGGTGCAGTGATTCCACGCCGCTCATCACGGCGAGGTAGGGCACCAGGTCGTCGGCGGCGTTCACGAGCAGCTCGGCCCACTCGCGCTCGACCGGCATCGCTTCGACGGCGCGCCCGTAGCGCGTGAGCCGGCCCTTCTCGATGATGCCGCGCGACTCGAGGAACTGCGTCGCACGCCGATAGGCGATCCGGTCGAGCGGCACCGGGAGCGTCAGGTCTCCCGCATCCACGCCGAGATCCGCACAGGTGATCGCCACGCGCTCGGAGTCGCCGGCGAGCTGGAACTCCGGTTCCGTGGGCTTGAGCGAGAAGAAGTCGATGTCGCGGTCGCTGAGGATGAACACGCGCCCTCCGGCGACGCGGCCGTGAACGCGACCGGCCATCTGGAGGATCTCGTTCGCGCCCAGGTGCAGCTTGGTGAGCACGTTCTTGCCGCGCTCGACGATCGACGTGAAGCGCACGTCGTCGATCACCACGGTGTCGAGCCCGTGCACGTTGAGGGCGCTCTGCCCCGCCGCCGTCATCGCCAGGAAGTACGGCTTCCGCTCGCCCCCCTCGAGGAACGGTCGCAGCTTCCGGATCGGCTCACCGCCGTGGTAGAACGCGGTGTTGATGCGCGGTGCCCGTTCCTCCACGTACGTCGCCGCCTGCTCCACTCCCTTGCGCGTCGGCACGAACAGCGCGACGCCGCGCTTCTGCTTGTACACGCCCTGCAGGAAGCGGTCGTCGAGGAACTCCGTCGGCTCCTTGTTCACGACTTCCACCTTCGCCGCCTTCTGCGGATCGAAGGCGTACACCTCGAGCACGTCGGCGCTATCGAGGTACGTGCGGTAGAACGTCGGATCCACCGTCGCCGACAGCCAGATGAACCGGCAGCCCACGCGCTTGCCCAGCGCGAGGCAGAGCTCCAGCTCCGCCGACGTCTGGTGGATCTCGTCCACGATCAGCGTGTCCTGCGGCAGGATGTCGCCGTCCTGGAACCATCGCCGTGCGATGCCGGTCGTGACGATGACGATGTTCCAGCTCGGCGTCTCCGGCGTCGCCTCGCGTTCGCGGTTGATCACGCCGACGCGCAGCTCCTCGGTGCCGAGCAGCTCTTCGGCGATCGGACGGATGGCGAGCGTCTTCCCCGAGCCGGTGCCGGCGACGATGCCGAAGCCGCGGCGCGAACGTGCGAGCTCGCGCACGCGCGCGCCGAAATGCTTCTCGAGGTACGTCTCGATGTGGAGGCCCACCGCGAGCTCGATCGTCTCGCAGGCGGCGCGTGTCGGTGCGATCACGATCACGCGCCCCGTGGGCGGCTCCGCCCGGACGAAGGCGTCGTGGTCCGGAGGGAGGTATTTGTCTCTTACGTCGCGCATGCGGGCCGGCGAGGCGAGAAACGTGCGCGGCCCGCGGACCGGCTACGGCTTCTTCCGGTCCTCGCCGAACTTGCGCATGAACGGCGCGATACGCTTCTCCCCGGTGTCGCCGACGTTCTTGCCGTCCTTGTAGTCGTCACCGAAGACCACCTTGCCGTTCGACGGGCGATTGCGGACCGCCGTCGGACAGTCCGTCGGCGCGGGCTGCTGCTTTGCCGGCACGTCGTTCAGCCAGATCCGGCACATCCCCTTGGGGGGACGATATTCCTTCGGGACTTCCCCCTCCTTCTGCTGGGCGTGCGCCGTTCCGGCCAGGCCGGCCGAGCAGACGAGAGTGAGGAGCGCGGTGCGAAGCTTCATCGAATTCTCCAGTGCCAGCGCGGACGTCGCGCGGCACCGAGTGAGAAAGCAGGTGGGGTGCCAGCTGGCGGGCAGATGTTTGCTCGACGGCCAACTCCTGACCAGCGTAACAGTTAGCACTGTCGAGCCCGCTCACAAGGGTGTCGTCCGCGAGGTACCGGTGTCCTACGTTACGGACAGCGCCGTCCTCTCCCCCGCAGGCGGGACCCGCCAGTGCGCCCTTGTCTACCCTCAGTCGCCGAAGCTGATCCCTGTGGCCCGCGCCGTCTGCACCACGTCGTGGCTCGGATCAACGCGCTTCAGCTCCCCAAGCACCTGATCGATCGGAATGGTGACGATGTGCGGCGACTGCAGCGCCACCATCTCCCCCCACTTCTCGTCGGCGATCGCGCGCACCGCCGCCCCGCCGAAGCGCGTGGCGAGCAGACGATCATAGCCGGTCGGCATGCCGCCGCGCTGCAGATGCCCGAGCACGAGCGAGCGCGTCTCCTTGCCGGTGAGCTGCTGGATCTCCCGCGCGATCGCCTCGGCAACGCCGCCGATCCGGCGCGCCTGGCCGGGCATCGACTCGCCGAGTGTGTGCGAATGTCCCCCGCGGGGAAATGCTCCTTCGGCCACGACCACGATCGAGAACAGACGCCCCACCGAATCGCGATACCGGATCTTCTCGCACACCTTCTGGATGTCGTACGGGATCTCGGGAATGAGGATCACGTCGGCCGTGCCTGCCAGGCCCGAGTGCAGCGCGATGAACCCCGCGTCGCGCCCCATCACCTCCATGACCATCACGCGGTCATGACTTTCAGCGGTCGTGTGCAGCCGATCGATCGCCTCGAGCGCCGTGTTCACCGCCGTGTCGAAGCCGAACGTCGTCACCGTGCCGCTCACGTCGTTGTCGATCGTCTTCGGCACGCAGACGATTCGCATCCCCTTGGCGCAGAGCCGGCGCGCGATGTCCAGCGAGCCGTCGCCCCCGATCGAGATGAGCGCGTCGATCCCGAGGCGGCGTGCGTTCTCCATCAGCTCGTCGGAGCGATCCTCCTCCCGGTACGATCCGTCGGCCTGCTTGCGCGGATAGAAGAACGGATTGCCGCGGTTCGTCGACCGCAGGATCGTGCCGCCCATGTGCGCGATGCCGCGCACCGACTCCTTCGTCAGCGTGATGACCTCGTCCTCGCCCATCAGACCAGCGAATCCGCGCTTGATGCCGAGTACGTCCCAGCCGCGATTGATCGCGGAGAGGGCGGCAGCGCGGATGACGGCGTTCAGACCCGGGGCGTCGCCGCCGCCGGTGGAGATTGCGATGCGCATCTGTGTGGGATGATGCTCGGGTTACGTGGGGTGGGACGTGCCACGGGCCAACGCGTCCAGACGACGCATCGGCCCGGATCAGATTCTGCTGGAACGGTGGTCAGACTGCCGCGCGCAACAAGCCAACGATCTCTCCCGGCTCAGCATGTCGCCCGAGCTTCGACTTCTGGAAGATCGGCGAGCCGTCCTTCGAAACCTCGAACCGTCCTCCCGACGACGGGTTCAGATCCACCTTCGCGTCGGGAAAGTGCTGCCGGAGCTCGGCCGCCAACCTGACGGCCCGGGGCTCGTAGCTTCAAACGGTGCAGTACTCGATGGTGATGTGCATGACAGGGAATCTGGTCCAGTGCAGCCGTAGCAATATACTGCGATCCGAGGCCGGATGCGCACGGTTCGGGGCGTCCGATTGGACGTTCAAGTGGCGAATGCGCCGCCCGGTCCCGTCTCCTCGCCGCGTCTCGCAGCCGCCACGAGCTTCGAGCGCAGGCGGCTGACGCGACTTCTCGGCCTCCCTGCGCGCCCGTAAGTTGGGGCACCGCGCGCTCGGCAGACCTCTCGCCTCCCGCCTCCGCTGATGACCTCCGGCACCACGCCCCGGCCTACGCCAGTCTCGCATGCCGAAGCACCGGCGGGCGCTGGGAGGCATGCCGGGCAGGCGGCGGTGACGGTGATCGAGCCGCCCACGGGCAGGCCTTCCCTCGGGCTCGGCGAGCTCTGGGCGTACCGCGAGCTGCTCTACTTCATCACCTGGCGCGACATCAAGGTCCGCTACAAGCAGACCGCGCTCGGCGCCTCGTGGGCGATCATCCAGCCGCTGCTCACGATGGTCGTGTTCAGCCTCTTCTTCGGCAATCTCGCCAAGGTGCCGTCGGACGGCGTTCCGTACCCGCTGTTCAGCTTCGTCGCGCTCGTCCCCTGGACGTTCTTCGCCAACGGCCTGACCCAATCGGCGAACAGCGTGGTGGCGAGCCAGCAGCTCGTGACCAAGGTCTATTTCCCGCGGCTCGCCATTCCGATCGCCACCGTGCTCTCGGGCGCGATCGACTTCGTGCTCGCGTTCGTGGTGCTTCTCGGACTCATGGCCGCCTACGGAGTCGCGCCCACGGCGCACGCGCTGTTGATCGTGCCGCTCCTTCTGCTCGCGTTCGTCGCCTCCCTCGGTGTCGGACTCTGGCTCGCCGCGCTCAACGTGCAGTACCGCGACGTCCGCTACGCCGTGCCCTTCCTGACGCAGCTCTGGCTGTTCGCCACTCCCATCGCGTATCCGAGCAGCCTCCTGGCCGAGCCGTGGCGGACACTCTACGGGCTCAATCCGATGGTCGGGGTGGTCGAGGGCTATCGGTGGGCGCTGCTCGGCGCGGGCTCGCCGCCGGGCCGGATGGTCCTCATGTCGTGCGTCGCGGCCCTCGTCGTGCTGATCGGCGGCATCCTCTACTTCCGGCGAATGGAGCAGACGTTCGCCGACGTGATCTGAGCCGGCTCCCTTGACCGCTGCCATCCGGCTCGAGGGGCTCGGCAAGCGCTACGTGCTCGGTCGTGCCCTCGATCCGCACCGCACGGCGCGCGAGGCGCTCGTCGATGCGATGTCGGGCGCGGTGCGCGCGACCGCGTCGCTCCTCCGGCGCACCGCGCCGACGACGGGCGACGACGCATTCTGGGCGCTCCGGGACGTGTCGTTCGACGTGCCGCACGGCGAGGCGCTCGGTCTCATCGGCGGG
>Ga0207701_10004810_pt1 | contig 13658 bp, 9 predicted proteins | sample KBSSwiSSwithPhiX_FD_184294 | JGI IMG/M metagenome (GOLD analysis project Ga0207701, IMG submission 184294) | Switchgrass rhizosphere bulk soil microbial communities from Kellogg Biological Station, Michigan, USA, with PhiX - S5 (SPAdes) (version 2) | ecosystem: Environmental > Terrestrial > Soil... | reverse complement strand
CGGCGGGGCGGGGCCGCTGACCGCCTCCGGCGTGGAACCACGGCTTCGCCGCCTCGTGCTCGTCGGCGCCGGCCGCGCGCATCTGCACCTGCTGCGCGCGCTCTCCCGCCCACTGGTACGCGGCCTCGAGCTCGTGCTCGTGACGACGGATCGCGTGCAGTACGATCCCGCCATGACGTCGGGCATCGTGCGAGGCGCCTACGACGAATCGGAGGCCCGCATCGACGTCGCCGCGCTCGCGGAGCGTGCGGGCGCGCGCATCGTGGACGCGCGTGCGGACCACTTCGAGCCGCACACTCATGTCGTCCACGCCGGAACGGAGCGCATCACGTTCGATCTCTGCTCGATCGACGAGGTCGGCCCGCCCCTCGGCAGCGAGCTGCCGGGCGTCGTCGAGCACGCGATTCCGCTGCGTCCCGCGTCGATCCTCCCCGAGGTTCGCGCCGTCCTGGAATCCCGTCTCGCCGACGGGGCGCAGCCGGTCCGGTGTACCGTCGTGGGTGGCGGGAGCGTCGGCGTGGAGTGCGCCTTTGCTCTGCAGCCGCTCCTGCGCGCGCGCCAGGGCCGCGGCGTGGTGACCATCGTCGACGCGGCACCGCACGTGCTCGGCGATCTCGCGCCCTGCCGAGAGACGGCGCATCGCGCGCTGGAGAGCCGCGGCATCTGCTTCGTTCTCGGTACGCGCGCGGTCGCCGTGCGGCCGGATGGCGTGGTTCTCGGCTCCGGCGCCGTCCTGCCGAGTGATCTCGTGGTGTGGGCGACCGGAGGAGCGGCCCCGGCGCTCATCGCCCAGAGCGGCTTGCCACACGATGCGCACGGCCGGCTGCTCGTGGATGCGAGCCTGCGCGCCCGTTCTCGCGCGCCGATCTGGGCGGCGGGCGACTGTGCATCGCCGGAAGCACTGGCCGGGGTGGATCCCCGGCGGCACGGCGAGCTTCTCGAGCACGGGATCAGGGAGCACCTCGGCGCGCACCATCGCGGCGTCGCGACGCCGCGCGTTCGGCCGTTGTGCCTGCTCGATACCGGAGACGGTCGCGCGATCGTGCGGTGGGGGCCCCTCACGGCACACTCGCGGCTCACGGGCTGGCTCAAGCGGCGGCTCGACCGGCGGTCCGTCGCCAGACTGGCTTCCGGATGAACGTCAGCCGGGGCCGAGCTGCTCGATGTGACGATCCGCGCACCCCCGCGAGTTGTTGGGGTCAACCATGAGTGATCGCATCATCATCCAGCAGGTGCTCGATGGAGACGTCGAGGCGTTCTCGCGCCTCGTCGATCGGCACTATGCGCGCTGCGCCCGGATCGCCGTGCGCATCGTCGGCAATCGCGAGGACGCCGAGGAAGCGATCCAGGACGCGTTCCTGCGCGCCTTCAAGGCGCTCGGCGACTACGAGGACCGGGAGCGCTTCTCCGCATGGCTGACGCGAATTCTCGTCAATCAATGCCGGACCGTGCTGGCTCGCACGAAGCGGCGCGATGCGATGTTCGCCGAGCTCGATCCGCGCCGGCTCGAGTTCACCGCCGCCGCCGAGTTGGACGAGGGAGGATGGGCGGAGCTCGAGCACGTGCTCGAGCGACTGCCGGCCGAACAGCGCGAGGCGATCGTGCTCAAGTACGCAGACGACCTGACCTACGAGGAGATGTCCAGGATCACCGGCGCCGGCGAGTCGGCGCTCAAGATGCGGGTTCAGCGCGCATTCGCGCGGCTGCGCGCAATGCTCCAGGAGGTGCCGAGTGTCTGACTGGTTCGAGCGCCGCGTCGCGCGGGCGCTGCGCGCCGATGTGTCGCTCTGTGGCGATGAGCGCGCGCGTCGAAGCGTGATGGAGCGCGTGCGCGTGGCCGCGGCCGAGGGGCATCCGGTGCGTCGGCGTGCCGAACCCTGGCGGCTGAGCCGAAGCTCCATCGTGGGCCTCTCGCTCGCGGCGGGCATCGGCGGCATCTCCACGCTCTCGGTCGTCGCGCCGGAAGCGCGACCCGGCGCTTCCGCGCTCTCCTCGGTCGTGATCGGAGACACGGTCGTGTCCACGCTTCGCGATACGCTGCGGCTGGTTCGCCTGATGTTCGATGCGCCCGACGCACGCCGAGTCGCCGTCGCGGGCGACTTCAACCGGTGGGATTCCGACGCGACGCCGCTCGCGCATGAGGAAGGGTCGCGTCGCTGGTCGGTCACGCTCGCGCTCCGCGACGGCGAGCACCGCTACGCATTCGTCGTCGACGGCACGCGCTGGGTTCCGGATCCGCGCGCCGCGCGTTCGGCACGGGCCGAGAACGGCCGTATCTACTCGCTGCTCACCGTGAGCCGAGCCACCAACTGACCGCCGGGTGCGAATCGCACCCGACACCTCTCGAGGACGTCATGCCACGCTCGACACACGTGGCCGGGCCACGCGCGATCGCCGCGCGTGTCGCGGCAGGGACGCTCATCGCCATCGGCTACGTCGACCTCGCGCGCGGCGGGACCGTCATCGCGCCGTTCGCGCTGGTGATCGGCTACGTCGTGCTCGTGCCGCTGGCGCTCTTCGCCGACTGACATGACGACGCCCGCCACCGCCGCCGAGCTTCGCCCGTCCTACCGCGCCGCCGGACTCACCGCGCTCGGCGTGCTCGCACTGTACGTCGCCACACTCGCGCCCTCGACCGCGATGTGGGACGCGAGCGAGTACATCACGGCGGCGTACACGCTCGGGATCCCGCATCCTCCAGGCAATCCGCTCTTCGTCCTGCTCGGACGCGTGGCGGCGCTGCTGCCGTTCGGCGGAGTCGCATATCGTGTGAACCTGCTCGCCGCCGCCTGCAGCGCGCTTTCCGCGGGCATCTGGTTCCTCGTCGCGGAACGCGTGCTGGCTCAGTGGATCACGGTGGGATGGGTGCGCCGTGCCGGCGCCGTGCTCGCGGCCGTGCTCAGTGCGACGGCCTTCACGGTGTGGAACCAGAGCGTCGTCAACGAGAAGGTGTACACCGTCTCGCTCGCGTTCTTCGCCGTGGTGTCGTGGCTGACGGTGCTCTGGTGCGATGATCCCGACGGTCGGCCCGCCGATCGCATCCTCGTGCTCATCGCGTACCTCATCGGGCTGGGATACACGAACCATCCGGCCGGATTTCTCGTTGCGCCCGCGGTCGCGACGGCGGTGCTCGTCCGGCGCCCCCGCACGCTGCTGCGCTGGCGACTCATCGCGAGCGCGGTGCTGGCTCTCGCGCTCGGGCTCACGCCGTTCGCGTTCGAGCCGATTCGAGCGGCGCACCATCCGACGTTGAACGAGGGCGAGCCCACGGGGTGCACCGATCGCATCGCCGTCGCCTGCACCTTCTCCGACACGACGGTGCGCCGGCTCATGGCCAACGTGAATCGCGATCAGTACGGCAAGCCGAATCTGTCGGACCGCCAGGCGCCGTTCTCCGCTCAGCTCGGGATGTGGTGGTGGTACTTCAGGTGGCAGTGGCTACGTGACCCGCACGGCACTCAGGGAGCGCTGCAGGGCGCGCTCGCCGCTCTCTTCCTGGGATTGGGCATCGCGGGCGGCGTCGTGCACTGGCGGCGTGACCGCGCTTCATTCTGGTTCTTCGGACCGCTCGTGTTCACGGTCACGTTCGCGCTCGTCTACTACATGAACTTCAAATACGGCGCGTCGCAGTCCCCGGATGTCGTCGGCGTGGAGCGCGAGGTGCGCGACCGCGACTACTTCTATCTCTGGAGCTTCTCCGCCTGGAGCGTGTGGGCGGCACTCGGGCTCGTCGCCCTGTGGCGCGTCGTCGCCGAGCGATCCGGGCGGACTCCTCGCTGGATGGCGACGGCGCCGATCCTCGCGTTCGGTCTGCTCCCGCTCGTCGGGAACTGGCGCGCGGCATCGCGTGCGGGCGAGTGGGCGACGCGCGAGTGGGCACGCGACATCCTCAACTCCGTCGAGCCGTACGGCATTCTGATCACCGGCGGTGACAACGACACCTTTCCGCTCTGGTACGCCCAGGAGGTGGAGGGCGTGCGGCGCGACGTGACCGTAGCGGTGACGTCGCTGCTCAACACCGACTGGTACCCGCGCGGGCTGCTGCGTCGTCCGATCTACAAGTACGACGAGAGTGCGGGACCAGCCGCCTATCGCGGACGAAGCTGGCCCATGCCGACGCGTCCCATCATGCGTCTCAGCAAGGCGCAGCTCGACGCGATTCCGGACTACGTGGAGCTGCGAGAGCCACAGCTGTTCGAGCAGGGCGGCATTCGTGCCGTCGTCGATCCTCGCCGGCTCGAGTTCGGTGTGCCGCTGCGGTCGGACATCCTCGTTCTGCAGATGCTCAAGGACAATCTCGGTGTGCGACCGTTCTACATCTCGCGCACCACCGCGTCCTATGCGGAGTCGCTCGGTCTGGGTGCGTACGCTCTCGTCCAGGGTCTCGCGACGCGGGTGTCACCGGTCGCGCTCGTCGCCAATCGCGATACCGTCGCGGTGCCCGGACTCGGCTTTCTCGACGTGCCGCGGACGACCGCGTTGTGGCGGGAGTATGGTGCACCGGCCGCGATCATCCGCCGTGGCGATTGGGTCGACCGGCCATCGGCTGGAATTCCCGCGCTGTACACGGCGACCGCACTGGTGCTCGCGCAGGCAGCCGAGCTCCAGGGTCGAGCCGACGAAGCGGAGAAGATGCGTGGACGGGGCATCGACGTGGCAGAGGCCGCGCACATCACCGAATGGTTCGTCGGTCCTTCGACGGACGTACCGCTCCCAGCGAGCGGGAGCGATGCGCCGCGCGGTACGGCGCTCCCTGCGCGCCCGTAGCGAAGCACAGCTCGTCAGCTCGCCGCGAGATCGTCACTGAACGTGACGAATGTGCGCATGTATCAGCTGCGTCACATGCGCCTCGATGGCACGCAGCATGCGCCCCCGGGGCGACGGTCCGACGCGGGGGTGCTCTGCCATGGTCGCCTTCGTCGATCATCGACGTGCCCACACGCGGACACATGACGGAGGTTCACCGGTCGCTGCACCGCGTCGCGGCTGAACGCTCGTCCACAGCAAATGCACAGTCTGCATGGACGCGCTCGAGCCTTCGCGAGCGGATCATGCGCGTGCACGTCGGCGAACCGCGAGGTCGCCTCATCAGTAGCCGAGAGCCGTGTCGAAGCACCAACAACTATCGGTCATCGTACCGTGTTACAACGAGGAAGCGGTCCTCGAGGAGACGCATCGCCGTCTGAGCGGCGTCCTCGAGCGGATCGACGGGATCGGCTACGAGGTCGTGTACGTCGACGATGGCAGCCGCGACGGCACCGCACGCGTTCTCGCCGATCTGCAGACGGACGATCACCACGTGCGCGTCGTGCGCTTCTCCCGCAACTTCGGTCATCAGACGGCCGTCACGGCGGGGCTGGAGCACGCGAAGGGCGATGCGGTCGTATTGATCGACGCGGACCTGCAGGATCCGCCCGAGGTCATCCCGGAGTTCGTGGCGCGCTGGCGTGAGGGCTATCACGTCGCGTACGGGGTGCGCACTCGTCGGATGGGGGAGACGCAGTTCAAGCTCGCGACGGCCCGGTCGTTCTATCGCCTGCTCGGTCGCTTCAGCGAGACCGACATCCCGCTCGACGCCGGCGACTTCCGCCTGATGGATCGCCGCGTCGTCAACGCACTGCAGGCGATGCCGGAGCGCGATCGGTTCGTGCGTGGCATGGTCGCGTGGGTCGGATTTCGGCAGATCGCGGTGCCGTACGAGCGGGCGCCACGTTTTGCCGGCGAGAGCAAGTATCCGCTCTTCAAGATGCTTCGCTTCGCGCTCGACGGTCTGACGTCGTTCTCCGTCGCGCCGCTGCACCTCGCGACGTGGACCGGCTTCGCCGCGTCGGCTCTCGCGATGATCGGCGTTCTGTACGCGCTCGTGCTGCGACTGTTCACCAACAACTGGGTCACCGGCTGGACGGCGCTCTTCATCGCCGTGCTCTTCGTCGGTGGAACGCAGCTGCTCGCGCTCGGCGTCATCGGCGAGTACATCGGCCGCATCTACGCCGAATCCAAGCGGCGGCCGCTGTACGTCGTGCAGGAGCGCCTCGGCTTCGATCGTCCGGAGCACGCGGAGCAGGTGCCGCTGCACATCTACCGCGAGCCGGAGTTGGCGCGGCGCGATGTGCGTGTCACCCAGGTCGGCCGGCGAAGCGTGTGGCCCGATGACCGCCGCGAGGGACCCTCGGCCGGACTGCCGCCGGCATGACGACTCCAACGGTACGAGGTCCGGACACCGCGCGCGCAAACGCCGATGGCCGGCGCGGCGATGGCGACGGTGAGTCGCCCGCGCACGTCGTCGTCATCGGCGCGGGGTTCACGGGACTCAGTGCGGCGTGGGAGCTCGCGCGCCGCGGGGTCGCGGTGACGGTGCTCGAGGCCGATCCGGAAGTCGGCGGGCTCGCCGGCACGTTCGAAGTGCAGGGCGAGCGGCTCGAGAAGTTCTACCACCACTGGTTCACGAACGACGCGCACGTGAACGACCTCGTGCGAGAGCTCGGCGTCGCCGATCGCGTGATCTATCGGCCGACGCGAACGGGGATGTACTTCGCGAACACCGTGTTCCGAATGAGCTCGCCCGCGGACGTGCTGCGCTTCACGCCCCTCGGTGTGCTCGACCGGTTGCGGCTCGGCATTCTGGCGCTGCGGGCGAGAGGGGTGAAGGAGTGGCGCCCCCTCGAGCGCCTCACCGCGAAGGAGTGGCTCATACGCCTTGGCGGACCGGAGGTCTACCGAGTCGTGTGGGAGCCGCTGCTCAACGGCAAGTTCGGACCGTTCGCGTCGAGCATCTCCGCCGTGTGGTTCTGGAACAAGCTCAAGCTTCGCGGCGGCAGCCGCGATCGCACGGGCGCGGAGATGCTCGCGTACTACCGGGGTGGCTTCGCCGCCCTGGCCGACCGGCTCGCGGAAGAAGTCGTCCGGCTCGGTGGCGTGATCCGGACCGGGGAGCCGGCCGTCGCGCTGCACGTCCGTGGCGGCGCGGTCACCGGTGTGCGCACGACGCGCGGCGTCGTGGAAGGAGATGCGGTCCTCGCCACCACCGCGCTGCCGATCTTCGCCGACCTCGTCGCGCCTCACGTCGACGAGTCCTACGCGAAGCGTCTGCGCTCGATCGACTATTTGGCCAATGTCTGCCTCGTGCTGGAGCTCGACCGCAGTCTGTCCAGCACCTACTGGCTCAACGTCAACGATCCCGGATTTCCCTTCGTCGGCGTCATCGAGCACACGAACTTCGAGCCCGCTTCGACGTACGGTGGACGGCACATCGTCTATCTGTCGAAGTACCTCCCGGAGGACGCCGATCTGTTTCGAATGTCCGACGACGAGGTGGTCGACTACTGCGTGCCGTATCTCGAGCGGATGTTCCCGGAGTTCCGGCGCGACTGGATTCTCGGCGCTCACGTGTGGCGCGCGCGCTTCTCGCAGCCGATCGTCGTACGGCACTACAGCCGGTTGATCCCCGAAGTCGAGACGCCGGTCAGCGGGCTGTATCTGAGCACGATGGCCCAGGTGTACCCCGAGGATCGCGGAACGAACTACGCCATCCGTGAGGGCCGTCGCGTCGGCGTGCAGATCGGCGAATCGCTGCGTCGGTCGCCGGCGAACGTGGCGACCACGCTCTGATCGCGGTGAGCGTCTCCGCGCTCCCGGTCACGTTCTCGATCTCGATTTCTCGCGCCCGCGGCGCCGCACCCAGCCCATGACCGATCCCAACGCACCATCGAGTCCGGCCCGAGCAGCCACCCCGCGCCGATGGCTTCGCATCGGCATCGGGTGGGCGATCGCGCTCGTGTTCGTCGTGCTCGCGTTTCGCCGCGTCTCGTTCGACGCCGTGATCGCCGCGCTCGCCACCGCGCGTGCGGTGCCGCTGCTCCTCGCTCTCGTCGCGCTGGCGGCGGGATTCGCGATGCGCATCGTGCGGTGGTGGTGGATGCTCCGCGCGCTGGAGCCCACGCTGCCGGTGCGCGCCTGCGTGCGACCGTTTCTCGTGAGCATCGCGATCAACAACACGGTTCCGCTCCGCGTCGGTGACGTTGTCCGCGCCGTCGGTTTTCGATCCGCGCTCCGGTCCTCGGCCATGGCGGTCGCGGGGACGCTCCTCGTCGAGCGCCTGCTCGACGTCGTCGTTCTGCTCGCCCTGCTCTTCGGCGGGCTGCTCATGCTCGGTCACACCGTGGTGCCTCGGCCTTTCCTCGTCGCGGGCACAGTGATAGGCGTGCTGGCGGGAGCCGGCCTGCTCTCGCTGATCTTCCTTCCATCACTCGTGCGACGCTCGATCACCTGGCTCATCGAGCGCGCGCCACTGCTGCCGGAATCGGTGCGCGCTCGCGGCCTTCGACTGGCCGTGCAGCTCTTCGACTCACTGCTCATCGTCAGGCCCGTCGGTCGCGCGCTCGTGCTGCTCGCGGCGACGGTCGTGGGCTGGGGTCTCGAGGGGAGTGCCTACGCCTGCGTCGCGTGGTCGCTGGGCGCCGACGGATCGGCGTTCGCGCCCTGGTTCGCGCTCGCGACGGGAACGCTCGCGACGATGATCCCGAGCTCGCCCGGCTACGTCGGCACCTTCGACTACTTCGCCGTGCAGGGACTCACGGCGTTCGGCGCGAGCCACGTCGTCGCGCTGACCTTCGCGCTCCTGGTCCACCTGCTGCTCTGGCTCCCGGTCACGATCGTGGGCGCGCTGTTCCTCGTCGCTCCGACGACGCGCCGAGCGGCCGCCTCGGAGCGCGCGGTCACGGCCGAACGCGCGGCGTGAAGCGCCCCCGAGCGGCGACGTCGATCGCCGTTCAGCGACGACTTCCGTCGCCGATCAGCGACGACCTCTATCGCCGCTCGAAGATCGTCGCGCCGGGACCGTCGTAGACGCGGCGATAGTGCGGGTCGGACTGCGCCGACGTGATCACGGCGGTGCAGCAGTCGGTGCCCGGCATCCCCCGCTGGCCCATCGTCTTGGTGACGTACAGGTGAGTGAAGGGCTTGCCCATCGACGCCGCCCACTGTTCGACGCACGCGACGCCGCGGAACGCGCAGCCGGCGAGGGTTTCGGAGGCAGCGTAGCGGCGCGCGAACTCGCCGCCCGGGAGCCATTCCGATCCTTGCACGGTGGCGACGCTGTGTCGCTGTGCGAGAACAGGGAACCACTCGGCCACTCGATCGTTCGCCCATGCCGCGCCCGACAGCACGAGTATCTGACTCCGCGGCGGCGTCGCGGTGGACACCCACCGCATCGCGGCGCGATCGCGCGCGTCGAGGCTGGCCAGGTAGGGCAGCTCTGAGACGACGGACGGACTGCGTTGCATCACGGCGAACGTCGCATACGCGACCATCGTCGCGAGCACGCCGGCCGACCATCGTGATACCTTCGCACCCGCCACCGTGAACGACCGTGGACGTTCTCCTGCTTCGCTCCCCCGCCGGCGGCGCAGGAGCGGCACGAACGCCTCCGTCACCGCCACGCCGGCGAGCATGGCGATCGGAATCGCGGAGTAGGTGCCCGGTGCTCGGAGCTCGGCGAGCACGACCAGCAGCCACCAGGTGGCCAGCACCCAGCGGCGTCGCGTGAGCTCGACGAGTGCACCGAGCGCCGCGGACACGAAGATGAGCGGGAAGAGCGGTTCCCCGGTGATGCCGATCGTGAGCCTCGCCAGCGCGAGGCGCACGGCCCAGCGAGCCTCACTTCCGCTGAGCACCGACCCGCCGCTCGCCTGCGCGGCAAGAAACGGCGCAAGGCCGTGCTTCGCGACGACGACGCCCCACCACGGCGCAGTCAGCACGACCGTGAGCGCCGCGACCACGAGCGAGGCGAGGATCCCCTGCCGATGACGCCCGTACGCGACCCACATGAGCGCGATGCTCACGGCGAGGAATGGCGCCGTTCCGATGTGGCTGAGAACCGTGAGCGACGTTAGCACCGCGGTCGGGAAAGCGTACCGCCACGAGCGTGTGGTGTACAGCAGATGCACCTGCCACAGCGCCAGCACCGTGAACAGCATGCCGAACGAGCGCGTGAGACCGCCGCCCATGATCAGCCACAGGAATGCGCGCGGCAGCAGCGCGAAGGCGAACGTCGCCGCGACCACGGTGCGCTCGTTCGGGAGCAGCCGGCGGGCCAGCAGGACGAAGGCCGGCAGCACGAGAATCGAGACGAGCACCGGAAGCCATCGCACGGCAGCGAGGATGCCCTCGGGCGTGCGGCCGAGCAGCGCCGCGACGTAGAAGCCGAACGGGGCGTAGGCGAACGGGATGTGATCGCCGTTGTAGTTCGTGACGTCGGGGATGGCGAACCCCGCGCGTTGCAGCTCCAGCGACATCTGGTAGAACAGCCCACCGTCGTTCAACGGAAAGTCGAACCTGAGTGCCGGCACGAGGCGCACGAGCACCCCCAACACGATGGCCGTGCCCAGCAGAAGGCGCTCGAAGCGCTTCTCGTCGTGCGACGCGGAACGCGAATCCGTCGCCGAACGGTCGGCGTCGGGTGCGGTATCGGGGACGAGCGTAGCCGTCACGGCGCTCGACCGTGCTGGCAGGGAAGTAGAGTGTGCATGATGCTCGGATGGGTGGCCGACCAGCGCCGGTCGTCGCGCCCGCTCGCCACATGCGCGAGGCGCGCGTTGCCGACCCATCAAAAAAAAGGCCACCGAGGCTCGTGCATTCGCACGACGAGCGCACGATCTGGGCGACGCGAGGCTGGAGGGAGCGGTGCGGGTGCGCGACCGCCTGCCCATAAACGAAGACCAGTCCGGCTGATTCAGCCGGACTGGTCCATGATGCTCTGGGACTTCAAAACCCTACGATGGTCGGGGCGACTGGATTTGAACCAGCGACCTCCTGCTCCCGAAGCAGGCGCGCTACCGGGCTACGCTACGCCCCGCCGACAGCTCACAACTTTGAAGGACTCGTGGATGCGCCCGTAGGGATTCGAACCCCAAACCTTCTGATCCGTAGTCAGATGCTCTATCCAGTTGAGCTACGGGCGCTCACGACACGATGCGACGCGGCCGAAGGCGACCGAGTGCAGACACAAAAAGTAGACCGCGTGCGGGGCTCGGTCAACCCGACGCGCGCGAGCGTCACCGCGTGCAACGCTGAAAAGTGAAGTGAAAAAAAACGCCCCCGGTGCAGTACCGGGGGCAACCGTATGGGCGGTACAAGACTCGAACTTGTGACCTCCACGATGTCAACGTGGCGCTCTAACCAACTGAGCTAACCGCCCTCGTCACGTACGGCCACGATCTCCGACGCGCCCGTCCTGCAGTCACCTTCACTCTGGACTCGCGACCATGGTCACGACAGAGCGGGAAACGGGACTCGAACCCGCGACCCCAACCTTGGCAAGGTTGTGCTCTACCAACTGAGCTATTCCCGCACGATTCGCGCTTCGATTCGGCGCGCGGCTCGCGTCGTGCTCACTGCCCGACGCTCGCACCAACGAAGACAAACATCCGATTACTTCGCCGGCCCAGTGGAGGCGAGGGGAATCGAACCCCTGACCTCTTGAATGCCATTCAAGCGCTCTCCCAACTGAGCTACGCCCCCGGGGCCCTCTGGAAACGCGAAACGAACGTTCCCGTCAGGAACCGCGAAGAATAGCCGAGGGTATATCGGGTGTCAAGAAATCGGGGCTAGCGCAAAGGGCTTCGGCCGGTATTTTGCACGCGGCAGGATGACCATCCTGGCCGGTATACATCTGGCGTCAGTCGTTCGTGCACGTGTAACACGCGCCGCCGCTGCATCACGCCGTCACTAGCAGCAGTGCGACGCCGTCGCTCGACTCGGTTCCCGGAAGGTTTCCGTCGTCGCGTGTTTCGGCGGTCGCTGCTCATAGATGCCCTACTCTCACGCGTAGGACCAGTACGAGGCCATCATGACCGAAGTTAAGAAGCCACGACGCCGCCGCGCGGCACCCGCTGGGATCGCACCCAACGAGCCCGAGCGCGACATCCTGGACCAGTACCTCTACGAGGTCTCCACGTATCCCCTGCTCAAGGGGACGGAGGAGATCGAGCTTGCCAAGAAGATTCGCGCCGGCGACCAGGATGCGCTCCAGGAGCTCGTGAAGCGGAACCTGCGCTTCGTCATCTCGGTGGCCAAGAAGTATCAGAATCGTGGCCTCCCCCTCATCGATCTCATCGGCGAGGGGAACGTCGGGCTGCTCACCGCCGCGCGGAAGTTCGATCCGGATCAGGGCGTGAAGTTCATCTCGTACGCCGTCTGGTGGATTCGTCAGGCGATCCTCTCCGCGCTCGCGCGGCAGGGGCGCACCGTGCGCGTGCCGTTGAACCGCACCGCCGACCTGTCCCGCATCATCAAGGCGAGCGAGATCCTGCGTCAGAAGCTCAACCGCGAGCCGAGCCCCGAGGAGCTTTCTCAGCTCACCGGGCTGTCGGTCGACGTCGTGCAGTCGCTCGCCGCGCTCAACACGAGCGACGTCCGCCTCGATGCGCCGATGGATCCCGAGGGCGATCGCTCGCTGATCGAGCGCTTCGTCGCCGACGAGATGCCGGACACCGAGGAGGAAGCGATGAACCGCTTCCTCACCGACGAGATCGAGCAAGCGCTCTCGACGCTTCCTCCGCGCGACGCGAAGGTGCTCCGCCTGTACTTCGGGCTCGAGGGTGGGCGAGAGCACACGCTCGAGGAGATCGGCTCGATGCTCGGCGTCACGCGCGAGCGCGTCCGCCAGCTTCGCGACCGGGCACTCAAGCGGTTGCGCGAGGGCGACGTCGGACGGGCACTGGGCAGCTTCGCCGCCTGAGCGGCGACGTCGGGCGAGTCAGCAGTCAACACGGGGCGGCCTTCGGGTCGCCCCGTTCGCGTTGCCGGGCACGTCTGGTATGGGTCTGGCACCGGAGTGGATTTCGCATCACTTTCCTGATGTCGAGCGGGGCTGTGCGGTCGGTCACACCCCATGCCCCCAGCCCACCACAGCCGGTCGATGATCCAGCTCAAGAACGTCCACAAGGCCTTCGGACCCAAGCGCGTGCTCGATGGCTTCACCCTCGATGTGCCCGAGGGTGAGACGATGGTCATCATCGGCTATTCGGGGACGGGCAAGTCGGTCGCGATCAAGCACATCGTCGGCCTGCTCGAGCCCGACGAGGGCGAGGTGTGGGTGGACGGCGTGAACGTGCCGGAGCTGTCGCGGCGCGATCTCTACGCACTGCGCGCGCGCATCGGGTACGTCTTCCAGTTCGCCGCGCTGTTCGATTCGTACACCATCGGCGAGAACGTCTCGATGGGGCTCCGGAAGCAGGGCGAGCTCAGCGAGCCTGAGATCGTCCAGCGCGTCGAGGAGGCGCTGGACCTCGTCGATCTCCCCGGCGTCCGCGACCGTTTTCCCGCCGAGCTGTCGGGCGGCATGCGGAAGCGCGTCGGCATCGCGCGCGCGATCGCGCTGCGACCGAAGTACATCCTGTACGACGAGCCGACGACCGGGCTCGATCCGGTCACCAGCGCGGTGATCGATCAGCTGATGGTGCGCATGCGCGAGAAGCTGCACGTCACGGGGATCGTCATCACGCACGACATGCGCAGCGCGTTCACCGTGGGAACGCGCATCGCCATGCTGTATCAGGGACGCGTCCGCTGGGAGGGCACCATCGACGCGATCAAGACGACCGACGATCCGGTCGTACGCCAGTTCGTCGAAGGGCGTCCGACCGAGGACGACGGGGGCG
>Ga0207701_10004809_pt1 | contig 13661 bp, 8 predicted proteins | sample KBSSwiSSwithPhiX_FD_184294 | JGI IMG/M metagenome (GOLD analysis project Ga0207701, IMG submission 184294) | Switchgrass rhizosphere bulk soil microbial communities from Kellogg Biological Station, Michigan, USA, with PhiX - S5 (SPAdes) (version 2) | ecosystem: Environmental > Terrestrial > Soil... | reverse complement strand
CTCGCCGATGGCGCCACGAAATCCCAACTGGTGCCGTTCCATCTGTAGATCTGCACGCCCAGCGCGTACACATGGAAGGCTACTTTGTTTCCCGCCTGTACCTGCAACCGGTCGCACAGAGGGGATGGCAAGTCCGGCGCTCGGTTGTCCGCGCCCGCCCGTGCAAGTTGAACGGACGCGAGCGCAAGCACAGCCAGCGCGACCAGCATCAATATCTTCATTGGTTTGATTGTGTTTTCTTTAGGGTGGTTTTTCATTCTCTTGTCTTTCGTTGTGGTTTTTGGTTTACTGTTTGGATTCTTTTTGTTTATGCGCACGCAGGGTCTGAACCGAACTTGCGCGTGGTGGAAAATGCTGGCCGACCCTATGAAAGTCTTTAGACGGGGGGCTGAATCTTTCTGAATTTTTCTGAAAAGCGCGATGCAGACGCCCGTGGCTAACCTCTACGAATTCGGCGAGTTCCAGCTCGATACGGGTAAACGGCTGTTGCGACGCCTGAATGGGACCCCGGTTCCGCTCACGTCGAGAGTGTTCGACACGCTTCTATATATGGTTCGGCATCACGACGCCGTGCTGGACAAGGAGCGGATCATGGAGGCGGTCTGGCCCGATTCCATTGTCGAAGAGAACAACCTGGCGCAGGCGATCTCGAAACTGCGGCAGGTGTTCGGCGAAACGCCGGGTTCGCACAGTTACATCGTGACCATCCCGGGTCGCGGCTATCGCTTTGTAGCCGAGGTTAACGAGCGACCAACCACAAGCGTGATAGCCGAATCCCAAATCCCAAGTCCCAATTTCCCAGATGCAGCAGACACGCCTGCCACTACAGAAGTCGCCGATTCTCCGATTCCCCCATTCGCCGTTTCCGACGCTCAGCGAAGGCTGCCTGCCAAGACTGGCTGGTTATGGGTGACTGTCTTCCTGGCGGTGGCAATCCTTAGCATCGCAGTATTGTTTGTCGTTCGGCATCGTGCGCCCAATTCATTTGCTGGCGCTGGCACAGCTAAATCTGCACCGACGCCAGTCAAGAGCATCGCCGTTTTGCCGTTCGACAATCTCAGCGACGAAAAACAAAACGCTTATTTCACCGCTGGCGTACAGGATGAAATTACTTCGAACCTTGCGAGGATCGCAGATCTCAAGGTAATCAGTCGCACTTCCGCGAACCTTTATAAGAGCGGAAACCCGCGGAACTCACGTGAGATCGGGCAGCAGCTGGGTGTCGCCCACCTTTTGGAAGGAAACGTCCAACGAATCGGCAACCGGCTCCGAGTTAATGCGCAACTCATCAACGCGGACACCGACACACATGTCTGGGCGCAAACCTATAATCGGGATGTGGCCGACCTCTTCGCAATTCAAAGTGAAATCGCCCAAGCGATCGCCGCGCAGTTGGCGGTTCGAATCTCACCGGCGGAAAAACGAGCTATCCAGCGCCCACCGACGACCGACCTCACCGCTTTCGATCTTTATGCGCGCGCCAAAAGTCTTTCTCCGCCAGCATTCTTTAGCAATGCTGGGCAAAAGGATTTGCTGGAAGCGATCGATCTATTGAACAAGGCTGTTTCGCGGGATCCGACGTTTTTCGAGGCATACTGTCAACTGGCTTGGGTCCACGACGTTCTTTATTTCCTTGGCTACGATCGAACGTCTGCGCGCCTGGCTCAAGCGGAGGCGGCAATTCAGGCAGCGCTTGGCCTCCGTCCCGACGCGGGCGAAGCGCACCTTGCACGCGCGGAAAATTTTTATCGAGGATACCTCGATTATGACGGAGCCTTGGCCGAGCTGGAAGTTGCTCGTCAGACCTTGCCAAACGATCCGCGGATATTCGAGCTGATGGGTTTGATCCAGAGACGGTCGGGGCGCTGGGAAGAATCTACACGCAATTTGGAGCATGCAGTGGACCTCGATCCACGGAACGTCTTCACACTGTTGGCGATCGCCGACAGTTACCGAGATCTTCGACGCTATGCTGAAGCAGCATCGGCTTACGATCGCGTGCTGGGTATCACGCCCGACGCTCTTAAGACAAAGGCAGCGCGGGCGCTGGTGGAATTGGAATGGAAAGCAAACACGCGACCGCTGCGCCAACTGGTCGATTCAGTTCAAACAACGAACCGCGCCGCGTTAGCGGATATCGCCGATACCTGGTTGCTTTGCGCATTGGCCGAGCGCGATGTGGCTGCCGCAAAAAACGCCTTAATCGCCTCAGGAGAAAACACGCCCTTATACAACGACGTTTTTCGGTTTAATCGACCTTTTGTGGAAGGCATCATTGCGCGAATGACAAAGGATGACGAGAAAGCGCGATCCGCTTTCACTGAAGCCCGCTTGGAGCAGGAAAAACTCGTGCAAGCTCAGCCAAACTTTGGCCCGCCATTGGTCGTGCTCGGCTTGATCGACGCGGCTCTTGGGCGCAAAGAAGACGCACTGCGTGAAGCCCGGCGCGCAATCGAGCTTTTGCCCGTGGAAAGAGATTCAATCAAGGGCGCGCTCATGATCGCGTACTTGGCGATGATCGCTGCCTGGGTTGGCGACAAAGACCTCGCCTGTGAACAGCTTGCTAATGCCCTTCGCTATCCGAGCCCTCTTAGCTATGGCGAATTAAAACTCTTGCCGTTTTGGGACCCCTTGCGCGGCGATCCGCAGTTCGAAAAAATCGTCGCCTCCCTGGCACCGAAGTGATTGTCGATCTACTGCAACCAAACCGCCTGCCTCGCGAACCGAAATTTTTTGCGATCAAAATTTTTCCAACCAGCGCGCACCGCGAGATCGCGCATTTCGGCAAATGAGAACGCGCGTTCCGCGGAAAGGCGCGCATCAAAGCGCGTCATCGGTTCGCGAAAGATAACTGCAGTCAGCATGTAAACGCCCGACTGCAGTAGAAGCCCGCGCCGCAAATCCGACACCAGCACAAATCTCTTCGATAATTCGCGACATCGCCGCAAAAGTTTTACGGCGTCATCGTCGCTGAAATGATGAAGGACTAACGAACAAAGCGCCATGTCGTAGCCTTGGGGACAATCCCATTCCAGAACGTTTGCTTCGTGGTAGGAAATCTCCGGGTACCCGGCGCTCAAGCTCCGGGCAATTTCAAGCGTTGCGGCTTGCCGATCGACTGCGTCGACTTCGATTTGCGCGCTAACCTTTCGCGCGTAGTCCACGAGCAACCGCGGAATATCACCCGAACCGGTGGCAAGATCGACGACGCGCATTCGCGCGCCGGGCATTATCCAACGCCGCATGAAGATCGAAACCAGACGATGGCTGCCGAACCAGCGATTGAGTTGCCGAAGCCGTTCAAGATCGCGCTCCAATTCGTGCGAAACCGGTTGCGGCCGATCCATCATTTCCAGAACGGCCGGATCGAAGCTGCGCTTCATCAGATTAAAGGTAGGGGCGGTTCACCCGAACCGCCCTGGGCGATTGGGGTCAATCGCCCCTACCCAGGAACTGCTGCCAGGATTCCGGCAAATCCGCGCTTTCGATTTCGCTCGCTATGCGTCCCTCAAATTCCGGATGGAAAATCGTGCTGGTTCCGTAAACCATAATGACATCTTCGGCGCCTTCTACGCGAATGGCGTGCGCGACGCCGGGTGGAACGACCACTCCGACATTGTTGCTGCTGCGATGATTATCGCCATCGATGAAGAAACGCATGATGCGCTTGGAAAAGCCAGCACGCACATCGCACAAAATCATCTCGACAGTCCCTTGGAGAAAAAACATGACGTCCCACTGCTCCTCATCGTAACGACGCAACGAATAATTCTCAGGCGAGCGCACAAACAAACGCCGCAGCCATTTCTCGGCGGTCGTATCGGGCGGAATGCTCGGTGGATGCACATGAAATCCCTTCGCGCTCTGCGCAAACATGCGCGCGGCCGACCATTGCTTTGGCCAAAATCCGATTTTCGCCAGCACTCCCTCATCGCGGCGGCCAAGTTCACCGAAAACTCCGCGATGACGCTGCGGATGAATTTTTCGTGGAAAAATCTCCACGCCGGGAATCCACGCGCGCTTCACGTCTGGCCTTGAACGGTCTGCCGCCGCTAGCTCGCTGGCATCAATACCGGAATACGCGATGCGTTGCGCCAAAGAGCCTGCTTTATAATCTCGCGCAGTGAGGGCGTTTCGCGCCTCATCGCTCAAGCCGGCCCACAAGTTCGAGTGGTCTTTGTTCATGTCGATCTTTTAAAACCGCTTATTGCTAATAAGAAATCCGCGCATTCGCCAGAATAAACTACTTCGCAAATCCGTACGAAACATTTTGCGACCCTGCTCGTACTCAATTCTCCTGCTCGCAATCGCCTTTGCTGCAATTAACCATGAGCAGATCAGGATGGCTGTGAAGCGCCGTGAGTGAGTCGCGCGGACAATATTCCCAGCTATCACCTCCGTGCAGCCCGCTTTCGAAAGTAATATTATTGAAGATCGTACACTTCCACGAGAGCAACGCCGGTGGTGTTGTTCATACCACGCACAATCGCGGTGTAGTTGCCCGGTGGCAGCTCCGCGATGATTGCCGACTCGGACGGATCGGTTGGAGCATGGCCGCTGTTCTGAATATCAGTTACTTGGCTGCGTGTAATAACGCCGCCAATGATCGTATGCTGCCAGTCATCATTAGAACCGATTAATGCTCCGGCCGCGTTGTGCAGCTCCAATCTGGGATTAGCTAATGGATCGGGAACTCCAAATTGGCTGAGCTCAGGACCTATGGCGCGAATAATCACCCGCTTTGGTTGTGCTCCTTGGACAATGAATCCGCCAATCATCACGTTGTTGTCTGTTTGAACAAAGGAGCGCGTACTGATATTGCCTAGCATTGAACTAGCGTCGCCGCTAAGATCGTACACCTCCACGAGACCAACTCCGGTCGTGTTATTTACTCCGCGCGCAATCGCGGTGTAGTTTCCTGGCGCCAGATCTGCGATGATCGCAGATTCCATTCCATCGCCCGGCGCGTAGCCGCTGTTCGTGATGTTCTGGACCTGGCTACTGGTTATGATCCCGCCGATGATCGTAGTCCGCCAATTATCATTAGAGGCAATCAAAGCCCCTGTGCGATCGTGGAGCTCCAATGTCGGATTAGCCAACGCATTGGGAATATTATATGGAGGCACACCGAGCTCAGGGCCAATGGCGCGGATAATTACCCTCTTTGGTTGATTGCCTTGGACAATGAATCCTCCGATCATCACGTTATCGCCGGTCTGGACAAAGGCACGCGTGCTGATGTTACCCAACTGCGATCCAGGAAACGGCGCGCAGTATCTCCCGCCGGTGTTTGTTGAACTGTTGGAATAAAGTACTCCTCCCCAGACGATCATTTCGTTGCCAGTCCATACTGCCGTGTGACGATATCGACCATCCGGCGCGTTCGCGGTGCTGGTAGCTCTCCAGCTGTCGCTGCCCGGATCGTAGCGCCCACCGGTGTTGAAATATTCCCCCACGTCGAGACCCGCCTGGCCTCCCCAGACGATCATCTCACCGCCATTCCAAACCGCCGTGTGACTGCTTCGACCCTCTGGCGCATTGACAGTGCTGGTCGCTGTCCAAGTATTAGTATCGGGATTGTATCTACCACCCGTGTTGAAATAAACGTAACCGGGTCCGACGAAAGCAACCCCGCCCCAAACAATCATTTCAGTGCCAGTCCACACTGCCTTCGGGGCCACCCGGCCACTTGGCGCGTTGACGGTGCTTGTAGCCGTCCAACTATTCGTGTTGGGATTATATCTGCCGCCGGATGTATCATTGCCGCTGCCCCAAATGATCATTTCGCTGCCAGTCCACACTGCCGCGTGCGAATCTCGCGCGCTAGGTGCCCCTGCGGTGCTGGTTGCTGTCCAACTGTTTGTTCCCGGATTGTATATGCCGCCCGTATTCAAATCGTGAGGGAAGCCGTTAGGGAGGACATCAAGTCCACCCCACACAATCATTGCGCTGCCGGTCCAGACTGCCGTGTGCGACTCGCGGCCTGAAGGCGCATTGGTGATGCTGGTCGCCCGCCAGCTATCGGTACCGGGGTTGTATCTGCCGCCGGTGTTCCAATAATGATCGGCGCCATCGTAGGAGTAGCCTCCCCAAACGATCATTTCAGTCCCCGTCCATACTGCCGTAGGAAGCTCTCGTCCTGCCGGGGCCTGCATAGTGGTGGTAGCCGTCCAGCTATCGGTGCTCGGATCATATTTCCCGCCAGTGTTCGTAAAGAAAGCATCGAAACTAAGTCGAACAATCCCCCCCCAGACGATCATCTCGCTGCCAGTCCACACTGCTGCGTGATAGCGTCGCGGGGTTGGCGTTTTGCCAGTCGGTGTCCAGCTGCCAGCAGTAGGATTGTATCTCCCACCCGATGCATCAGCAGTGCTGCCCCAAACGATCATTTCGCTGCCCGTCCACACTGCCGAGTGAAAGGCTCGCGCGCTGGGCGCGCCAGCCGTGCTGGTAGCTGTCCAACTGTTCGCGTCGGGATCATATCTACCGCCCGTGCTTACGTCGCCGCCTCCGACGAACCCACCCCAGACGATCATTGTGCTGCCCGACCAAACTGCTGTGTGATACGACCGGCCCTGGGGGGCATTGGTGGTAGTGGTAGCTATCCAACTGTTCGTGCCGGGATAGTACCGCCCACCAGTCCTAAATGAGACTCCGCCATTGTCACCACCCCAAACGATCATCGCAGTCCCGGTCCATACTGCTGTATGATGATACCGACTATCAGGAACGTTGCTGGTGCTGGTAGCTGTCCAACTATTCGTGTTTGGATTGTATCGGCCGCCCGTGTTCACACCGGTGCCGCTGTTTACTCCGCCCCATACGATCATTTGATTGCCGGTCCACACCGCGGTGTGAAGGTAACGACTCGCCGGCGCGTTGCCGATGCTGGTCGCCGTCCAACTGTTTGTACTGGGATTGTATCTGCCGCCTGTGTTCAACGCGTTGTCATTAGCATCCGATCCGCCCCAGACAATCATTTGGCTGCCCGTCCACACTGCCGTGTGACCGGATCGCGCGGACGCCGCGTTGGTCGTGCTGGTCGCCGTCCAACTATCCGTGCCGGGATCATATCTACCGCCTGTCTTGAAAACCGTACCGCTGAAATCTAATCCGCCCCAAACGATCATTTCGCTTCCTGTCCATACTGCTGTGTAATTGAATCGCTCCGCGGGCGCGTTGGTCGTGCTGGTCGTCGTCCAGTTGTCGGTACTCGGGTTATATCTGCCGCCGGTGTTTAAAGGACGATCAGGGTGCATATAGCTATAGCCGCCCCAAACGATCATTTCGCTACCGGTCCACAGCGCGGTATGACCCGATCGGGGATCAGGTGGGCCAGATGTGGCTGTCCATGTATTCTCAGTACAGTCGCTCACCGAACTCAAATTTGCAGGAAGCGTGTAGTTACCATTCGGGGCTGTTATGGCAGTATTGAGTTGGTTTTCTGCTCTTGCCAGCCATGGAGCCAATGGCTCTTTCATCCATGCAACCGTAGCCAGCTTCAAACGGTCAGCCGTTTTGGTGAGGATTGTCGTCGCGTAATAAGACGTTTCGTCTTCCTGTAATGAGCTTAGTTTTCCTATGGGTATGCTGTCGTACGCTTCGGCAGACTTTTTCGGAGCGTGTTCACTGTATATTGCAGCCAGTCTTTGCGCGATTTCGTTCCATTCAGTGCTATTGAGCTTCACGTCGTGTGGAGCGCTCCGGTCGGCTTCGTCCGGAACATTATTAGTTTTAAGCAATTCGATTTCGCGGTACATCCCGCTGGTTTGTTTCATCTGGTCGATGCTGTCATGCATCCGCAGTTGAGCCTCTGCGCGATGCTTTAACTCGCTGTGTATTCTTTCGTCGTAGGCATACCAGCTCGTCAGCAAGCGCTCGGTTAATGCTGGTCTAGCCAGGCACTCAGCGATGACAAAGGGATCGTTACCGAGGGCACCGAAAAGCTCGCGCAACACTTCCGGCTGCTTTGTGTGCTGTGCAATGCGGTCAATCTCAGCTTGTAACTGCTCGGCAGTAATTGGCCGCTGCCAGTAATCCTCCAGCGCTTTTGATTCGCGCAGATAGTGTGTGACCTTCTTTTCAAGTTGCGCCGGGGACATGACCTCCTCGAGCGAAGGCTTGGGATCCGGACGTCCTTTCGGCCAGATCCGATGACGCCAGTAAACGTCTTCGATAGCTTGTTGATACGTGACCCGCTCGGCGAAGGAGAGTGTTCTGGCAGGGTTTGGAGCTTTTGCTGTGTTGTCGCCTGTCTGAACAAAGAAGCGAGGAAGGATGTTGCCTGTCGGCGAAGCAGCTATGCGCAAGTTAGTCGTGCCAGTGATTGCTCGAATACCTGTGTAGCTCGCCAGGCACACGACGACTCCGAATATTAAAAGTACGATTTTTTTTAGCTGAGGTAGACCGCTGGAAATTGCGTTATACATGTAAATTACGGGAAATTGGCCCTGAGGCTAAAAGAGTAAAAAAAACGGTCAAGATAATAATTGGTCCCGAGCGTTACGAGGTAGTGTTGGTCAGTTGAGCCAGATGCTCGGCACTGGCGATCAAACGAACACTAGCGCCGAGAAAGCTGCCTGAGCACCGCTCGTGCAATTAGTGGCCGCCGGTGTGCAGGATTACTTTACCGTCCCTAATTTCCCCGCCCGTCACACCATACTGATTGGCATACTTAATCACGTAACTTCGTAGCGATCGTCCCACTCCGGGTAATCCCCAGTCCAGCAGACCGGCGGGAATTCCATGGCCGTTGAGCGTCACCTCGCTCAACTGCACGCTGTTCGCATTGGTTCCCGGGGGCGCCACTATCGAGACACTGGCGTTCAAATACCGATCACTCAGACCAAATGCGCTTCTAAATGGAACGTCCAATCTTTCCAGCGGAATGGAGAACTGGGCCTGCAGGACGGTGTCATTGATGCCAACAGAGGCCGTGCCACTCGATTTTCGATTGGCCGCTATCAGTGAATTGATGTCTGCCGCGGTCAGTTCTACTTCGGTTGGCTCATGAGCGCGCGCTGCTTTCTTCATCGTATCAAAGCGTTTGCGGACCTCGGCGCTTTTTTCGCTCGGCGGGGCGAGACTTGTGTCACCAAGCGTGGCTGCGCTCGTTTCAGTACGCGCAGTAGTTTCAGAGATCGGAGCGGGTTTATCCGAAAGATAGACGTGACGTAGACCCCAATATGTTCCGCCAACCCCTACCACGACGACCAGGATCGCAAATACGATCAGGCTTATGCAGCCTTTTCCGAAACAGCCCATTCCTCGTTTTGGCGGCGGCTCAATCGGGGTGTTCATTTTCGAAACTCTATGTGTTTCCTGCCCTGCGCAATATTCACCTTCTCATATCGACTCCGCAATTCTTCCCAGATCGTCCAGCCTGGGACTGGCATAAAGTGGTGTCACGCGAACATGCATAGTTTGACCCGGCGCGCATCCGCTGCTGTCGAACGCTACGAATCAGCTAGCGGCAGCCTCGGCAAGATGGGCATTGTTTTAGAAGCGAGGGGCACAATCAAAAACAGAAAGAAAATGGAACAATGAAAACGATAACAAAAGTGATGACGATGGTCGTGTTTGCAGTCGGATTAGTAGGACTCCATAACACTCTGGCTCAAAACGATTACGATGTAAAAACGGTTGGAACAATCGGAGGCAGAGTTTTGTCCATTGAAAAAACCGCACCTGCAAACAGACGAGGCAACTGGATTAATCTACTGCTACAGACTGGGAAGGAAACAATCGCGGTGCAGCTGGGGCCAGATTGGTACATCGACAAGCAGACGCCGCGCATCCAACCCAATGACACAATCAAGGTGACCGGTTCTCGTGTCACGATGGACGGAAGATCGATTATCGTTGCTGCGGACGTCACGAAGGGAAACGAGCTTTTGAGGCTCCGCGAGGCTAATGGCATTCCCGTCTGGCCCCGTGAACATTGAGGACGGTTTCCACCGGCACTTTCGTACTACTTTGAATCCATGCCATGGGATTACCGTCGATTAGAGGCCATTCGAAAGTGGTAGAACATTGCGACAGCGCATAACAAAAGCCCTGCCATCATCGCGATGTGGTCTGTGCGGCGAAGTGGCGAACGCCGAAGCTTTCTGGAATCTCCTTCCGGCCCGATGAAGTCAGGTGCTCATTCCCCGCCGGTGAGCTGAGCGATGAGATCATCCGACAGAACGCATCCTTCGTCCATCGCGCGTATGTCGTTGCGGATATTCACGTGGTTATACGGTGACGCCGGTTTCTCTGCACACGTGGCGCAGTACGGCCGGCCATTAGCAGGAACCCTGGACGTGCGGTTGTTGTAGCCAACCGGATCTGCGAATGCCTGGCGAGCCATTGTCGCCATATCAGAATTCACTAGGTCCAACGCACCTCGGCTTTCGTTACTCGTCAGCTTGGTGAACACCAGCTTCTTCTCCTGGGTATTTGGGGCCATGCAACACGGCAGGATACGGCCTGCGCCATCGAGTGTGAGATTGTAGTACAGCCACCAGCAAGTCGGCGAATGCGGAGCGGCGCATTCCTCGGATGGACTTAATGATTCGAATCGCGCCGTCCACGATTGCGAGAACGCCGCTTCGATCGCAGCGGCTTGCTTTCGAGCGCTCGATCGAAGCGCGCTCGAACACCACTTGCCGTCCCAGCCATCGAACACATAGGTTCCTTCGTCCGGAGAGGTGACGGCGTGAATCGTCGGATCGTCCCATTCAACGCTAAAGGGGGTGGCAATACGGAGCTCATTCACGCCCAGCTCTGGTCCGAGCCGCATGGCATCTTGTGTTTGATGCTGATTGTGCTCAAAGGTTAGGAACTGCCACACCAGATAGGGCGTCCGCGAGCCCGCCCGCTTCTTCGCAGCGGCGAGCGCGCACACGTTCTTAAAGACCAGATCGAGGTCGCCTTTCCGCCGGTAGCGTCCATAGATTTCCTGCGATGTTCCGTCGATCGATAAGGTCATGCGGTCCAAACCGGATGCGACGATTGCATCTTCGTTATTGACCGGAAGCGATAAATTGGTGGAAGTCATTGTGTAGAGCAGATACTCCTTCGACCTGCGCACGATCTCGGCGAATCGCTTGTTGAGGAGCGGCTCGCCGTAGTTGAAGAGCACGGCGCAGAATGCAAACGGGCCCAATCGCGTGAGCCACGCGTCGTGGGTGTCCACCGAGAGCATTGTGCCGGGCCAATCGAAAACGCCGGCGTGGACGTTATTTTCGGAGTGCACGCATCCCGGGCACGCTAACTGGCAGGCGTTCGAGGGATCGACCCTCAATACCACAGGGTGGGAGAAGAGAACCGAGTGCCGGTTCGCGAGGTGATACCGTGCGGCTGCGAGATTCGCCAGCTTAAGCGCCAGCACTTGCGCGAATGTGGCATCGCCATATTGATCCATGAGGGCTGAGAAGGTGGCTTGTTGAAATTGATCCAGATAGGCCGCGGCCTGCTCCTTGGGAACACCGGATCGCAAAGCGTCGCCCGGTGATTCGGGGGCCGTATTTTTTCGAGCAAACCACTCTATTTGAGGACGATTGTACCATTCATTCGCCTGGCTTTCTGATGGTATTTCAAAGGTGGAGGGCAACATGCAGAAAGCTCGTCGGCAAGCGTCAATCCCTGAGGCGCGCCCCCCAACTCCCTCCGGTTTTGCTGAGATTGTCAGCGATAATTTCCAAGTATTTCACGCGCTTCAGTGAGTGGTCACCGATTGTTCTCGGCCATTTGCGGCGAGCTCCGCGCTCACCTTTTGGATTTGAGACGCCTGCTCGTGAGCGCGCTTGGTAAGCTGCTCGACCGTCGCCTGCAAGTCCTTCTGCTGCTGCGCCACCGTTGACTTTAGCTGCGCCATCGCCGCTTGTTGCTCCTGCACTTTGCGCTGCTGTTCGAGAAGCGCCTTGTGTTGTCTCAGGAACTCATTCAGCAACATCGCGTTCACTGCTTCGTAGCGAACACTGTAGATTTCCCCCTTGCGATCCCGGGTGACTAAATCTGGATTCACCTTCGCCACTTCTTCGGCAATCAAGCCAAATTGCGGCGTCTCCTCGGGGTCGTTCTTGTATTGGAAGCTGACTGGCTTAAGGGCAAGGGTCGCTTCGCTCGCTTTATCGATTGGCTTGATTTCCTTTTTGAATCGAGCTGACGAAGTGGCGGTGCCGAGCCGTCCATTGCCATTCACCACAACTGTGTCGCCTACTATAGGGACGCCGCTAATGCCGGCGATAAATGTGCGCGTCTGTCCATCACCGATGCGGATGGTGTAGTTGTCGGCGCCACCGCGGGTACCAATCTCAATAAAGTACGCTGCGCCGGCATCGAGACCGGCTTCGTAACCCAAGCCGATGTTGTTATGGCCCCGTCCGAAATCGCGATTGAGCACTCTGACACCAACGGCGGTGTTCTGGGTGCCCCTACCGTTGTTTGCGAGCGCTGAATTTCCAGCGGCCGTGTTCTCGCTGGCGCTGGAAAGGACGGTAAGCGCTCGATTACCGATGGCTGTGTTGTTGCTGGTGTTGCTGCCATTGCCAATGAGCGCTCCATAGCCATTCGCTGTGTTGTAGCTGCCGGCGGTAAGGCCAGTGAGCGTACTAGACCCGGTGCCGGTGTTTTGAGCACCTCCGTTGTGACGCAACGCATCAGCGCCATTAGCTGTGTTGTAGCTACCGGTGGTGATCAGATAGAGTGCTTCAAAACCAACAGCCGTGTTAGAGATGCCACTGGTCAAGGGGGAAAGCGCCGAAGTTCCCTCAGCCGTGTTGTTCCCCGGATAACCGCCATCGGGCGCCGGGCTGACCGCGAAAGCTTTCGGCGTTGCCAAAAGCGCAAAGCAGGCAAGCACGACTAACCTGAGAAGCAAACCGTGTATAATCCAGATTCGCTGCACATGCGGTAAACCATATCGCAGAGCCGCCCGTCCGATTGATTCTAGGTTCAGAGTTGTCACGTTTTCTACCGGATCAGTGATTATTGCTGACCATTTGCGGCCCTTGTCCGCCATCGCGGATTGGTCCTGTGGCGACCTGCGCGCTCACCTTTTGGATTTGAGATGCCTGCTCATCGAGGCGCCTGGTGAGTTGCTCGACAGTCGCTGGGAAGTCTTTCTGCTGCTGAGCCACTGTGGACTTTAGCTGCGTGATCGCCACTTGTTGCTCCTCCACTTTTCGCTGTTCTTCTACAAACACCTTGTGCTCTTTTAGGAACTCATTCAGCAACATCGCGTTCACCGCTTCGTAGCGAACACTGTAGATTTCTCCGTTGCGATCCCGGGTGACTAAATCTGGGTTCACCTTGGCCACTTCTTCGGCAATTAATCCAAATTGCCGTGTTCCTGTCGGATCGCTCTTGTATTGGAAGCTGACTGGATTGAGTTTGAGGATCGCTTCGCTCGCTTTGTCCATTGGCTTGATCTCTTTTTTGAACCGAGCTGACGACGTGGCGGTGCCGAGTTGTCCGTTGGCATCCACCACAACTGGGTTGCCTGTTACCGCGCTGCCGCTAATTCCCGCGATAAATGTCCGAGTCTGTACATCACCGATCCGAATCGTGTTGTTATCGAAAACGTCACCCATGCTGCCAATCTCAATGTTGTTATCGTTCTGCTGGTACATACGGCCGACGTTGTAACCGGCTCTGTAGCCCAAGGCGATGTTATG
>Ga0207701_10004808_pt1 | contig 13663 bp, 14 predicted proteins | sample KBSSwiSSwithPhiX_FD_184294 | JGI IMG/M metagenome (GOLD analysis project Ga0207701, IMG submission 184294) | Switchgrass rhizosphere bulk soil microbial communities from Kellogg Biological Station, Michigan, USA, with PhiX - S5 (SPAdes) (version 2) | ecosystem: Environmental > Terrestrial >... | reverse complement strand
GGGAGTAGTGACGGCAGATCCCCATTACGAGTGGAAAGAAAACAAAGCGGAGTTTGCTCGTCGCTTAAAAATGCGATACGCGATGAGCGAACCGGAAATACCTGCACGTAAGACGACTCGTTAGACTGCTGTCCCGGTTATCCTTATTTTGGGGTGCCAAGAACAAACTGATTGCCTTCGCTATCCTGAAATTTGGCGAAGATGCCCCACGGTTGTTTTTGCGGTGGTCCGTCGAACTGAACGCCGCGTTTGCTAAGTTCGGTGTGAGTTTGCTCGACATCAGAACATGCAAAAACAACCGGTGAAAACGAACCAACCCGGTCCTCCTGACCTTCCGGGGTAAAGAGAACGACCCGGGTTTCTGCTTTTGGAATTCGCAATTCGATCCAGCGCTGTTTGTCGTCGAATGGCTGGTCAGTGATGATGGTGAACCCAAGTTTCTCGGTATAAAAATCGAGGGCGCGATTTTGGTCGCGCACAGGAATGCTAACGAATTTGATGTGACTGATCATGGTGCGGGAACCTAACTCGGGAGAATGGCGCGGGTCGAGTGGAGAGCGGGCTCTGTCAGCGAAAAGTCTTGTCCGATTATCGGTATAGCCGTTATTGTCCACCATGCCTCGGTTCCGCGGCACCGTGCCAGTGGATGATTATGTTCTCGACGTTCTCATGCGTGACCTCATCGCGCATGATCAGCAACCATCCGCCTTTTTGGTTTATTTGTTCCTGTTTGGTCGCGCTGTGCGCCAACGTTGGCGACCAGTGAGGATGAGTTTACGGATGATTGCGGAGGAGACAGGGCTTTCCAAGAGCGCCGTCCAAACCGCACTAGATACTCTTCGTTACCGAGAACTTGTTAGGACGACTCGCTCGCATCCGACCGCGGTGCCCAGTCACCTTGTCCTTCGCCATTGGGCCCGATAACTAACGAGCCTATCGAAAATTATTTTGACTTAGTGAATTCGAGCTTGGAACCGTTTGCAGTTCTCAGGATCATCCGATCGGTTATAGACTCAATCTGGTAAACCGCGGTGCTGAACCCGGTCTCGATCTTGATTCGCTTATTGTCCCCAAAGCTATATCTGCCCCGAGTAGTTCCCACTAGGACAGAACCATTTTTGGAGAACTCCCAAACCATTGCGCTTCCATCCGCCGCCAGATTCCATTTACCGATGATATCATCGCGAGAAGTGTCACACGCGACAAAGCTGGCAAGGCACAACCCAATCACGAAAGGCAGCCAAGTGGTTGAGGCCTTCATCCTGTCAATTCACCTCGTACTCGACATCAACCACAACCCGAACCGTCTTGCGCTCCGGAGTCGCTTCGTCCCGATTTTCCACCTGAAACCAACCTTGGGAAGCATTGCGTAACTTGCCGAGGGTCGTCTGCGAATCCCGCGAAAACTGATCGGCGGCGATGCGGGCATTCTTGGTCGCCTCCTGTATCATACCGGGCTTGATGTCGTTTAGTTGATTGTAAATGTAATTCGGTTGTGCTTTTCCAGATAAGAGGACTCCACTCGACATCAGGTTCGACGCTGAAGCCAATGCGGGCTTGATTGCGTCGACCTTCGACGTGCGCAGTAAAACAGATTGAGTTGCGCTGTAACGTTCTGGTGGAGGTGGCGAATCCTTGTCCCGTTCGTCCATGCTAGTGTCGCGTACTACTGGTGGTTGAATTGCCAAGTCGGTCTCGGCAAAGCCCGCTCCTTTTAGAAAAGCAATGACAGCGTTTGTGCTCTCAGCCAGTTTTTTGTTTATCTGGCTCACGTCGTTTCCCGTTGCGCTGTAGACAACAGTCCATGTAGCTACGCTGGCGGGAACTTCTCGTTCCGACAGTCCCTTTACCGAGATTGTTCGGCGACCGCTGCTTCGGGCTGCAATTCCATCTCCGATGAAGAAACCACCTGTCGCCACACCGGCAGCGATAAGTAGGGCGCTAAGGAAAATTGCAATAGGATTTGAGGTCACAAGATTTCTCTAAGGCGAGCGACAACTCGTAAAAGGGCTACGTTTATCGTGGTCCGCTTGTAGTCTGATTCGGGTTGCGAATCACGCGCTTTCTTGGGGGTGGGGTGGATCGGGGTCTGGTTTGGGTGCCTGCCGGTTGGCCGACGGTCTGGCCTGGTTGGCGGTAGATGACTGGTGGTGGAGTGGTTGTTGATTTTCCGGGGTTCGCCACGGGCGCTTGACCGGTTCCTACTACAGAAGTGGGAGGCGGCCTGTTAGGCCCAACTGCGGTTCCCTGTCCTGTTCCCGGTTGGTTCGTGCCAGGTGGCGGTTGAGTTTGGCCGCCGGGTGGGTTTCTGCCGCCACGGGTTCCACCACCAGATCCGCCAGGTCTACCGGGTCCAACGTTGACGCCTCCTCCGGGGAAGGTCACGACCGGAACGATCGGAAAAATTGATGCTCCACTTTGCGGTGGTTGTCGCTGAGCGGCAGCGGCGATGAGATCTCGACTTGGCAATGGCGGAAAGTCAGTGATGAGCGGGTGTTTCTTCATCAGATCGTTTATGTCAAAGTTCGTTGGGGGAGGAATTGTCTTGGCGCCGGGTGGCACATCCACCATTTGTCCAGCCCCCAGGTTTTGAAATTGGTTCGGATATTTGATGAGAGAAATGCGTGCGCCTCCTTCCAGCACGTACAATTTGTTTCCTCGCGTACATTCGAGGATGACGGTTGTGCCGGTAACGGCGACGCTCACGCCACTGGAAGTAATGCGACCGCCCCGGGAGTTTTTCGGCACGCGAAAAAGCATCGAGCCACTTTCGATCTGAGTATTGTGACCGGCCCTGTTGAAACTGAAGATCGTGTTCGAACCTAACCGGGTGATAGTCAGATCGACGAATGTAAGTTCCGAGCGTGATTCACCGCCGGTACGCACCCCTGTATCTTCATTCACTTTGTCATTCATACTCGCCGGTCTCGTCGCGGCGTCCTCCGGCATCAGTCTGACATCACGAACGATCTGCGTAACGCGGGCTTCTTTTTTCGAATCAGCGGCAAAGGCGTTGCCGGCGATGAGCACTAGCGCAAGCGAGCGGACGAGCGCGTTGAGATTCATGAGTTATTGGTCACTGAAGTGTGAGGAGAGTAGATGGAGATGTCGAGAGCAAAGCAAATTAGCTGATTGGCCTTAGGACTATATCCGATTCTGCGTCTCTGGAACTGCTTTGATCGCACCCAGATATCGTTCGACCGATTGGTTGAGCACCTCTTTGCCGTTGGACAAGATGTTGCGTCCCCACCAACCCCCGTAAATCTGATCGAAAGCAAATGTTTCAATTCGCGTGCGAATTTGGGAAACCGCGGGAGCGGCTAGCGGAATAAGATTCGGATAGCTACGCATGAAACTAACCGAACGCCGGTCCATCACGACTTGAATGGTATCTCCTGTAAGTAATGCGCCTCGCCCGCCCCCAGCGTCGGGACAGTGTAAAACCGTGCTGCCCTCAAAATGTCCACCGCAGTTGATGAGAGTGATTCCATCCCAGAGAGGCTTTGTTGTTCCTGCCCAAAACTCGATGTGAGGATCCTCACGCATAACCCAAGCGCGATCCGCGTGCTGTAAGTAGACAGGCGCATCATTGAAAGCGTGGCTCCATTCGATCATGCCGGAATAAAAATGCGGATGCGAAATGGCGATGGCCTTAATCCCGCCGAGATCTTGAATCCGATCAACCGTTTGCTGGTCAACCAAGCTCACGCAATCCCATAGAAGATTTCCGGCGGGCGATCTTACGAGAAGGGCGCGTTGTCCGATAGCAAAGGAGGGTTCAGTGCCGATTCCAATAATGTTGGGTCCTTCTGTTTCGACGCGATTGCAGTGTGTGTTCCGCAATTGATCCAGGGTGGTCCATTGCTGGCCTTCCCAATTCACAAACTGCCTGTCGTCCTCACAAATCCAGCATCGCTTAGGCGGGCCATCTGTGTTGCCGAACTGAGTACCACAAGTGACGCAAATGTGATTCATTTCGTTATGGAGTGATTCAGGCTGTGCGTCGCGTGAATTTAACAGGAGTTAACGGAGATTTGAACAGGAGGAAACAGAGATAACGGAGGGTTTGAACAGGGGAAACAGAGAAATCAGGAAATCTCCGCCCGCGCATCACACGTCACCAGATTTAGATTGTGTACTTGTCGAATGCCAATCGACCGGCAAACTTCCCTCCGATGTTAGCGCCCACTTCAATTAAAGATGTTTTGCAAAGCACTGCACCCGCGCCGGCGATTCAGGTCCAGGGTTGGGTGCGGACCCGACGCGATTCAAAAGATTTTTCCTTTATCGAGCTGAACGATGGTTCCAGCCTCCGCAATCTTCAGATTATCGCGAAGAACACCCTGCCGAATTACAAAGAAATCCAGCACATAACGACAGGCTCTTCCATTATAGTGCGTGGAGCGCTGGTCGCTTCGCAGGGCAAAGGTCAAAGTTGGGAAGTGGTGGCTGATGAAATAACAATCATTGGCACTTCAGACGATTCATACCCACTTCAGAAAAAAGGACACACCCCGGAGTTTCTGCGTGAAATCGCGCATCTGCGTCCACGCTCTAATCTTTTCGGAGCTGTCTTTCGGGTCCGCAGTCGGCTCGCGTTCGCTATTCATCAGTTCTTTCAAGAACGCGGCTTCGTCTATGTTCACACGCCAATCATTACGGGAAGTGATTGCGAAGGTGCGGGGGAACTATTTCGAGTCACGTCAATTGATCCGAATCATCCGCCACGCCGCGCCGATGGAGAGATCGATTACGCACGGGATTTCTTTGGCCGCTCGACCTATCTAACTGTGAGTGGGCAATTGGAGGCGGAAGCCTTCGCTTGCGCACTTTCCAAAGTCTACACGTTCGGCCCAACCTTTCGCGCTGAGAACTCCAATACCTCACGACACGCAAACGAGTTTTGGATGATCGAACCGGAAATGGCATTCTGCGATCTGCGTGGCAACATGGATGTTGCAGAAGAAATCGTTAAGTATCTCGTCCGCGCAATCCGCACCCAGTGTGTTGAGGATTTGGAGTTGTTCGCAAAGTTTGTCGATAAAGAGTTGCTCGGCCGGCTTGATTTCGTCCTCGAGCGACCATTCCAGCGAATCAGTTACACCGAGGCGATCGAGCTGTTGGGGAAGAGTGGGGAAAAATTCGAATTTCCCGTGGCCTACGGAGCTAATCTGCAGTCCGAACATGAACGATGGCTCACCGAAAAACATTTCAAATGTCCGGTGACGGTTTTCGATTATCCGAAAGAGATTAAACCCTTCTACATGCGATTGAATGACGACGACAAGACAGTCACAGCGATGGACGTCTTGGTGCCTGGAATCGGTGAAATTGTTGGTGGAAGCCAGCGTGAAGAGCGACAGGAAGTCTTGGAAGCGAACATGCGCCGGCACAAAATGGATCCAGCGGATTATAAATGGTATCTTGATCTTCGGCGTTACGGGACGGTTCCGCATGCGGGGTTCGGGTTGGGATTTGAGCGGATGCTCATGTTTGTGACCGGTGTCGCCAACATACGAGATGTGATTCCGTTCGCGCGCACCCCGGGAAGTGCGGAATTTTAGCCTCGTCTGATGAATTGTGAGCGGAAGGAATGATCATGACTGAATTGAACCGTAGAACTTTTATAAAAAACGCCGCACTTGCTGGAGCGGCGCTGGCAGTAAATCGGCGCGTCTGGGCTGCGGAAGATTTCGATCCCATCGAAAGAGAGATCAGAAAGCGGCATGGTGAGGCGGTGATACGCCTTCAGGAATGGATCCGGCAGCCGTCAATCGCGGCGGAGAACAAAGGGATGAATGAAGGTTGCGCCATGATGATCAAGTTGCTGAAGGACGCCGGGTTCGACAGCACAACAAAAATCCCGACTGACGGCCAGCCGGGTGTGTTTGCGACTCTCGATGCGGGCGCGAAGAACACCGTCGGACTTTATTTCATGTATGATGTGAAGCAGGTGGATCCGGCGGAGTGGTCATCGCCACCGTGGGCTGCTGCCCTCATAGATAAGCCTGAGCTTGGCAAGTTGGTCATGGGCCGCGGGGCGGTGAATCAGAAGGGACCACAGAGTTCGATGCTGGCGGCGTTGCATGCAATTCGCGGCGCGGGTCGGAAACTTCCTGTGAATCTGGTGCTCGTTGCCGAAGGGGAAGAGGAAATTGGTTCGCCTCATTTTTCTCAGATTGTCCGCAAACCGGAGGTGGAATCGGCGCTTTCAAAATGTGTAGGGGTCTTCATGCCCACGGCCGCACAGGGAGTTGATGGAGTAGTCACAGTTAGCCTTGGCGCAAAAGGGGTGATTGAATGCGAGCTGATTTCGAGTGGCGAAAAATGGGGGCGCGGTCCGAAAAAGGATATTCATTCTTCCAACAAGGCTCGATTGGATAGTCCTGCCTGGCATCTCGTCCAGGCTCTCTCGACTCTGGTTTCTGCTGACGGAAATGAACCCGCCATCGAAGGTTTCGCGGCCAAGGCCCTTCCGATTAGTGCTGAACAGAAGGCGATGATCGCGGAAGCCGCCAAAAGGATGGATGAAGGACAAGCAAAGAAATCGATGGGTGTGGAGCACTGGGTTAATGACATTAATTGGGTGGAGTCGTTGGAGCGTTTAGTGTCGCGGCCAACGGTGAATATTGAGGGATTGGTGGGGGGCTACACTGGTCCGGGCGGCAAAACAATTCTCCCGCATAAAGCGACGGCAAAACTCGATCTGCGGCTCGTTCCTAACATGACCGCCGATGAAGCGGGTGCGGCGTTAAAAGCGCATTTGGCAAAGCGGGGTTTCGGTGACATCGAAGTGAACATCACTGGAGGTTACGACCCCAATAGCACGGCGGCGGACTCAGCCTTGATCAAGGCGCAATTCGCGGTCTACAAACGCACTGGGATTGAGCCGGTCTTATGGCCGAGAAATGCGGGCTCATGGCCGGGCTACGTTTTCACCGGTGAACCATTTCGACTACCAGCGGGGCATTTCGGTCTCGGTCATGGCAGTGGTGCTCATGCACCCGACGAATATTACGTTATCGAGTCCACCAATGGGAAAATACAGGGAATGGACGGCGCGGTGATGTCGTTCGCGCAGTACCTGTACGAACTCGCAGCGTAATTTCATTGCGGATCGCGGATTGCAAAAAATCCGCGATCCGAAATTCGCAATCTGAAATGGGTTTACTTCTTCTTCCCTTCGCCGGGGCGGTAGTCTTCCGCAGCGGCTTCGAAGGCCTTCTCGAGACCGACCATATCTTCACCTGGTCGCAAGCTATCGAACGCTTCTGATTCTCGTTTGAGTTCTTCTTCGGAATAGTTCGCTGCCTTGATCGAAAGTCCGATGCGGCGTTCCACTTTATCGACTTTAATAACGCGCGCCTCGACTTCCTGTCCCACCTTCAACACGTCTTTGACTTTCGCGACGTGATCCTCACTTAGCTGCGAGATGTGGACCAGGCCATCGATATCATCCTGAAGTTGCACGAACGCTCCAAAACTCGCGAGCTTGGTAACCTTTCCGGTAACGAGATCGCCAATCTTGTATTTCGTATCGATTTCCTTCCAGGGATCATCGCTCAGTTGCTTGATCCCGAGACTGATTCGTTGGTTCACCTTATCGATGTCGATAACAACTGCCTCGACTTCGTCATTTTTCTTAAAGACTTCGCTTGGGTGATTGATCTTGCGAGTCCAACTCAAATCGGAGACGTGGATCATTCCATCGATGCCATCTTCAAGTTCCACGAACGCTCCGTAAGCTGTCATGTTACGGATGGCACCTTTAACGTGGCTGCCGATGGTAAATCGCTTCTCGATCTCATCCCATGGATTGGGCTCGAGCTGGCGTAAGCCTAAGGAGATTTTTTGTTCCTCCTTGTTCACCCCGAGAACCACGGCTTCCACTTCCTGCCCAGCCGTCAGAACATCGGAGGGCCGCATGATTCGCTTCGTCCAGGAAAGTTCGGAAACGTGAATAAGGCCTTCGACTCCTTCCTCGAGTTCGACGAAAGCGCCGTACGGAACCAAATTGGTAATCTTGCCCTTCACACGTTGACCAGCCGGGAAGCGTTCTTCAATCTGATCCCACGGATTCTTCTGTGTCTGCTTCAACCCGAGTGAGACCCGTTCCTTCTCCTTATTAATATCGAGAACGATCACTTCCAATTCCTGACCTACCTTTAGCAGCTCGCTGGGGTGACCGAGGCGACCCCAGGTCATATCGGTTATGTGAAGCAATCCATCCATTCCATCGAGGTCGATGAACGCCCCGAAATCAGTCAGATTCTTAACACTTCCCTTAACGATATCGCCGACCTTAACTCCTTCGAGGAACTTCTGGCGCTTCTCGCTTCGTTCCTGTTCGATTAACTCACGCCGGCTCAGGACAACATTTTTCCTGTCGTCATTAATCTTAACGATTTTGAAATCGTAAGTGTTGCCGACGAACTGCTGCAAATCTTTCGGGGGAATAATGTCAATCTGCGATGCGGGCAGAAAAGCCTCCACCCCGATATTGACCATTAGACCGCCTTTGACCACCGATTTTACTTTGCCTTTGATCAGGCCATCACCAGCAAAGACAGCGGCAATCTTATTCCAGTTTTGACGGTAAGCGGCTTTCTCTTTTGAGAGTACGACCATGCCCTCGTCATTTTCGAGGCGTTCGAGGAGGACCTCTACTTCATCGCCCACTTCCATAGATTCGATCTCCTCGAACTCCACGGCGGGAATGACCCCTTCGGATTTGTAACCTATATCGACCAGGACCTCACGGGGGCGAATCTCGAGGATTCGCCCTTTGACGATACTACCTTCTTTGAACTCGCGGTACGATTGCGCGAGTAAATCCTGCATTTGTAACATGATGGTAAGTTTCTCCCGACAAGCGCGCTCCTCCTGGGCGGCCGCCGGTTTTCTGCCGAGTACCGCGACGGTGACAGACCGTCGCCATAGCCTCAGAAAAGGGACGCCATTCTAGCCATGTTCTGGCTGGAGGTCAAACGCCGTCAAAATCGGGATAATGTCCTCATTTGAATTAAGCACAACGGCGTCCTTGTAACGACCCCAGAATGGGATTGAAGCAAGTATTGACCCGACATAAGGTGAGGGCCTTTTATGAGTTGGAGCATAACTGAAGCACTGACTGACCCGGCGATTCGTAAGGCAGTCTCCTTTCGTTCGGAGTTTAAGTTCTTCCTTGGAGACATTCCTGTCGAGATTACCCTGCGTTTGTACAAACCGATTCACTCCAGCGCGCTTATTGTCCGGCGTAGTCACCTACTTTCAGTGCCCGGTTTAGACAAGGCGACGCAAACCAGCTGTGAAGAACAGGAGCAAGAAGGAGAAGCTCTTCAGATTGAGATCAACGAACTAGTCTGTACTTACAATGCCGCGATCGCACAAGGCCTGAAACCTGAGGCTTCTTGGTTGCAGCAGAACCCTGAGTTCTGCTAGGCGGGCATCCCAAATCCTGAAGTATCAATTCCTAAGCAATCTTTGATCCCTGGGAATTGGCTCGTTGCCCTGCGCGGCTCTCTCGCTGATTGCACATTTTGAGCCGGGCGCATATTGTTAATCCGGCATCCATTCTCCGTTGGCTCAGAGGATTTCTATGAAACGATTCATTTTTAATATTGCCGTCGGATTCTGCGCAGTGTGCGGGCCGGTTGTGTTCGCGCAATCGCCTGCCGAGAAACAATTGGCGGAAGCGGTCAAGGCCCCGAATATCAGCGTCGTTCATCTCTGGGCGCCTTGGTGTTCAAATTGTCAGGCCGAATTGAAAAGCGGCGGGTGGCTGAAGACGATTAAGGAGAATCCTCAGGTTAAATTCTATTTTGTTTCAGTCTGGAACGGTGGAGAAGATGGCCGCGCGATGCTGGCCAAGTTCGAGATCGCGGATCAACCCAACGTTACAATCCTTGCTGACCCCGGTCCGCGTGGCGCTGGCAAGATCAAACGCCTTCTCGATTTGCCTCTCAGTTGGATCCCGACCACGTGGGTCTTTAAGGGTGGAGATTTGCGTTACGCACTGAACTATGGGGAAGTGCGATTCGAAGTGCTCCAGCAATTTCTGGCGGACGTGAACTCGGAGTGGGATCACTAACGAAACCACCTGCGATGGCAACCACCGATCTTTCATCTGGCAGCACCAAGGTGAAGTTTCGCCTGGCAGGCGGGGTGCAACCGCTGATTCTTCTGCCAGTCGAAGTTAATGGGGAAGGGCCATTCGAGTTTATTCTCGATACCGGAGCGGGAACCTCGTTGTTGTCAGCCGAATTGGGAAAAAAACTCGATGTTAAAATCCTTAGCTCCAGGGAGGGACAAAGTGCGGGGGGTGCAGTCTCCGTTTCTCTGGCAAAGCTAACGTCTCTCGCCGTCTCCTCTTTGAAATTGGAAGATGTGGATGTTGGTGTCGTTGATTTAAGCCACATCGGAAAGACGGTGGGCGCTACGATCGATGGCGATCTGGGCTACAATTTTCTCAAACATTTTCGAATCACGTTAGATTATCGAACCAGCGAGATTCGGTTTGAAGATCCGAAGCGTTTCGAGTCAGCTGGAGGTTCGCCAGCGGTGACTGAGGTTCCGTTGCGTCTGGCTAGCCCGGCCAAGCCACTTATTCTTGTGGATGTGCATGCAAACGGGAGCGGCCCGTTTCAATTCGCGATCGACACAGGTACGTCCACGACAGCTATGACTCCAGAGCTGGCTAAACAACTGGGTGTCGCAAATTCACCGATCGGCGCTGCCACGACCGGCGGCGCGCACGTCGATGTGGCGGCGGGCGGTTTGAATTCATTCCAAGTCGGTAGTGCGAGAATCGATAACATGAACGTCGTCGTCGCCGACTTCTTCACCATGCTCAGCAACGCAATTGGGACAAAGCTGGATGGGATTGTTGGGTACAATTTTCTCCGCAATTACAAGGTTGCGCTCGATTATCCGAATGAAAGGCTAAGCCTCTTCAAACCATGATCGAGCTTTCGACCGTTCCACCTGCTGCCGGCACCAAGCCAGCCTCGATTCTTGGCCTCATCGGCGACACGCCGCTGGTGGAAATCACTCGGTTGGATACTGGCCTCTGCCAACTTTTCCTTAAGCTCGAGAGTCAGAATCCAACTGGTTCGATCAAGGATCGGATCGCGCTATCAATGATTGAGGCGGCGGAACGCGATGGAAGTCTGAAACCGGGTGGCACGATTATCGAAGCGACCGCTGGTAACACCGGTCTCGGTCTCGCCCTCATTGCAGCGGTGAAAGGTTATCGCTGTTTGCTCGTGATTCCTGACAAGATGTCGCAGGAAAAAATCGCCCATGTCCGCGCACTTGGGGCCGAAGTGCGGATGACGCGATCAGACGTTAACCGGGGCCACCCGGAATATTATCAGGACATGGCTGCGCGGATCGCAAAGGAGACTCCAGGCGGATTCTACGTCAATCAATTTGGGAACCCGGCTAATCCGCTGGCACATGAACGTGGCACCGGGCCGGAAATCTGGGAGCAGATGGGCCACCACTTGGACGCGGTCGTTGTTGGCGTCGGTTCCAGCGGGACTTTGACGGGTTTGGGCCGGTTCTTTGAACGAGTCCAGCCCAATCTTGAGATGATCTTGGCTGATCCTAAAGGTTCGGTTCTTTACGGTTGGGTTAAGAACGCACAATTGGGAACAGCGGGAAGCTGGGCCGTGGAGGGGATCGGCGAGGATTTCATTCCGGAGATCGCGGACATGTCATATGTCGCGGATGCGTTTGAGATCGAGGATGCAGAGAGTTTTGCTGTTGCCCGTGAGTTGTTGCACAAGGAAGGGATTTTGGCGGGCTCTTCTAGTGGCACTCTTCTCGCCGGAGCGCTCCGCTATTGTCGGCAACAGACACAAAAGAAACGGGTTGTTACGTTCGTCTGCGATACGGGAAACAAGTATCTCTCGAAAATGTATAATGACTTTTGGATGACCGATCAGGGATTCATCCATCGGCCGTCGCATGGAGATCTGAGCGATCTGATTTCGCATCGTCATGAGGAAGGAGAAGTCATTTCGGTTGGACCAAACGACACCTTACTGACTGCCGTGAATCGAATGCGCTCTGCAGATGTCTCGCAGGTTCCGGTTCTGGACGAAAACGGACGTGCGATCGGGATATTGGACGAATCCGATGTACTCGTAAAAGTGCATCACGATCCGGGGCACTTTAACAATGCCGTGAAAACCGCCATGACGGATCGACTCGAGACCCTGGCGCCCACAGCGCGGATTGCGGATCTACTTGCGGTATTCGATCGGGGTCGCGTTGCCATTGTGATGGAAGGCGACAGATTCCTAGGCCTGATTACCCGAAGTGATTTACTTTCGTTTTTGCGCCGGCAGATACCTAAAGGCTGACCGTGGATAATGCTGATGAGGCGAATCGAAAAAAGAGCATGAAAAAGCAGCACGATATTGCGACGCGCGTCATTCACGCCGGACAATCACCTGACCCATCAACCGGCGCGATCATGATGCCGATCTATCAAACATCGACTTACGTCCAAGAGAGTCCCGGACGACATAAAGGTTACGATTATTCGCGTTCAATAAATCCGACGCGGAGTGCCTACGAGCGTTGCGTCGCCAATCTCGAAAGCGGAACCCGCGGTTGGGCGTTTGCTTCGGGCCTCGCGGCCATGGCGACAGCGCTAGATGGACTCGACAGCGGTTCGCATGTCGTGGTCAGCGATGATCTTTACGGCGGCACCTATCGGCTTTTTGAGCGGGTGCGACGACGTTCGGCCAATCTCGATTTCACTTTCATCGATATGAGCGATCCGAAAGCGGTCGAGCGTGAAATGCGACCAAATACCAGGATGGTGTGGGTTGAAACCCCGAGCAATCCGCTCCTGAAATTAATCGATCTGAAGGCGGTAGCAGAAATTGCGCGGGCGCACGGAGCGATTTCCGTTTCTGATAATACTTTTGCGACTCCTTGGATGCAACGGCCTATCGAGTTCGGATTCGATATGGTAGTTCATTCCGCAACAAAATATCTAAACGGACATTCGGATATGGTTGGCGGGGTCATCGTTGTCGGAGAAAACAAAGCGCTCGGTGATCAGATTGCTTTTCTCCAGAACTCCGTCGGGGCCATTGCCGGACCTTTCGACAGCTTTCTCGCCTTACGCGGATTGAAGACGCTCGCGCTGCGGATGGAGCGGCATTGTGAGAATGCGTTGGAGATTGCGCAGTGGCTTGAAACCGAACCGAAAGTTCAGTCGGTGCGTTATCCGGGATTGAAGAAACATCCGCAACACGCGCTGGCTAAAAAGCAGATGCGCGGATTTGGCGGGATGGTCACGATTGTTCTGAAGACGGATCTTGCCGGGACAAGGCGGTTTCTAGAAAACACGCATCTGTTTTCGCTCGCGGAGAGTCTTGGCGGTGTCGAAAGTCTGATAAATCATCCTGCGTTGATGACACATGGATCAATCCCGCCGGAAATGCGGGCGTCACTTGGAATTACCGATTCACTTGTTCGATTATCGGTCGGCGTCGAGAATGTCACTGATTTGATTGACGACCTGCGAACCGGTTTTGCCGCGATCTAGGCGTCTCCGTAACACTGGACTCCAGTCCACGCGGGACGACATCGTTGGCTGATGTGAGCCCAGGCCCAGTGTCTCGCCATTTCCAACCACGAGTGT
>Ga0207701_10004807_pt1 | contig 13664 bp, 11 predicted proteins | sample KBSSwiSSwithPhiX_FD_184294 | JGI IMG/M metagenome (GOLD analysis project Ga0207701, IMG submission 184294) | Switchgrass rhizosphere bulk soil microbial communities from Kellogg Biological Station, Michigan, USA, with PhiX - S5 (SPAdes) (version 2) | ecosystem: Environmental > Terrestrial >... | reverse complement strand
ACGGCATGTTCACCTCGCCGTTGATCGTCACCACCGCGTTGTACGGCGGGATGGAGATGTTGTCGCCGTCGCGGAGGATGAGGTTGTCCGCGCTCTCGTAGCGGCGCAACGCGCTCGAGAGCTCGACGCCCACCCGGCCGATGTTGTTGTCGCGGCGGAGGAAGACGATGCCATCCGCATACGCCTCGCTCGTCAGCCCGCCGGCACGCTTCACCAGGTCGGAGAGTCGCTCCGCCTTGTTCGTGAGCGTGTACACGCCGGGGAACCTCACCTCGCCCTGGATGCTGACCGAGCGCTGAAGCTCGAAGTCCGGCTGCCGCATGATCAGCACGTTGTCGTACGGCTTGAGCGGAACCTCGGGCGCGCCCCCCGAGGGCACGGGCATTCCGGGCGGGCCGATGTATTTGCCGTCCGGCCCACGCTCGAAGAGGTACGTCGAGTCGAGGGGAACGCGCATCGTCGTCGCCGTACGGCCGCCGCTCCGATCATCGGGCATGCGCGCGATCTCGGCTTCCTTCAGATACGCGCCCTCCTGCACGCCGTTGGCGAGCAGCACGAGGTCGCGCATGGTCATCCCCTCGCGATACAGCACGCGTCCGCTGCGGCGCACCGCCCCGCCGATCGTGACATACCGTACCGGCCGGAACGTCGTCAGCGAGAAGACCTGGATCTGATCGTCTTCCTGCAGGTTGAAGTCGTTCACCACCGCGCCGGTGCTGTCGGCGAGCGTGGCACGCAGTTGGACGCGCGTGGAGTCCGGACGCAGCCGGCTGACCAGGACCTCGCCGAGGTACGTGTCAGGCTTCAGGCCGGCGTGACGCAGTGCCTCGCTCAGCCGCATGTTCGGCGAGAGCCCCTGCGAGCCGCGCTGGATGACGTTGCCGTCCACGAAGATGCGATTGCGAACTCGCTCGGCGACCGGGAAGACCCGAACGACGTCCCCATCCTGGAGCGGGATCGCGGGTCCGCTCGCACCGGCGAGCGCCGCGGACGTGACGTCGAGGCTGATGCGATCGCGGCCGGTCGCCGTCCGCTCTGTAGGCGGGAGGATGCGCTCGATCAGCACGCGCTGGCGCGAGGCGGTGGCCTTGAAGCCGCCCGCCGCGCGCAGCAGGTCGGCGAGCGTCTCGGTCGGCTTGATCTCGTAGGTCGAGGGACGCGCGATCTCGCCCAGGATGCGCACGCGGGCGCCGTGCACGGGCACGAACAGCACGTCTCCGGTCTGGAGCCGCACGTCGTGCGAGGCGTCGCCGCCGACGAGATAGTCGTAGACGTCGAGCGTGTCCGCGGTTCGTCCACCGCGCCGAACGAGCACGCCGCGCAACGAGCCGTTGATCGTGGGTCCGCCCGCCGCGTACAGGGCGGTGAGCGCCGTCCCCGCGCTCGACACGACGTAGCTCCCGGGACGACTCACGTCTCCCACCACGTAGACCTGGTTGGAGCGCAGACGCGCGACGTGCACCGAGAACCGCGTCGACCCGCGGTTGTCGGCCCGCACACCCGAGTACGCGCGGGACAGTCGCGCGGCGAGCACGCGCTCGAACTCGGCGAGCGTGAGGTTGGCGACGAACACCTGTCCGACCTGCGGGATCACGACGAATCCCTCGCGCGTCACCGGCATGTCGTACGAGGACTCGACGTCCCCCGTCAGGATGAGCACGAGTCGATCGCCGGGCCCGAGCCGGTAGTTCGCGTCCACGGGACCCGACAGGCTCGGGTCGAACTGCGACGTCGAGCTGCGGAAGACGTCCAGCCCGAAGACCGCATAGCCGCTGTCCACGAGGGCCGAGTAGCGGTCCATGCTGTCCCGCCCGATCAGCAGATTCTCGTAGCGCGGATCGTACATCCGCGGATCCGCGCGCGCCGGGATCTGGCCGGGCGGACACGGGTTGACGCCACGAATCGCCGGCGTCTGACCCTGCGGTCCGCCGGGCGTGGTCTGTCCGAGGATGACCGTCGTGTCGATCGCGCTCGACGGCGGCATGTAGATCTGCCCCGGAGGGGAATACTGCCCGGGCAGCTGCGTCGGAGGCCGGCGCTGGGCCGAGGTATCGCGCAACGTGCCCTGGGCCGGGTTCGTCTGACCGGGATACTGCTGTCCGGGAAACTGCTGTCCTGGATACGTCTGGCCGGGATAGGTCTGCCCGGGATACGGCTCGCCGGGATAGGTCTGTCCCGGGTACAGGCGGCCGGCGTACGGATCCACCACGCAGACCACGCCGGCGGCCACCGTCTGCGGATACGGGATCGTGTACCCTCGGCGCATCGCTTCGACATCCGCACTGTCGACCACACCCAGGGAGCGAACCGCCGCGAACACGTCGTCCGTCGGAGAGGGAGCCTCACCCGTCATCCCCGGCAGATACGCGTCGAGCAGATTCTCCGGATAGCCCTCGGCCCGCAGCCGGTCGTGCACCTGCTGCCTCGTCAGTCCGCTGGTCGCGAAGCGCTGGCGCAGCTGGGCGACGAGATCGGGGCGCGTCTGGAGGAGGGTTTGCGCCTGCTCCGGCGTCGGACGCGTCGTCGGCACCTGCGCGCCGGCGAGAGTCGGAAGCAAAAAAGAAGCGGCCACGACGAGTGACCGCAGGACAGGAGCGCGCATAAGTGTCGCCCGCGGGGCGAACGGCGGAGGGAGGCCCGGACGGCGGTTTGGCAGGAACGAGTGGTCACGCACGGGCTCGAACCGTGGACCTCTGCTGTGTGAAAGCAGCGCTCTAACCAACTGAGCTACGCGACCGGTGCCCCGAGCACGAACCTCGGGGCTGGACACAAATGTTAGCCCGCGGCAAAGGGCGTCGCAAGGGTAATTCCGGGGGTCAGAAGACCTTGATCATGCCCTTCGTGTAGCGCCTCGGATCGCAGCGCACATCGGCGAGGATGGCGCTCAGATCGGTCACGAGCTTGTTGAGCTGATCGTACAGCGTCTGGTCGGTCAACAGCTTGCTGGCGGTGCCCTGGCCATTCGTCAGCGTCCGCATCAGCGAATCGGCGCCTCGCGTGATCCCGACCATGTTCCGGTACAGCGTCGTATCGCGCATCAGCAGCCCCGCCGTCCCCTTGCTCGAGTTGAGCGAGATCACGAGGGAATCCGTCGACCCGATGACTCCCACCAACCTGTTGTACAGCGTCGGGTCGTCGAGCATCCGGCCGACGCTGCCGTTCGGATTCTGGAAGCGCGCGAGCATCGTGTTGGCGCGGCCGAGCGTGCCGTTGAGCTGATCGTAGAGCGCACGATTGGTGAGCAGCTGCCCGACGGTGCCCTCCCCCTTCACCAGACCGCCCGTGATGAGGCGCAGGTCCTTCGTGAGGGCGACCATGTCCGTCACCGCGCCGCTCGCCTGCGCGATCACGGCCTCGTAGTCCAGCGCCTGGACGACGGTCACCGTGTCGCCGTCGTTGAGCGGCTGCGTCCGCGGCGTGCCCGGCGTGATGTCGAACACCTTGTCGCCGAGCAGTCCCATCGTGCGCAGCTTGCCGCGCGAGTCGCGCCGGATCTGCTCGCGCACGCCGGCGTCGACCGCGAGGGTGAGCCGCAGATTGCGCGTCGTGTCGGCGTCGACGGGAAGGAACTCGATCTTCTTGACCGTGCCCGCGAGCTGGCCCGCGACCATCACGGAACCGCCCTCGCGAATCCCGTTCGCGTCGGGAAGGTAGGCGATGAGCTGATAGCGCTTGGCGAACAGGTTGGCCGCCTGTCCGAGCTTGTAGATCGCGACGCCCAGCACGAGCACCGCGACGCCGATGACGAGGCCGACGCGGAGCTGGTCCCAGGTGATGCTCGGTGAACGTCTCATGTCATGATCCGCCGAGGAAGTCGCGTAGGTACTTGTCGTCGGTCGCGGCCATCTCCTCGGGAGTGCCGAAGAACACGATGCGACGTTCATTGAGCACGGCGACGCGCGTCGCCATGCGGAACACCGACCGGATGTCGTGCGAGACGACGACACTCGTGACGTCGAGCTCGCGCTGCAGCTTCATGATGAGGCGGGTGATGGTACCGGTACTGAGCGGGTCGAGACCGGAGGTGGGCTCGTCGTAGAGCATGATCTCCGGGTTGTTGGCCATCCCGCGGGCGATGCCGACGCGCTTGCGCATTCCCCCCGACAGCTGCGAGGGAAGTTGCGACATGACCTGGTCGGGGTCGAGGTCCACGAACGCGAGCTTCTCGCGCACCCGCTCCTCGATCTCGTCGTCGTCCATGTCGGTGTGCTCGCGCAGCGGGTAGGCGACGTTCTCGAACACCGACATCGAGTCGAACAGCGCCGCGCTCTGGAACACCATCCCCATGTGCTGGCGCGCCTCGAGGGCCTCCTCGAACGTGAGGTTGGTGATGTCCTCGCCGTGGATGCACACCATGCCGCGGTCGGGCACGAGCAGCCGCAGGATGAGCTTCAGCGTCGTGCTCTTGCCCGTCCCCGATTCGCCGACGAGACAGATCGTCTCACCCTTCCGGGCCTCGAGCGACACGTCCTCGAGGATCGGCCGGTCGAAGCCCAGGTACACGTGATCGAGCTCGATGACGGGAGTGGCCCGATGCTCCTGCGGGTGTGTCTCCGAGTAGTACTCGTCGGTCGGTTCCTCGGCGAGCTCCTCGCGGATCGCGCGCCGGATCGTCGTCGGCCGGCGCTCGTTGGCGCGGCGACCCTCCTGACGGCGCTCCTCGGTGACGCCCTGGTCGCCGGACGGTGGGCCCGCCGGCTCGACGGCGTTGGTCGGCGGGGTCGACTTGGAGCCGGCGGCGTCGCGCGCGTCGTCGGTCATGTCGGCAGCACCGAGAGGAGCAGCTGCGTGAGGAAGTAGTCGACGACGAGGATCAGAATGCTCGAGAGCACGACGGTGCGCGTGGTGCTCTGTCCCACCCCCTCGGTGCCGCCGGTCGTGTTGATGCCGAAGAAGCAGGCGGTGATGGAGATGATGCCGCCGAACACGAACGGCTTCGCGAGGCCCTGGATGAAGTCGTTCGGGATCAACCGCAGCGTGAACCCTCCCGACGCGATCTGCTCCCACACCGTCCGCCAGTAGACGCCCGACGGCACGCCCACGAGCAGCGTGGAGATCAGGTTGCCCCCGATGATCCCCACGACGTCGTTGATGACCGTGAGCACGGGCAGCATGATCAGCGCGGCGAGGACGCGCGGCGTGACGAGCTTCTTGATCGGATCGGTGCCGAGCGTGTTGAGGGCGTCGATCTGCTCGGTGACGCGCATGGACCCGAGCTGCGCCGCGATGCCGGATCCCACGCGGCCCGCGACCATGAGGCCCGCGAGCACGGGGCCGAGCTCGCGAATCATCGAACCGGTGACGAGGCGGCCGATGTACATCGTGGCCCCGAACTGCTGCATCTGCACGCTGGACTGGAGGGCCAGGACCATGCCGGTGAAGAACCCGGTGAGCAGCACGATCCCGAGCGACTTGACCCCGATCTCGTCCATCTGCTGGATGAGATCCTGCGCGTAGAACGGGCGCACGAACGCGAAGCGCAGCGCCTTACTGGCCAGGCCGAAGTACTCCTGGACGGTTCGGAGCTTGTTCTTGGAGGCGTCGGCGAGTCGCGCGGTCAGTGCGGGCAAAACGGAGGGCCGGCGGTAGGCGTCAGGCGGTGGGATACGACAATCTAGGCAAGGGGTATGCCGGGCGCGGCCGTGTCAGTCAACCCCCTTTTCGTTCGCGAACGAGCCTACAAGCATGGCGCGAACAAGTCTACCGGCGTCGATCACGCAGATGACGAGTGTGATGACGATCGGCACCATGTCGTCTCCGGTCCACAGTACACGAGGTCCACGAGATTCGGTTGACCCGTGCGCAAGCGCTCTCTAGGTTGCCCGCGATGGCGATCAGCCGGGATCGATTGGTACATCTCCTCGAGGGCGCGCGGGGCCGTCGAATCGCCGTCATCGGGGACGCGATGCTCGACGTCTACCTCAGCGGCGACGTGGAGCGCATCTCGCCGGAGGCGCCGGTACCGGTCGTCCGGGTACGCGATCGGAAGTACGCACTCGGCGGCGCCGCGAACGTGGCGCAGAACGTCGTCGCCATCGGCGCGCGCTGCGACCTCGTGGCGACCGTCGGCAAGGACTCGGCGGGGACGATCCTGCGCGAGACGCTGCACCGGGCGGACGCGGGCAGCGCCTCGCTGGTCACGGTGTCGCGCTGCACGACGCAGAAGACGCGCGTGCTCGCCCGATCGCAGCAGCTCCTGCGCGTGGACGAGGAGGACGACGTCGACCTCGACGAGCAGGACACGACACGCGTGCTGGAGGCGGTTCGGACCGCCGTGGCGGATGCCGACGCCGTCGTGCTGGAGGACTACAACAAGGGCGTCCTCGTGCCGGCCGTCATTCGAGAGGCGATCGACCAGGCGAGCGCGCGCAAGTTGCCGATCGTCGTCGATCCGAAGTTCAGGAACTTCTTCGCCTACCGAGGCGCGACGGTGTTCAAGCCGAACCGCCGCGAGCTGGAGGCGGCACTCGGCGCGGCCGTGGACGTCGATCACCCGGACGCGCTCCCCTCGACGCTGCAGCGCCTCGGTGTGGAGCACATCCTGCTCACGCTCGGCGATCGCGGCATGGCGCTCTTCTCGGCCGACGGGGAGGTGGCGCGTGTACCCACCGTGGCTCGCGAGGTGTACGACGTCGTCGGCGCGGGAGACACGGTGACCGCATACCTCGCGACCGTGCTCGCGGCGGGGGGCACGGTCCTCGAGGCAGCGATCATCGCGAACATCGCGGCGGGCATCGAGGTGGGCCACCTGGGCGCGGTGAGCGTTCCCGCCGACGAGGTGCTCGACTTCGCCGATCGATTCGGCATCACGCTGGCGCGCTGACCCGCTACGTCGTGGTCCGCGCGGCGACGGTCGTCCTGCGATGCAGGAAGAATCCGGCGAGGACGATCATCGCGGCGTAGCTCACCGTCCACGGCGAGACCCACGCATCGCCGCTCATGTGGGCCGCGAGCGCGCCGCAGACCGCCGCGACAGTGTACATCGCGGTGACCGGCGCGTGTCCGAGCCCGTCGTTCGCCAGCCGCTGGTAGAGATGGCTGCGATGCGCGGCGGTGAGTCGCTCGCCATTCCGCCAGCGCCGGAAGATCGTCCACACCGCATCACCGAAGAGGGGTAGCAGCGGGAGGTGTGCGCGCACGATGTCGATCCCCTGCCCCCGCATGGCGAGGAGCGCGAGCATCGGCACGAAGAATCCGAGGGCGCCCGATCCGACGTCTCCGAGGAAGATCCGGGCGCGGGGGAAGTTCCACGGCAGAAAGCCAAGACACGCTCCGGCCACGGTCATCTCGACGAACGCCACGGCGTTGGTCGGGTCGGGGAAGTACGCCAGGGAGATCGCGAAGACGGCGATCTGGGACGCCACCAGACCGTTGATGCCGTCCATGAAGTTCACGAGGTTGATCGACGACACCGTCCAGAAGGTCCACGCCGCGAAGAGCACCGACGCGAGCACGGCACTCCCCGAGGTGATCGCTGCCACCGCGCCGACCGTCGCGCCGGCGATGATGTGCACCACCAGTCGAGTGCGCACGGACAGGCCACGGCGATCGTCGATCCACCCCACGAGCGCGACCGCACAGGCTGCGAGCAGCAGGATGACGAGCGTCCACGAGTCGAGGTGCGTCGCGCGCCACGCGCTCACGCCGAGGACGGCGAGGAGCAGTCCGAGCCCCCCGCCTCGCGGAGTGGCGACCACGTGCGAGCTGCGATCCGTCGGGTGATCGAGCACGCCGTGCCGCAGCGTGAGCCGTCGGACGAGGCCCACGAGCACGACCGCCGCCACGGCACTGATCGCCGCGATCCGGAGCAGCGCTTCAGGCATGCGCCTCCGAGTGCGATCGCGCGCGCGATGCGTCGACGGAGAGCGCGAGCGCACGCTCGAGGGTGAACGGTGGCTGCCATTCGAGCTCGTCGCGCAGATGACGGGAGTCGAGGCGCAGGCTTTCCGTGAGACGGTCCATCTCCGCGGACCGGCCGACGAGGCGAGCGGCGGTTCGCAGCACACCGCGCGGAAAGCGGAAGAGCCGGGCTCGTGAACCGATTGCCGCGGCAATGGCGCGGATCAGCTCCGGCGTGGACACGTCCTCGGCGTCGGTCGGCAGCACTACGCTACCGGAGGCCTTCGGGTGCCGCGCGACGTGCAGAATCAGGTCGGCGAGATTGCCGACGAACACGATGCTCCGTCGGTTCGCGATCGATGCGAGAGGAAGGGGCACGACGCTCGAGAGACGGGCGAGCGCAACCAGACGGGGAAAGTTGCCCTTGCCGCCGCGGCCGTAGACGAAGGGGGGCCTGAGAATCGTCCAGTCGAGCGAGCCGCTGGTCCCCGCTCGCGTCACGACGCGCTCTGCCTCCGCCTTCGACTGGGCATATGGCTCGGCCGGCGCCACCGGATCGGCGAGAGTGTAGGGTCGCTCTCGCCCCTCGCCGAACACCTTCGAGGAGCTCATGAAGACGAGGCGCGCCACGCCTGCCCGCGCCGCGGCATCGCAGAGCATCTCGATCGGGGCGACGTTCGCGGCCCGGAAGGCGGCAAGAGGATCCGACGCGCGCTCGTGCATCACGTGCGCTCGTCCGGCCAGGTGGACCACGACGTCGCCGCCGCGCAGGACGTCCACGAGGGCGTCCGGCCGAGTGAGGTCCCGCTCGACGATTTGGACGGCCTCCTGCGGGCGCGGCGCGGACCCGCCCGGCCGCACGAGTGCCACGACGCTCCAGCCGTCACGGAGGAAGCGTTCCACGACGTGGTTGCCGACGAACCCTGCGGCGCCGGTGATGACGACCCGTCCGCCCGCCCGACCGTTCAAGCGGTCGTCGCCCTCTTCTTCCGCTTCCGGGCGAACAGGCGCCATGGGTGCGTGAGATCGGACCGCGCTTCTCGCCAGAGCCGCTTGAACTCCTGGAAGTCCGCCGACGCAGTCGTTTCAGTGCGCTCGAGGACATTGCGCACCAGCGCCACCCCCATGCCGAGGGCGCCACCGAGAAAGATTCCGAGCAGCCCGAACTTGAGGAGTCCGCGCGGATCGTGACGCGATGGGATGTCCGCCGGTTCGACGACGGTGAGCACAGGCGTGTCGCGCACCGCGTCGATCTGCGCCTGCTCGGCGGTTTGCTGCAGCATGGTCACGAGCTGGCGAAGCACCAGGAGGTCGGACCGGAGGCGGTCTTCCTGAAACGCCAGCGCGGGTGCATTCGCGACCGACCGGTTGCGCTCGAGAAAGACCTGCAATCGATCCTCGGCCACGCGCAGCTCGGCCTTCGCATCCTGCAGTCGCTGCTCCGAGAAGCGGCGCTCCTCGCGCGCGCGCGACTGACGCTTGCTCATGTTGAAGTTGCTGAGCAGCGCGAGCAACCGGACGTTCACCTGCTGCGCGAGCTTCGGATCGGGAGCCGACACCCGAACCGTGACGACGTCCGTCTTGCTCGAGATAGAGGTCGCCAGCGATCGGTTGAGCCGCTTCGCGGCGGCCTCCCGCCGCAGTACCGCCGTCGGCTCGTGGGGATCGTAGACCTGGACGAGCGTCTTCGTCACCGGCCCCTGCTCCGTCACGAACGAGTACGGCGTCTCGACCGCGGCTTCGAGGACGCTCTTGGACCGCAGGAGGTCGACGTAGAACTGGGACGACTCGGTGCTCTGCTGCGACGGCACCGTCACTCCGAACTGCGCCGCCAACCCGGACAATGAGGTCGGAGCTTTCGTCGCTTCCGGCACGAACGACGACGTCGAGGTGTACATCCTCGGCCGGAGCAGCGCGAACGCGATCATGGCTGCCGTGACGCAGATCGTCAGCGTGATGATCGTCGTCCTGAAGCGGAGCAGCGCGTTCAGCGCATCGAACAGCGAGACGTCGTCCGCTGGATCCGACGCGACCGGGACGGCGACAGCCCCCGCCCTGTGCTCCAGGGCCGATTCATCGCGTTCAAGCACGGGCGTGGGAGGCGGGGGATTCATCGGAAGCAAGAAACTATCACCGCGAGCGCATGGGCGGCAGACGTGAACGGTGCGCTCTGCAGCACGCCGGCGTCGATCACGTCCGTCCGGAAGCGCGTCGGGTCGAGCCGGATTCGTGACGTCCATCCGATCGCCCGGCGCGCTCGACGAACCCCACCACTGCGGCGAGGACCTCGTCGACCTCGACACCGAGAATGCAGTGCGGAGCGTGCATCGTGCAGGCAGTGGAACATGGCGGGATCGGTGCCGCCGGACGCAGGATCGTCGACGGCACGCCCCAGGGACCGAACCGTTCGGGCGCGTTGTTGTGCAGCACATCTCCCGTCGCCGGATGACAGGAGATCTCCACGCACGGTACCCGCGCCGCCGCTGCCAGATGGAGCGCACCGGAATCGTTCCCGACCGCCGCCACGCATCGGCTCAGCGCGGCGGCACTCTCTCGCAGCGTCAACCGGCCGGCGAGCGGCACGACGCGTGTCGGGAGCGCTTCGAGTACGACGGACTGTGCCGCGACGTCCTCGCTCCCACCGATGATCAGCACGTGCGCGTCCGGGTATCGTCGTAGCAGGCCCGCAGCGACTGCCGTGAACCGCTCGGCCGGCCATCGCCGCTTCGGGTCTGCGGCACCGATCAGCATCGCGATGCACGCTGCTCCCTCAGCGACTCCGCTCCCGGACAGCTGCTCATCGACGTTCCGCTCGTCCGCTTCGTCCAGCCACAGCTCGAGCGGCCCCGCTGAAGGGGTGGCACCCATGTACCGGAGCAGCGCGAGGTGCCGTTCGACTTCGTGCAGCGCGGTGCCACTGGGCACCGCGTCGGTGAGCAGTGCGTCGAATCCCGCGTTCAGGTTCGCCTTGCGGGCGTTCACGTGCTCGGAGTATCCCACCCGCCGCGCCGCACCACTCCAGAAGGCGATCGCGGTCGCGAAGTAGTGATCGGTGTCCCAACGAGGTACGATGGCGACGTCGAACGGGGGCCCGCCCAGCACCTGGCGAACGAAGCGCCGGGACCGAAGGGGTAGCACCAGCGGCCGCAGCACCCGCGCTACTCGCGGCTCGTACGTCACCGTCCGGTTCACGAACGGGCAGCGTGCATAGAGCGAGCTCGCCACCGGTCGATGCACGAGCGTGATGTGCGCGCGCGGCGCGAGACGGCGGAGCTCACGCAGGAATGGCGACAGCAGCACCGCGTCGCCGATCTCGGCCAGGGCGACGACCAGAATGCTGCGCGCGTCGGCGACGGCGGTCTCGCCCCCGGCCCTGGTCGTGGCTCGGCCGTGTGCCCTCATGCGCCCCGCGAGGCGGATGAGGTTCACGACGCTCCTCATCCCGGCCGTGACGAGGATCGATCGGCGACTCATCCCTATCCGGCGACGGGTGTGGCGTCACGCGTCACCCCGAGAGACGCATGTGGGCGGGACGTGAGCACCAGTCTGAAGAGCACCGCGACCGCGATGCTCCACAGCACCGTGATCGGAAAGGTCGCGAAGGCGAGAACCCACCACAGACAGAACTGCATCATGAACACGAACGCGAAGAGATTGTAGCGATGGCTCAGATAGTACTCGTACACCGCGCGGCTGAAGATGCCGCGGAGCAAGCCAGCGACCATCACACCGACCCAGCCGAAATCGAGGTAGCTGAGCGACCAGACGAGAAACCCGGGTGCGTATCCTTGCTCGTACGCGCCGGGATAGAGCCGCGCGGGCACCAGCAGCGCCCCGTACTCGAGCGGCTTGTCCGGGTAGAGGACCCGGGGAACATAGAACCACAGCTCGGACAGCCATCCCGCGCCCCAGTAGTACCCGAACTCGTTGAACCGGGCGAGGAAGCGCGTCGTGACGTCGAAGTGCTCGAAGTAGCTGAAGAGGTTCACCAGCGTCATCGAGCTCTGGAACACCAGCAGGGCGAAGAACCCTGCGACGGCAGCCGAACCGGCGAGCGCGACTTTCACAGTGGGTATGTGCCGTACGAGGAACTCGTAGTAGGTCAGCGTGGTGACGAAGATGCACAGGATCACGATCTTCGACCCCGTGAGATACGCCAGCACGGTGAAGCAGGACGTCACCCAGGCGAGGCGCAGCCCGGTGGGACGCCGGGCCCACAGATAGTAGATGAAGGCCGTCGTGGTGAACCAGATGGTCAGCAGCCAGAAGAAGCCCGCTCCCGATCGGAACTTCAGATACGCCGTTCGAGTGTCCGTCAGCCACAGCATGCCGCCCCCGCCCAGGATCGCGAGGCCGGCGAAGCACAGCACGGCACATGCGAGCAGCAGCGCGAACTTCGACAGTCGAAAGCGGCTCGCCTGCTCGACGGAATGGAGCCGCACTACCTGCATGCAGGCCGCGAAGGCGCGCGCCGGCAGCCTGCCGCGCAGCCAGAAGGGCGCGGTGAACGAGAGCAGGTAGAGCCCCGAGACCGCCACCGTCTTCACCATGTCGCCGGCCGAGTACGGCGCGACGGGAAGGAGCTTGTACGCGACGATCCCGGAGAGCAGCGTCGTCAGCGCCGTCTCGTAGAGCACGTGAAACGTCAAGGGATTCAGCGGGGTGCCATAACGCCGGATCCCAAAGAGCGCCACGAGCAGCACCTCGAGCGCGAGCAGGACGAACGCCGTTTCAATCGTCACCGACGAGTCGGTTGTGGGGGGCTACCGGGAGTCGCGAGTGGTGGGATCGAATGCGGCTCTCGCAGCGTCGGCAATCGGCTGTTTCCCATGTGCACTCAGTATATACTTAACGTCGCAGAGACTGGAATCCGCACGATTCAGAGGTGCAGCGCGCCGCATGCTCCGAACACCTGTTGCATTTCTGATCTTCAATCGGCCGGACACGACAGCGACGGTGTTCGCCGCCATCGCCAAGGCTCGTCCCGCGACGTTGCTCGTCGTCGCGGATGGGCCGCGTGATTCCCGGCCTGGGGAGGAATCGCTGTGCGCGGCGGCACGTGCGATCATCGACCGGGTCGATTGGCCGTGCGAGGTGCTCACCAACTTCTCGGACCACAATCTGGGATGTCGGCGCCGGGTGTCCAGCGGGATCGACTGGGTGTTCTCGCTCGTGGAGGAGGCGATCTTCCTCGAGGACGATTGCCTGCCGGATCCGACCTTCTTTCCGTTCTGCGAGGAGATGCTCGAACGGTACCGGACGGATTCGCGCGTGATGCACATCGGCGGGACCAACTTCCAGGGTGCGTCCCGCGTGAGCGAGGAGAGCTACTATTTCTCACGGCACGTGCATGTCTGGGGCTGGGCGTCGTGGCGACGCGCGTGGCGGCATTACGACGTCGACATGCGTGCGTGGAAGTGGGCGCGCGCGACGGGCCGGGTCGCCGATATCCTCTCGACGCCCACGGAGCGGCGGGCGTTCACGTCGCTGTTCGATCGCGTCGCACGTGGCCAGATCGATACGTGGGACACCCAGTGGACGCTCGCCTGCCGCGCGAACCACGCGCTCTCGATCGTGCCGTCGCGGAACCTGATCTCCAACATCGGTTTCGGCGGGGAAGCCACACACACGAAAGAAGACCGGGAATCACTGGGCAATCTGCCTCTCCAATCGCTGACCGAAATCAAGCACCCCACGTTTCTGATTGAAAACGTGCTGGCCACAGAATATTCAGCCCACCATTACTTTAAAAAACCGGGCTGGGTAACGGTCAAAGCTGAAAGCCTGAAAAGGCGGCTTGGTCTAAAAAATTAATTCACCTTTTG
>Ga0207701_10004805_pt1 | contig 13667 bp, 13 predicted proteins | sample KBSSwiSSwithPhiX_FD_184294 | JGI IMG/M metagenome (GOLD analysis project Ga0207701, IMG submission 184294) | Switchgrass rhizosphere bulk soil microbial communities from Kellogg Biological Station, Michigan, USA, with PhiX - S5 (SPAdes) (version 2) | ecosystem: Environmental > Terrestrial >... | reverse complement strand
CCGCCACCTCGACCGCTACCTCGCGGCTTTTCCGGCCATGTCGCTCATCCCATTCGCTCCATTCAGCTTGTCCCTGTTCTCTTTGTTTCCTTCTGTTCGATACCATTAACGAATAACTGATAACCAGCGATCAGCTCTTGGCTCTTGGCTCCTTGCTGCCAGCTCTCAACTATCAACTTCCCCGGTACTGTTCGTCAGTAACGTGTTCCATCCAGTCCACCGGCTTGCCGTTCAGCGCTTCTTGAATGGCGATATGCGTCATCGCGGTCGTCGGGGTCGCGCCATGCCAATGCTTCTCACCGGGCGCAAACCAGACCACATCGCCCGGCCGAATTTCCTCGATCGGACCGCCCTCACGCTGCGCCCAGCCGAGTCCGGAGGTGACGATCAACGTCTGACCGAGTGGATGCGTATGCCAGGCAGTGCGCGCACCCGGCTCGAACGTGACGCTTGCGCCACGAACACGCGCCGGTTCGGGTGGCTCGAATAGTGGATCAATGCGAACTGTGCCGGTGAACCAATCGGCTGGTCCTTTGGTGGAACTCTGCGAACCAGATCTTTTTATCTCCATCTTTGATCTTCAATCTTCCATCTTCTATCAGCTCGTCGCTCCTCACTCCGCGCTCCAACCTGAAATGCCACTTCTTTTGATCTCCGTTTCTGAATTCCTCCAAGTCGCATCCGGTTTCTGCGTCAATGCCAGGCAAAATTGCTATGGCCGATCAGCCACAAGACCAACAAAGCAGCCAGTAAAAGCATCACGTTCACGGAAAGACTGGCGGCACTGAGTATAAACGATCTGCCGCTCAGCCACAGAGTAGCCAGGGAAAGGGCCGCCCCGATTCCCCAGGAAAGCAGCGCAAGCGGCCCATCGATCGATAGATTGTGGAATGGTCGAATGACCTCAAGGAAAAGAAGAACACCCAGGAGGGCGAGTGCCAGAGCTGCCATTGCCAACCAATTGGCCAACCTCATTGGGGGATCACAATCAAACCGGAGATCTCAATCACTACTTTCCACTTGCTCATCACTTGTCACTAATGCAAGTCCGGCTCGATGCCAGTCTGGGCCAGTGCGGCTCGCACCCCGGACTCGCTTTGTTTATTTTCGCGATTCGTTTTAGGTTTTCGCGTAGAGGCCGCAAATGACCGACGAAGAACAGGACGAACAGTTTTATCGCGATACCGAAAGTATTGCCTTCCCGAAGCTCGACGATCACCAGCTTTCTCTGCTTGAGCCGCTGGGAAAACGACGTGTCCTGTCGCGTGGCGAGCTGGTTTTCAAAGCCGGACAGCGCGATCTTGGCTTAACGGTGACGTTGCGCGGTGAGATTGAAGTTTTCGAGTTGCGCGATGGCACGGAACAAATCCTGGCCACTTCACACGAGCGCGGTTTCATTGGCGACGTCGCGATGTTGCAAGGCACATCCGCCTTAGCCAATGCCCGCGTCTCTTCGCCGGAAGCGGAGATACTCGAAGTACCCGCTGCGGAACTCCGGCGCGCACTCGCCGAGCTGCCGGGCGTGAGCGCCACTATCGTAAACGCGCTCATCATGCGCCGGCGCCGGCTCGGGCGCGATCGGGAATTTGCCGGACTGCGTGTTCTCGCGACGCACGGCGATCGCGAAGGACGTCGACTCGATGATTTCCTGGATAAAAATCACATCCCGCATCGGCTCGTCGAATTTGAAAGCGAGCAGGGACAGGCGCTCAGCAAACGGCTGCACTTGACGACGCGCGATTTGCCCGCGCTGATTACGGCAGCTGGTGCTCCCTTGCGTCGGCCTTCATTGCGCGAAGTGGCGCAAGTGGCCGGTCTACTTCGTCCGCTCGCGCTCGAAAACGAAACTGAGATTACGTCGGATCTGACCATTGTCGGCGCTGGTCCGGCTGGCCTTGCCGCGGCCGTTTATGCCGCCTCCGAAGGATTAAAAACAGTCGTGCTGGAAAGTTACGCTCCGGGCGGCCAGGCCGGTTCCTCCTCTTTGATCGAAAATTTCTTCGGATTCCCGACCGGCATTGGCGGTGGCGAATTAACCTGGCTCGCTCAGCTTCAGGCCTACCGATTCGGCGCGAAATTTTCCACACCAGCCTCGGCCCTCTCACTGCAATACAACCCTGATGGCGAGTACCGCGCATGCCTCGAGTCGGAAGGTTGCGGCGCGGTGCTTCGCGCAAAAACTGTCCTCATTGCAACTGGCGCGGATTATCGCCGGCTCGACGCCGAGGGCCGAGAACAATTCGAAGGGGTCGGCGTTTATTACGCTGCCACCGCGCTGGAAGGTCAGCTTTGTCGCAACGAAACCGTTCTTGTCGCCGGCAGCGGCAACTCAGCCGGCCAGGCGGCGATGTTCCTTTCCGAGGGCGCGGCCAAGGTGTTACTCGTCGTTAGGGGAAATAATATTAAGATGTCGGACTATCTTTCCCGTCGCGTGCAAGCCCGCGATAACATCGAGGTCCTCTACAACACCGAGATCCGCAAAATGTCCGGCGGAAAAAAACTGGAACAAATCGAACTCGAAAATACCAAGACTGGCGAACGCCGAGTCGTTCAAACGCCGGCCGTTTTTTCCATGATCGGCGCCAGACCTTGCACCGAGTGGTTACCACCGGAAATCGAGCGCGATGCCCAAGGATTCATCAAAACCGGAATGAGCGTCGCCGGCGCACCAGCCTGGCAGGCGAGCAAACATCAACCCACCCCGCTCGAAACCAGCTTCCCGGGAATCTTTGCCGCTGGCGACGTCCGCTCCGGCTCGGTCAAACGTTGTGCCGCCGCAGTCGGCGAAGGCGGCATGGCGATTGCGGGCGTGCAAATGAGATTGGCCGCATCAAACTGAGCGCTTCGCATCGCAGATCGAATCTGGTCGTTCGCTCGTCACTCGTCACACGTCACTCATCACTTGTTCATCGCATGGCCGTCGCCGGGATCCGCTGAGCGTACTCAAGGCGAGCATCACCGCGGCGGCGCAAAGAAAAGATAGAACATAGGATGCTTTCATATCGCCTAGGATAGTATGACGATTCACCCGCGTCGAAAGCAGGCAATCGCTGCCTTCCCATCGGGCGCCACGGTAATTGTCGATCTTAACTGTCCGTCCAGTGCCCGTGCGGCTCGCACCTCACCGGCGCCGTTCCGCTTGAATGCGTTTGAGCAGCTCGGTGTGGGTTCGATCCAGGTCGTGAGCAAATTTCACCGTTGCTTGCAGAGCTTCGGGATACATCTCGAAACGTTTCCGCAATTTCCTGGTCGTCGGATCGTAAAAGAACGAAATGTCCTGATCCAGATTCGGCACAATTAGTTCGTCGCTTAATTTTTGATAATGCGCCATACGGCTCAGTCCCCATCTGATGACCGACTCGTCATTACGCAACGCGGTGAGCGTCTCCACATCAAGCAGTTCAATACCGCCGGATTGAAGCAGAGCGGCAAAATCGCCCGGATTGTAATCAGTCGTGAAAACGAACGGATGCAGCGGCGGCATTTCACCGGCTTCTAGCGCACGCTGAAATCCCGCGGCTTGCTGTTCTTCCTGGGCGGCGTTGATTTTTCCGCTTTCAATTCCCTGGCGTAATATCCGCTCGAGCGATGCCAGGATTTGATCGCGCCGGTTCGCCTCCTGCTGATGCTGCTGATAACTGTTGAGCCAGAATGCGGCGTAAACTCCGATAAAAACGAGAACCAATTCCGCTGCCCAGCGGGCCAAACGGGCGCTCAACGTTTTTCTCTTCTCTTCCATCGGCCTTATCTTTTCGCCGCTCTAGCGATTGCGCAAACCTCCCGGTTGCCGGTCACTTTAGCCGCAGCGGCGTACTGACTTCGGCGTTGGACGTTCGGCGTTCGGCGTTTCCCATTTTTGAGTCTCGTTGCTCTTCGCTCTTCGCTCTTCGCTCTTCGCTCCTTGCTCCCTGCCCCTTGCTCCCTTCTCCGTGCTCGCCACCATGTTCCTCATGACGCGTTGTCCCTGGGCGACTACTGAACCAAACATCACTTATCATGACCAGGAATGGGGCGTGCCGGTTCACGATGATCGAAAGCTATTCGAGTTTCTGATCCTCGAAGGCGCGCAGGCCGGGCTGAGCTGGACGACGATTCTCAAGAAACGCGAGAATTATCGGAAAGCGTTCGACGGTTTTCGCGCGGAGAAGATCGCGCGTTACGGCGCGCGCGACGTGAAACGGCTGCTCGGCGACACCGGAATCGTGCGCAACCGATTGAAGATTGCGGCGACGATCCAGAATGCGAAAGCGTTTCTCGCGGTCCGAAAAGAGTTCGGCAGTTTCGACGCGTATCTATGGAGTTTCGTCGGCGGCAAACCGAAGCAAAATCGTTGGCGGAAAATGTCTCAGGTGCCAGCGCGCACAACCGAATCCGACGCCATGAGTCGCGATCTAGTGCGACGCGGATTCAAGTTCGTCGGTTCAACCATCTGCTACGCCTTGATGCAAGCGACCGGCATGGTCAACGATCACCTCACGTCATGTCCGCGACACTCGGGACTCACTGCCGCGCGGCGGCTCTGACCTCCGACCTCTGACTTCTGACTTCTGACTTCTGATCTCTACCTTCTGACTTCTTCCGACCCCCAAACCGAAGGCGGATTCCCCTCTGCCGTCATTCGCAAGACCGCTAGTGTATTACTCTCGATCGCCTCCGGAGGAGTGTGGACGAGAAGGAGCTGCGCAAAGACTGGCAGCCCCATCAGCATTACTGAAATGCGCACCACCGTGCCCGATTGCGATTCAAGCCGAAACCATTTCATCGCGGCGCTGAATCGAATGCTTTTGAGGTCGGCCCAACGAATCTTACCACCGGAACCGAACAGCCGTCCGTAACGCAAACCTTCCTCGGAAACCTCGTGCCGCGCGGCGAAATAATCACCCACGATGGGTAGCGCCAGCAGAGCGAACCCCACAAAAACTGTGGTCGTTAACCATGTCGTTGTCGCGTTGGCATACACATTGGAGATCACGGCGATGCCGGCGAAAAATAAAAAACAGACGAGCCCGATGATGAGAGTGCTCGGCGGATGTTGCAATCGCCGGGCATAACCGGCAGCTCTGGGCTGTCGACGGCTCCGCGCCACCCAGCCCATAATAAGACTCATGATTATTGTCCAAAGCGTCCATTGCATCCACGAATCGCTCCGCGAAGTCATCGCCATTAGGACAGGAACATGCATACAGTTGAACGTAGCAGTTTCTCGACCACTGGAACCTCTGCTCCTTGCCCTGTGGCGTTCTACACTTCACCGATCACTGATCACTAATCACCTTCCCTTCCCGCTTCCTGTCCTTTGTTCTCTCTCCTGTGGCCGATTTCCGACCTCGAATTAGATCATGAGCAGGAGCAAGAGCAGGAGTGCCTCGTAATTCATTCGTCATTTAACGCCAGTCCGGCTCGGACCATTCGTGCTTCGTCATTTCCCCCGACCTCTGACTTCTTTGACTTCCGATACCTGAATCTGCAGGTTGAGAGCCGATTCTATTTATGGATCTATGAACGAGGAAGAGGATCAGGAAAGCTCTGCGTTGGATGAAATAATGGTCGCTCGGATTGAGATCGAGGGAATTGGCGTCGCCGCTCACGAAAAAGAAATGACCGATTCCGTGAGGGCGCTGCCCGGAGTGCGCGAGGCCAAGATCGAGAACGGGGTAATGTATGTGACTTACGACCCGCTCGACACGGCGGAAAAGAAGATCGAGGAAGCGGTGCGGGCGAGCGGGAACACGGTGAAAGCTGCAACCACAGATACCGAAACTCCGCATCCCTGAACCAACTGGAACGGACAACGTTCGCGGAAAGTCTGGACTCAAGTGCGGCGAAGGCGACCGTAGCCTTCCTAACTCTTAATTCCTACTTCTTAATTATTACCCGTGTTCCTTTACCCTAATTGTACTCTGATCTCGGCGTTCCTACTCTTCCTTCTGCCGCCTCTTCGGACCTGGTCGTCCTCTTCGGCGAAACAGCCTTAGTTCGCGTGTGTGATGAGCGTGTGAATGGAAAACACGATGTGCAGCATGTGCACGGTAACTAAGGTAAAGAGCGTGCCCAATGCGACGAGCGTTGTTCGTCTTAGGATTTTATTTTTTTCCAAGAGCATTACGCCCAGTGCAATGAAGATCATAAATGCGGGCATTGCGTTAAGGAGATAAGAAGGCTTGATGGAGTTATACACCGGCAGCCGCAGAGTGAGCGCGATGATTCCCGCTATGTTGAAGCCAAGCAACACAGGAAAGAGACTCAGGCTGGCTCGATGCACCGGACTTGCCTTGAATAAGGTCTTCCATTTGCCGCTCACGCAGAGAAAGCCGCCAACCAAGACGAGAGCCAAAGGAACAAGTCCCAGCAAAATGAGTCCGGCCGCAGACAACGTCGTCCAACGGGAAAGCGACGGGTTCCTGCCTGGAAAAGGTTCTTCTCCGCGATACCACGAATAGTAGTGTTGCCACCAGTCTCCGTTGGCATCGAGGAAGGAAAGAAAATAGGGCTCGGTATCAAACCACATCCCGCTGTAAAGCATCGTCCAAAAAGAATGCAGTTTACCCGGGGCGAGCATCGGCATGACGGCATCTTCCCACGGCTTGAAAGAAACAAAGCTGATCGGCTCCGGATCACGCGGCCGATGCACGCTCGGGTCATAGAGCGAGACGTTCCACGGCAACGGACTATGGTAATGTTTTACGTTGGCCGCGATGTAGCCTCCTAGAACCGACAAAGGCAGGGCAAACACAGCAAGGATTGACAACCAGAGTTGTTTTCGTGAGACGACAAGCCGGACGTGATAGGCCCACAACACTGCCGCCAGCACCGCCGGTAAAACCGCGAACGCGGTGTACTTCGTGAACACCGTCACCGTCAAAACAATGCTCAAGAGCACAAGACGTAACGGAGCAAGTTTGCGTTCCAAGGCGACGATGATCAGGTAGATCGAAATCGCCACACAAAGATAGGAGATCGTGTCGTTGGAATTCATTGCCGACATGTAAATGTGTCGCGGCAAAAAGCAGATCGCTCCAAAGGCAATCGCGCTGGAGAAGGCTGAGAGCGGGAATCTCTTGAGAATGAGGTAGCAGACCCCAAGAGTGGCGATGCCGTAAAAGCAGCAGACGAACTGCAGCAACTTCACTATGTGCGGCGGGGTCATGCCGCCAGATACCGCCATGTCACCGATAATGGCCGAGATCCAATAAAAGACTGGCGGATGATAACATTGGAAACAGGCGTCCTTCGCGGGGATGGCGGCCGTTTGCATGATCAGAAAGATCGGTTCGTAATGATTGTCGAACGCATTCTGCGGCGGATTAAACCAGCAAAGGAGAAGTCGCAGGATGGCGCCTGCGCAAAAAAGGAAGAGGAAAAAGACCGGAGCCAACCGCGCCGCCGGGGCAGGAGGCTCGGTTTTTTGATCCACTTCGCGGCGAGATTGCCGAGCCTTTTTCACAGATCTTTAAGGTCTTCTACCACTTTTTTATTCCATATTTTGCTCTCAACCTTTCAACATATCTCAGTCGCCACGCACCTGATCGCGCCCTAGCCTTGTGCATGGACGGATCTTTCATCTCCATCTTCGATCTCCGTTCTTCTTCCATTTTCTGAAAGTAGCTGTTCGATTAGAACTTCTTAATTGTTAACTCTTCCTTCTTACCTTGCTTCCCATCGTTTGCCACGCCGCGGTTTCGACGAGAGCAATTGTTCCTCCACTTGATGCGATCGGGTGTTATCGCCGAAACTTCGCCCAGCTACTGCTGGAAACTAGTTGCTGAAGGACTCGGGCAACGACGGGTCTCCGTGGTGGTGCTCGGTGTCATCCCGCTACCGCGCAAGGTCCAGCATTCGCCGAGCGTCGAGCAGTAGCAGATCTCGACCGTCACGCGTCCACGGTCCTTATTCAGCTTCACCCAGAGCGGGTTCGATTTGTCGAAATTGAGCGGATTATTTTCGGGATCGCGTGGAGTGAAAACGTCCATCGATTCACCTGCGGCGAACACATGACCACTCATGTCGCTCTCCGAACCCAGATGCTCCCCAGGTCCCAGTATTCTCCCGAGTGCCTCCTTCCAATTCCTCACCGGCTGGCCATCCACCCTTACAATGACATGCCGGATAATCGCCGGTCCGACCCCTTTGTTGGCGAGGGTAAAGTGAATGTCGGGCGCGTTGCTGCTGTCGAATTCGAGGATGGGCCACACCGCGGCACGCACTTGCTGGCGCTGCACGTGGGCGGTGTAACCGGACACGCACAGAGCGCAAAGTCCCACGAAGGTCGCGATCACTGCGTCATATCGGCTGGCGCGACGCGTTTCCTGATTGTTCGCCACGAGCCGACGCTAGTTCTTTCGGGAAAATTTCCAAGCCGTTGTCATTTCGGCACGGTAGAATTTCAGCGGTTGAAACTCATCGATTCGTTTTCCTCGCCTCGCTCACTGCCTGCCTTGATTCTTACTTCTTAATTCCTAATTCTTAATTCCTACTTACTCCCCATGTTTGTTGGACATTATAGTGTCGCTTTCGCAGTCAGGACGGAGCAGAACAAAATTCCGCTGTGGGTTTTGTTCGTTGCCGTTCAGTTTCTCGATTATATCTGGGCAACTCTCGTCCTGCTCGGCATTGAGAAACTGCGTGTCATTAAAGGTTTCACCGCTGGCAGCATGCTCGACTCCTATTTTCACCCGTATTCACATAGCCTCATCGCAGCGGTTCTTTGGAGCGGCCTGGCTGGCCTGTGTTACAAACCACTTTGCCGTTGGCTCGGCTATGGCTACACAAAATCAGCCGCCCTGGTCGTCGGCGTCGCAGTGTTCTCGCATTGGATTCTCGATCTCATCGCCCATCCACACGATCTCCCAGTTTACGATAACACTGCCAAAGTCGGTTTTGGTTTGTGGAACTATCGCGACCCGGAGTTTACAGTTGAGATCGCGCTGCTTGCGCTGGGGATCGCGCTCTATCTGGCACGCAATGTAATGGCGGCAATTCGCAAGGGGGCCGTGATCGCCTTCGGAATCGCTCTGGTAGTTATTCAGATAGGCGACACTTACGTGCCTCGCGCGCCTCTGAGCGATAAAGCAACCGTACTGGGTGTTTGGATCTTCTACACGCTTTTCGTCTTCATCGCATTATTGGTGGAAAGGATCGGCGCGCGGCCGCAAACTAACGTGCCGGGCTCTTGATATTTCTCGAGACATGGAAACGCCGCTGACGCCACTCGAATTCGCTCGCCGCGCGCGGAAAGTTTATCCGGAACAGATCGCGGTGATCGATAGCGAGTCTCGCTGGAACTACGCCCAGTTTCTCGATCGGTGCGATCGCTGGTCGGCGGTTTTGCAGCGGCTCGGAGTTGGCGCGGGCGATCGTGTCGCCTATCTCGCGCCCAATACTCATGCGCAGTTGGAATCGTTCTACTCCGTGCCGCAACTAGGCGCTGTGCTGGTGCCATTGAACTTTCGCCTCACCGCTGACGACTTTCTTTACCTGATCAATCACAGCGGCGCCCGTGTGGTTTGCGCACATCGCGATTATCTCGAGGCAATCAATAACATTCGCTCCCACCTGCCCTGCGTTGAACACTTCGTCGCTTTAACGGGAGAAGCTGACGATTGGCTAAACTATGAAGCACTTCTTCAGGCGAGCTCAGCTGAATTTGTTCGCCCGGAAATTCAGGAAACCGATTTGCTGACGATTAATTACACCAGCGGCACTACCGCGCGTCCCAAGGGGGTGATGATTACGCATCGCAACGCCTGGATGAATTCGATCGGCACCCTGCTCCATCAACCCATGACTTGTGCCGATCGTTATCTCTGGACGCTGCCGATGTTTCACGCCAACGGCTGGACTTTCGTCTGGACGGTTACAGCCGTCGGCGCGACTCACATCTGTCTGCGCAAAGTCGAGCCGCGCGCTGTCTTCGAATTAATGGCGAAGGAGCAGGTAACCATGTTGTGCGCGGCGCCGACGGTTTTGATTTCCCTGGCCAACGCGCCGGAGGATGTTCGTCACCTTGCGCCGAAGAGCATCCGAGTTGTCACCGCCGGCGCGCCGCCCGCCGCGTCCACCATCCAAAGACTCGAAGAAGAACTGGGCTGGACGATTACGCACGTTTACGGACTCACTGAGACCGCGCCGTTCATCACCGTCTGCGAACAACGGCCGGAACACACGTCCCTCCCGGTTAGCGAGCGAGCGGCGATCAAAGCCCGGCAAGGCGTCGAGCTGATCACCTCGGGCGAGCTGCGGGTGGTTGACGAGGAAGACAACGACGTGCCGCGCGACGGAATTACCCAGGGCGAAATCGTGGCGCGGGGCAACGTCATCATGGCCGGCTACTATAACGACAAAAGAGCGACCGAGGAGGCCCTGCGCGGCGGATGGTTTCGCACCGGCGATGCCGCGGTCGTCCATCCGGATGGTTATGTCGAGATACGCGACCGTCTGAAAGATGTCATCATCAGCGGCGGAGAAAACATCTCCTCGGTAGAAGTCGAAGGCGTGCTCTTGCGACACCCCGCAGTGCAGGAGGTGGCGATCGTTGGGCTGCCGCATGAGCGCTGGGGTGAAGCGCCCCACGCCTTCGTTGTTCTCAGGGATGGCGCGCGCGCCAATGAGAGCGAACTGCGCGAGTTTGCGCGGGCGAACCTCGCGCATTTCAAGGCGCCGCACAGCGTCATCTTCATCAAAGAACTTCCCAAGACCGCGACCGGCAAGATTCAGAAATACGTCTTGCGCGCGCGACAGAGTGCGATCGCGGCGCAGTGAGAAAAATACTTCAGCGTTGGGAAGAATGGCCGCGGGAAGGTGAGCAATCGGTTGGCCCTTCGTTCGCGCTTAAGTTTCGGGCTTCCAAATTCGATACTATCCGCAGACCACTCTTATCCAGTTTGCGCTTTTGCATGAGCAACCCATCGCTCGACGCGCTCTTGCAGCAGGTCCAGCGGCATCGCTCCGCCGTTCAGGATTTCGTCGTGGAATGCTTTGATGTCGAACTTCGATCCGAGCTGCGCTTTGGCTTCGTCGCGCAACTTGCGAATCATGAGCTGCCCCATCTTATAAGCCAGCGCCTGACCCGGCCAGGCGATGTAGCGGTCGGCCTCGGTCTGCGCCAGCGCGTCGTTCAGATCGTTGGCGTGCATGTAATCGATCACTTTCTCGCGACTCCAGTTCTTATCGTGAATGCCGGTATCGACCACCAACCGCACGGCGCGGAATAGCTCCGAGTTTAGCCGACCGTAGTCTGACACTGGCTCTTTATAGAAACCGATCTCCTTCCCCAGTTCCTCGGCATAAAGCGCCCAACCTTCCGCATAGGCGGAGTAAAAGCCGTGAAGACGGAACTTCGGAAGGTCGGGCAAGGTCTGGGCGATGCTGATCTGCATGTGATGACCTGGAACGCCTTCGTGATAAGCGACGGATTCGTCCGTGATCAGCGTGCGCTTGGTCGGATCAGCGACGGCGACCACGACGCGTCCCGGCCGTTTCCCATCTGGCGTGCCCGCGACGTAGTGCGTCGACTCAGCTTTGGCGAAATCCGGGATTGGTTCCACCGTTACAGGTGCTTTCGGCAAAAGCCCGAATAACTCCGGCAGCTTCGGCTCCATCTGGTGGATGTATTTGGAAAAATTATCGACGATCTGTTGCTCGCTTGTCGGCTTCCACTTCGAGTCGTTGTTGATCGCTTCGCGGAAGCTGGCGAGGTCCTTGTATCCCTGCCCCTGCGCAAGCTTCGTCATCTCCGCCGTGATTCGCTCCACTTCTTTAAGTCCGATCTCATGCACTTCCGCAGGCGTGACGTTCATGGTCGTCATCATCTTCACGGCTTCGGCATAACGCCGTTTGCCATCGGACAAACTTTCGATCGAAAGTTGCGCGCGCCCTTTCGGGTCGTAATCGTTGCGGAGGAATTCCGCGAACTTCTTGTAGGCCGGAAAGACGTCGTCGTTCACCGCCTTCGTCATCTCATCGGTCAGCCGCTTCTTGTCCTGCTCGGAAAATTCCTTCGGAAACTTCGTCGTCGGGCGGAGAAATGGATTTGCGGCGATGATGCCATCGCATTGGCCGGGCAGCTTCTCGAGCACGATCTTCGGCGGCATCAATCCGTCCTTCAGGCCCTGCCGCATCACCTCGGTCGTCTCCTCCAGCACGCGCGGGATTTGGTGCAGCCGGGAAATGTAATCCTGATAATGCTGCACGGAATCGAAGGGCACGGAAAGCGGCAGATCGGCCAGCCGGGTGTGAACACCGTTCTGCTGGTTCACCGGCATTTCGTAATTCTTTAGCTCGTAGTTGACGTCCTCCCGTTCGATTTGTCGCTGCATGACGCGATGGCTGAGCAAGTCTTTGTCACCCATCCCGTCGGTCGGGATCGCTTTCAGCCGGCGCAGGAACTCGTCGCCTTCCGCATGCTGGCGGGCGATCTCCTTCAGCGCATACTGGCCGAGCAAGTTGTTGTAGCGGTAGTCGCCGTACGCCGTCGCCCGCTCCGGCGAGTTCTTCAGTCCTGTCTCATAAAACTCGTCGAATAATTTATTCTGCTCTGCCACGCGATCGGCTACCGGCGCCATCTCCGCGAAGGCCGGGCCGGCCAGCGCGAGAACAAAACCACAAAGAATTCTTCGCATTCACCAACCCTAGCAGAGTGCGTCTGCGACGCACGGGCGCACTCTGTCGCACGCGCAAGACGTAGGCGGCCCGAAACGAAGGAACGGCCAAGTATTTGCGGGCACAGGTCGCATTGACCCGTTTTTCGAGGCAGAAGATCCAGCACGCGCGCTCGGCGCCAGTGTCACGTTCGAGCGGCCGTCTATTCCCGAAAACGCCCCGGTGAGTTTTTTCCTCACCGGGGCGTTGGATCTTTGTTGAGTGTTTCGGTTTTCTGCTGCAGCGACTGTCGCTACCTGTTGGCAGCCGACGCTCCGCTGGTCCCACAGAAATCAGCGAACTCGGTGGAGTTGCTGATCTTGGTGACGAACCACGGCTCCGGCCCAAGGTTAACCGAGGGTTGCTCTTGGATGATTCGGCCGATTGGCATCGGGCCAAACGCTATGGAGTGACCAGCCTTTGCCACGGTGATGTAATTTTGTCCTCTGTTTTGGCAGAGGAAAAACCCTTCTTCACCCTGGAGCAGACTCGCTAAGTCCAGGCCGCTGACCGGCACACCGCACAGAAGTCGCGCGCGGCCTGGTTTTGCTTGCTGCTCTTCACCGGCATGACTGGGCCAGCGGCAGGGCGTAGGTGCGAAAGATTCCGATTCTGCGCGGCAAGCCCGGATCGGCCCGATCTTCACGCGTGTGGCGCTTGTCGCGTCGTAGCTCTTGCGCGAAGGCGGATTGACCTCGCGCACCATCGGCTCTCCAATTCCTAATTCTTACTTCCTAATTTTTACTTTCTTCTGCGCCAGTCCGGCTCGGACGCGTCAAAGCGCAGGAACAGCATTTGCTTCATGCACTATCACTCCCGCGAGTAAAAGCGGGTTCAACGGCAATCAAAATAACTATATATATATGTTTGGATCTAACCCAAAAATTAGCTCGACAACCCCAGCCTCCGAAGGAACTCATCAATCCGCTTACGGTTCCGCTCCCAACAGGATATCCAGCGGTGTCTCGATCACCGGAGACGTAAAATTCAGCAGCGAATTGGTGATCGATGGCGAGGTGGAAGGAAACATT
>Ga0207701_10004802_pt1 | contig 13672 bp, 9 predicted proteins | sample KBSSwiSSwithPhiX_FD_184294 | JGI IMG/M metagenome (GOLD analysis project Ga0207701, IMG submission 184294) | Switchgrass rhizosphere bulk soil microbial communities from Kellogg Biological Station, Michigan, USA, with PhiX - S5 (SPAdes) (version 2) | ecosystem: Environmental > Terrestrial > Soil... | reverse complement strand
GGTGATGCGGCTGGAAGCGGGCGTGGTTCGACGCGCGTTCACATACCTGCGCCTCCATCCGCTCGTCACGGTTGGAGTGCTTGCGGGCACGCTTGGAACTGCATTCGGCGCCTACGTGTACATGCAGGTGACGGCACCGGGCACACTGGCGCAACACCCTGCCCGCGAAGCGCCGCACGCGTCGCCCTTGGCAAACCCGGTCGCAGCGACTGAGTCTCGGACACCGGTGTCCGACGCGGCTACTGCAACCATCAACACCGCTGCTCCTGACGGCGCTCAGGTAGGCTCGGAGCATTCCGTCGCAGCGCGCGAGCCGACGACTGATGTCGGTGCCGCCGCGGTCCACGCCAACACGCCGACAACCAGCCACACCGAAGCAGAAGTCTTTTCGCCCGCGACGAGAACCGGGCCCGCTGCCCTCATCCCCACTTCCGCAGTCGTTTCGACCAGCCGACATCAGGACGCTGGCGGCACCTCCGGAACGCGCGAGACCGTTCGGCAGGAGAAGAGCAGCGGCGCGGAGCCGGCAGCAAGCGCCACTCCTGCGGCCCCTCCGAGCGGCATCGTGAGTAGCGGCAGCCGTGAGTCTATCGCAGTGAGCCCCGGGACCGCCGCGGCGCGGCTGAATCCGCACGTAGTTCAGGGCTACGGCCTCTTGCACGCAGGGCGGCTCGAAGAGGCGCACTCGGTGTACGAGCACGCGCTGGAAGCCGAGCCGATCAACCTCGACGCCCTGCTCGGCCTCGCCTACATCGCCGCGCTCGAGCATCGCACGGACGATGCGATGAAGACATATCTTCGCGTGCTGCAAGTGAGCCCCGGTCACGGCATCGCGCAGGCAGCGCTCATCGGCCTGATCGGTCGTGCGGATCCCATCGCCGCGGAGTCCCGCTTGAAGCAGCTTCTCTCGCGCGAGCCGTCGGCGTTTCTTCATTTCGTGCTCGGCAACCTGTACGCGGACCAGTCGTCCTGGAGCCAGGCACAGCACGCCTATTTCCAGGCCCATCACCTCGAGCCCGAGAACGCCGACTACGCCTACAACGTCGCAGTGGGTCTCGATCACCTGCGGCAGCGAAAGCTCGCGCTCGACTTCTATCGCCGCGCCGAGCATCTCGCCACTCGCGGAGCCCGTTTCAACTTCAATCCCGTCCATGCACGGGAACGCATCAGCAGCCTTGCTGCGCAAATTCCGGAATAGATCCTGAAGATCATGATTGGACAACGACACAAAGCAGGACTCGGCGAGCTGCTCGTGCAGCAGGGTCTCATTACACGCGATCAACTCGCGATTGCGCTGGCCGAACAGCGTCACCACGACGTGCCGCTCGGACGGCTCCTGGTGCGTCTCGGGTTCGTCGCCGAACCGGCCATCCGCGACATCATGGCGCGCTCGATCGGACGGGAGTCGATCGATTTGTCGAACGTCGTCGCGGATTCCGAAGCCCTGCGCCTGATTCCGCAGGAATTCGCACGCCGTCATCGCATACTGCCCATCGCGTTTCATGCACACACTCACCTTCTGACGGTTGCGACCACGGAGGTCTTCGACACCGTGGCAATGGATCAACTGCGCGCAATGCTCGGCACGGATATCGAGATCCGGATCCGGCTCGCGTCCGAGGCTCAGCTCGAGGAGTACATCGACCAGTTCTATGGTTACGCCCTTTCGGTCGACGGAATACTGAAGGAAATCGAAACTGGCGAGATCGACTACGGCAGCCTGGACGCGAATGGCGACCAATACACGCAGCCGATGGTGCGTCTGGTGAACGCGTTGCTGATCGATGCGGTGAAGCGCGGCGCCTCCGATATCCATTTCGAACCCGAGCACGCCTTCCTGCGCGTGCGCTTCCGTATCGACGGCGTGCTCGAAACAGTGCGCAGCCTGCACAAGACCTACATGGCGGGCATGACCGTGCGCGTAAAAGTGATGAGCGGCATGAACATCGCCGAAACCCGCGCGCCCCAGGACGGCCGGCTTTCGATGACGCTCAACGGACGCACCATCGATTTCCGCGTCTCCACGCAACCGACGATTTACGGCGAGAACATCGTTCTCCGGGTGCTCGATCGCGAGAAGTCGATCATCAGCCTCGATCGCATGAACCTGCCGGGCGAGCTGACTGACAAGCTCGCCCTGATGCTGGGGCGGCCCGAAGGCATCGTCATCGTGACCGGACCCACGGGCAGCGGCAAGACGACGACGCTGTACTCGCTGCTCGCGCAGGTAAACGATGAAACCGTGAACATCATGACGCTCGAGGATCCGGTGGAATACCCGCTCACGCTCATGCGACAGACGTCGGTCAACGAAGTCGCACGCATGGATTTCGCGAGCGGCATACGTTCGATCATGCGGCAGGATCCGGACATCATCCTGGTCGGCGAGGTGCGCGACAAAGATACGGCTGAAATGGCATTCCGGGCTGCGATGACGGGACATCAGGTATTCACGACCCTGCACACCAATTCGGCGCTCGGCGTTTTTCCGCGTCTTCTCGATATCGGCATTCAGCCGGACATCGTTGCCGGAAACATCATCGGCGTCGTCGCACAGCGCCTCGTCCGCACGTTGTGCCCCGAATGCAAGCAGGCCTATCCCGCGAGTCGCGATGAATGCATGATCTTCGGCACCCTGCCCGCGTCGGACCTGATGCTGTACCGGCCTGTCGGCTGCCACGCTTGCGATGGGAAAGGCTACAGGGGCCGCACCGCCATCATGGAGCTCCTGGTCATGGATGCCGATCTGGACGAGCTGGTCGCACGTCGCTCGACGCCGAAGGAATTGAGACTCGCGGCGCTCGCCAAAGGATTCAACCCGCTCGTTCATGCCGGCATGCAACGGGTACTGGAAGGCGTTACGACGCTGACCGAGCTCGCGCGAGCCGTGGACCTGACCGGACGCTACGCCTGACCGGCTACGGTTCGCATGCCTTCATTCGAATACAAAGCTGTGGACGGAGCGGGGAAAACGGTCCGCGGCGCACTGGAAGCGGTAAACGATGCGGACCTCGAGTTGCGGTTGCGGCGGGTCGGTCTCGACCTCATCACCTGCCGGCAACTCGCGCGAGGCGCATCCCGGCTCGCCCGCGGCCGCAGCGTAACGCGTCAGGACCTCATCAACTTCTGCTTCGATATCGAGCAGATGAGCCGGTCCGGCATTCCGTTGCTCGACGGCCTGCGCGACTTGCACACCTCGGTTGAAAACCCGGCGTTCAAGGATGTGCTCGGAGCCATGCTCGAAGACATGGAAGGCGGCAAGGTCCTGTCTCAGTGCATGGCCGCCCATCCGCGGACGTTCGACAACGTGTTCGTGAGTCTCGTCGGCGCCGGTGAGCAGACCGGGCGTCTGCCCGAGGTATTCCAGAGTCTCGCGGAATCGATCAAGTGGCAGGACGAGCTCGCGTCGCAGACCCGCCGGCTGCTGATCTACCCCACGCTCGTGATGCTTGTCGTGCTCGCCGTCGTGCTTTTCCTGCTCATCTACCTCGTGCCGCAGGTAACGATGTTGCTGAAGACGATGGGCGTCGCGCTCCCTCTGCAGACTCGCGCGCTGATCGCCGCGTCGAACATCGTGGTCGACTGGTGGTTCCTCATCTTCGGTGTGCCGATCGCGGGCGCGATGGCATTCGGAAGCGGGCTCCGCAAAAGCACGCGCATCCAGTATGCGTGGGATGGGGCGAAGCTGCGCCTGCCGGTCGTCGGCCGCATTCTGCAGAAGATCATCCTGGCACGCTTCGCCACCTTCTTCGCGCTGATGTACGAATCCGGCATCACAGTGCTGGAAGCGATGCGCACGAGCGAGGCGATCGTGGGTAACCGCGTTCTCGCCGACGGCCTCGTCCGTGCAGGACAGCAGGTGTCGGCGGGCGCGAGCCTCACGGAATGCTTCAGTAATCTCGGCATGTTCCCGCCGCTCGTCATTCGTATGCTTCGAGTCGGCGAGAACACGGGGGCGCTCGACGTTGCGTTGCGCAACGTGAACTACTTCTATACGCGCGACGTGCGTGAATCCGTGGACAAGGCGCTGAAGCTGCTCGAGCCGACGATCACGATGGGCCTCGGTATCGTGATGGCCCTCATCATGTGGTCGGTGCTCTCGCCCGTATACGACATTCTCGGCAAGCTCAAACTGTGATGCTCTCGTTACGTCGAGACAAGCTCCTGGTTTACGTGTCGGAGCAACGGGCCAGCGCTGCGCTGTCACGCGCCGGAAGGATTGTCGAGCTCGAGAGCTTCGCGCATACCGAAGACGGTCTCGCGATTTTCCGCGAGTTCCTGGCGCGGCATGCAGCAACGCCGGTGTCGATGGTCGTCGATGCAAGCGAAGAAGATTACCGCGCCGAGGCGCTGCCGCACACTCGCGGCACCGAGCGCCAGGAGATGGTGGCGCGCAAGCTGAAACAGCACTACCGAAACACGCCTTATGCTGGCGCGTGGCTGCAGGACCGCGGAAAAGGAAAGCGTCGCGAAGACCGTTTCCTTTTTGCCGCGCTGCCCAATCCGGATCTCGTAACCGACTGGCTACGCGTGCTGCAGAGCCAGGCGCTTCCGCTTTCCGGTCTGTATCTGCTGCCGATGGTAAGCGCCGGCCTTGCTGCAAAGCTGCACATAAGGACGCGCAATCTCGCCATCGCGGCACAGCACGACGAGCGGCTCCGCATCACGTTCCTGCGAGAAGGCCAGTTGAAGTTCAGTCGTGTCACGCGCACGGACAACAGAGAAGCGGACCAGGTGCGGTTCTTTGCAGGAGAAATATCGAATACACGGCTCTATCTGCATGCATTGCGCATGGCGACGCTGGACGAGCGCCTGACGATCCTGCTGCTCGACCCGCAGGATGCATTGCAGGACGTGGCCGACGCCATCATGCGCGACAACCCCGCGCTTCGATGTGTGCGTCTGGATGCTGCACAGCTCGCGGCGAAGCTCCGTATCGGCAGGCAGTACCTCGCGGCGTCACCGGATGCGCTGTATCTGCAACTACTCGCGCTTTACCGTGGGGACGGATGTATTGCACCGGCGGATGCGACGGCGCAGTACCGCCTCTACCGCACCCGGCGCGCACTGTACGCGGCCTGTGCCGGCATGGGTGCGCTGGCAGCGTGCTGCACGGGCCTCAATGGCTGGCTCACTCACGGCGTGCGCACGCAGGTGCACGCCGTCGAGAGCCAGATCAGTGCGTATCAGACCCGATACGAGCGGCTTGCAGTGAACGCAGCGGGCGCACCTGTGAGCGGCGATGTGATGAAACGCGCCGTCGATGTCGCCCAGAGACTCCGCGACAACGCCAGAAACCCGGGCGCGATGATGGCCGTCCTGTCTCAAGCGCTCGAGAGCAGTCCCGAGATCGTGCTGCACGAATTCGGATGGACGCATGCGACATCGGACATCCAGAAGGCGCGTGACGCCGGTCCCCTAGCCTCGAATGCACTCCCCGGCACCTCGGCGACGGCACGCAAACAGAGCGCGTATGTCGCTGGACAGATAAAGCCGTTTCGCGGTGATTATCGTGCCGCCATCACGAGCATCAACCGCTTCGCCGAGAGCCTGAGGAAGGTGCCCGCCGTGGCGGAGGTACGTATCCTCCGAATGCCTTTGAATATCAGCCCCAGCGCGACCTTGTCCGGTACTACTCTGGACAAGACCGAGGGCACCGCGACAGCCGAGTTCGACCTCGTGATCGTATACAAGCCGCGCATATGAGACGAGCAAACATCGTAGCGTTGCGCATGCCGCTCGCCATGCTCGCCGCGACCGTGATTGTCTGCGTGTGTGCGCTGCTTTACTCAGGCGCAATGCTCGGCGACGCCCGGCAACTGCTGACACGCGCCGAAATGCAACTCCGGACCGAACGCGTACGCGTCGAAAACGCCGGTGAAGAGAAGGCGACAAGAGCGCGCTACCTCGGCGGCTATCAGCAACTTGCACGCGAAGGGCTGACGGGCGAAGAGCAAAGGATGAACTGGCTCGATGGCCTGCGCGCGGCAACGCGCGAAGCGAACCTGTCTGGTATCGAGTACGAGATCGGCGCACAGCGACCCTACGCGCACGCTTCGGAAGTCGACGCCCGTCCACTCAGGATCAGCGAATCGGTGATGCAGATCCGTCTGCGCTTGCTCCACGAAGGAGAGCTCGAGCGCTTCCTGGACGCACTGACGCGCAGCGGTAGCGGGTTCTTCACCGTCGATCGCTGCATCCTGCGCAGGCTGCCGCCCAGCGGAAGCGATGCGGGCCGCCAGGCACGCGAAAACCTCACGGCCGAATGCGAGTTGCGCTGGCTCACGCTGCGAGCACCGAACAAAACGGACAACAGACAGTGAAGCACATCATTACGCTTCTATCGTGTGCTTTGATCTCAGGTTCAGCGTTCGCGGCACAGCCCCTGGGCCGCTTCTTCTTCACTCCATCAGAGCGCACAGAGCTCGACATGGCGCGATCCCAAAAGAACATACGCGAAGTACCGGCTCGCATCGATCCGCCAGCCGTAGCGGAACCCAGCGCGTCGACGCTTACCTACAGCGGCCTTGTTCGCCGTAGCGATGGACGCGCACTGCTCTGGATCAACAATCGCGTGGTGGACGAGCGGGACGCACTCACCGGCCTCAATCTCCGGGGATACGTGCGAGCGGATGGCGCCGTCGCCGTGGAGATTCCCGCGACGGGCCGGGCTGCCGAGATCAAGGTCGGACAATCCTTCGATGTCCGCGCTGGAGGCATTGTGGAAGGCATGGCCGCGCGTGATTCGCGCCAGGAGGCAGAGGCGACGCCGCAACTCCGGCGCGGCAGCGATCGGGAGAAAGATGCAGAGCGGGCAAGCGGGCCTTCGCAGCCATAGCACGCCTCATTGGAACGAAAAGAGATGAGCCGCCGCGGACGAAGCCACCGGATTGGAACGCGTCTGCGGGCCGCACAGCGTGGTCAGGCGCTGCTGACGATGCTTTGCATACTCGGTCTTGCGGCGGCCTTGCTCGTGTATGGATCCACGACGGAAATCAGTCGAAGCGTGCATGCCGATGAGCGCACTCGTGACGCGTTGGAGGAGGCGCGTCAGGCGCTCATCGGCCGGGCGGTAAGCGACGCGAATCGTCCCGGCAGTCTGCCTTGCCCCGACGCTGATGGCGATGGCAGTGCCGACCTCTTCGTCGGATCGAGCTGCCCGGCATACGTCGGACGACTGCCGTGGCGCTCGCTCGGCGTAGGCGACCTCCGCGACGAGGGCGGCGAGCGTCTGTGGTACGCGTTGTCGCCGAGTTTCAGGGATCACCCGTCCGCGCCGGCCATCAACAGCGACAGCAGGGGCACCCTGACCGTGTACAGCGCTGATGAGACCGCCCCCGTCACGACCGAGGCCGTCGCCGTCGTGTTTGCGCCTGGAGCGGCATTGAATGGTCAAGTGCGAGACGGCGTGACGCAGACGTGCAGCAGTAATGGCCGAATCGTGCCGCGCGCGAACTGTCCGGTGAATTACCTCGACGCCATCAACAAGTTCAGCAACGCAAATGCTTCCGGACCCTTCGTCGCTCCGCCGCTGCAGCCGGGCTTCAACGACAAATTGGCCGTGGTGACGACGAGCGCCTTCATGCCCTTGGTCGAACGCCGTGTGGCGCTGGAAGCGAGAAACGCGTTGCTCGACTACAAGCGCACGAGTGCCTGCCGCTGCTTTCCATGGCCGGATGAGACCGGAGACGGCGTGAGCGACGCCGGAGTGAATCGGGGCCGGATCCCGGTCAAAACGGCGTTGCCCCAGGCCTGGCCTGCAGGGCTTCTGCCGTCATACTTTTCGGCCAACGATTGGGCACGAGTGACACATTATGTCGTCGCCAGGAGTGCGCTCGAGCAAGCGGGGCAAGGGTGCACGACGTGTGCGGAGGCGAATCTAACGATCGACAGTCTGCGCGGGTACGAGGTCGTGCTCCTCACGCCCGGGTTCGCGACCGGAAGCCGGCAACGCTCCTCGTTGAGCGACTACTTCGCGGATCCCGAGAACGCGAACGGGAATGATCGGTTCGTCACGCCACGCTCGCCCGATGCCGAGCGCAACAACATCTATGGTGTCGCCGGCGCAGGAGTGGGGTGCGCGGCCGTCGCACGGGTGCTTATCGATAATGCGCCCTGCGCCGAACCCGGCGGCGGCATACGCGGCGCATGCCAGGCGGCTCTCGCGAGCGCATCCGGCTGCAGCTGCGCATCTGCAGCCGGCGCACTCGCGACCGGCGCTTGCGCAAGCGCGCCGGGCAGTGCGGCTTGTGCGGCCGTGATCGCGCAACTGGGAAAGTGCACGTCGTGAAGGCACCGACATGGCGAGTCGCGCACGGATTCAGCCTGCTCGAGCTCGCGATCGTACTGTTCGTGGCAGCGCTGCTGCTCGGCAGCATACTCGTGCCGCTGCAGACACAGGTCGAGAACCGCAAAGTCGACGAGACGCGACGGTCGCTCGAACTCGCGCACGACATGTTGCTCGGATTCGCAGCCGCGAACGGCTACTTCCCGTGTCCCGCCGACGCGTCGAGCAAAGGTCAGGAAGCAGCGGGCAGCAATCATGCGAGCGGCGCCTGTGCGCTATGGCAAGGCTACTTGCCGGCCGCGCTGCTCGGGTTCAGGCCGGTGGACTCGGACGGCTACGCGCTCGATGGCTGGGGGCTGGCTTCCAACCGTATCAGATATGCGATCTCCAATCACACCGTGGCAGGCGTATCGCAGCCCTTCACGCGGTTGAACGGGCTTCGCAGTCTGCCGATCAGCAGCCTGGGTAACCCTGCGCTGTTCCACATCTGTCAGAGCGGCAACGGCGTCACCGCGACCGACTGCGGTTCGGCCCTCACACTCGCATCCAATGCGGTTGCCGTCGTGTGGTCGGTCGGCGCGAACGCGGCCACCGGCGGCACCAGTGTGCACGAAGCACAGAATCCCAATCCCAATGGCGGCACACCGGATTACGTCTTCGTCACACGAACACCGTCGACAGTGCCCGGAACCGAGTTCGACGACGTGGTGACCTGGATTCCGGCGACGGCGCTCATCAGCCGCCTCGTTCAGACGGGACAGTTCACGCCGGCGGCTCAGACGGCGATGTCGCCGCCGTGACGACCCGCAGCAGCGGCACCGGCAGGCTTCGAACCGGCGGACGAAGGTGCTGGGGCTTCACGCTCGTCGAGCTCGCCGTCGCAGTGTTTCTGATCAGCCTGCTGCTCGGCGCGCTCGCAATGCCACTACAGATGCGAGTGGAGGCCCGCAAGGTCGAGCAAACCGAGCAACTGCTCAGGACCCTCCGCGATGCACTGACCGGTTATGCAGCCGCGAACGGTTACCTCCCCTGCCCCGCGGACGACTCGAGCACTGGGCGCGAACCCGCGGCGAGCAACCACGAAACCGGCTATTGCCCGTCCTACTTCGGCTTCCTACCGGCGGCGGCGCTGGGAATCGCGACGCAGGACGTGCGCGGCTATGCCGCAGATGCGTGGGCAGGCGCGGGCAATCGCATCCGCTACGCCGTTGCCCCTTATGCGATCGGATCGATCGGTAACGCGCTGACCCGCGTCAATGGAATGCGTAGCGCCGGCTTCGCGCACCTGAGCGACCCGGCGCTATCGCTGTTTCACGTCTGCGACGGGGGCAGCGGCGTCAGTGCCGGCTCTACCTGCGGCAAGGCGATCACGCTCGTCTCGACTGCGCCGGCGGTGATCTGGTCGTCGGGTCCGAATGAGGCAAGCGGCGGTTCGAGCGTGCATGAAGCGCAGAATCCCAACGTGAACGGTGGCAGCGCCGACCGGCTGTTCGTCAGCCGTGTACGCTCGAACGTGAGCGGGAACGAGTTCGACGACATCGTGACGTGGATACCGATGTCGATGCTGCTCGCTCGCATGCTCGCCGCCGGTCAGCTGCCCTGAATGGAGAAACGCCCCGGCAGGCGTCTTCTTGACGAGAGCTGACCGGGGCGTAAAGCGTGGATCGGTCCGATGAGGACGGCGACTTGTGCTTTGCCCTCAATATCGGACACCGACCCGATTACTTTAGTGAATTCGGCACACCTGCGGAGCGCCCTGAGCGCTCACGCAGCAGAGCTGCTCAGAAGACGTGCGATCTTCGCGACGATCTCGTCCACGTCGAAAGGCTTCGTGATGTGCACCTGAAAACCAGCGTTCAGAGCGCGGCGCCGGTCCTGTTCCTGGGCGTATCCGGTGACGGCAATGGCAGGGATGCTGCTCGAGTGCACGCTTTCGCGGATCTGCTGCAGCAGTGAATAACCGTCGACGCCCGGCATCCCGATGTCGAGAACCACGAGGGCCGGGCGCCATCGGACGCAGATCTCGAGCGCTTGCGACGCGTTCTCCGCCGTCATCACATCGGCGCCTTCGGACGTAAGAACCTGCGACATGAGCGCGCGCGCGCTCGGCTCGTCATCCGTGACGAGAATCCGAGCGCCCTTGAGGGCATTCCGATTCCTGTGAGCGACGTCCTGGAAAGGTCCGTCGACGCCGGACTGATTGCCCGATGGCGCTGCGATCAACGGCAAGCGCAGCGTGAACGTTGCGCCTTTACCCTTGCCTTCGCTGCTCGCCTGCACGGTTCCTTCATGCAACTCCACCAGGTGCCTGACGATGGCCAGCCCCAGGCCAAGACCGCCGTGCCGCCTTGTCGTCGAACCGTCCGCCTGGCGGAATCGCTCGAACAAGTGCGGCAGAAGCTCCGGTGAAATTCCTTCGCCGTTGTCCCTGACCGAAATATCGTAGCGGTTCTCGTTGCGTCGCCCCATGATCTCCACGCTGCCACCCTCGGGGGTGAACTTGATCGCATTGGAGAGCAGGTTCACGAACACCTGCTGCATGCGGGCCGCGTCGTAGTGCACCTCCGGGACCTGCTGCAGCTCGGTGGATATGCGGACGGCCTTCGTGTGTGCCGCAACCTGCACGGATTCGACAGCGCGATCGATGATGTCCTGCATCCGCACCGGCTCGCGTTTGAGGTCGAGCTTGCCGGCGATCACGCGCGAGATGTCGAGAAGATCGTTTATGAGCTTGTTCTGAAGCTGCGCGTTGCGTTCGATCGTCTCGATCGCTTTCGTCTGCTGTTCCGCGTCGAGTCGGCCGCTGCGCATGAGATGGAGCCAGCCGAGTATCGCGCTCATCGGGCTTCGCAGCTCGTGCGAAAGCGTGGCAAGAAATTCGTCCTTCAGACGCGCCAGGTTTTCTGCTTCGGTGCGGGCGGCCTTCTCCAGTCGCAGCACCCGCTCTCGCTGCTGCTCGGCGTGTTTGCGCGCGGTGATGTCGAGAGCAATGCCCATGAAGCGCGTCGGTTCGCCGTGCTCGTCCCGATGCACACGCCCATAGGAGGCAAGCCAGCATTCCGCGCCGTCGTCTCTGCGGATGATGCGGTGCTCGTGTGAGAAACGCTCGCCGGTCTTGCGCGCTCGGTCCATTGCCTGCAGTACGGCCGCGCGGTCGTCAGCGTGGATCTGATCGAGCCACAGTTCCCATCTGGCAGGGCCGCCCACAGGCGTTCGTCCCAGGAAGCCGTAAAGCTCGCGGCTGAAATGCGCGCTGCCGTCCCGCAGATCGATGTCCCACGTTGCGATGTTGGCGCCTTCGATCGCGAGGCGCAGGCGCTCCTCGCTCTCGGCGAGGCCGAGCTCCGTCGTCCGGAGGCGCAGCAGTGTGCGTACGACAGTGATGATCTCCTGCGGCTCGACGGGCTGCTGCAGGAAGATGTCGGCTCCGCTCTCGGCACTGCTTGCTTCCGAATCCGGCGCAATGCCGGCGGTCGCCGTTATATGCAAAACCGGAAGCCGTGCGCTGGCCGGATCGCTCTTGATGCGCCGGCATACTTCGAATCCGTCGACGTCCGGAAGCTGCAGATCGAGCAGCACGAGATCAGGGTGCTGGGTACGAACGGCCTGGAGTGCGTCCATTCCGTTCGCGGCCTCGATGACTTCGAATCCGGCCTGCCGCAGAATGCGCGTTTTCGTATAGAGGCCGATCTCATTGTCATCCACATTGAGGATGCGGGCCGGGCGCCTCCGTTCGAACCACGTCACGACCGCACCTGGTTGAGTATCGCCTGCACTTCGGTGAGCATGCTCAGTTCCCAGTCCCGTTTGCTGAGCACCGCCCGTGCACGGCTTGAGAGCTGCGCACGCTCGGAGCTGCTGAGATCGCGCGACGTCGCCACGAGCACCGGAATGTCACGCGTAGCCGGATCGTCGCCGAGACGCTCGAGCACCACCTCACCGTCGACGTCCGGCAGCCCCAGATCCAGTACGATGAGCTGCGGCCGCACAAGCTGTGCCGCTCGCAGCCCGCTTCGACCATCTTCCGCTTCGATCACCTCGTGCCGCGTCGGCGCCAGCGCCTTGCGCACGGTGTAACGGTAAGCCGTGTCATCGTCGATGAGCAGAATGCGCCGGCTGGTGCACGCGTCGAGGCGAGCGAGCAGCTCCGGTGGCTCGAAGGGTTTCACGAAGTAGGCGTCCGCCCCGAGCGCGTATGCCTTGCGCTCGTCCGCGGTCGTGCTCACCACGATGATCGGGATCGACTGCGTCGCGGGATCGTTCTTCAGCTCGCTCAGCCAGTGCCAGGTCTGCTCGCGCTGTAGCATGATATCGAGAATGATGGCCGCGGGCCGCAACCGCTCGAGCGCCTGCTTCGCATGGCGCAAAGTGCGCGCCGCGACCGCTGCGTACGCGGAATCGCGGAAAATCTTTTCATAGACGAGCTGTGCCTCCTCCTCGTCTTCGACCACCAGCACGCTCATGCGCGACGGGTCGACACTGATGCTCGCTGCGACAGCCGGGACCTCATCGTCACACAGGCGCACGGGCAGCGTTGCGAAAAAAGTCGATCCGAGGCCGGGCTCGCTTCTGACACCGATCGTGCCGCCCAGGAGTGTCGCAAGCTTGCGGCACAGCGGCAGTCCGAGACCGGTGCCCTTCACCTTGCGCTGATGCGGGCCCTGCACCTGCGTGAATTCTTCGAAGATTTTCGCCTGATCTTCGGGCGCAATGCCGATGCCTGTATCGCTCACACTGAAGGTGACTGTCCCGTTGACAGGGTCGTGATCAGCGCTCACGCGCACCTCGCCCCGTTCGGTGAACTTCAGCGCGTTCGAGATGAAGTTGCGAAGAATCTGCGAGACCTTCGCTTCGTCCGTGTAAAGCAGCGGCAGGTCGAGTGGCTCGTCCAGGCGCAGCTGCACGGTTTCGGTCACGATCAGCGGCCGCAGCATCCCGCGCAACGCGCTGAAGAGATCGGCCGCGGAAAACTCGATCGGCTGCACATCGATTTTGCCGGCCTCGATCTTCGCGAGATCGAGCAGGTCGTCCACGAGCTGCGTGAGATCCTCTGCGGCCTTGCGTACGAAGAGCACCTGCTTCTCCTGCTCCGCCGTCAGCGGCCCATCCGTGCGATCGAGGAGCAGGCGCGCCAATGCACGGATCGAATTGAGCGGCGTCCGGAACTCGTGGCTCATGTTCGAAAGAAACCGCGACTTCATCTCATCCGCGCGACGCAGATGGCCGGCTTTCTCGTCGATCTCCGCATAGAGCGCGACGACGCCGCGATTCGTGTCCTCGAGCTCGCTGTTCAGGTGCACGAGCTCCTCCTGGCGCTCGCGCAGCTCCTCCAGTGTCCGAAGGAGCTCGCGATTCTGCTGTTGAATTTCCTGTATCGGCGTCGTC
>Ga0207701_10004801_pt1 | contig 13672 bp, 10 predicted proteins | sample KBSSwiSSwithPhiX_FD_184294 | JGI IMG/M metagenome (GOLD analysis project Ga0207701, IMG submission 184294) | Switchgrass rhizosphere bulk soil microbial communities from Kellogg Biological Station, Michigan, USA, with PhiX - S5 (SPAdes) (version 2) | ecosystem: Environmental > Terrestrial >... | reverse complement strand
ATGGAGAAGGCGCAGAAGGAGTACTACCTCAACGAGAAGATGAAGGCGATCCAGAAGGAACTGGGCCGCAAGGACGAGAAGGGCAACGAAGTCGACGATCTGAAGAAGAAGATCGAGCAGGCGAAGATGCCGGCGGAGGTGGCCGAGAAGGCCGTCCAGGAGCTGAAGCGGCTCGAGTCGATGCCGCCGATGTCGGCCGAGGCGACGGTGTCGCGCAACTATCTCGACTGGCTCATTGCCGTCCCCTGGTTCAAGAAGACCAAGGAGAGCCGGGATCTCAAGCGCGCGGAGCAGATCCTCAACGAAGACCACTACGGTCTCGAGAAGATCAAGGATCGGATTCTCGAATTCCTCGCCGTTCGCGCGCTGGTGAAGAAGCCGAAGGCGACGATCCTCACCTTCTCGGGCCCTCCGGGAGTCGGCAAGACGTCGCTGGCCAAGTCGATCGCGCGGTCGATGAATCGGAAGTTCGTGCGTCTGTCGCTCGGCGGCGTGCGCGACGAGGCGGAGATTCGCGGTCACCGGCGCACCTACATCGGCGCGTTCCCCGGCCAGATCATCCAGATGATGAAGAAGGCCGGGACCATGAACCCGGTGTTCCTGCTCGATGAAGTCGACAAGATGTCGATGGATTTCCGCGGCGACCCATCCGCCGCGCTGCTCGAGGTCCTCGACCCGGAACAGAACAGCGCGTTCCTGGATCACTACCTCGACGTCGAGTACGACCTGTCCAACGTGATGTTCATCTGCACGGCCAACGTGCTGCACACCATTCCGCAGGCGCTTCGCGACCGCATGGAAGTGCTCCAGCTCGCCGGCTACACGGAACAGGAAAAGGTCGAAATCGCGAAGAAGTTCCTCGCCCCCAAGGCGATCGAAGGAGCGGGGCTGACCAGCCAGAACATCACGTTCCTCGACGAAGCGTTCCAGACCATCATCCAGCGGTACACGCGTGAAGCCGGAGTGCGCAACCTGGAGCGCGAGATCTCCTCGATCTGCCGCAAGATTGCCCGCAAGGTTGTCGTCCAGGGCAAGGCATTCAGCGAGGAAATCAGCGCCACCAAGGTCACGGAGTACCTCGGTGTTCCGCGATTCCGGCCGACCCTTGCCGAAGAATCGAACGAGATCGGCGTGGCCACAGGGCTGGCGTGGACGGAAGTCGGCGGCGAGATCCTCGTGATCGAGGCGACGCTGATGCCCGGAAAGGGACGCCTGACGCTGACCGGCAAGCTCGGCGATGTCATGCAGGAGTCGGCGCAGGCGGCCATGAGCTACGTCCGGTCGAAGGCCAACGACTACCGGATTCCCAAGAACTTCACCCGTACCACCGATGTCCACGTGCACATTCCTGAAGGGGCAATCCCCAAGGACGGACCGTCGGCCGGCATCACGCTGGCCACGGCGCTCGTCTCCGCGCTCGCCCAGGTGCCGGTGCGCAAGGACGTGGCGATGACCGGAGAAATCACGCTCCGCGGGAAGGTGCTGCCGATTGGCGGCGTGAAGGAAAAGGTTCTCGGCGCGCATCGCGCAGGACTCAAGACGATCCTGCTGCCGCGCGATAACGAGAAGGACCTCGCGGACATTCCAAAGAACGTCCTCGACACACTCGACATCTACATGGTCGACACGATGGATGAAGTGCTGAAGATCGCGCTGGCCGGCCCGTTGCCCGCGATGGCTGCCGCCGCGCCCGCCGAAGTTCAGCCCACCATTTCGGACGATACCATTACGCATTGAGGTGCTTCCGCCTGAAGGCGGAAGCCACAGGGCTCGTAGACGCGCGCTCTGATGCTTGCGCCTTGCTGCGGAATCCGCCGGAGCCCTCGTGTATGCGCTCTAGTGGCTTCCGCCTTTAGGCGGAAGAACGATTGAAGATTCTCAGCGCCGACTTCGTCACCAGCGCCGCCGCAGGCGGTCGTGCGGATGGCATTCCGGCAGACGGTCTTGCGCAGATTGCGTTCGCCGGTCGATCGAACGTTGGCAAATCGACCCTTCTGAACGCGCTGGCCAGGACGAAGCTGGCGCGGACGAGCGCGGCGCCAGGAAAGACACGCCTCGCAAACGTCTACCGGGTCGCGGTTGACGGCGGCCCAGGCGGTCCCGGCCGCTGGAGCGCGTACTTCGTCGATCTGCCCGGGTACGGCTACGCCCGGGGCGGGGCCGGATCGGCCGCGGAGCTGGCGGCAGTGGCGGCGGCGTATTACGACGCTCGCGGCTCGCGGCTCGCGGCTCGCGGCTCGACTGCGGACGATGCGAATCGCGAGGCGCGAATCACGGATCCCGGCGTGGAGCGTTCGAATCGCGCGACGCTGCATTTGATCGATTCGCGACATCCCGGCCTCGAATCGGATATTCAAGCGGCACAGTGGTTTGATTCGCTCAACGTCGAGCGCTACGTGATCGCAACGAAGATCGACAAGCTCGGACGAGCCGAGCGCGCTCGTAATCTCAGGGAACTCGAACGGGTATTCGGAAATGCCGTCATGCCGATCTCGGCAGCGACTGGCGAAGGATTGGAAGAACTGTGGAAACTGATAGCAAGAGTGGCGAGGGGTCAACACCGGTGACCGCGGAGCGGCCGGCGCCCGAACGGCACCATCGCGGGCGGGGACGAAACGATCAGGCGGCGGTTGCCGTCGACAGCCAGCCCGCCGCACAGGTCGTCGAGCTGTCGACGCTCAAGGATATGGGCGTGACCGAGCTCACCAAGATCGCAAAACAGCTCGACGTGCCTGGCTCGTCGGGCATGCGCAAGCAGGAGCTGATTTTCGAGATCCTGCGATCGCGCGCGGAAAAGAGCGGGCTGCTCTTTTCCGAGGGGGTGCTGGAAACGCTGCCGGATGGCTTCGGTTTCCTGCGCGCTCCCGACTACAACTACCTGCCCGGCCCCGACGACATCTACGTCTCCCCCTCACAGATAAGGAAATTTGATCTTCACACCGGCGACACCGTGTCGGGACAGATCCGTCCGCCAAAGGAAGGTGAACGGTACTTCGCGCTGATCAAGGTCGAAGCCGTCAACTTCGAACCGCCAGAAAAGGCCCGCGAGAAGATCTTCTTCGAGAACCTGACGCCGCTCTATCCGCAGAATCGGATCAGCCTGGAAACGGCATCCGACAACCTGTCGGCGCGCGTGATGGATCTGATGGTGCCGATCGGCAAAGGTCAGCGTGGCCTGATTGTCGCCCCGCCGCGGACCGGAAAGACAATGCTGCTTCAGAACATCGCGAACAGCATCACCACGAATCACCCCGAGGTCTACCTGATCGTTCTGCTGATCGACGAGCGGCCTGAAGAAGTCACCGACATGCAGCGATCGGTGAAGGGTGAAGTGATCTCGTCGACGTTTGACGAGCCCGCGACCCGGCACGTCCAGGTGGCCGAGATGGTGATCGAGAAGGCCAAGCGTCTGGTCGAACACAAGAAGGACGTCGTCATCCTTCTCGACTCAATCACCCGGCTGGCGCGCGCGTACAACACGATCGTGCCGCCGTCAGGGAAGGTGCTCTCAGGCGGCGTGGACAGCAATGCCCTCCAGCGGCCGAAGCGGTTCTTTGGCGCCGCTCGCAACATCGAAGAAGGCGGTTCGCTCACGATCATCGCGACCGCGTTGATCGACACCGGATCCCGGATGGACGAAGTCATCTTCGAGGAGTTCAAGGGAACCGGCAACCTGGAAATCCACCTCGATCGAAAGCTCACCGACCGACGCGTGTTTCCGTCCATCGACATCCAGAAAAGCGGCACGCGGAAGGAAGAGATGCTCATTCCGAAAGACGATCTCAACCGCGTGTGGGTGCTGCGCAAAGTGCTCACGCCGCTGTCGCCCACAGAGGCGATGGAGCTGCTCCTGTCGAAGATGGGAAAGACGAAGAACAACGCCGAGTTCCTCGGTTCGATGACCAACGGAGCCAGATAAATCGACCGGGGGGGCGGGGTCAGACCGGGGTCAGACCCCTCCGCAGTTTTCCCTTCACCATCGCCTGGCATCATCGGAGCTGCTTACCCACCCGCACACGGCGCTGCCAAATCCGTTAGTGGGTGCTTCATTCCGTAACCTCCCCTTCAAAACCGTCAGTGGCGCCCAGTCTTGTGACTTCCATAAGTAACTGAAACAGAAAGACTTCAAGATTCAACCCACGATCAGCAAACGGATCTGTCCTTGCTACGGATAAATCCGGTATGCGAGGGGTATTGCGGAGTCGCTCGACGAAAGGGGTGTGGGACGCTGTTCTCGGACTGGCCATCTGGCGCCAGCCGTTTGCCGCCGACGCCGCAGACCAGGCGGCGCGCGGGGGTGTCCGGTGATTCACACGGATACGAAACCGGGCGCGGCCGGCGTCGCGAAGGCGGCGCCGAAGGAGCCACCCGCCAGAACGAACTGGCGTACCGCGGTGCCGGCGCTGAAGGGCGCGGGCGTGACGCTGCGCGAGCTTCGGTTGTCGGATGCGCCAGCCCTGCTCGCGTTCCTGAACACTGAAGAAGTCACGCGTTTCATCTCTCCGCCGCCGACGACGGTTGCGGGCTTCGAGCGTTTCATCGAATGGACCCACCGCGAGCGCGCGGCAGGCAACTACGTGTGCTTCGGCATGGTCCCGGACGGGTACGACCAGGCGGTCGGGCTGTTCCAGGTTCGACAGCTGAACGCTTCGTTCCAGACGGCGGAGTGGGGATTCGCGATGGGTTCGACCTTCTGGGGGACGGGGCTCTTCATCGAATCTGCCCGCGCAGTTGCGACCTTTACGTTCACCGCGATCGGTGTCGACCGGCTCGAGGCACGGTCGTGCGTCCAGAACGGGCGCGGCAACGGCGCGCTGCAGAAGCTTGGCGCGACACGCGAAGGAGTGTTACGTCAGTCGTTCCTGCGCAATACCGAGTACCACGATCAGGTGTTGTGGGCGCTCCTCGCCGCTGACTGGCGCCGATGATCGTCTCGTCGAATGATGAGATTGCCGCCGGTGACGTGAACGGAGGGAAAGGTATCGACGCTGAAGGATCCGAGCTGTACCTCGCTATCGAAGCGGAAAATACGTGACGAGATCTACTGTAATGGCGGCGTCGGCAAGGCCTTCCGCGGGAGCATCTCGTCGCGCATCGCGGCGTTGTAGGCGAAGATTGCGATGACGGTGGCCTGCTGCACCATGTCGTCACGCTGCACACGGTCGTAGAAGTCCATGTTCGAATGGTGGGTTCGGGAGTTGTACTCGAGTCGATCGACCATGAATTGGAATCCGGGAAGGCCGACGGCGTCGAATGAGACGTGATCGGTCGACGTCACCGAGCGCGGGCCGACCGCCGCCACCCCGAGATCAGCCAGCGGCTTCATCCATTGTTCGAACACCGGTCGAACCGACGGATCGCCTTGCAGCCAGATTCCGCGAATGCGACCGGTTCCATTGTCAGAGTTGAAGTACGCGGCAAGCCTGGCGTGCTCCGGCTTCAGCACCATCGTCGCCGGATCGCCGAAGTGTTCGCGCACGTACGCTTTCGAACCCAGCAGGCCCTCTTCCTCGCCTCCCCACAATGCCACGCGGATCGTCCGACGCGGCTTCGCGCCGATTGCCTTCAGGATGCGCATTGCCTCCATCATCGCGCCGGACCCTGCCGCGTTGTCGGTCGCGCCGGTCGCGGCAGACACCGAATCGAAGTGCGCGCCGAGCATGACGACTTCGTCCTTCAGCTTCGGGTCCGATCCGGGAATCTCAGCGATCGTGTTGAAGCCGTTCGGCGTGGCCTCATCGTAGAACCTGGTCTGGATGTTCAGCTCGACCTTTACCGGAATGCCCTTCGCCAGCACTCGGACCATTCGGTTGTAATGCTCCACCGCCAGCGTCACCGTCGGAAGACCACCGCCGGCGTCGGCGCCACGAGAACCGTTGCCGGTCGGGAAGATCGTTCCGCCGTCGGTGCGCTGCTGCTCTGCTGACAGATCGCTACCGACGGACGCGGTGATCGAATCGCTCCCGCGATTGAATACCGCCACGACTCCCTCGGCTTTGAGGAATTGATTCACTTTGGCTGCAAACGCCTGAGCGGCACCCCGACCTCGCCCTGGCGCAGCGGGGTCGTCGGTGGACGTGTCGCTCGCTCGGCCGCGGCCGCGGGGAGGAGGCGTGGTCGCCGCCTCAGCAAAATCCTTCTCGCTCATTCGATGCACGAGGAGCCCTTCGAGCATCGACACCGGTCGCTCGGGCTGCGTCAGGACAATCTTGCCCGCCAGCTTGCCGCGGTATTTTTCGAAATCGGCGTCGCTGTTGATGTCGATGCGGACGATGTCCGCCGTAATGGTTCCGTTCGTGCCCGGCGTCCACGAGCCCGGAAACCCAATCAACGGCTGAACCTGAGGCTCAATCATGTGCGCGCTGAATCGTACGAGCGACCATCCCTTCCCGAATGGCCAGGTCTCCCGGTGCGCGTTCGCAAGTCCCCATTCGCCGAATTTCTTCAGCACCCAATCGCTGGCTTGCAGGATCGCAGGCCCCCCGGTGAGGCGGGGACCATAAACGTCGCTCAGCCAGCTGATGTGATCCATGACTTGCGAGTGGGTCAACCCCTCCTCGCGAATCTTCGCCATGGTTTCGTAGTCGAGCTTCTCGGACGGCACCTGCGCTGGCAGCGCGAAAACCCCGAGGAACAGCAGAAGAACGAACACAGGAATAGGGCGAACCATGTGAAGCATTCTAATGGTCCTTCCGCCGACCATGCTCGTGGCTTCCGCCTTTAGGCGGAAACCACGCGTCACAGCACTCGATCTATGATCACCAAATGCGTTATCGACGTTTTGGCAGAACGGGGTGGGACGTTTCGGAGATCGGGTACGGCATGTGGGGAATGGCCGGGTGGACGGGAAGCGAGGACGAAGAGTCGCTCACGTCGATGGACCGCGCGGTAGAACTGGGGTGCAACTTCTTCGATACCGCGTGGGCCTATGGCGATGGGCACAGCGAGCAGCTGCTCGCGAAGCTGCTGAAGCGACATCCCGGAAAGCGTCTTTACAGCGCAACGAAGATCCCGCCGATGAATCGGCGATGGCCGGCCAGGCCCGAGTACACGCTCGATGACGTGTATCCGTCGGACTACATTCGCGAGTACACCGAAAAGAGCCTCGCGAACATCGGCGTGTCGACGATCGATTTGCAGCAGTTTCACGTCTGGAGCGATACCTGGGCCGCGGACGACCGCTGGCAGCGCGCAGCGTCGAAGCTGAAGCAAGACGGCCTGGTTCGCGCGATCGGGATCAGCATCAACCGGTGGCAGCCGGCCAACGTGCTGCGAGCCTTGGACACTGGGCTCGTTGACGCGGTGCAAGTCGTCTACAACGTTCTCGATCAGAATCCGGAGGACGAACTCTTTCCTTACTGCCGCGAACACGACATCGCCGTCATCGCGCGTGTGCCGTTTGACGAGGGCAGTCTCGCTGGAACGCTCAACGCCAAATCGACCTGGCCGTCAGGAGATTTCCGGAACATCTATTTCCGTCCCGAGAACCTGATTCCCACCCTCGAGAGAATCGAACGGCTGCGGCCGGTCGTGCCATCGGACATGACCATGCCGGAATTGGCGCTCCGACACATCCTGCAAAGTCCCGAAGTGAGCACGGTCATCCCAGGGATGCGGAAGCTGAAACACGTTGAACAGAACATCGGGGCGAGCGATGGCCGTCAGCTCTCAGCCACATTGATGGATGAGCTTAGAAAGCATCGGTGGGATAGAACCGTTGATTACATCGAATGACGCCTGCTGAGCTAAAGGCCCGGACGGGCGCTGGCGATACTCAAGAGAGTGGTGCGGCGCCCGGTCGTGGAAATCCCGAACGCCGTTCCGAGTTAAGCCGAGCCGTTGCAGAAAGTTACAGGACCTCTCGCGTCTGGTATAATGATCTTTTCCCGTAAGCGTCAAGGAGCCAGCTGTGAAGGAAGGGATTCATCCGAAGTACTACGACATCGAGGCGCGTTGTGCCTGCGGCGCCACCTGGAAGACTCGGTCCACCAAGCCGGAGCTGCACCTCGAAATCTGCAATAACTGCCACCCGTTCTTCACCGGCCGGCAAAAGCTGGTAGACACGGAAGGCCGCGTCGAGCGGTTCACGAAGCGCTTTGGCGCGCAGACTTCCGAGTCCCGCAAGGCCGCCGCGAAGACGAAGAAGTCCGAAAAAGCGGCCGCCGCCACAAAGTAGGCGCCGCCGTTTCAGGTGGCGGCTGCCAGTGCCGCGCCGTTGACGATGTCAGACCGGACGCTCAGCTTGGAAAAAGCTGAGCGTCTGTTTTTTTGGCGATCTTCCGATCGAGCCGCGACAGCCTGTGGCGGATATCGTCGGCGCGACGTCCCTCTGAATCCTGCAGCGCAAACATCGCCAGCTCGCGCGCGCTGTCCAGATCGTGATCGCGGTGCTCATGGTGAATGGCGAGCGCCTCGGCGGCGAAACGCCGCAGTGGTCGCATCCCCGTGATTCGCTGGACGGCCTTGGGCTCGGTCAAGTCCAGGATCTCTCTCCACAAGGCCTGCGCTTCCACGTAGCGCCGCTCGCGGCGGTGCCAGAGCGCAAGGCGATAGAGCGCCTCCGCTTTCACCTCGGCGGTGCGTGACTGCGCGCCGCGCCGGTAACAGGTCTCCGCGTGCGACAGGACACGGTCTCGATTGACGACTCGATTGTCGGCCGCCGCGCGCTCATAGATGCGACCGAGTGCGAGCGCCTCATTGCTGTCGCGGCACGCCTCGTGGCCACCTCGCGCAAGTTCTACGGCGCGCGCCATGACCGCCGCCAGGGAAACGAGATCGAGGCGATTGTGCTCCAGAACCGGCTCGAGCGGACGTGGATCGCCGTTTCGCAGGAAGCGAAAAAACCTGGACGGTATCTCGAATCCGCCGACGTCGCCGACGCGGTTCACGTTGAACAACGTGCGTTCCAGCGTCGACAGCCGGCATCCGCCGTCATCGGCATCGACGACGCCTGAGCGCGCCCGCCAGAGGCGCCGGGCCGGGTGCAGCATATCGAAGTGCGGGACGGAGTCGAGCGGCATCTGCAGGCGATGAAACAGCCAGCGCGTTTCCATGACCGGCACGTCGAACGTCTTGCCGTTGTAGGTCACGATCATGTCCGCGTCTTTGAAGAATTCCGCGACCGCGTGGAGCAACGCCCGCTCGGAGGTATAGCTGGTGAGGAGAAACTGCCGTACCTGAAAGGCTCCCAGATCGAAATATCCGCACCCGACGAGAAACGCGACCGTTCCCGCCCCGCCGCTCAGACCGGTCGTTTCCAGATCGATGAAGATCGTCCGCGGAAAAGCACGGGACGGAACCTCCGGGGTCTGCCCCCCCGTGCCGAGCGATGGATCGAGGATCGTCAAGGAACCGAAGTCATCAACCTCGCAGTCGCCGATGCGGACGCCACCGTGCCAGCGATCCGCTTCATACCGCCGGTCCACGACCAGACATCGGCCGAACGGCGTGTCCACGGGACGGCCGCCGAGCAGCGCTCCAATCTGGCCGAGATCCACAGACGCTTCATAGCGCCCCGTATCCGGCTCGTAAGTCAGCTCCCCTCGACTCGCGGCCGGACCGCTCTTGACGATGGCACGGAGGCGGGATGACAGGTCCATCACACCGCCTCCGTCTGCACCAGCTGATCGAGGATGCGCGACGCAACCTGCTTGGCGTGCGGCCCCGTATTCCCTTCGGGACCCACACAAGACGGGCATCCTGATTCGCAAGGACATCCGACGATCAGGTCACGCGTTCGCTCGAGCAACGCCGTGTGCATGTCGTACAGCGGCCGGCTGAAACCAATGCCGCCCGGATAGTTGTCGTAGATGAATACGTTCGGCTCGGTCGCCAGCGACTCCGGCACGCCTCCCAGTCCACCCGTTCTCGTCGTCCTGTCGAGCGACCCGCCGTCGATCGACAGACCAATATCGTGCCCATCGCACATCAGCAGCAGCTGGGCGATGTTCTTCATCGCAAACGCCAGCCCGACGACGCCGTCCCGCCGATCATCGCCGGCAAATGGCAGCGAAGCCATCACCGCCGCTGGAATCGTCAACCAGTACGACGACGTGTGCATCTGCTGCTCGGGCATGTCGAGCTCGCCGGAACCCACGTTCTCGTTGGTGTAGAACTTGACCTTCTTGAAGCCGACGACTCGGGAGACGACGTGAACCTCGCCATGAGAGCGCATAGCGAATCCGGCAGCATCCGTGGTCCGGGATCCGGGATCCGGGATCCGGTCGATCTCAGTCGAGGCATCGCTGGAAGCTGGGAGCTGGGAGCTGGAAGCTGATTCGAACGTATCCAGTATCGTCACCTTCGTATACGTGATCGCGTTCGTGTAGTAGTCGCACTCGACGCTGCGAAGGTAGGCCTTGCGGCCGTCGAAATCGAACCGCTCGACCTGAAAGAGCTGACCTTCGAGAATGTAGATCGCCTTTTCATGAAGCGTGGCCGGCCCGCTCGTGAAATCGGTTTCGCCGATGACCCGTTCGCCATTCGTGCAGTCGACGATGACGAAGTTGTCCGACGAGACCGACCGCAGGCTGACCGCGTCGGCGGGATATGACTCGTTCGTCCAGTTCCACTGACCATCAGCAAGGTGGACGAATCCCTCCTCGGACAGAACCGACAAGATCGCCTGAAGATCGACGTCGCCGCCGAACTGCTCATCGCTCCGGAAGGGCAGCTCGAATGCGCTGCACTTCACGTGGTCGAGCAGGATGTGCAGGTTGTCAGGATTGATGAGCGCGTGCTCGGGCGAGGCGTCGAAGAAGTAGGACGGATTGCGAATGATGAACTGGTCGATCGGCGCGCTGCTCGCGACCAGCACCGCCGCTGATCTCGTCGTTCGCCGTCCTGCTCGTCCGGCGCGCTGCCAGGTCGCGGCGATCGTGCCGGGGTAACCAGCCATCACCGACACATCGAGCGCGCCGATGTCGATACCAAGCTCCAGCGCATTGGTCGATACCACCGCCCGCACCTGACCCTCGCGCAATCCCCGCTCGATCTCGCGTCGCCTGTTCGGGAGATAACCGCCTCGATAGCCGCGAATGACATCAGCGGCCCCCGGCGGTCCCTGGAACGCGTCCTTCAAATAGGTCGTCAGGATCTCGACGGCCAGTCGGCTCTGGCCGAAGAGAATCAGCTGCAGATTGTGCCGGAGGAATTCCAGCGCCACTCGCCTGGCTTCAGCGAGATACGACCGTCGAATGCCAAGCGACGCGTTGACGACCGGCGGATTCACGAACAGGAAGAACTTCTCGCCGCGAGGTGCCCCGCTCTTTTCGACGAGCTCGAACGGAAGTCCAGTCAGCCCTTCGGCAAGCTCGCGAGGATTGGCGATGGTCGCCGACGAGCAGATGAACACAGGGTTGGATCCGTAGTGCCGGCACACGCGGTGCAGTCGCCGAACGATATTGGCGAGATGGCTCCCAAACACTCCGCGGTACGCGTGCAGCTCGTCGATGACCACGAAACGGAGATTCTCGAACAGCTTCGCCCAGCGCGGGTGATGCGGCAGGATGCCCGAGTGCACCATATCCGGATTGCTGAGGACGACGTGTGCTTTGCCGCGAATCGCACGCCTGGCATCGGCAGGGGTATCGCCGTCGTAGGTAAAGACACCAATCTGCAGATCCGAACCGTGCATCACGAGCTCGGATAACGAGTGCAGCTCCGCGAGCTGATCCTGCGCAAGCGCCTTCGTCGGGAAGATGTAGAGCGCGCGGGTTGCCGAATCCTGAAGAATGGCGTTCAGGACAGGCCCGTTGTAGCACAGCGTTTTGCCTGACGCGGTCGGAGTGACCGTGACGACGTTCCGACCGCCGAGCACGTGTTCGAATGCCTGCGACTGATGCGTGTAGAGCTGGTCGACTCCTCGCCCCGCCAGGGCGGCAATCAACCGTTCGTCCGTTCCGTCCGGATACGGCGCAAATGAGGCCGGAATGGCGGGAAGTCGATGCGCCGCCGTCACAATGGGGTCGGCCTCGCGCCCAAGCGGCGCAGGTGATGCCGTCAGCCGTGTGAGGACGTCCTGCAGTGAACGGTCTTTGTCGCCGGAAACGACAGGGAGGGTCGAGTGCGCCATGGAAACTGTTGAGACAGTTGGAATTGCGGAGACATCGTAGCAGGCGCCGCGCGGGCGATCAAGAGGCGAAAGAATCCCTAATCACTAATCACTGATCGTGAATCCCTCCCTGCATCCTTCATCCTTGGATCCGTGAATCGCTGAGCTGCTCGCGCGAGACTCGAGCGACGATGGCGCTCAGGCCGATGAGGCCGATGAGATTCGGAAACACCTGGAGCGCGTTCATCAGATCGCCCCACGCCCAGACCGTTGTCACTTTGGAGACGGCTCCAAATGGAATCAACAGGCAATAGATCCAGCGGTAAGGCATGGTCACGCGCCGGCCAAGGATGTATTCGAAGAACTGCTCACCGTAATAGGCCCAGCCGATGAGCGTCGTGTAACCGAAGAGGAATGCGCAGAAGGCGACGATGTAACCGCCCGCAACCGGCATGACCGAGTCGAAGCCGGCGGCAACGGCGGCGGTGCTTGTGAGGCCTGATTCCCAGACGCCGGTCAGAAGGATGGTGAGCGCGCTGATCGTCGAGGTCACGAACGACACAATGAAGACTTCAATGACCGCATTCAGACCCTGCTGCGCCGGCTGCGCGCTTTGCGCTGTCCCGTAGGCGACGGCGGCCGTCCCGTATCCCGCTTCGTTTGCGTAGATCCCGCGCGCAATTCCGTAGCGCATCGCGATCAACATCCCAAGTCCTCCCCCCGCGGCCGCCTGCATCGAAAACGCGCGGTGGAAGATGAGCGTGAAGACGGAGGGAATGCGCGACGCGTTGAACAGGATCACAATCAGCCCACCGACCAGATAAAGCCCCACCTTCAGTGGCGACAGCTTCTCTGCGGCGCGGCCAATCGATTTGATCCCGCCGATGATCACCAGCCACGTCAGAACCGCGATCGTGATTCCCGAGACGAGCTTCGGAATGCCAACGACCGTGTTCAGCACGAGCGCCATTGAGTTCGGTTGCGTGAACGGCGTCGTCGTCAACGCGGCAACGGCCGCCACCAGCGCGAACAGCCAGGCGAGGAACGGCGACCGCAGTCCGTCGCGAAGGTAGTACATAGGACCGGACAGAACGCGCGACCCCACCGCTTCGCGAAAGGTGATGCCGAGAACGGCTTCGGCGAACTTGATGGCCATCGCGACGAATCCGTAGACCCAGATCCAGAAGAGCGCGCCCGGACCGCCGGAGACAATCGCGGTCGCAACGCCGGCGATATTGCCGGTGCCAATCGACGCGCCAAGCGCCGTCATGAATGCCTGGAACGGCGTCAGCACGCCGGATCCGCTACTGCTCCGCTGCGGAAAAGCGGCGCCCCATGCCTCGCCGAACCGGCGCACCTGGACGACACGGGTTCGCAGCGTCAGGAAGAGGCCGGCGACGAGGAGCACGGCCACCACCCATGGCATGAAGAGGCCGTCGGCAAGCGATTGAATACGGTCCGAAAGCATCAATCACTCCGATGGGCTTCGCCCCTCGGACTCCCCCACACGCTCTCTCGCGCGCCGCTTCGCCGGCGCGCTCCGTTCGCGTGGCTCGCTTCGCTGCGCTCGCTCGCCTCCTTTCTCGCGAGTGTTTTGTCGAGCTGTACGTGAAAGGGTCT
>Ga0207701_10004800_pt1 | contig 13675 bp, 13 predicted proteins | sample KBSSwiSSwithPhiX_FD_184294 | JGI IMG/M metagenome (GOLD analysis project Ga0207701, IMG submission 184294) | Switchgrass rhizosphere bulk soil microbial communities from Kellogg Biological Station, Michigan, USA, with PhiX - S5 (SPAdes) (version 2) | ecosystem: Environmental > Terrestrial >... | reverse complement strand
AAGCGGTGATGCAACGGTCGCACGTTCCGCAGCGATCCGGAACCGGCTCATCCGGCGGCAATGCAAGCGTAGTCAGAATCTCCGCGAGAAAAAACCAAGTCCCCAGTCGCTCATCGATAAGCATGGTGCTTTTTCCATGCCAGCCAATACCAGCTTGCGCGGCATGATCCCGTTCCAGCACCGGCCCGGTATCGACATAACATTTTTGCTGTCCGCCAAAGCCGCGAAGAAACCCATCGATCCTTTTCAGCTTTGCCTCGATTACATCATGATAATCATCTCCCCAGGCGTAGCGTGCGATTCTTCCTGTAGCCACGCCCCTGTGGGGCGTGCTGCCCTGAAAATAATTCAGCGCCAAAAGAATAATCGATCGCGCACCGGGCAAGATTTTCTCCGGATCGCAACGCTTTTCCTCTCCGCGTTGCATATAAGTCATTTCGCCGTGCGCGCCGTCGCGCAGCCATCCACGAAATTCATTTGCGTGCGACGGCGCGTTACAGACGGCTACACCACATGAATCAAACCCGATTTCTTTCGCAAAGAAGACAAGCTGCTTTTTCAGTTCTGCTGCCGAAATCTGGATCATGATGCTTTAGCCGAAATGAGTGACTTCGGTTTCGGATTTATTCTCGTCATCTTCGCCAAAATCGCCACGGCGACTTCTTCTTCCGTGAGCACGGAGGTATTGATCCGGATATGCGCGGCTTCTGCGTAGAGAGGCCTGCGAGTAGTGAGGATTTCCGAGAAAACCTTTCGCGGATTTTTCGTCTGCAGTAATGGCCTGTTCTTTTTCCGGGAGGCCCTGGCAAAAAGCGTTTCCTCGTCCCCGTCGAGCCACACGATCACAGCGTGCTTTCTCAAGATAGTGACATTTTCTTCACGCAACACGATTCCGCCGCCCGTAACAATAATGATTCGCTCTTCACCGCGCACGCGGCGAAGTGCTTCTGTTTCCGCCTCTCGAAATTTTTCTTCGCCGTGTCTGTCAAAAATTTGCGGAATCGACATCCCGAATCTTGAGGCGACGATTTCATCGGTATCGAGTAAGCCCAAACTCGTTTGGCGGTGCAAACACGCTCCCACGGACGATTTGCCTGCGCCCATCATCCCGATGAGGACAATCGATCGTCTCTGGCAATTCACGCTCCAATATCTCATTAACACCTGGCTTCAGCCAGGTGCAGTGCGTGACCAAACGAACAAGCCGTTTAAACGGCTTTCGATGCACGCTCCGTTGGTCACCGCGCTGCACGCACGGTGTTAATGAGACATTGCAGCGCTAGTTGGCCTTTCCCGGAAAATCTTTACAATGTGCCCATGCCTGAATCGAAGCCTTTGGTCGCCATCATCATGGGAAGCAAATCGGACTGGGACACTATGAAGAATGCCGTGGAAACACTCGATGAACTTGGCGTGCCGAACGAAGCGCGCGTGTTGTCCGCTCATCGAACGCCGGAGGCGACGGCAGAGTTTGCGCGAGGTGCAGCGGATCGCGGGCTGCGAGTGATCATCGCCGGCGCAGGCGGTGCAGCACATTTGGCTGGAGTAATAGCAGCACACACGTGGCTTCCGGTTCTCGGTGTGCCAATTCAATCAAAGCTTAACGGACTCGATTCGCTGTTATCGACAGCGCAAATGCCGGGTGGCATTCCTGTCGGCACGCTGGCCATTGGAGACGCGGGCGCAAAGAATGCCGCACTTCTGGCGGTTGCGATTCTCGCCACGTCCGATGAAGCGCTTCGTCAGAAGTTAGAAGCGTTCCGCAGGAAACAGTCCGATGCGGTTTTGGCCGCGAAATTGCCAAGGTGAGAACAGTGATTTCAACCGACCGCGATGCGGCGGTTGAACTGCTGCGCAAAGGTGACGTCGTCGCGTTGCCTACAGAAACTGTTTACGGACTCGCCGCTAACGCACTCAACGCGATTGCCGTCGCGAAAATTTTCGAAGCGAAAGACCGGCCTCGTTTCGACCCGCTGATTGTTCATCTGCCGAATCGCGACTGGCTGAAAAGAATCGCCGAGGTTCCGGCCGGTGATCGGCAATTGATCGTGAAACTGACCGAGACGTTCTGGCCGGGGCCGTTCACGGTGGTGTTGCCGAAGCACGAAGCGGTTCCTGCCATTGTTACGGCCGGACTGGATACTGTGGCTGTGCGACTCAGCGCACATCAGTTGTTTAATGAAATTGTACGTGAATTGGATGAGCCGCTCGCCGCCCCGAGCGCAAACCGATTCGGACGCGTCAGTCCAACAACAGCGCAGCACGTGTTCGATGAACTTCACGGACGAATCCCACTGATCGTCGATGCCGGACCGACGGAGCACGGCATTGAATCGACGATCGTCGCTGTCCGGAACGGCGGAATCGCGATCTTGCGCCGCGGTCCGATTACAGACGAACAGCTGTCGCAATTCGCAGAAGTTAGCAGCGGGGTGGCCACACCAAAGATTTCCTCGCCGGGACAATTGCCGTCGCATTACATGCCTGCGACGCCGTTGCGTCTGGTTGATAATGTCGGAGATTTTTTTCCACAGAAAAATCAGCGCGTTGGTTTGCTGGCTTGGAGATCACGGCGGACTGGAGACCGCGACTTCTTGAAATTCGCCGCGATGCGAAACTTGAGCGGACGGCAGGATTTGCGCGAAGCGGCGGCGAATCTATTTCGTTATCTGCGCGAGTTAGATGCGCTTGGTCTCGATCTTATCGTTGCCGAGCGAGTTCCAGCTCGAGGCCTCGGCGCGGCGATAATGGATCGACTCGAACGAGCCTCGCACCGAGAGGGTTCAGCTTTGCAGAACAAGTTCCTTGTCTGACACGCTGACCGGCGCTTGTTCAATGGTGGTGCTTGGCGTCTGGCCGCCTGCCTGATACGCCAGACCAGCTGCAATGAATCCTTTGAAGAGGGGATGCGGTTTGTTCGGTTTGCTTTGAAATTCGGGGTGATATTGGCAACCAACAAAGTAGGGGTGATCGCGTAGCTCGATCAATTCGGCGAGTGTGCCGTCGGGTGAAGTTCCTGAAATGACGAACCCTTTCGCATTCATACGGTCGCGATATTTCATATTGAACTCGTAACGATGCCGGTGCCGCTCCGTTACCTCAGTGCCGCCGTAAATTTTTTCAGCGAGTGTACCCGGAGTAATTTTTGTCGGCCAGGTTCCCAGCCGCATGCTGGCGCCCTTGTTGCGTACGCCGCGCTGCTCTTCCAGCAGTGAGATAACTGGGTCCGGGTTGTCCTTATCGAACTCCGTGCTGTTGGCGCCTTTGATTCCACATACGTTTCTGGCGAATTCAATTGTGGCAACTTGCATGCCCAGGCAGAGACCAAGAAAAGGAATGCGGTGCTCGCGAGCGTAACGCGCGGCGTTAATTTTTCCTTCCGCGCCGCGAACGCCAAATCCACCGGGAATGAGAACACCTTCTACACCGTCCAGTTGGTCATCGACGCCATCAGCGAGAGATTCTGCATCGATAAGTTTAAGATCGATTCCGCAGTCTTCGCTTGCCGCAGCGTGGGTCAACGATTCATAAATGCTCTTGTAGGCGTCACGCATATCCATGTATTTGCCGACCACCGCGATCTTGACGCGTTTGCTCGGACTAATGACGCGGTCGACGAATTTTCGCCAGTCTTTCAGATCGGGTTCGGGCGTTTTGAGATGCAAAAGATCGCAGACGAGTTGGTCGAGTCCCTCGGCGTGCAGCGTCAAAGGTACCTCGTAGATGGTGTGTTCGACGTCGCGTTCCTCGATGACCGCCTTTTCCACGACATTGCAAAACATTGACAACTTACGGCGAACATCGCGGTCGATCGGTTTTTCCGAGCGGCAAATGAGCACCTGCGGCTGCAATCCGATTTCGCGCAGCTTCGCCACGCTCTGTTGCGTCGGCTTCGTCTTCAATTCGTGCGCAGCCTTGATGTAGGGAACAAGTGTGACGTGCATGTTCACGACATTTTCGGGGCCGACTTCGAGAATGAATTGGCGAATCGCTTCGATGAACGGAAGACCTTCGATGTCTCCAGTGGTGCCTCCGATTTCCGTGATTACGACGTCGTATTTGGTCTCATCTGAAAGTTTGCGGATGCGGTCCTTGATCACGTCTGTGACGTGGGGAATCACCTGTACGGTCTTCCCCAGATAGTCGCCGCGCCGTTCCTTTAAAATGACTGTTTCGTAAACCTGGCCACTGGTGAGGTTGTTGTGTCGCGTGAGCACGCAATTGGTGAATCGCTCGTAATGGCCGAGATCGAGATCAGTCTCCGCGCCGTCGTTGAGCACATAGACTTCACCGTGCTGGAAAGGATTCATTGTTCCGGGATCGACATTGAGATACGGATCAAATTTTTGTAGTACCACACGTAATGAGCGCGCTTCGAGCAGTGTTCCCAATGAGGCAGCAGTCAGGCCTTTGCCTAAAGAACTTACGACGCCTCCGGTGACAAAAATGTATTTCATCGAGCGATCTTTCGTTCCGCGCGAGCAAGCTTTTTCCCCAGCGTTTTTGCGTCGGCTGGCGTGTCTATGCCGGGAGATCCCTTCGCGGTGATGAGCACATGAACCTTTACACCATTTTCTAATGCGCGCAATTGCTCCAACGACTCAGCGCGTTCCAGCGGAGTCGGTTTCCACTCCACGAACTGCACCAGAACGTTTCGCCGAAAACCGTAAATGCCCTGATGACGCAAGAAGGCGCCGCCGGAGTATGGAATCGGGGCCCGCGAGAAGTAGAGAGCGTTTCCAGCAAGATCGATAATCACTTTGACTTGGTGAGGGGACTGCGCGTCTTCCGGATGTTCAAATCGATGAGCGGCAGTGACGATCTGAATCGCACGGTCCTCGCGAAGTTTCTCCACGATCTTGTCGATGAGCCGCGGATCAACCAATGGTTCATCCCCCTGAATGTTAACGATAAACCCAAACTGCTTCGCATTGCGTGCAACTTCGGCTATCCGATCGGTTCCGCTGCGGTGACGTGTTGAGGTCAGCGCAACGTCGGCACCCCAATTAAAAGCAGCTTCTGCAATGCGCATGTCCTCCGTTGCGACAATGACGGCATCGAGATTTTTCGCTCGTTTACACTGCTCCCATACTCGACGCAAAAGAACTTTACCTGCAATTGGATACAATGGTTTTCCCGGAAAACGTGTAGAACTCCACCGTGCCGGAATAATGCCTACGGCTTTCGCTCGCCGTTGTGTATCAGGTGAGCGGAAGCTCATTGTTTTCTGTCCAGGATGATCCCCACTGCCGCGGGCATATCATCGGCCACCCAATCGGCCTTGCTCCCTGTCACGTCACGTCGAATTCCGGTCCGCACGCGAATCGCGCGCACACCGGCATTATGCGCACATTCGACATCAATCTCCTTGTCCCCAATCAAAAACGAACGGGAAAGGTCGATGGGGTGATCGCGCGTGGCGTTTAGGACCATTCCCGGAGCAGGCTTGCGGCAAGTTGAATGTTGTCCGGGAGCATCCGGGCAGTAGTAAACAGCGTCTATCAAATTATCGCCAAGCTGTCGCAGCACCTCGGCTTCAACCGCGCGATATTGATCGAGTGTAAAGAGTCCACGCCCGATCCCGCTCTGATTTGTGGTGATAATCAGTTTGAATCCTCGGGACTTTAAACGCCGCAGCGCGTCAACGACACCCGGAAGAATCCGCACATCCTTCGGATCAGAACAATAATCGGTATCTTCCATTATCGTGCCGTCGCGATCGATAAAGACGGCGGGCGACAGCGCATCACGCATCTTCGCCGTCCGCTCGGAAACTGCAGATGAGTTCATCTCGCGTCACAGTCGCCGTTCCAAGTTTACTCACGACTACAGCGCTTCCGTAGTTGGCAATCTCCGCCGCTTCAATCGGAGTCGCGCCGCAGACGAGTCCGAGCGTGAAGAGCGCAATAGCCGTATCGCCGGCACCGGACACATCGAAAACCTGACGGGCCTTTGTGCGGATGTAATGCGGGGCGTCGTTCTGCTGAAAAAGCATCATTCCGTGCTCGCCCAGCGTTATCAGGACATATCTTGTTTCCCATTTCTTAAGAAGCGCTTTGCCGGCGTGCTCAAGATCAGCGTCTTTTGTCGGCGCTTCATCCGCGTCACGCCAGGGAATTCCCGCAGCAAGGAATGCCTCAGCGCGGTTTGGTTTGATAACCGTAACACCTCGCCAATCAACGGAGTGTCGCGGATTGGGATCGGCTGCCACTATTTTACCAGCCGCAGCAGCCTCGCGAGCAATTTGACTCACCAGTTCGGTTGTCACAAAGCCCTTGCCGTAATCTTCAAAAATGATTGCATCGGTGTCCTTGAGACTGTCTCGAACCGCGGCGACTGCCGTTGCTATCTGGGCTTTCGAGGGGGTACCGATTTTTTCGCGATCGACACGAACCACCTGCTGATGCAGGGCGATAATGCGAGTCTTGACGATGGTAGGAAAGCTTTCGTCCTCGATTGCGCTCGACGTGTCGATGTTTCGCTCCGCCAATAGTTTTCGGAGTTGTTGCCCGCTGCGGTCTTTGCCGAGCATTCCGATTACCGCTACGTGATCCACAAATTCGCGTAGATTCCGGGCAACGTTGGCCGCGCCTCCCGGGTAAAGCGACTCCCCGGTCACCTCGACCACTGGGACCGGTGCCTCTGGCGAGATCCGGCCGACCTTTCCCCAGACGAATTCGTCGAGCATTAGGTCGCCAATAACCGTGATTCGCCTCGAAGCCGCACGCTCAAGGATCTCCTCCAGGCGGTCCAAGTTCATGGGGATTTGAAGCCTCGAGCCCGATGGCCCAAATTGGTTGCAGATTTGCGACTTAAAGGAGTGAATAAGATCGGTGCTGGCATTAGTTGTGTACAGCGGGACTTCCGGTTAAGATTCGCTCCATTAATCCTGAATACGAAGCTGAAATCAACAGTCGAAAGTGCCGATGATGCCGTTTTTAAGATATTTTAAGATAGCGGGTCTGCTCTGCGGGGTGGCCCTTTGCGCGAATGCCGCCCAAGCCCCACAGCAGATCAACGTCAAACAATTGTCCACAAAGGTAGAAGACGTGGTGGTTCCGTTGCCTAACGAGATTTTTGGTGCGCTGAACAAACTGGGCACGGTCAACTGGAGAGCACACGTCCGCAGCGATAAGGGACCGAACTTTACCGAACGTCCACGTATCGCACTGTTACTCGGTACTGTGATCGCGGATGGTTTTATCGCCGTGCAGGCCGAAGACGCAGAAACCGTGAAGGACATTGGTCAACGTGTGTTGACGCTGTCGAAAGGTATCGGAGTAGGGAACTCGATCACGCCCCATGCGAAAGCGATCATTGAGGCAGCAGACAAGCGGAACTGGAGCAACGTGCGGCGGGAACTGGATCGGACCCAGAATAGCGTACAACAAGCAATGAACGAGGTGCACGATGAAAAGTTATCGCAGCTCGTCAGCTTGGGCGGATGGCTGCGCGGAACCGAAGTATTGACGTCAGTGGTTAATGAACATTTTTCTTCGGATGGCGCGGAGCTGCTCCACCAACCCGATCTGCTCTCTTATTTTCAAAAGAGGCTGCAGGGAATGCCGGAGTTTGATCTTCCAATCATTCACCAAATTTCGGATGCTTTGGTCCAGGTGAAACCCTTGATCGACATCGGCGACCGCCAGATTCCAGCTGAGACGGTGAAGAAAGTTAACGAGATCACTGTGCGAATTGGTCAGGGAATCGTTACCAAGGACTAGACCTTCCATGAAAGGCTTCGTGAAAATTTTCGTCCGCGTAAGCTCTCTGCTGCTGATCCTTAAGGCATTGCAGCCTGCGATTCTTGCTTCTGTGGATGACGCGCAATCGTTTGCACTTCAGGCCGCCGAACCCTACGTCAAACAAGGTTTTCAGGTGCGTGAGGATTACTGGGGAGGAGACCTCGGTTCTGGAGAGAAGAAAGCTGTGCGACAGCAGTTGTTCAAAGGAAACGAATACTGGTTTTGGCTGGGAACGGAAGTCGACAAGGCAAAAGTATCGGTTCACGTTTACGATTCGGACGGCAAGCTTGCGGAAGAACCCGACAGCTGGGAGAAAGGCCATTTCGCCGCTGCACACGTTATTCCGAAAGCGACTGGCAGTTATTTTATCATTGTGAGCGTGGAACAATCGCCAGAGGAACGCACGCATTGGGCGCTGGTGTATGGTTTCCGCTAGTGCCAGGGTTCGTGGCAGCGGCAGCCACGATTATGACTGAATCGCGGACTTTACAGTTCGAGAGCCCACGCGCTTTACAGTCGCTCTACGCCAATGACATAAAGCTTTTGAAGCATCTGGAGGACTCGTTAGGCGTCAAAGTGACGACACGCGAAGGGTGGATGAAACTTGAAGGCGACCCTAGTCGGATCGACAAGGCCCAGCAGGTGTTTCAACAGCTTGAACAAGCCCGGCAACAAGGCGTTGACATTCAGAAGCACGAATTCAATTACACTCTCAACGCTGTGACCGAACAACGCGATGAGACCCTTGGTGAGATCGTTTCGACCAAGATCGTAACCTCTTCCCGCAAGCCTCCCGTGGTGGCGCGGAGCGGCAATCAGCGAGCATATGTGGAGGCGATTCAACAGCATGACGTTGTTTTTGGAATCGGACCGGCAGGGACCGGCAAAACGTACCTTGCAGTCGCGATGGCAGTCGCGGCCTTAAAAAAGGAGCAGGTAGCCCGCATTATTCTCACGCGGCCCGCAGTAGAAGCCGGAGAGGCACTGGGTTTTTTGCCCGGCGACTTGGAACAGAAGATTTTTCCGTATTTACGTCCCCTTTACGACGCATTACGTGAGATGCTCGAGCCGGATGAAATGGAGCGGGCGATCGCGCGGCAAACCATTGAAGTCGCTCCGCTTGCCTACATGCGTGGACGCACGTTGAGCAACGCGTTCGTCATTCTTGATGAAGCCCAAAACACAACCACCGAGCAGATGTTCATGTTGCTGACACGCATCGGTTTGAACTCCAAATGCGTCGTGACCGGCGACGTCACTCAGATTGATTTGCCGCCAAACAAGCGCTCAGGTGTTCTCGAGGCTTTGCAGGCTCTGAAGAACGTGCCCGGAATCGCGACGGTACACTTCACGGATCGTGATGTTGTGAGGCACGAACTGGTGCGCGCTATTATCGGCGCGTATCAGGCCTACCGCGGTCCCGGCTCCGAATCCCGCAAGTAATCATATCATGCTCGATTTCCTCAAACGCGGACGTCTGGTGAAACGTGGCCTCGCATCGCGTAAACGGCGGCGGCGCCGATCGAGCAGTGAACTGATGCGCAACGTGGAATGCTCGTTGCACGTGAAGGTATTCATTTTTGCGCTGTTTGCCGGTGGCCTGGCGTTTCTTGTCTTTAGCGGTCAACAAGCGGAGCCAACAAAAAATTACATCATTGCGCTCCTGGTCCTGGCCACTGCAATCACGCAGCTTTGGATTAATCAGCCCAAGAGCTTCGAACAAAACTCGCGAATTCTTCTCGTCTTCAGCGTTATTTTTGTCCAGCTGGCGGTCATCAAATTACTGCTGGTTCTTTGCAACAGCGGCAGCTACAGGTTCTTGAAACCAGAAACTGCCGGATTGATCATCCCATACGCCTTTGCGCCGCTGGTGCTGAGTGTCTTGCTCGGCCGTCAACACGGGCTTTATGCAGCATTTTTTGTCAGCCTCTGGAGCAGCATGTTGTTTGGTCCCATCGACGCCCCTCTTTTGATCACCAGTCTGATCAGCGGATTTACAGCTGTCTCTCTCACGCTGCAGGTGCGACGCCGCGGTCGCTTGATCCGCGCCGGTTTCTTCGTTGGCCTCGCTATCTGGTTGTTGTCGCTGACGTTCGGTTTGATTGGTCCGATTAACTGGTTTTATCCGACCGCAAATGATTGGGCCATGGTTGGAGTGCAAAGCGCTCTCGCCGTTGGGAACGGTATTGTCACCGCGATGATCGTGGGTGGCGCATTGCCGATGCTCGAGAATCTGTTTGGAATCACCACCGACATCTCCTGGTTGGAAGCATCGGATCTCAATCATCCATTATTGCGCCGGATGACGATCGAAGCACCGGGCACGTATCATCATAGCCTTGTCGTGGCCAATTTGGCCGAAGCCGCAGCGGAAGCGGTCGGCGCGAATGCGACCCTCTGCCGCGTTTGTGCTTATTTTCATGACATAGGAAAACTGGTGAAACCAGAGTACTTCACGGAAAATATGAGCTTCGAGCGAAATCCTCATGACGATCTTGCGCCTTCGATGAGTGCATTGATCATCATCGCGCACGTCAAAGAGGGTGTGGACCTCGCCCTGAAGCATCGGCTAAATCAGCGCATCATCGATATCATTCAGGAACATCACGGCACATCGCTTGTGCGATATTTTTATCAACGCGCGCTGCAACAGCATGAAGACGCGCTCGCGGGAGGAAAGATCATGAGGTTGCGGGAGGACGACGTTCCTGAAGTGCACGAAGAAAGTTTTCGTTACAGCGGACCGAAACCGCAAACGAAAGAGAGCGCAATCGTTAGTCTGGCCGATGCAATCGAGAGCGCTTCGCGCAGTGTGGAAAAACCCACGCCACAAAAAATCGAAACACTGGTGAGCGAGATTATCCAGGAACGCATCGGCGATCACCAACTAGACGAATGCGATCTCACTCTTGGTGAATTGAAAACGATCGCCGATCGATTCCGGTTTACCCTGTTATCGATGTTGCATAGTCGCATCGCGTATCCGAAATCGGGACAAAAGCACGCAGCGCCGCGGGATGAAACATTGCGGCCAGACGTCATGGTCGCTACGCGCAAACCGGAAACAGCGCCGCCTGTCTCAGCTGCTTGATGTGAATTAAAGAATTAGGTGTCTGATCGGCGACGCCTATAGTTCCCTTGGACGTGCACGAGGCTCGCGATCTTTTGAGCCGGCGGTGCTTGGAACCGTGACGAAGGGACCACCTTCGAGCGGCGTGACTTTGGTGAATGCGACATCGGGCATCTCGCTCGGCAGCCCTGCGAGCGGAAAATCCTTTCGCAACGGGAAGAATGGGTAGCCGTCCCACATCAAAATACGACGCAGATCGGGATGCCCGTTGAACTTGATGCCCATCATGTCGTAAATCTCGCGCTCGTGCCAGTTTGCCGTCGGCCAAAGGCCTGACACCGTATCGAGCGCACCGGGTTCTTCCGACAGTTTCAATTTCAATCTAAGGTGCACCGCATGTGGCACGGAGTACAAGTGGTACACCATTTCGAACCGTGGCTCTTCGCCAAAATTGTCGATGCTGGTGATATCAAGCAAGTAATCGAACGACAGCTGATCGCGACAGACTTTGGCGATTTCAATAAGATCATCTGCCGCGATCGTGAAGGTTGTTTCGCCGCGAAATTCAGTCTTGCTCTGAAGCTTATCAGTAAATGAGTTCTCGAGTGAGTTGAATACGTTTTGCGCCATCATGGTAAGGGAAATCCCGCAAATGAAAGCGGACGGTGACGTCCGAGGATCCCTCGACTTCGCTCGGGATGACGTGCTGATGGATTCACGTTAGCATTTCCTCCAGTTTTTCTGCTAATTGCGGTGCCTGCTTTCTCAGCGCGCGTTCACCTGAAATTTTTTCCTGTAGCTTCATTAAGCCCGCGAGCAATGCTTCCGGACGAGGCGGGCAGCCAGAAATATAAACATCCACTGGCAAAAGCTGATCGATGCCCTGTAGGACAGCGTAGGAACGATACATTCCGCCAGTGGAGGCGCACGCCCCCATGGCAATTACCCATTTCGGTTCGGGCATTTGTTCATAAATTCTTTTCACCGCCAGGGCCATCTTGTACGTGACGGTGCCGGCAACTATCATCACGTCACATTGACGCGGCGAGAAACGCATCACTTCTGCGCCAAAACGCGAAATATCGAACCGCGACGCAGCCGTGGCCATTAACTCGATCGCGCAACAGGCCAATCCCATCGGCATCGGCCAAAGCGAATTCTTTCGAACCCAATTGAGCGCCGCATCAAAAGTGGTGAAAATCACGTTCCCTTCGATCTTGGAATCGTAGGCTGTCGCGCGTGTTTCCGGCATATCCGAACACTAGGTTTGCGTTCGGGAGGCGCAACAGGAAAGCCCTGCCACAGATTGACACGGATGAAACACAGATTACCAAAAGAACGGAACCAAGCCGCTCAATCGTCTTAAATCTCTTGATGTGCGGCCACGATAACATACGACATCATGAACATAGATAATCCACAATCTCACGGCCATCTTATCGTCCCGCATGGTGGCGAACTGGTTGATCTCACGCTCGACCAGGCGAACGCCGCCGAACTCAAAGCGCGCTCGAAAGATTTTCCCTCATGGGATCTGACAAGCCGACAGATTCGTGATCTCGAGCTCCTGCTCAGCGGGGGCTTTTCGCCGTTGCGGGGTTTTATGAATCGCGGTGAATACGAGCGAGTCTGCCACGAGATGAGGTTGAGTGATGGCTTGGTTTGGCCGATCCCGATTACGCTGGATGTACCGGAAGGGTTTGCGAAATCGCTGAAACCCGGAAGCAGCAAGGTCGCCCTACGGGACTCCGAGGGTGTAATGCTCGCGGTGTTATATGTCGATGACGTATGGCAGCCGGACCGCAAAGCTGAGGCGCAAGCTGTCTTCGCAACCACGAGTACATTGCATCCCGGTGTTGATTACATTCTAAACAGGGGGCATGCCTGGTATGTCGGTGGACGCGTGGAAGGTTTGCAACTTCCAACCCACTACGATTTCCGCACCCTGCGACTTACGCCGTCGGACCTTCGTGCGGAGTTCATCCGCCTGGGCTGGCGCCGGATCGTCGGATTCCAGACGCGCAATCCGATGCATCGCGCGCACGTAGAATTGACGTTTCGCGCCGCGAGCCAGGTTGAAGCGAGTCTTCTGATTCATCCGTCTGTAGGCATGACTAGGCCAGGCGATGTGGACTATTTCACCCGGGTTCGTTGCTATCAGTTGCTGGTTTCCAAATATCCACGCGGCACGGCCAAACTTGCGTTGTTGCCGTTGGCCATGCGGATGGGGGGACCGCGAGAAGCGATCTGGCACGCAATCATTCGAAAAAATCACGGCTGCTCGCATTTCATCGTCGGCCGAGATCACGCGGGGCCAGGCAACGATGCTGATGGCAAGCCATTCTACGGACCGTACGAAGCGCAGGAGCTGTTCCGCAAGCATGAGGCGGAGATTGGAGTCGAAATGGTGCCGTTCCACATGATGGTCTATGTAGAAGACCGAGATAAATATTTCCCCGAAAACGAAGTGCCCCCCGCCTCACGCGTGCTAAACCTCTCGGGTACACAATTGCGGCAACGGCTAAATGATGGCCGCGAGATTCCGGCCTGGTTCACTTTTCCCGAAATCTCGCGCGAGCTCCGACGGACCTTCGCGCCGCGGCACAAACAAGGGATGACGGTATTTTTTACCGGTCTTTCCGGTGCAGGTAAATCGACGATCGCCAATGTGCTGATGATTAAGCTGCTCGAGATGGGCGGCCGGCCAGTGACCCTGCTCGACGGCGATCTGGTGCGAAAACATCTCTCTTCAGAGCTTGGTTTTTCGAAGGAACATCGCGACATCAACATTCGCCGCATTGGCTACGTCGCTTCCGAAATTACAAAGAATGGGGGTATCGCCATCTGTGCACCGATTGCG
>Ga0207701_10004798_pt1 | contig 13684 bp, 18 predicted proteins | sample KBSSwiSSwithPhiX_FD_184294 | JGI IMG/M metagenome (GOLD analysis project Ga0207701, IMG submission 184294) | Switchgrass rhizosphere bulk soil microbial communities from Kellogg Biological Station, Michigan, USA, with PhiX - S5 (SPAdes) (version 2) | ecosystem: Environmental > Terrestrial >... | reverse complement strand
GGAAAGCGACATGACAGGCAGGGCAGATGACATCCACGACCGCTTCCCGGATTTCAAAATCATCGGCTGGCGCTATTCGACGCAGGGACTCCCCCTCAACCATGACCCGATATTGGAACAACTGTTTGCTGTTAGGGTGAGGCAACAACTCTCTTTTTAGGGTAAAGCAGCTTTGGATCTTAGTTGTACCCTCAATCCGGCCTTCATATCCTGCCACTTTATGGCGGATCAGTGTTCCGTCTTCCAATTTAACCTCAACTTTGTTCTCTGACATGTTCATGCTCCTTCAGGTAGAAATAAAAAAGCCTCTGGCTTTAAAGCTCAGAGGCCTGGCGCAACGTAGGTAGAATCTAGTAAGCCCTAAAGAACACATAACATTCTATAGTTTCACCTTCGTTAAAGCAAATCGATGAATTGTAGAAAGAACTATTGCAGCGGAGCTTGTAGCAGCGTCCCGGCAAAACGTTCCATTTCTATTCTCGTTGCTGACTCCGGTGGGAAAACTAGGATTTTCTGCACTCGCCGGCTCGATTCAGCGCGATACATTCATTGCAGATTTCGAAATCCGGCGGAAGCCTTTCTGCGATGATAATATTGAAGCTGTTTGTTGGCCAGTGCGAACAGTTGCGGCAGAAATGCCAGATATGACCGTCCGCACCGCGATGATATTCCATTGCGACACTCCAAACCTGACGTATTCAAATTTTACGGAATATTTAGGTCGGCTATCTGGTTGACCGGCTCACCAATATGTTCTTGTAATAAATCAACAAGGCCCCGGCAGAACTCTGGATCGTCAAACCAAAGGCACGTGACATATCTTGTTCCGGCATATTCCATTGTAAGAAAACACCGATAATCAGCAACTGCGGCCAAACGCACGTTTATCAGAATGCCGAATTCACCGATTAGCGGCGCAGTCGCACTCGCTCCCGAAATACGCGTCCATAATGGCGGCCAGCTTCGCTGGCCGTGGTAGCTCATTGATGGGTGCTCGCGAATTTTCATAAAAAGTGGGGCGATTACGGTAGGTGCGCTTAGCGCACAGGTAGGAAGAGTTAACTATGAGCATGTTGGGTGCCAGACAATTTGGTGCTTCGCAAAATTTTTGTTCCACACTGCGAAAAGTAAAGACATTATTTTCGCACGTGGCGTGTGACAAAAATGTACATTTGACGCGAGTGTTAATAGCGGAAGAAAAGTCCTACCTCGATGACTGGGCGATTTCCTTCAGAAAAAGATATGGAGGAGGTATCGCTACTTCTTCAGATCTAAAGTAAGCATGACGTAAAAACGGCAGCGCGCTTTGCTTCACATTTCCTATATTATCGTATTCGAAAGCGCCCCATGCCGCTGCAAAAAATAAAAAGCCAAGCTTGCTTTGCTTGGCTTGTAACCGACTAGGAAAAGAACTATTGCAGCGGAACTTGTAGCAGCATTCCTGCAAACCGTTCCATCAATTCTCTGGAGCGGCGCCAATCTCTGGGCGGCATTAGTGAAAAGCGTTTATCACGCGGAAGGGTTTGGCACTGGATCAGCCAAGGTAGTGTGTACCACTGGGGTCCCTACGAAGTTGGATTATCACCTCGCGTTGCAGGCCCACGGCGCACAGGCACATACAGCACAGATGACCGGTTCGTACCCGCTTGTGGGTATAGATCCATGAGTTCATAAACGTTGCGAGGCATGTCTGTGGAGATCGAGAGTCCCGTCTTTCTAAGTATGTCGACAGTGAGCGGAAAATCGTGCATGACCGAGCCCTCAGTTAGAGCCGCTGCCAGGCTCGTAGCCTTATCCTTGGGCATTCGTTTTTGCAACGTTTCAAATACAAAGGCCGCCACCTCAATGCGCGCTTTGGCAGCCATATCCGCAAGGATCAACACCTCATCACTTACTTGAAGCGGCTTCTTTAGTTCCACTGCTTTGAGAATCGAGGCTGCAGGTAATCCTCCAATCTGTGGATCGACTGGCCCAAGAACCGCGTTAGCATCCATTACAATTTCGTTTGCCGCCAGAGCGATCAACGTGCCGCCGCTCATAGCATAATGCGGAACGAAGACCGTCACTTTCCCTTTATGGTCCACTAAAGCTCTGGCTATCTGTTCAGCCGCAAGTGCGAGTCCCCCTGGGGTGTGAAGAATCACGTCAATAGGTTGCTCATCAGGCGTAAGCCGAATAGCGCAGCACGGATTCGGAATCCTCAATACTGATATAACTGGATATTGGCACCCCAAAGAAGCTCACCGTATCCTCTCGGTGTATCAGGGCGATGACACGGGATTTTCTCTGTTTTTGAAACTTTTCTAAAAGACTGGTCCGGGCTGAGTTCATCCAGTATGGCGCACAGGATTGTTTAACAATAACGATGATGATGAGAAGCCAGAAAAGTACTTTCACAATGCTGAAAATACGCTGCCACCAGCTTCTCGGAGCATCGGCCATGACTTTTCACCTCCCGTCCTACACGATTCGCCGGAATTTCGGACAAAACATTGATGGACGATTGTTTCAATCGAGGTATGGTAAGTCAACCGGCGAGCGGCCGATAGAGGAATAAGAAGGAGCGTAAGAAAAACGGCAAGCGTTTGCTTGCCTCAAAGGAACTATTGTAGAGGAGCTTCCAGCAACGTTCCGGCAAATCTCTCCATGTCGATTCTCTGGAGCGGCCCGAGCTTTTGCGCGGCATTGGTGAAGGCATTGATCAGGCCGAACCGGTTTGCCTCGGGCTCAACCAGATAGCTCGATACAACTTCATCCGTCAGCTTCTGCGAGAATTGCCGCGCTACTGCGATTTTGCGGATCGTCGCAAGCGGGTCTTCGATCGGTTCCTCGCGCGTTCTCAAGAACGCATCCATGACGGAACTCGCAACCCTGAATCCCTCGCCCACAGCCTCTGCCATCCGCCGCGTCATTTCGTACTCGTTCAGATGAATATGTGCGTGCCGAAAAGATTTCTCCCGACTAACGACTAAGTCATTGGTACATGGTTTTCTAAAAACAAACGGCTCAACCGAAATACTCCCCATTCCGACTTCGGAATTGCCGATCATGATGCCGGCCTTGAGTCCGGCTCCGCGATCCACAATGTCCTCGGAGATAATTTTCAAAAACATGTGGCTCTCTTCGAGCACAAACGACTTCACTGAAAGCGCTTCGTTTCTGAGTAGACTTTCCGCGGTCTGGGCGATCTCGGAATTATTGTATGCAAGATATTCGGCTGAAAGGAACGCTCGTATCCACTCGCCTTTGCCGCTCAAAAGATAACGCCGTGTAGCTCAACAAATTTCTTTGCCTTGTTGGACATAGATGCGGCCCTCCGAAGTCGACGCACCGTATCGGCCTAAATTGGCCGAGCAGTATGTAGCATTAGAGAAGTAAGTGCGAAAGCGTCTCTCTCTTGTCCGAAAACAGACAAAGCTTTGGCCCATAGCCACCCGTATCCGTCTTGTTGTATTATGCCCGGAAAGGGCAGAGGAAGAGCAGCAACGACAAACGAGAACTAGAGAGCTCTACTAACCGGCGCGGCTTGGGCGCAATATGGAACTTCGGAATCATCCAGTCATGCTTTGCGATGGGGTGAGGACGTGGCCGCCGAAGTGGTGGCAGATGTACGGGCCAAGTAACCGCTCCGTTGCTGGAGAAGTCGGAGTACTGAGTGCCGTTTTTCTCTCCAGCATTATTCCACCTGACAAAGTTCACGTGGTGATCACGACTAAGAACAGGAACTGCTATCTTGGCAGTCTGATATTTGAAAAATCGAATAATGCTAAGAAGATTTTTGACTTCTTAGTTGCGAATATCAAAAAACCGATCCGTACGATCGGGTCAACCGATCTTCCTCTAAATCTATAATAAGAAAGCTCGCGCCGAAGCCGCCGCGCTAAAGTGGTCGTTTCGTCGCGCGCCTTTTAGGGGCGTGCGACAATGACACCCGGAAGAAGGTAAATAGAATAGCCCGTCGTATACGGGCATGACCGATTCGTCTACCGCTGAAAGTGACGGGGATTGCGAAATCTGCGAACCTGAACCGAGACCGATTATCTCTTGCCGGATTTCTTCTTGGCCGCCCAATAAGCCTTCAACTTGGCCGAGAGCTTCGCCCGGACTGCTGGACTCATGCTCTTCTTTATAACTTTGGGAGCCGGTTTAGGTGAATGCGTGGACTTTTTAGAGCGGCGCAACTTCGCCCATCGCGCTTTTTGAGCAGTGGCGATCTTCTGCTTTACCGAAGCGCTCATGATGCGCCTCTTTCGTGACGGAGTCCCGGAAAGGTTGGAACCATCGAAGATACTACGCAGCTCATTACCGAGCTTACTCAGCTCTTCCTTTATTGTAAGCCCGTTTCAGTTGGGTGATGGTCAGCTCGTATATATTCATGCGGGAGTTAAATAGTTGAAGTCGGCGGAAAATTCAAGCTCAATTTTCCGAACCTTCGTCTCGAACAAAAAAGGAACTCTGCCGAGACAAATCAGACCTAGATTAGCTTTGTCAAAGCGTTTTTGCTTTTTCGATCGCCCTTACGGACACCGATCGATCTCGAAATCGACGCCGTCGATCCGGCAACTGAGCGCGTATAGCAGCATGTACAGCATCAAGAGATCATGCATGGGGATCTCATCTATAACCGCATGCGCGCATCCTCGATCGGCTTTTTGAAGTCATCCAAAGGGCTGCTCATTTTGCACCTCTCTTTAATTTTTGAAGCCTTTGGCGATCTCCGGTACAGCAAGCGAGAGACCGTTATGCAACTGCGAACCGGGGTCAAATACCACGGGAGTTATTTAGAGTTTACCGTAACAGGCCAAACACGCCCCGGTACGCTTTGTGGAGTCAGGCAGACGGAGTGATCTTGTCGATATGTTTGGTTGGAAATGCTGAAGCAGCGAGTATAGCGGAAAAAGTAATTAGCTCCTTTGGTCGACTGTCGAAGAAACGAGTTCGTCAAGCTTCAGAGAGAACTGGGATATGCAGTCGTTCTTACATGTGCGAACCGGATGAGGTTTGGACTGTTTATAGGCTTCGATTTCCTGTCGGGCCGCTTTCTCATCGAGCAACTTGTTCCATTCTTCCACTGCTTTGATCTTCTCCTCGATCTGCCGCTTGTGGGCGTTCGGATCAAGAATCTCTTTTACAATCGCGAATTGGAATCCGCTGTCACGCGGTAACGGCATCTTGTTCCTCCGGGCGAAATTGTGGCTAAACCACAGCAATAAAGAGTCCAGACGTAACCTAACGAAATCCGTAGGAGTTTGCTGTGACAGTTAGCAGTCAAACTGCGTGGCGCACGACAGAAATGACATGAATGCCTTGTACCTGGAGCTGCTCGGTTTTTTGGGATCTCGTTGAGGAAAGCCGCTTCGGGTGATCTGAGCCTCACTACCCGCGAGCTAGTCGAAGCCGATTCTGCTTAATCGTATGCGCACTAGCCGATCATTAGGTGAATATCGCCACGAAAGAAATCGGATGGTCATAGAAAGGTGATTGCCTTGCCAACGGCGAAATTGTCTTCGCACTCCTGGCATTTTCCCCACGTATGATCGCGAATGTACTCGCACTTGCCTGAGTCCCGAGCTTCTTCGTAAGATCCATGACAGAGAAAACAAATATGTTTATGAAATGTTATTGGTTTTTTTTCAATTTCCATTCGTTTTTTGGACTTTCCCGGATGCTACAAGCAATACTACCTCTGGGAGGGAGTGTCCAGGAGTTTTAGATTTTGTTTGCCACGTTCCTTCTTACCATTTCCGGGGCGGAAGCCGGTTCAACGTCGTCGCCCCAAGATTTCAACTTTTGCTCTGTCATTTTTCGATTGTTCAGTCCGTTAAAAGGAGTAATTCGGTGCATTATCGGCATGTCCGGCTAGCCGTTATGGAAAAGGTTAGGAATGCAATCGTAAGGCTTCAGTCCGAGCAATCTCTAGTTCAAAGCGCTCGCGGCGCTCTCGTCATCGAAGGTCATCGGAAATCGGAAACCGGGTAAGCCCAACGATTGGCCCGGCAGGACGGGTATAAGCGATGCACCCCGTTGGCTGCCATTCAGATACCGGTCCTAGGAGCGTTTCAGTCACAGGGTCGGCTCGGCAGTATACATTGAAGCGTCTATATACGTCTTTCATCGTGTTTCCTGCAGCTCAGCGCAATTTCTTTGGCAGAATAACGAGAACGACACGACTGCGCTGCTAAACATTGCGACGTATCTCGTCCTAGCAACCGAGCTCATCAATTTTCAAAACCAAGTGAATTTATTCAACTAGCGTTGGGACACTACTGAGTTGCTATCTTAACTTAATGATCGTCTATGTGCTCGTGATTGGCCGCGATGCGGATCGGTTTAAAAGAACGATGTAGGCACGAGCAGAAATTGGTCGTCGTCTTCGACGTTAAACTTAAGCACAAAACATTGCGTCCTCGCATAGCCGAAAGTTGTGGAGGTACAGAGCCTTCAGGAAAGGACTCGGCGATGCTTTGTTTGCGCTCTGGACCGTATTGAAGGTGGACCCTGACGAGGAGCGGATGCTCGCGGTCACAACAAGCGCAATGAATGTAGATTTCGTATGCTGGCATGAAACTTCTTCGATCCGCCGCTAATATTTATATTTGTGATCCACTAGTACGGGCTATGATTTAGTTGGTGCGCTGGCGATAATGCGCTGCGAAAAGAGCGGCAGTCATTAACCACGTTTTTCATTCATGAGCGAAATATCTATTGATCCAATCTCGCTGACACGTCGATTAATCTGTGTGAGAAAGAAGTCATACATCACTTTCGCAATGTTCGACCTCTCAAACATTAGATTACCGAGGTAAGTGTGCATTAACGTTCCTGCTCCCGATCTTGGCGGCCCCGGTCAGATAAGCTCAACGAGTTGATTAAGTCGTGCGGAGCTTAGGCTTGGGTGGGCAAATAAAGCAAGCAGATTCGCATGAGAGCGTTCTACATCGACATGTGGCCTGCAAATAGCACGGACAAATGAAACCCACCGTGCGCGAATAAAAAGGGTTGAGACTTTCGCCCCGGCCCTTGCGCCGTTTCCTCAACCCGCCCTGTCTCACTTACCTGCGTCAGTAAAACTAATCCTGTTGCGTAATAAGGCAACCGCTCTGCGCGAGGTGGTGAGTCGTCGCTGAGGTGTGGCTATGCTCCCGATGAGTTCCAGCGGCTTGGCTGAAGTCCACGCTAAAATATCGGCAAATGGCAAACCCAAAAAGCATTTTAACGTTGGCTTCCCGCCGCTAATACCATTGCGCGACCAAAACCGTCAAGAAAATAATTAGGCGACTGCTTGCAAATACCGTTTGCGAATATGGAGCGCTGTGTTCCTGTTCTAAGTAAGGTCCACCAGATTTCCCTGGCCTCATCTTTCATTGAAAATGGCGCACCTTGCTAACCGAAGCTCGGGTCAGTAGCCCCAGAAATTGTGGGAGGGTTCAGCAGCTTATGTCGATGACTCGCGATGCTGGAAATAAAGTTGTAATCGCACGCATCGCAAAGCAAAGCCCCGAGTGGCACTTGTGCAGCACAGTTAGGGCAACTCTTGTACAATCTCGATAGAGGCCGCTTTTCAAAAACATTGAGCCGCATCCTGGATGGGACTGCCTCCCGAAACGATTTGAAAAACCCCGCCTTTTTGCCGGCTATCCTAGTGGTGATAAGTTTCATCACTAAGCGTATTTGAGAATAACACCGTATAGGCAAAGCCTTTGTAGTCATAGCGTCGTTCGGTAGCGGTGATCAGTCGCAAGTCACTCGAAAATCTTGGTTTAAAGATTTTTCTATCGGCGTGGTCATCAAGAGACGGCGGAGCGTGTCCTCAAGAGTTCGGAGCGCTACAGGCTTGGACAAAACCTCGCACGCGCCGGCAGCAAAAGCGCTCTCCACAAGTGGAGCATTCCCGTAATACGCCGTGATCACGATCACCGGGATGTGCTTTGTGGACGGATCAAGTTTAAGGCGGGCTGTTGCCTCATCCCCTGTAATATCGGGTAAACCGAGATCCATTATAATTAGATCTGGGTGCGCGGCATTCGCTCGCTCGATCGCCGCAAGTCCTGTTACCGCTTCGATCACGTCATAGCCGGTTCGTTCGAGAAAGAAGGCCATCAGCCGTCGGATGCCCGAATGATCTTCGACGATCAGGATTTTCTTTTTGCCGGCCATATCGCCCCAATACTAGGGTCAATAAAGTGCTAACGCAGGAGCATAACTCAGCCCGGTCGATATTGAGTGAGGACTACAAGCCAGATAACTTGCGCGAGAACATAGGCAAGCAATACCTTACCCGCAGTGATTCGTTTTCTCATTGTGATTCCCATTGTGATTCCTCTCCGGTGGAGCCGGTAGACACCACCGGCAGGCGATAAGAGCACGGCATGTGCCGGTACTTTCGGGTGGAGATTTGGAGAACTCGTTACGACAACTGGGCATAAAGTCGGCGCAGTCTCGGCGGCAACTTTGCCTGAAATTTTCTGTAAAGGTGTGATGGATCAGCAAGGGTCTTTCGCTGATACCATCATGTTTGGGCTCAGATCAGTGACTTTATTTAAGTTATTGCAGTGTTGTACTGGCGATCATGAACATATCGATCTAACGCCTCAGCAAGCAAGATGAGCCGCGATCAAGAAAAGCTTGATGCTCTGAACCGAGAACTCCGGACCCTACTCGCTGGATCGCCCTCGAATGGCTCTGCATCAGGCCAGAAGCGCACGATGAGCGCTGCGTAAGGAATGCGGCGGCGCAGCGGGCGCGATGGGCGAAGCGGAGACGGTCTGAATAAACCAGTGCCGACACCGAGCTTTATGTGAGACTGCTATCCGAACGATCGCATTGTATGTCGGCGGCATGACCATCGCATCGCAGGAATCACGAAGTTACCAACAACGGTCGTCCTCTTTCGGTAAAGCCGTCGAAAACAAATCCGAAATTTTCGTAAAAGCTACTGCTACGGCGATTGCCGTCGAGAACCTATAAGGTTAGTTCACAGATCCCCGTTTTCGCGAGCACGTGCCATCGCTGGATTTAGTTAATGCTTCCCCTAGAACACACTTCTAGATCGATTTAGCCCGCTTGGGTCTTCGTTAAAAAACGGATTGACATATTCCAAGCCGGTTCAGGTTCCGTCACTTCGAAGAGACCGAATACGGGCGGCAAACTATGCGCGTTGACTCCTCTTGCCTATAATCACGAGGCAAATCAGTATGGAATTTGTGACATTAACGAGCCGCTTGCAATGCTCGACCATTAGAAAGAATGTCGCGTGACTCTCTTTTCGCAGATCGTACCGCTGCAATTCGGATTAAGCGGTTCAAACAAAGGCTTTTTTGCCTCAGGAGCTTAGGATGAGATGGTGCTTTAGGCTCGTTTTACGAAATTTGTTTGGCACTCATCTAATCTGTTTGCATCATAAATTACCTCAAAACTGAATCACGCGACTGACGACTGTATCGGCGGCATGTATTTTGTACCCGCTGTTGAACCGCGTTGCGGAAACACGCTAAACATGCTCCGACGTGGAGGCGATGGTCGAAAAATAACCTCGGAAATTTTCGATCTAGAGGACGGATGAACGAAAAATTATCACTGATCGAAATAGGGTTACCAGAGAATAGGTCTGCCACCAGGTAAGTATGAAACTGCTCTTCAGAGCACAGCGACTACCTTGAAACACGAACTGGACAATGTTCGAAGCTCGTCAGAGGAAAATGTCTCTTTAACAAAGGCGGTCTAATGAAAGCAATCGAAACTTTTGCCTTTGGTATTGCGTTTGGATTGATTGTAGGAATGAGCTACGGCATGCAACATCCAATAACACCCACGCCCACAGCCGCACCTGTCATACCGGCTGCTGTGGAGCCGGAGAAAAAGGCCGAGTGTGAACCTAAGCCAGTTTTCACGGTTCCTAAATTCCTGGGACCATATAAACGCGGCAGTACCGGGGTAATGCATGCATTGCTTTCGTTCTATGATCACGGTCCAGGCTCGATTAACGACGACCAACTTTTGGCTAACGGCAAAACAGCGACCGGTCGAAAGCCGGTGGTTGGGCGCACGATTGCCGTGGACCCGAAAGTGATCCCATACGGCTCACGTGTGTTCATCCCCGGATTTGGATGGCGGGTTGCTGAAGATACTGGTGGTCAAATCAAGGGAAATCGCATTGATATCTTGGTCGAAAATGAAGAGAAAGCTTATGATCTTGGCCGGAAATCAGCTCTGGTTTTATGGACTCGATAATTTCTGACTTGACTGATTGTCGGTAGCTGTAGAGAGTTGCCCATGGTTCAAGACCAAACGACCACAATTTCGTCATAAAGCGATCTTGTTTCGAAGCCTCAGAAAAAAACAATAAACCATTCAGTGATTCGTTCCTCCACTTGTTGTTTTTGCTCGACCTCCATCTATCCTTCCCTGCTCTTTAGTGCTCGATGGCAGTCTGCGAAGGACCTCATCGAGTTCGTGTAACACCGCCTGCTTTTCGTGCTCCTGCGCTTCGATATTCGCTTGAAGACGTATCATTTCGGCTTCGACCCGATTGAGCAGCTCATCCAGCAGTTCCTGGACTGAAACCTCTTTCAGATTTGCCATTTGTCAATTATGGGCGAAGACCTGAACTATCGTCAATCCCTATGTAAATTAGGCAAGGAGGAAATCGATGTCGGGAATCTTCTCGCGAAGGAAAAGGATACGCGGAATGGTGCTCATCAGATCGACAAAGATCAGAAGGCGGGACAGCTTATGGCTATAAATTTTCGTCCAGAACTATCACATAACTCGGCCCCTTGGAGTTGATGAATTTTCTAATGCGCCAGGGAGTCCCGTGAACGATCTGTTGGACTTCTCTTTGTGAAGCCAGAAGATAATCGAACCATTGTCCGATGGTAATGCCATGCCGAATTCTAATTCTAAGTTGCCCCGGCATTCTCCCCCGCCTTCGATTAAGTTTCTGGTAGCGCTAGTGCAATGGTTCCGTTCGTCTTATACGGATCGGTACTCGTGGCGACAATCACTGAACCAGAGACTTATCTGCAGCTTCAAATGCGATCGATCTGTCGGAGCGAAAGGGCGCCATCTACGCTCGATTGGGGGCAACATTGGGGGCATATACCATCCATCGCGGGCAACGATATTAGCCTTAATAAGCTGTTACATTAGGATTTCAGTTCCTTGATGGACAACCAAATCGAACCAATATTCATCTTGAGTCGACGTCGCGCGGACTGGGTGAGGCTTTGTAGCTTGCTCATCTATAAAGTTAGCCCATCCGGACATACTCGTCAGAGAATTACAGTGCCCGGCTAAACCATAGTTGGACCGCCTTCTGTAAATCTTTGCGCGCATAAGTGTTGCATCGCTCTTTGATTGGGCCCAACTCGAGGCCACTCATCGTTTGAGCGAGCTCGACCATCGCAACCGTGCGCTCACTGTTATCGACGACTCTATATAGATAGGATTTGCCGGCCAAGATGGATCCAATATAAGTGGTGGCGCAGTTGTGAAGTGTCGCGCTGGCGCAATAGAGTTCCGCCGAATCAGTTATAGGAACAATTCTGTAATTGTCTAATTCACTACTGCCAATCCACGGATCGGGGAACTTGATAAGCTGCTCCTGGCGAATATTGTCCGCAATTGCGTTGTGCCATTGGTCCGAAAGCCGGCGGACAGTTTTTAGACTCATCTTCGGACTGAATCGGCGGGTAACCAGCCGAGCAGCGTTCTCGTGAACGGGCTCAGGTTCGAGCTGTCCGATCAGCTCGCCATTTTCTCGTAATTCGCAAGCCGCGACCCAATCCTTCATATCTCGGATTTCTGCAACCGCCTCTGGGGTGTTCCGCGTGGCCAATTGTTTAGCGGCCCGTACGGGTCAATGGATTCTAAATTTGACTATTTATAATCGAAGTCTGAAACTGTTGCAAAAATTTTTGATCATGGAACCAGCTCGTTCGACCTCGCTCGATTTTTGGATGGCACCCGCAAGACCTCCCGGGGTTAGTGCGTCCTGGCTAAGAACTCGTCGGGCTTGTTGACAGTACGATAGTATTGCCGACGAGGGCGAGCAGTCGGGCCCGGTGACTGTCAGTCAGTTGGTCCGATCTAAGCTTCATGATTACGTTACTTTTGGGTCGGTGTCCGAAGAGTGTGCAGTAATGATAAGCTTCAACTTAAAAGCTTTTGGTTTGCCTTATCCGATGAGCAACAACAGAGCGCTTTTGGATGCGGCTCATTTCGTGCCGTTCTTCAATGCGTCGAGATAGTAGGCCCATGCCTGCATCATCCTTCGCCGCTCGGGTAGGTGCTCGGCGAAATTGTATGCCGCGCTAACTGAGTTGCGTTCGGCGTGAGCGAGCTGGCGTTCGATCGCCTGGTGATTCCAGCCCTGCTCGTGCAACAGTGTGGAGGCCATACTGCGAAACCCATGACCAGTCATTTCTTCCTTTGTGTACCCCATGCGCCGCAACGCCGCGAGAACAGCGTTCTCGCTCATTGGCCGCTCATGTGTGCGGGCACTTGGGAATATGTATCGGGGAGCGTTTGGCCTTGCGACATATTCTCTGTTTGTTAATGGTTCTAGCTCACTGAGAATCTCAAGTGCCTGCCTCGACAGTGGTACGATATGCTGTTCGCGCATCTTCATCCGCTTACCGGGAATGCGCCATTCGGCTTTTTCGCGGTCAATCTCTGGCCACTGTCCTTGCCGCAGTTCTCCCGGCCGCAGGAAGACTAAGGGCGCGAGTCGCAGCGCACATTTAGTGATGAAATAACCACGATAAGAATCGATCGCCCGTAGCAGCTCCGCAATACGCTTTGGCTCGATAATGGAAGCGTGATGCTTCTCGTTCGGTGGCGGTAGTGCGCCTTTTAGATCACCAGTAGGGTCTCGCTCGGCCCTGCCAGTAGCTACAGCGTAACGAAATACCTGGCCGCAGTTCTGCCTAGCTCGGTGGGCTGTTTCCAAGGCGCCTCGACTTTCGATCCGGCGGAGCATCGATAACAGTTCAGGCGGTTTTATTTCGGCAATCGGTCGACGACCCAGCCACGGAAAGACATCATTTTCGAGCCGCAGCAGAATGCGGTCACCGTGATTTGGAACCCAACCCGGCGAGAACTTGGCGTGCCACTCGCGGGCAATAGCCTCGAAGCTTTCTAAAGCCAGCCTGGGCAATCTTTGCTGCCTTCCGAGCTTCTCCTGGATCGATACCTGAACTGAGCTGTTGGCGGGCATTGTCACGCTTCTCTCGTGCTGCTTTCAACCCGACATCCGGGTACACTCCGAAGGCAAGCCGCTTCTCTTTCCCGGCGAAGCGATATTTCCAACGCCAATACTTTCCGGCGGTAGCGACTTCGAGATAGAGCCCGCCGCTGTCGTTGGATGTGGTTTGGATCTTAAATTGGTGGAGGCGGGGGGAATTGAACCCCCGTCCGAAGGTCTTCCGCCAGAAATGACTACATGCTTAGCCGTCGTTTTAGTCTCGCTCCTCGAACCCCCGACGGCGGGCTTTCTCGGAGCTATCCGGTTTGGATCTCGGCCTCATCCCCTCCGGCAGGAAAATCAGCCCATCCCACTGAATGACGTCCTATCCAGCCCCGTGGGAGAAAGCCGGTAGAACGCTAACTGCGATTAGGCAGCTAGGGCGTATTCGAAATTGTCTGCGTTTAAATTTGCAGAACTGTTTGTTTAACGGGATAACAG
>Ga0207701_10004797_pt1 | contig 13687 bp, 13 predicted proteins | sample KBSSwiSSwithPhiX_FD_184294 | JGI IMG/M metagenome (GOLD analysis project Ga0207701, IMG submission 184294) | Switchgrass rhizosphere bulk soil microbial communities from Kellogg Biological Station, Michigan, USA, with PhiX - S5 (SPAdes) (version 2) | ecosystem: Environmental > Terrestrial >... | reverse complement strand
GTAGGGCGGCGAGGCCCGAGCGAAGGCGAGCGCCGCCCCCATCGAGGACGGGTGAGGTCCGCTCACCCGCCCTGTCTGTTTCCAGGATCGAATCGTCAGCATGAGCGAATTCATTGTTCCCATCACGGCTCCGCAAGCCATGGACGCGGGCCGCTTCGGACCGAAGGCCGCCAACCTTGCGCTGCTGGGCAACGCCGGTCTGCCGATTCCCGAGGGTTATTGCCTGGGTGCTGACGGCTATCGCAGGCAGCTCGACTTTCTCGGCCTGCATGAAAGCGCGCGCGGAGTGTTCGGTGCCGAGGACAGCGCGAAGGCGCGGCGGTACGCGCTCGACATGAAACTGGGGCTCATGGACCAGCCGATCTGTCCGGAAATCCTGGAGCCGTTGCTGGCCGCGCGCCGTGATCTCATCGAACGCACGAATGCATTGATGGTCGTTCGCTCATCTGCGTTGGTTGAAGATCGCTACGGTTCGAGCTTTGCCGGGCAGTTCGAAAGCTACGTCGGCCTTGAAACGGAAGAGGACTTCATTACAGCCGTGAGGGCATGCTGGGCCGCGCTCTGGTCGGCGCGCGCCCTGCGTTATATGGCGACACACGGCGGCGATCCTGCGCACACCGCCATGGGCGTGCTGGTGCAGCCGCTGGTATCGGCAATCGCCTCGGGCGGTGGTCTCAGCCAGACAGCGGACGGCGGGATGTTGCTGTCGGCGACGTGGGGGTTGGGCTCATCGATCGCGCAAGGTGAAGTCACGCCGGACCGCTACGAGCTTACGGCCGAACGAAAGCTCACGCATGTGGCGGTCGGCCGCAAGGATCATCGCGTCGGCTGTGTCCACAACGCCGAGCCTGAAACGCAAGTCGTTCCGCAGGCGCTCATGGAGAAGCAGTGCTTGAGCGCCGCCCAGGTGGAAGAGCTCGCAGCGCTCCTGCGCCGCACATCCGATGTAATGGGCATTCCGGTCGAGATCGAGTGGGCGATGGATGAGCGCGGCTTCAAGCTGCTTCAGGGACGGCCGCTGCACATGCAGGAGGCGACAGTCCCCGACAATGTCTGGTTGCATCATCCGCGGCTCACCGGCCATCCCGCAGGTGTCGGCTGGGGATCCGGGCGCGCGCGCATCGTGAACTGCGAATGCGAGCTCGAACGTGTCGGGCCCGGCGACGTGCTGGTCACGAAAACAGCGGGCCCTGCCCTCGCACACATTCTTCCTCGCGTGTCGGGTGTCGTCTCCGAGCGTGGCGGCAGCACGTCGCACCTGGCGTCGCTCGCCCGCGAGCGCGGCATTCCCATGGTGCTGGGCGTTCATGACGCGACCGCGAAGATTCCCGACGGTGCGATGATTGCCGTGGACGGCGTGGCGGGCATCGTGCGCTGGATGCACTGACATGACGACCCGGGAATACGCGCGTTCCCGGGCGCTGAACGGAACGGGATTCTAGAACCGGCGGCGGCGGTTACAGCCTGCTGCCAGCGTCCTCCAATGCGACCCCGAGTGTTCATCACCCAACCCGTTTATGCTGGCGCTGTCGAGCGACTGCGCCTCGCTGCCGATGTCGCGCTGAACCCGGATCCGCTGCACATCATGAGCAAGGACGAGCTCGTGAACGCGGTGCGCGGCTGTGACGTGCTTTACTGTCTGCTGCACGACAAAGTCGATGCCGACGTGATTGGCGCGAATCCGGAGCTGCTCGGAATCGTATCGACCACTGTCACGCCTGCGGACATCGACGTCGCTGCCGCGAGTGCATGCCGGATCCCCGTCACCGTGGTACCTGCCTCCGTGATGGACGACGCGACCGCGGACCTCGCCTGGGCGCTGATGATGTCGGTTGCGAGGCGCGTTGCCGAAGCCGACCGCCTGATGCGCAGCGGTACGTTCCCCGGCTCGCAGTCCTGCTACATGGAAGGTGGCGGCATCGCGGGACGCACGCTCGGACTCATCGGCATGGGCGGCGTCGGGCGTGCGGCGGCGAAGCGCGCGCAAGGGTTTTCAATGCGCGTGCTCTACTACGACCCGCGCCGCCTGGATGCATCCGAGGAACACGCGCTCGGCCTGACCTGGATGCCGCTCGAGCAACTGCTCGCCGAATCCGATTTCGTTTCGCTGCACGCGCGGCTCACTCCCGAGAGCCGGCACATGATCGGAGAGCGCCAGTTCGCGCTCATGAGGCCCTCGGCCTATTTCGTGAACACGGCGCGCGGCACGCTCGTGGACGAAGAAGCGCTCGTGCGCGCTCTTGAGGATCAACGTATCGCCGGTGCGGGACTCGATGTATTCGAGCACGAACCACGGCCGCACCCGGCACTGCTCGCGATGCCGAATGTCGTCGTGACGCCGCACGTCGGCAGCGCCGTCAGGGATGTGCGTGCACGGATGGCGGAGATCGCGGTGGACAACATCATCGCGATTCTCGAGCGACGCATACCCCCGAACTGCTGGAATCGCGACATCTACGAGGGCGGCACGTGCGGCGTCAAAGCACCGGTCGCCGCCAGGCAGGCGCCGCGTCAGCCGCTCAACCCCCTCTGATTGATCCACTTACGCACGAGGACACCCATGGCCGCCAAAGTAGTGCTCACCGATTACGTGTGGGAAAAGCTGGACGTCGAGAAGAAAACGCTGGAAGGCATCGCCGAGCTCGTGGCGCTCAAGACCAAGACGCCCGCCGAGTTCATCGATGCGGCACGTGACTGCGATGCGCTGCTCAACACCTATGCCGGCCCCATCACGGCCGACGTCATGGCGCAGATGCCCAAATGCAAGATAATCGCGCGCTATGGTATCGGCGTGGACACGATCGACCTCACGGCGGCCACCGAGGCAGGCATCATCGTCACGAACAATCCGACGTACTGTATCGAGGAAGTCGCCGAGCACACCATGGCGCTGCTGCTGGCTGCCGCGCGCAAAGTCGTGTTCTACGATCGTCTCGTCCGCGCCGGACGATGGGAAGTGCCGCCGGGCAAACCGATGTTCCGTCTCGCCGGGAGCACGCTCGGGCTGATCGGGTTCGGCAATATCGCGCGTCAGGTCGCGGTTCGCGCTGCCGCCTTCGGCATGACTGTGCTGTACAGCGATCCCTATGTGAAAGACGGCCAGTTCGATGCCCCCGGCCGCTCGTCAGAGCTCGGCACGCTGCTTGCCAATTCCGATTTTGTCTCCGTACATGCGCCGCTCATGCCGCAGACGCGCGGCATGATCGGCGACGATGCTTTAGGCAAGATGAAGCAGAGCGCGTGGCTGATCAACTGTTCCCGTGGGCCGCTCATAGACACGGACGCGCTCGTACGGGCGCTCGATGCCAGGAAGATCGCCGGTTGCGCCCTCGACACGACCGACCCCGAGCCACTGCCTAACCCGCATCCGTTGCGGGAACGCGACAACGTCATCATCAATCCGCATGCGGCCTGGTACAGCGAGCAGGCAATGGTCGGGCTTCAGGCGGGCGCGCCCGGTGAAGTCAGGCGCGTTCTCACGGGCGAATGGCCGGTGAACGTGGTGAACCGTGACGTGAAAGGAAGGAATCGTGCGGGCCTGTAGAGACGGAGCAAGCCATTGAAGCTGTGCCGCTATGGCGCCCCGGGTGAAGAGAAGCCCGGGATCGTGGACGTGCAAGGCACGTTGCACGATCTCTCCGCCGTGCTCGACGACATCGAAGCCGACAGACTCGATCCGGACAAGCTGAAGGCGCTCGCCGCGGCGATCAACGTGGAAACACTGCCGGTCGTGCCGGGCCAGGTGCGCCTCGGCGTTCCCTTTACTGGCACGCCGAAGTACATCGGCATCGGTCTCAACTACTCTGACCACGCGATCGAGGCGAACCTGCCGATTCCGGACGAGCCCGTCATTTTCAACAAGGCGACGAGCAGCATCTGCGGGCCGTACGACGACATCATCCAGCCCAGGAATTCGACCATGCTCGACTGGGAATGCGAGCTTGCGGTCGTGATCGGCCGCAAGGCGCAGTACGTCTCCGAGGGAAGCGCGCTCGACTACGTCGCCGGCTACTGCGTCGCGAACGACGTCTCCGAGCGCGCGTTCCAGTTTCAGTCGAGCCAATGGAAGAAGGGCAAGAGCTGCGACACGTTCGGACCGCTCGGGCCATGGCTCGTCACCACCGACGAAATTCCGGACCCGCAGAATCTCAGCATGTGGCTCGACGTGAACGGCGAGCGCATGCAGGAAGGCAATACCCGCACGATGATCTTTCCGGTGCGCAGGATCATCTCGTACGTGAGCGAGTACATGACGCTCGTGCCTGGAGACATCATCGCGACCGGGACGCCGCCCGGCGTGGGAATGGGCAAGCGGCCGCGCCCGGTCTATCTCGAACCGGGCGACATCGTGACGCTCGGCATCGACGGACTCGGCGAGCAGCGCCAGCGCGTCGTGCCTTTCAGGCCGCAGTAATCCGGAACATGGCCCAAAAACAAAGGGGAGCCAGGCGGCTCCCCTTTTGTCACGACGCGTTCGTCGCGGTTATTTCGCCGGCACGCTGGCGCGTTCCGCAATGACCTCTTCCGCGATCTTACGGAACTCGGATTCGGTCAGCAGACGCTTGTTCTTGAGCGAAAACGCTTTCACCTGCGCGGTCATCTTGAGCCCTTCGTCGTCGCTCGCCTCGATGCCGAGATGCTCGAGCCACGTCTTCACCGAGTCGATGCCGCTGCCTTTGCCCATGACGACTTCCGCCGCAGGCTGACCGACGAAGTCCCAGCGCACCGGGAAGAGCTCGGTCGCGTATTTGTCGCCGCAGTTCTTGAACCAGCTCGCGATGATGCCGGACTCGATCTGGTAGAGCTGCTTCCCGACGACAGGCTTGTTCGACGGCACTTCCACGCCCGTGAGCTTCTGCACGAGATTGGCGAGAGGCGTGAGCTTGCTGTAGTTGAGCCCGCAATCGACGCCGTACATCGTCAGCAGCGCCATGACCGTCTCTTCCATGGGCGTGTTGCCGGCACGCTCGCCGACGCCGAGCACGGTCGTATGCAGCACTTCGACGCCTTCCGCCGCGGCCATGATCGTGTTGGCGACGCCCATGCCGAAGTCCTGATGGAAGTGGGCCTCCAGACGCTTGTTGATCCGCTTCTTCACCTCGCGCACGAAATAGCGCATGGCGTGCGGAGAAACCACGCCGAACGTGTCGACGAGCGCCAGCGCGTCCATGTGCCCTTCCTTGCCGACGCGCTCGATCAGATTCAGGACCCAGTTCATTTCGGAGCGGGAAAAGTCGATCGGGAAGAACACGACTTCGAGGCCGTTATCGTGCGCGAAGCGGGTGGCTTCGATCGAGGTCTCGATGGCTTTCTCCATCGGCCACTTGTACGCGAGGTCGACCATGTGCTGGCTGGACGGAATTTCCATGACGACGCCGTTCACGCCGGTGTCGAGCGCGCGCTTCACGTCTTCGACCATGCAGCGTGAGAACGCGAAAATCTGCGGTCCTAGATTGCGCCTCGCGATTTCCTTGATCGCTTCGGCGTCCGACGGCGAAACGATCGGCATGCCGGCTTCGATGCGGTGCACGCCGGCTTCCGCCAGTCCCTCCGCGATGCGGATCTTGTCGTCCTTGCTGAGGATGATGCCGGTCTGCTGCTCGCCGTCGCGCAGCGTGATGTCATGAATCTTGATCTGCTTCGGGAAGTGCAGGTCCTTCAACACCTCCTCGTGGAAATTCCAGGGACTTACGAACCAGTTCTGTGTCTTCCAGGGTTCTGCTGCCATTCGCGTGACTCCTTGGTTGATCCCGATACTTTTTTCACCGCATCGGGTGAAATCCTGTGTGGGGAGGTTATCCTAAACTCTCCAGAGCCCGGCGGGCCCGGCAATGCCGAGCGTATTGACCTAGCTCAAACCAGAGGCCGAATGCTAGCATGGCCTCCAAGGGTCCAGTGATGATGCCTGCTCCATCCACCTACGCCGAGGCATGCGCCCGCGCGCAGAAGCTCGTTCCCATACTCGCCGGCCGGGCTGCACGGACGGAGGACGCACGCCGCATCTCCGACGAAACGTTCGCGGACCTGCACCAGACGGGACTGCTGCGCATCCTGCAGCCGCGGGCGGTCGGCGGCGCGGAACTGCCCTACGAGAGCCTGGTCGGCGTAACCGCCACACTTGCGCGCGGCTGCGGTTCGACCGGGTGGGTGTACGCCAATCTCGCGAACCACCATTTCATGCTCGCATTGTGGGACGAACGAGCGCAGCGGGAGATCTGGGGTGCCGACGGCGATGCGCTGATCGGATCGGCTCTCATGTTTCCGCCAGGCAGGGCGACTGCGGTCCAGGGCGGCTACAAGCTCACGGGCCGCTGGAAATTCTCGAGCGGCATCGACGCGTGCGCGTGGACGATGGTCGGAGGCATCGCGTCGTCGGATGGCGAGTTGCCGGATTACCGCGTGTTCATTCTGCCGGCCGGCGATTATCGTATCGTCGATACCTGGTATGCGGCGGGCTTGCGGGGAACGGGCAGCAACGATATCGAAGTGACGGATGTATTCGTCCCCGAGTACCGCGCGTTGCGCGTCGACCTCATGAAGGGCTGCGCGGCGGCACCGGGGGCGGCAATAAACCACGGACCACTGTACCGGCTGCCGGTATTCGACATGTTTCCGTACGTCGTTGCGGCGGTCGCTCTGGGAATCGCACAAGGAGCCGTCGAATTCTTTACCGAGGAAATACGCCATCGCGTGACCTCGTACAGCACGACGCTGCTCGCCGACTACGCCACCACGCAGGCACGCCTCGGCGAGGCCGCCGCCGCAGTCGATGCGGCGGAGCGTCTGCTGATCGAAAACTGCCGTCACGCCATGGCGCTCGCCGAACAGTCACGGGCACCGTCGGTCGCGGAGAAGATAAAGCTGCGGCGTGACGGTGCCTATGCGGCACGACTGTGCACGCGCGCGGTCGACCTGCTGTTCGAGGCCGGCGGCGCCGACTTTCTGTACGAGGACAAGCCGATGCAGCGCTTCTTTCGTGATGCCCACGCAGCGCAAAGCCATTATTTGCTCGCATGGGATGTCGCGGCGGCTTCCGCGGGGAAATTCATGCTGGGTGTGGCTCCGGACATTCCGACGCTGTGAGTGATCCCCCCGCCCGTGGTGGCGACAGCGGCGGTTCGGCGTTCGACCCGCGAGATTTCAGAAACGCGCTCGGCACGTTCCCGACCGGCGTTGCGATCGTGACCACCGTCGCGCCGGACGGCACCCCGATCGGTCTCACGTGCAACTCGTTCAGCTCGGTCTCTCTGTCGCCGGCTCTCGTGCTGTGGAGTCTGTCGCTGCGCTCACCGAACCTGAATCGCTTCCTGCAGGCGCCAAACTTCGCCATCAACGTGCTCGCGGCCGACCAGCGTTCCGTCTCCCACCGCTTTGCGCAACCGATCGCGAACAAGTTCGAGGGCGTCCGTTACACGCAGGGCAAGCTCGGGGTACCGCTCATCTTCGATGCAGCCGCGCATCTGGAGTGCCGCAACGAAACGCGCTACTACAGCGGAGACCACGTCATCTTCATCGGACACGTGCTGCACTATTCCTATCGCGAATGCGCGCCGCTCGTTTTCCACGGTGGCCGATACGCGGCGCTCAAAACCCACGAAAGGGATCAGTAGGTCGCATCGTGCGAGGAAAATGCGACCACGCACGGCCGCTCCGAGCGGTTGCTCCACGCATGGTTGGTGCCGCGCTGAACCACCGTATCGCCCGCGCTGAGATGCACCTCCTCCTTGTCCAGCACGAGCGTGATCTCGCCTTCGATCACGAAGCAGAAGTCGAGTGTGCGCGTCTTCTGCATGTAAGGATGCGGTGCGGTGGCTGAATAGGTGGACGCGTGCGGCGAGCCCATCGCTTCGAAGTAGCGCTTCACCTCTGCCGCTCCGACCTTGCCCTTCCAGCTCGAATCGGGTGGGAACACGACCACGCGGCACACCGAACCGTTCGGCGGCGGCTCGAGGGTATGGGCTGCGTGCACCGTTTCGCGAATGCCCTGCACGCGGGCTGGTGTGCTGTCCGTGAGCCACATCCGCGACGAGCTGAAACCGGGCCGCGCGGGGTCCGTGCGCACGTCGGGGCTGGGACCGTCTGCAATGGCCTTCGATTTATCGTTCGCGTCTATGACTACGACGCGCCGGACTTCTCTCTCGCTTGCTTCACCCATCACTCGTCACTCGTCATTGACGTCACTACTTATCCAGATCCGCAGCCATCATGACGAACGCCATCTGACTGCCGTAGTTGAGATCCGCCCACTGATGCCAGCTGCCGAGCTGAACCACGATGTCGCCCGGCTTCAGCACATGCTCACCCGCGTCGGTAACGAGCACACGCTCGCCCGAGAGCAGGATGCCGTAGTCCACCGTCTCCGATTTGTGGATGCGCGTCGTGTACAGATTCTGCCGTCCACGCTCCCACGTGCCGCCTTCGGTTGTGCGGGGCGGATGTTCGGGGGTGATGAACGTATCCTGCGCCGGGTCGTAGTTCGCCGGTTTGCAGTCGGACTGAACGATCCGGACGCGGCCGCCGCTCGACGGCGGCTCGAAATGGAATGGAATGTCGCCGTCGTCGCGGTTGCCCGAGATCACGGCCGGACACGTGTCGAACTTCCAGATGTCCGTCATTCCCGTGCCCTTCTTGAACGCGCTCGCCTTCACGCCGGGCGCCGCGCTGTCGACGAGTACGCACGAGCGGCCCTGCTCGTCGTTTCCAGTCACTACGCGCCGGATGGGTTTGATGCCTTCCGCCATTTTCTTGGTGTCTCCTTCGTTTCCGATGCGACGGCATTCACTCGACGCGAACGCCGGACTCCTTGATGACTTTCGCCCAGCGCGCTATATCCTCCCGCACGAAGCGGCCGAATGCCTCGGGCGTTCCGCCCGCCGGGTCGAGTCCCAGCGTGACCATGCGTTCCTGTATGTCAGGCAGCTTGAGCACGCGATTCAGATCGTTGTTCAGCCTTGCAATCACGGCTCTCGGTGTGCCGCTGCGTATGTGCACGCCGTTCCACGAAACGAAATCGGCGCCGCCATAACCCGCTTCCGTAATGGTCGGAACATCGGGCAGAGCGGGATTGCGCTTGGCACCCGTTATCGCGAGCGCGCGGAGCTTCCCGGACTGCACCTGGGGCAGACCGCCTTGCGCGACCGCAAACATGATTTGCGCCTGCCCCGTCATGACATCCACCAGTGCGGGTGCGACGCCCTTGTACGGCACGGGCACGATGTTGATGCCGGCACTCGTCTTCAACATCTCACAGCCGAGGTGAGCGGTCGTGCCGGGACCGGCATGAGCGCAGTTGAGCTGTCCCGGTTTGGCCTTGGCGAGCTGAATCAACTCCTGCATCGACTTCGCCGGCAGCCCGGGGGGCACGACCACGATGAACGAGATCGACGCGAGCAGTGCTACCGGGGCGAGATCACGCTCGAGATCGTAAGGAAGCTTCTGATAGAGCGATGCATTGATCGTGTAAGCACCCGTGGTGAGGAGCAGCGTATAGCCGTCGGGCAGCGATTTCGCGACCAGATCGGCCGCGATGATCCCGCCCGCGCCGGGCCGCTGGTCCACCACCATCTGCTGGCCCCACGACTCCGTGAGCTTCTGACCCAGCAGTCGCGGCAGCACATCCGGACCGGGACCGACGATGAAGCGCACCGGGCGCGCGGGATACGTTTGTGCCTGCACCGCTACGGAGCAGCACGCGCTGCCCGCGACGAGTGCCAGCCCGCCCGCGAGCGTGGGCGCCAGCAGCCTGCTGCCGCGGCGCTTCATGCGCCGGTTTTCTGATACGAGTGGAAGTCGCGCCCAGTGGGTGTCCACGGGTGCGGTGCGATTGCATACGTGTCGGTCACCACGTCCACGACGACAGGTTTGTCCATCGCGATGGCCGATTTCAACGCATCGTTCAGATCCCCGGGCCGCTCGACACGAATGCCCGCGCAGCCGAACGCTTCGGCGATCTTCGCGAAGTTGAGATCGGGGAAGCGCCACATCTCTTCGGCACGACCGTGCTGCTTGCCGCCGTACGCGATGTCGTTCAGCTTGATCTCCTGGTTGAGTCCGCTGTTGTTGTTGACGACGATGACCGCATTGATGTTGTGGCGGCGAGCGGTCTCGAGCTCGGCGATGTGGTAGTAGAAACCGCCGTCGCCGGTGAAGCACACGACGGGACGGCCAGGCATCGCGCACTTGACGCCAAGCGCAGCGGGAAAGCCCCATCCCAGCGAGCCCGCGGTGCGGTAATAACTCTGGCGCGGCGAGTTGAGCTCGATCATGCGCGCGGTCCAGATTCCGGCATGACCGGTGTCTGAGACGACGATGCCATCGGGTGGAAGCGCGTTGGAAATTTCTCTGCATATGCGCTCGGGACGGATCGGTGCGGCATCGGAATTTCGCGTCGGCGCGTTCTCGACGCGCCATTCCGAAACGAACTTCTGCACCCGCTCGAGCCACTGCGCACGTTCCGAAGCCGGCTTGGCTGACGCCGCGTCGAGCATGCGCTTCAATGCGGCCTTGGCATCCGCCAGGATCGAAACGGCGTTCGGGTAATTACGCCCGAGCTCTGCGGCGTCGATGTCGAGCTGGATCACGCGCGTGCCCGGCGGCGGAAACATCCAGTTGTTCGTGACCTGACCGCCGGCGTGACTGCCGATGAAAAACACGAGGTCCGCTTCGGCAAGCGTGCGATTGGCACAATCGCGCGAGTAGGCGCCCGGGACACCCACCGAGAGTCTGTGTTCATCGGCAATCGCCGCCTTCGCATTGAGCGAGGTCGCAACCGGTATATTGAGCTTCTCTGCGAGCGCGACAAGCTCGGGCTGAGCGTGTGACGACATCACCCCCCCGCCCGCCACGATAACGGGACGCGCGGCCGCCTCAAGTGCTGCAAGCGCCTCGTGAATGCGCTGCATCTCCGGCTCGGGCCGGTGGGGCGGCACACGGCGATATAACGGCTCGACGAGCGGATCAAGCTCAGCTTCGGCCTCGGTGATCTGGCCCAGATGACTTTGAATGCGAAGATGCACGGGTCCGGGCGCGCCGGACGTCGCCACGCGAAACGCCTGGCGCATGAGATCCGGCATGCGGTTCACACTGTCCACCTGCGCGTTGAACTTGGTCACCACGTCGAACTGGGATACGTCGTCCACTTCCTGGTACGCATAGCGGTAGCGCGATTGCGGCGTCGGACCGCCTGTGATCGCGATGATGGGAGAGCCGGCCATGAAGCCGTCGCGCAGACCGGCGGCGAGATTGGAAGCACCGATCATCTGGGCCATGCAGATGCCGGGCTTGCCGCTGGCGCGCGCATAGCCGTCGGCCATGTATGCTGCCGCTTTCTCGCCGTGCACCATGAGGCGCTTGATCGGCATGTTCTCCATTTCCGCGAACGCCTTCAACATGAATGCAGGCACGAAGAAGATATGTGAGACCTCGTAGCCTCGCATCATCTCCGCGAACAGACGCGCGCCGGTCATCTTCGGCATGAAGCTCCTCCAGGTGAAAGCGGCGCCAGCGATCGAGCGCCGAGAGAGGCGAATCATAGCAAGGCTCGCGCACCGCGGAGAACCGCGCGACTTTGATGGTTCGCGGTCGCACCTGATTTGAACAACGGCAACGCGCAGGCATAATGCGAGCGCCCGGACAAGAGGGAGGAGCCTCCATCATGCGTTGTGCCGTTCGCGCGTACGTTGCTGCGCTTGCGTTGGCATCCGTCTGCATTCCGTCCGCAAGTGCGCAGAGTTATCCCAGCCGTCCGGTGCGCATGGTCGTGCCGTTTCCGCCCGGCGCCGCGAGCGACTTCCTCGCGCGCGTGCTGGGACAAAAGCTCGGGGAGGCGTGGGGCCAGCAGATCGTCGTCGACAATCGGCCTGGAGCCGGAGGCTTGATCGGCGGCACGGCCGTTGCGAAAGCGGCGGCAGACGGCTACACCATCGCGCTTATCGGCCAGCCGCATCTCACTGCGTTTCTGCTCGCCAGGACACCACCGTGGGATCCGTTCAGGGATTTCACGCACATCGGCGGTGTCGCGTCGATGCCGAACGTGGCGATCGTCGGCCCTGGACTGCCCGTCAATTCGCTCGGCGAACTGGTCGCCCAGGTAAAAGAGAAGCCCGGCTATTTCAACTACGGCTCAGCCGGCGTGGGCAGTTCCTCGCATCTTGCCGGTGAGATGTTCAACGCAGCGGCCGGGCTGAAAGCGGTGCACGTGCCGTTCAAGCTGCTCGGTGATGCGCTCGCGGAGATGTACGGCGGGCGCGTCCACTACTATCTGTTTCCGCTGCCCGCGGCCATGCCGGCGCTGCGAGACGGCAAGCTCAAGCCGCTCGCAAGTGGCGGACGGGCGCGGTCGGTCGCGCTGCCGCAAGTTCCCACAATGTCCGAGTCCGGCCTCCCGGGATTCACGTCGGAGACGTACTTCGGACTGTTGGGACCGGCCGGGCTGCCGAAGAATATCGTCGGCAAAATCAACGGCGACACGGACAGATTTCTCAGGACGGACGAGCTGCGCCAGCGCTACGAGCAGAACGGTGCAGAGCCGATGCCGGGAACGCCCGCGGAATTCGAGAAGGTGCAGAAGACCGAATTCACTCGCGTCAAACGGGTGATCGAAGCGATCGGTCTTCAGCCGCAATTCTGATGAATGGATGACGCCGGGATTCAGCTTTAACGGAGAAGTAATGATCGACGCAGCGATCGTGGGACTCGGGTGGTGGGGCAAGAACATCGTGCAGGCCGTGCAGGGAAGAACGGAGAAGCTCCGCTTCGTGCACGGCGTGAGCAAGGAAGTCGACGCCGCCCTGCCCGTCGCGGAAAAGCATGGTTTTCGGCTGAGCACGGAGCTGGACGCCGTTCTGAACGATCCGCAGGTGAAGGCCGTCGTGCTGGCGACCCCACATTCGCTGCATGCGGACCAGATCGTCCGCGTGGCCGAAGCCGGTAAGCCCGTCATGTGCGAGAAGCCGCTGTCGCTCAAACGCAGCGATGCAGCACGGGCGGTGGAAGCATGCCGGCGAGCGGGCGTGCCGATCGGTGTGGGACAGAACAAGCGCCTGTGGCCGTCGATGGAAGGGTTGCGCGACGTGGTGACGAGCGGCGTGCTGGGCACGCTCATGCACGTGGAAGGTCATTACAGCAACGAGAACTCGACGCTCAACTTTGCAAGCTGGCGCGCCTTGCAGACAGAAACGCCGGGGGCCGGCATGACGGGCACCGGCATCCACATACTCGATGCCTTCGTGAATCTGGCCGGTCCGGTTGCCGACGTTCAGGCGCAGTTCATGACGATGCGGCCGGATCCGGATCCGCGTGACACCATATCTGCTCTCTTCCGTTTCGAGAACGGTCTGAGCGGATTTCTTGGCGCAGTCCGCGCGTCCCCGTTCTATTGGCGCGTGCACGTGTTCGGAGATGCAGGTTCCGCAGAAGCGATCGGAGAAACGCGTCTCGTCGTTCGCGGGCGCGGTGGCCAGACCGAGGTCAGGGACTTCGCGCCCCGCGATTCGCTGCTGGCAGAGTTCGAGGCGTTTGCAGATGCGGTCGCGGGCCGGCGCCCCTACCCGATCACGCCTGCGGAGATGGTGGATACGATCGGCGCGCTCGAGGCCGTCAACCGGTCCATCGAGACCGGCTCGCGGATTCGCGTCGCGGATCTGTAAGTCGTGAGCGTGCTGCGCGCGCGCTCACGGTACGAGGGACG
>Ga0207701_10004796_pt1 | contig 13689 bp, 10 predicted proteins | sample KBSSwiSSwithPhiX_FD_184294 | JGI IMG/M metagenome (GOLD analysis project Ga0207701, IMG submission 184294) | Switchgrass rhizosphere bulk soil microbial communities from Kellogg Biological Station, Michigan, USA, with PhiX - S5 (SPAdes) (version 2) | ecosystem: Environmental > Terrestrial >... | reverse complement strand
GAGTTCGTTCCCAACGACGATCGGATTTCACCTCCGGAAACGGCAGGATTTTCCTTAGTGATGTTGGCCGGCACCAGGGCGGGCGATGCCTACACCTTCGCCGAACTCGACAAGATGCTGACTAATGCGGGCTTCAAACGCAGCACGATTCATCCGCTGCCGCCTGGATTCCAGCAAGTTGTAATTTCTGAGAAGTAGTTGGGTCTCAGATCTACACCAATAACAACCGGTTCAGAACAGGAGCGAAGCGACTGTTAACGCGCCAAACTAACTGCGGTCATTCAGTCGCTTCGCTCCTGTTCTGACTTTGCTGATCTGCGCAAATTTTGCGGCTAAAAACTATTGTCGAAAGGCCCACTCAATGCGATGCGCTCTCCTGATCCTGCTTGCCTTAACGATTGCCTTACCGCTGACCAATCCGCTTAGTTCAGTTCAATCTGCGCAGTCAGACACCGTATATCTCCTTAAACCTGCTCGCGTCTTCGATGGGGAGACGGCACAACTTCACAAAGATTGGGTTGTTGTTGTTCGCGGCGAGAAGATCGAATCGGTTGGACCAGCAAGCAGCCTTCAAATCCCGGCTGGCGCGAAAACGATCGACTTACCTGGCCTAACGTTGTTGCCTGGATTGATGGAAGCCCATTCGCACGTATTGCTTCATCCTTACAGCGAGACGGTGTGGAACGATCAAGTGGCGAAAGAGTCGCTGTCTCTGCGTGTTGCGCGTGCGACGAATCATCTGCGCAACACTTTGCAAGCGGGGTTCACGACAATCCGCGATCTCGGAACCGAAGGCGCCGAATACGCAGACGTCGGACTAAAGCAGGCAGTGCAGCAAGGAATTATCCCTGGACCACGAATGTTGGTGGTAACGAAAGCGATTGTCGCCACCGGCAGCTACGGGCCCAAAGGCTATGCATCGGAATGGCGTGTACCTCAAGGCGCTGAAGAGGCTGACGGTATCGATAGTTTGACTCGTGTTGTTCGCGATCAAATCGGGCACGGCGCTGACTGGATCAAGATCTACGCTGACTATCGTTGGGGTACTCAAGGCGCGGCGCCCACATTCTCGCTCGACGAAATAAAACTCGTAGTCGAAACCGCCAAGAGCGCGAACGTTCCTGTCGCAGCACATGCGACCACCGCTGAAGGAATGCGACGCGCTACGTTAGCGGGAGTTGAGACTATTGAACATGGCGATGGCGGGACTCCGGAAGTTTTTCGCTTAATGAAGGAACGCGGAGTTGCGTTGTGTCCGACGTTGTCAGTTGCTTCAGGTGCAAACGTCGAACGTAAACGCGGTGTATTCAAGTCAGCACTCGATGCGGGAGTTACGATTGTGAACGGGAGTGACGTCGGTGTGTTTGCGCACGGCGATAACGCTCGCGAGCTGGAGTTGATGGTGAAATTTGGAATGCCGGTTATCGATGCCTTGCGATCGGCGACGTCAACAAGTGCGCGAGTGCTTCACCTCGGTGACAAACTGGGACAGATCAAGGCGGGAATGTTTGCCGACGTTATCGCTGTTGAAGGAGACCCGACTTCAGATATTTCGTCTCTGCGGCGCGTGCGGTTCGTCATGAAGAACGGAGCGATCTACAAGCAGTAAAGATCTCTTATGCGGCGGGCTTTCGTATCAACCGCTCAACTGTCGCCAACAATTCGTCAGTGCGAAAGGGTTTGCTGACAAAAGCATCGAAGCCGGACTTGAGAACGCGATCCCGATTAGACTCAGTGTGTGCCGTTACTGCGACACACGGGATGGCTGACGTCGCTGGGTCCGACTTTAACTCTCGAAAGACTCCCCAACCGTCCAATTCCGGCATTGATAGATCGACCATCACCAGGTCGGGCGGGTTCCTGCGGGCTATCTTTACACATTCAGCTCCATTTCTGGCTTCATGAACGTCATAGCCAGCGGCGTTCAACAGTATCCGCAAGAGCTCGCGGTTGTCGTCATAGTCTTCAGCGATCAGGATTGTGGCCATCTAATTTGGGATTTCGGCGCTCAGTCGCGCGCTACCATACCAAAAACGGCCCATTTATCAAGATAGAACCCTTTTTCCGGAAACGGTGGAGGGGCGGCGCCACGCGTTTTTAGGGTCTGTGGACCGCGACACCCGCAAATTAAAAGACCCCTCAAAAAACGATTTCTTGACTAGCAGAATACCTAGTGTCCATAATCAGTTAGAGACCTCGCTGTCCCCTGGTCTCTTCGAGTAAACCCTGGGTTCGAATACCTACCTAGAAAGACCTAACAATCACAGACGGAGGAGTAGCCTGTGGCCAACGGACATTTGGAAGACAGCTTGCGCCAGGAGATTGAGCATTACTTCGAGGGCCGGCTAAGCGCCATAAAGCAGGAAATCGCCTTACTTCAGTCCCAATTTAACGAATCGCTGACGACCTTGCTCGATCGCCAAGGCGACGTGCAAACCGAGGGAAGTTTATCCACTTCCATCGGCGAGTACTTGCGTGCGGCTCATGAACGCGGCGTTGACCTCGCTGCGTCCGAATCTGCGCGAGCCAAAGCTTCCAGCGACATGGCGATAGTCAAGGCCGCCATCGGTGAGATAACCGAGCAACAATCGCAGGCTGACATTCTTAAGACGCTGATCAATCGGGGGTCATCCTTTGCTCCGCGAATTGCCTTCTTCGTAATCAAGGGCGAACAGGCATCAGGTTGGCGTGCGCGTGGATTCGAAGGCACCGTCGGTGACCAGGCGATTCAAGAGATCTCATTGTCGCTCAACGCCGAGACCGTCATTGGCAGCGTCGCGAAATCGCTCACGACATGGAGTGGTGGTCCTAACTCTCATGCTGACGATTACATGCTCATCAGCAAGTTGGGCGAAGAGCCACCGCAGAGAGTCGTGGCGATTCCGCTGACAGTTAGAAAGCGCGCCGTCGCCGTCCTGTATGCAGACTCCGCAGGATTGGATTCTGAATCGATAAATCTCGAAGCCCTCGAAACGCTGGTTGCGGTCTCTGGAATGGCAGTAGAACTTCTGTCGGTTGCCAAGGCAGCGCCAAGAAGAGAAGAACAACCAGCGACGCCCGCTCCTGAACCAACTCCAGCCTACACGCCGGAAAGAGAGTACGAAGAACAGCCACAGGCAGAGTCGTCAGAAGAAGCCATGGCTGACACACTTCGCCCGACTTACGTGCAGCCCGAGCCAGAGCCGGCCGTCGAAGCTCCGCCGCCCGAGCATGAAATGGCTGAACCCACAGACGAGGGAAGTTTTATGATGGAGCCGGAGCCTGCTCCGGAACTTCAAGAGCCTGCACCGTCGCCGACCAGAAGAAGGTATGGTCAGGATCAGGATCTACCTGTCGATGTTTCGAGCGACGAAGAACGGCGCTTGCACAATGACGCTCGTAGATTTGCGCGACTGCTGATCTCCGAAATAAAACTCTACAACGAACAGAAAGTCTCCGAAGGTCGAAATCAAGGTGATCTCTACGATCGCCTGCGCGAGTATATCGACCGTTCGCGCGAGATGTATGACAAGCGGGTTCGAGCAGAAGTTGCGGCTCGTTACGATTATTTCCACGGCGAACTCGTCAACACGCTTGCTGAGGGCGACGTTTCAAAACTCGGCTCAAATTATCCGGGAGCAACCGTGACCGCCTGATAAGACACTAATCGACGTTGTCTTGCGCCGCATTAAACAAGGGGGCATGATGTATCGCAAGTTGCGTAAACGTCGATTATTGCTGATTGTTATAGGCCTAACGATTGTAGTCGGTGCGTCGTTTCCCTTCTTAATGTCTGCCAGCTGCCTCACGCGGCAGCAAACCTCAGCAGAACAAAATGCACTTATAAGTCTGCGCAATATGACGCGCGGAGACGTGTTGCCTGCAGAAGATGCAGTGGCAGCTATCGAGAACCAGTTTCCGCGAACGAAGGCTGCCGCTCTCGCGCGCATTGTCCGCGCAAGAATCAAGCTCAACGCAAAAGACTATGCCGGTGCAGCGCAACTGCTCGACGCTTCAGTGATCCGCGATCAGAGTGCGCTGGGCGACTACGCCGCGTTTCTTCGGGCTGACGCGTTTGAGCAGGCAGGCCGTGCTGCGGAAGCTCGCGCGACCTTTCTTCAGCTCATCAACGATTATCCTGATTCGCTACGCGCTCGGGAAAGTGTATTGCGTGTCGCGGCATTGATGAGCAAGAGCGGCGATTCAGCTGCGATTCCCTTGTTGGTTAAGGATCTCCTCAAATCAGACGACGCGCAGGCTTTGTTGGCCGCAGCGAAGGCTTACGAGCAGACGTCTGATTCGAGCAAAGCCCTCGCGATGTACCGCAGGCTTTACTTCTTCGCACCGGAGTCAGAGTTGAGTAGCGAAGCGGCTACGTCGTTGCCACGACTTGGATCTTCCACGTCACCCGGATCAGCTGAAGAAGCGATGTCGCGGGCAGACAAGCTCTATAACGCGAAAAGATTTACGGATGCTTACACAGCGTTCACCGAAGCGTTCAGTGCGTTTGCGGCGACGGCCACTCCGCAGAATCAGCTTCGAAGAGGCATCGCTGCATATAACGTTCGGAAGTTAGCGGAAGCTGTGAGTGCGTTAACCAGCGTGCCGGCTTCTGCCGGAGAGACTCGAATACAAGCGCAATCTTATCTGGCGCAAGCTTATGCCCGGCAAAAACAGTGGGAACAAGCGCGCGCAACAGTTGAAGCGATGCGTCGCTCGTTTCCCGACAGCAACCTCACGCCACGAACTCTGGTTGCTCTTGGACAAATTGCCGAAGACCAAAAGAATTCGACAGACGCGAACTACCTTTTCCGTACCGCTGTTAGCTCGTATCCCGATTCGCTCGAAGTTGCACAAGCTCAATTCGATCTTGCATGGGAGGCGCACGAGGCAAAGAACTTCGCTGAGTCGTCGCGCATGCTCAGCGAGCATCTCGCGCGGTACGCCGATAAGAACACAGACAATCGTGGTCGTGCTGGTTATTGGGCAGCACGTGACTCCGAGCGCGCAGGAAAACTTGCCGAGGCCCGAGCTCTTTACGAAGCAGTGCTCGCTCGTTACGACGCCAACTGGTATGGATACCTGGCGAAGCAGCGTTTGGATGCAATTAAGAATAGGGTTCAGCCAAAGTCGTTCGCCGCGGATTCTTTGATCGGTCGAGCAGTGGCGAATTTGCAGACGGTAACTGTTGCTGAAGAAACTGCCGGTGCGGACGTTGATGCGCGCATCGTCAAAGCCGATCAACTTTCAAATGTCGGCTTCAACGAGTGGGCCCTCAAAGAACTTGCGAAGGCCGGCGAGAACCGCGACGACAGTCCAAAAGTCAATCTTGCGATCGCACGTGTTTATCGCTACCAGGAAGACAATGTGCGCGCGTTAAATACGCTCAAGCGCAGTTATCCTGACTATTCACAAATGAAACCCGAAGAGATGACTCGCGAAGAGTGGGATGTGTTCTATCCGCTAGCATACTGGGACATCATCGTTCAGGAATCGAAAGCGCGAAACCTCGATCCGTACCAGGTCGCTGGACTGATCAGGCAGGAGACAATCTTTAGTTCACGTGCGCGTTCATCAGCGAATGCGTATGGATTGATGCAGGTGATCGTGCCGACCGCGCGCTTTACAGCCAGGAAGTATGGAGTGAACCGCGAGATTACTGCCGAATCACTTTACGAACCGCGGCTCAACATTCAACTGGGAACGGCATACCTGCGCGATCAAATCGACAAGTTTGGAAGGATCGAATATGTCGCGGCGGCTTACAACGCTGGACCAGGCCGGGCGGTAGCGTGGAAGGCGTCGCTGCCTTTCGAGATAGATGAGTGGGCGGAAGCCGTCCCAATCAAGGAAACCAAAGGTTATGTCCAAGGCGTGGTTCGAAATCGTTTGCAGTACCTGCGTCTTTACGACGACAAGGGAAACTTCCGTCCGGAAGTAGGATCACGCGCCGTCTCACCGGCGAGTTCACCAGGTGCGAGCCCGACACAGCCGAATCCAAATGTGCGCAAGCGAAGAGTCAGCGGCGGATCGGCGGAAGAGTGATCGAGTTACGTTTATAGGATCTATCCGACCTATAGGACCTATAGACTGAGGTGGAGTATGAGAATTAGAAGTCTATCTGCACTAGCTGTTTTCTGTGCGGCTCTGACGCTTGCACCTTTCCTTTCAGATGTTCAGTCACAGCAGCGTGCTGCGCAGAGTTCAGCCCCTGCTCTAGTCATCACGACCCAACCAAATGCTGCTGTTTGGATAGACGAGATTCGTCGCGGAACGACTGACGCGTCTGGCAAGCTCTCACTCAAGAACGTTTCAAACCGACGACACACGGTCCGCGTTCGCGCGACAGGATTCAAAGAAACAACCGCTGCTCTGTTACCCGGTCGACGCACGTTGGCAGTTAAGCTCGTGCCCACGACTGACCAGGGAGAGCTATTGTTTCAGCAGGCGGAGACCGCGAGAGAAACAGCTCGTGCAGAGACAGACAGACAAAAGGCTGTTGAACTTTATGAGCAGGCGCTGAAAGTCAAACCTGCTTTGCCGGCCGCTCACCTCGGTCTGGCACGGCTCTACCTGGACATGAACCAGTTTGATAAGGCGCACGATGAGATCGACGCTGCTCGTAAACTCAAACCAATTTATGCGGAAGCGTCGGCGGTGGATGGTCGCATCTATCGCGAGCAGGCGCTCAATCCGGATGCGATTAAAGCTTATCGTCGATCGATAAGAGAGGCGGCGGGATTCCAACCGGAAGCGCATGTTGGATTGGCGCGAGTGTACGAAGACAACAGCGACTTCAACGAAGCGATCATCGAACTTCGCAAAGCCCTCGACCAACTTGCCGATAGCGAGCCGGTTATTTATCAAATGCTCGGCGCCGCGTACGAGAAAGTGCAGAAGCCAAAAGATGCAGTTGCGGCGTACGAAAAATATCTAGAACTCGCACCCAACGGCAGCTACGCGTCGGCGATCCGGTCGATCCTCACGCAATTGAAACGCGAAGCTGCGGGTGAACAGATCATTCCGTGAGCAGGAAGAGTATCCACAGATTACGCAGATTACACAGATTAGAATTATAGATAGCGACGTTGAGTGATTAAGCTATTGCATTGTCTTTCAGTAGCTCAAACGGCCAACGTCGCTGTCTAAAACTAATCTGTGTAATCTGCGTAATCTGTGGATACTCTTCCTGCTTCATCCGTAGACATAGATTCGCTTGCTGTGACAACATACCGCCAACCGATGACCACTCCCTCCGTTTCAACTAAGCGCCGCGTTTCGAAAAAGGCCAGCTCATTTACTGAATCGGTAATTCGCGAAATGACGCGCGAAGCGTTGAAGCACGGCGCGGTTAACCTGTCGCAGGGATTCCCTGATTTTGCCGCACCCGCTGACATCAAGCGTCGAGCGATGGAAGCAATTGACGCTGATGTGAACCAGTATGCGATCACTTGGGGTTCGAAAGACTTCCGCGACGCAATCGCTAAAAAGACCGCGTGGCATCTCGGCCTCGATATCGATCCTGAAACCGAGATCACAGTCACCTGTGGTTCAACCGAGGGAATGATCGCCGCGATGATGGCCACGGTTGATCCGGGTGAGGAGGTCATCGTCTTCGAGCCATTCTATGAGAACTACGCGCCCGACGCGATTCTCTCGGACGCACGCCCACGTTATGTACCTTTGCGCGCGCCCGACTGGACGTTCGACCCCGACGAACTAAGAGCAGCCTTCAATGAAAAAACGAAGGCAATTATCGTCTGCAATCCAAATAACCCCACTGGAAAAGTTTTTACTCGCCGGGAAATGCAGTTTATCGCCGGGCTCTGCAAGGAATTTGACGCGCTCTGCTTTACTGACGAGATCTACGAACACATTCTGTATCCACGTGCTGGCGCAGAGATCGGCCATATCTCGATGGCCCAGATCGATGGCATGCGTGAACGGACTGTGATCGTCAACTCGATGTCGAAGACGTATTCAGTGACCGGATGGCGCGTCGGCTACTGCATCGCCCCGCCTGAAATCACCAGCGGGATTCGCAAGGTTCACGACTTCCTGACTGTGGGAGCTGCTGCTCCGTTACAAGCGGCAGGCGCCTATGCGTTATCGTTGCCGGCTGACTACTATGCTCGATTGCAGAAGGAGTATGAGGCGCGGCGTGATCTGCTTTTGCCAGTACTTGAGCAAGCAGGATTCAAGACATTCGTACCCGATGGCGCTTACTACATCATGACTGACATTTCGGATTTTGGGTTTAGTAATGATGTAGAGTTCACACGGCATTTGATCCGTGATATCGGAGTTGCGTGTGTGCCGGGATCGAGCTTCTACAGCGTGTCTGAACTTGGTGCCCAACAAGTCAGGTTCTGTTTCTGCAAGAAGGATGAAACGTTGAATCTTGCAGCTGAACGCCTGTTGAAACTGCCGCGCCGAGCTTAGAAAATTCGCCGCAGATTTTCGCATGACAGATCAATTCGAGCCGCAGATTTTCACAGGTCTACGCAGATCAGACAAAATGAAAGATCTTGAGTAGAAACACAACGCAGCGGCTTAATTCGTTTTCTTTCTGATCCGAGTTTATCTGCGTAAATCTGCGGCCCAACTTATTTCCATGGAGAGTTTGTGAAACGTAGACTTACATTTCTTATCCTGTTTCTTATCATCGCGGTCTCTGTAGCCAGTGCGCAGCAGATGGCAGATCCCGAATTCAACACTTCTGTTGAAAATCCTGCCTACTCCAAGAGCGGCCCACGAGTGATGTTTGACGAAGCGCATCACAACTTCCATACGATGGATGGAAGATACCAACCGTTCGCCAACTTGCTGCTGAACGATGGTTACCGCGTCATACGCAATCGCGTTCCCTTCACAAAGATATCGCTCAAAGACTATAAGGTTTTGGTGATTGCAAACGCTCTCGGCGCTGAAGAGATGGACGACACCGGCGCCGACAATCCTGCCTTTACTGAACCAGAGATCGAGGCTGTGCAGGATTGGGTGCGTGGCGGTGGCTCTTTGTTATTGATTGCCGATCACGCGCCGTTTGGTGGAGCCGCCGAGAGTCTCGGGAAGCGTTTCGGCGTCGAGATGAGTAAAGGGTTTACATTAGACGAAGCTAACTCTGCAGAAGGCAATCCGTCGCTCATAATTTACTCCCGCGAGAACCATTTGCTGCTCGAGCATCCGATCACAGCGGGTCGGGGTGGAGCAGAGAAGATCAACAAGGTAATGAGTTTCACTGGCCAATCGCTTGTTGGACCAAAGGGCAGTTACCCGATTCTGAAGTTGGCGGACACCGCGAAAGACACACCTGACCGAAGCGGAACCACATTCACGTCCGCCGCCGGTCGCGCGCAGGCGTTGGCATTCAAGTTTGGCAAAGGCCGTGTGGTGGTCCAGGGTGAAGCGGCGATGCTGTCAGCACAAATTGCGGGTGCGAACAAGTTCAAGATGGGAATGAACGTTCCCGGCACTGATAACAAGCAATACGCCTTAAACGTTTTGCACTGGTTATCGGGAATGCTGAAAGAGAACTGACTGGGAAGCGTGTGGGATAAGAAACGGCAACTGGTCTGGGTACTGGGTGGGTTGATTATCGGAACGTGGGTGGCTTACTCCGACTCGCACGATGACGACGGAACTTTTGTGCCGTCGTTTTTTATTTTCATGGAGGCTCTGATCGTTCTGATTATGAGTGGACTGTTCTGGTTCTATTCAAGGAGACATTGAAGATTTTACGGGGCCTACTGATCAAGTGTTATTCAGTACCATTCGTCGGTAGCGGATGGCCAAGACTCGACTCCATTAGTGCGGGTGTTGAGATTTGGCCATCCGCTACCGCGAATGGTACTGAATAGCTTGGTAACTTGTTCAGACCTTCCTTAGATTGTTGATTGCCGATTGAGCTAACCTGTTTCGGAGTTACCTATATGCCACTCTGCAATCACCAATCAAAAATCAAAAATGGATCAGTTCGGTTGCTGCATCGACTTCGCCCGCACTGTAATGCCTTCGTTTCCCACTACCAGGAGGCTGCGGGCCTGGCCGAACGGGGCATTCGACGGAATGTAGGAGAGAACATAACGGTTCTTACGGAGTTCGTCGCAAATCGTTTTAGCTGCTGACCCTGGATCCTCAATTGAGAAAATCTGCCCGCCGGTTCCTTCTACTAACTTATCGATCACAACTTTTGGTTTCGGCACGTCTCTGCGAATAGCTCCGCGCGTTCGATCTACTGCCTGGATCGCGTAAACAGTGATGTTGTCCATTTGCAGTTCCGCGAGTGTGTTCTCGAACGTCGCCTTGCTGCCACGATCCAGTCCATCGCTTATCACCACAATCACACGCTTCTGACTCGGAATTGGTCGTAGGGCTTCCGCCAAAACCGCCCGGATAGCATCGAACAGGTACGGCTGCCCCTTCTTGCGGAAGAGCTTGAGCGACTTCTCGATGCTCTTCGCATCGTCGGTCCAGTCTGAAACTATCTCCGCCTGTTCGTCATAACCGACGATGAGCAGCTTGTCGCCTTCATAGATCTCGTACGCAAACTCACGCGCGGCCCCTTCGAGTTTGTCGGTATCTGCGCGAATGGAGAGCGAGTTGTCGACAAGCAGAACGATCTTCGCGGGCGAGGGATCAGGCGTGAAGTTTCTGATCGTCTGCTCCACGCCGTTGTCGTAAATCGACACTTCTTTGCTCGAGATCGGAGTGGTTTGCACACCGTCACGCTTAGCCATTACGCCAACGAGCACACCGCCAGAACTGGTGTTCAGTGGACGGTGTCCCGACTGGGCAACAATCGCCGTTGTCAGCGTCAAAGCTACGAGAAAAACAATTAGCGATTTCGTCACTGCGCCAGGTTCAATACGGCGATAGAGACGTTTCACCTTTTCCTTGCAGGTTATCGCAACCATCGTTTCGGGTGTTGCCGGGTCAAACTTCAATCGCCCGAGGATTTGGGGGCTGAAGTTTTATCTGAGGTCTTCTTTTCCGGGGAGCTCTCTTTTTTCTTGTCGGTCTTCTTGGAGTCGCCCGCTGGTTCGGATTCGCCCTTTTCGCCTTTCGTTGCCTTTTGAGCGTAATCAGTCACATACCAACCAGATCCTTTGAACTGAATTGCAGGCGCAGAGATCACTTTCTCCAGCTTCCCACCGCACTTGCGACACTTCGTCGGCGACTTGTCGGAATGGCGCTGATACACCTCGATATGGGCCTTACATTTCTTACATTCGAACTCGTAAATTGGCATCAGGTTTCTCTACAGTGATCTCTGGGGTTGTTTACTAGGCGATTATACGGAGACAGAGGGGAAAGGGGAAAACGGGAAGAGGGGACGAATCATTGGTCAATTATTAATTGACAATTATCAATTAACAATTGACCAATGATTCTTCTCCTCTTCCCCTCATCCCTGTTTCCCCCCACGGGCCTTTTGCCCTTTTCCCCTCTTGGACTATGATCGGCCAACTCATGTCCAACAGCGCACAATCGCTTTCACTAGAACGCAAAATCAAGATGCACGAGGCCCGTGAAGGGATCATCGATCGACTCGCTCTTACGCTGCCCGATGCCATCAATCTCGATCGATTTCTCAACGTAATCGTCTCCGAACTTGGGCGCATGATGAACGTCGATCGTTGCGACGTCATTCAACTCACCTCCGCCAGCGAATTGCGCATCAGCCATGAATGGCGCGCTTCCGAGGATGTTCCTTCCAGCCTCGGAACGGTTTTGCCAGTCGACCTGAAGCAGATCTCCGAGCGCGTCGATATTAAGAAACCTATTCGTCTCGACGACATTGCCAACGCCGATCAGAAGGTCCGGTTTCTGGCGGAAAGTTTGGGCACGCGTTCGTTGCTGGTCGTGCCTGTGCTTTTGGGTGATGACGTGTTGGGCCTTGTCGGGCTCCATACAACGCGAACGCCCAGGAACTGGCTGGATGACGAAGTTACGTTCCTGCAATCAATCGCGAGTCAGATAGGAGTCGGTTACCAGTACACACGACTCTACACCGATAAGGAGCGCGAAGCAGAAACAAAACGCGCACTGCTTTCAATCGCCAATGCTTTAAACGCGCGATCTGATTTTCGTGAAGTCTCCAGTCTGGTGTTGGAACGTGCGATCGCTTTGGTCGGCGCTGACTATTCGGCATTGGGCGTTCTCAATCCGACGGGTGGTCGCCTGACACTGGCTGCGTTCAAGGCGGCTCCTCATGCAGCCATCGATTCAGTTCAGGGGTTGATCGATCAGCACGGCCAATCGCTCGATATCACCGCGTTTCCAGCGATGGTTGAAGTGTTGGCGCAGGGGAAGACGTTGCGGTTGCTGGACGCGGATCTTCCTTTCCCAGTTCGGTTCGTATTCAACTCTGTATTGGGCGGACGCGCTGCGCTCGTGGCGCCGGTAAGGGTTGGCGGTCAGACATTCGGGTTGCTCGGTTTGGTTTGGAGCGAGGCGCGAACCGGTTTTCAGGATCACGAAGTTGCGCTCGTTGAAGGTATCGCCGATCAAATTGGAACGGCGCTCGAGCGCGATCAGTTGTCAGCGGAGGTCATGCACCTCCGAAGTGTCCTGCACGAACGGTATGGCGAAGATCGCATCATCGGACAAACACCGGCAATTCGACGCGCGATTGAGTTGGCGTTGAGTGTCGCCGACACCCAGACCACAGTCTTAATCGAAGGTGAGTCAGGAACCGGCAAGGAGTTGCTGGCGAACTTGATTCATTTCAACTCTGGTCGCGAAGATCAGCCATACGTGAAACTGAATTGCGGCGCGATTCCCGAAACGCTGCTCGAGTCGGAGTTGTTTGGGCACGAGAAAGGTGCGTTCACTGACGCGCGTGCTCTTAGACGCGGACGCTTTGAAGAGGCGAATGGCGGTACGCTGTTTCTGGATGAAGTCGGTGAGATGAGTTTATCGGCGCAGGTGCGTCTTCTACGTGTGATGCAGGATGGAGAGTTCACGCGCGTCGGCGGCAGTGAGGTAATCAAGACTGACGTGCGCGTCATCGCTGCTTCGAATGTGGATCTGAAACGCGCCGTTGAGTTGGGATCATTCAGACAGGATTTGTTCTACCGGCTTTCAGTGTTTCCGATCCGGCTGCCTCCGTTGCGTGAGCGGCCCCAGGACATTCATCCGCTCGTCATTCATTTCATCGAGCACTATAAGCAGAAGACCGGCCGGTTCATCTCGGGGATTTCGAAAGATGCGCTCCAGGCTTTGATTACCTACGACTGGCCCGGCAATGTTCGTGAACTGGAAAATGCGATCGAACGCGCCGTGATTATCGCCTCGGGACGGCAGATTGAGTTGGAAGATTTGCCCGAATCAATCAGCAAGATCGCTTTGGAGGCAAGTGATCGAATCAAAGTCGAGCGGGCGAAGGCGGCAAGTGAAGGTCGCACGACAACATTTGAAGTAACGGTGCCGTCTTCGATGGAAGAAATCGAACGACAGGCCATTGAAGCCACGCTTGACTACACGGAAGGCGACAAATCGGAAGCCGCCCGCTCACTCGGCATCGCAAGAAAGACGTTGTATCGGAAACTTGAGCAGTACAATGGTAGTGGAAAGGGACAGTAGTTCGGAGCGGCAGACAGAACTCATTTGAGATATTAAATCTGAGATCTAAAACCTCAGATCAAGTCGCCACAAAGATACGGTTTGCGGTGTTACCTCATTGAAGTCCACTCCTGAGGTCAATCC
>Ga0207701_10004795_pt1 | contig 13691 bp, 13 predicted proteins | sample KBSSwiSSwithPhiX_FD_184294 | JGI IMG/M metagenome (GOLD analysis project Ga0207701, IMG submission 184294) | Switchgrass rhizosphere bulk soil microbial communities from Kellogg Biological Station, Michigan, USA, with PhiX - S5 (SPAdes) (version 2) | ecosystem: Environmental > Terrestrial >... | reverse complement strand
GCGGCGGAATCGCGGGGGTGTCCAGCCGCTTCAACAGCGACGCGGCGCGAGCGGCGCGTTCCGCAAGATGCCGGTATTCGACGGTCGCGGCGATGGAGGATGGAGGCTGGCTCGCTTTGAGAAGGCGCGCCCGTAAGTCGGGGCATTGTGAGTCGAGTTGTTTGACAGTTCCCAAGGGAAGCGAGTGCATGTTGATGACCAGCGCCAGTGCGCTGCAGTCCTGCGCGCGTTGCACGAATCGCAGCCACCCGTCCTCGACCATCACGCCCGCCAGCGCGAGCGGCAAGGATTCCTGAACGAGCGACGCGCGTTCGATCGCCTCTCCGAGTGCCGCGGCCGCTCCCGGATCAGGAAGGTGCACGAACGCCCAGGCGATGGCAAACCGCCGCCTGGGATCGCGATCGAATTGCCGTACGAGTGCTGGCGTCGCTGACGCGCTGCCACCGAGACCGAGGCGTCGAATCGCGTCGTCGATGCCGTTCGGCGGGCCGTCTGCATCAAGGGTAGCGATCAGCGAACGTTCGGTTTCGGCATCCAGTGGCAGGACGGTGAATGAGGCACGTGCGGTGGTAATGCGGCCTTCCCACGTCTCGGACGCACCCTCTTCGTAGAGGTCGTAGGAATCGGCATAGTTTCGGTACGTGGCTTCGAACTGATAGTTCCCGACGGGAAAGGACGGCCAGCCGCATGGGCGATCCAGCGTAAAGGCTCGTGATTGCCCGGGTGCGATACGCAAATGGCTACGAACGGACGACGTCAGGAGCAGGCTCTGGGAGACACACATCATCGTCGAGCCCAGCGCGCGTCCTGACGCATCGAACACCCGTAGCTGCACGTTGTAGTTCGTCGAGACGTGTGGTGGAACACGCAGCGTTTTGGTTCCCGTATTCCGGATCGCTAGCGTGACGATCGGCTGCTCACCCGCCAACAGTTGCGACGCATTCAGCTTCAGCGTGATGGCCAGATCGGTGCGAGCCCGAAAACGTTCCTGCAGTGGAATGGGCGGGATGGCCGGCCAGGCCTGTGCCGAGACGAGGACGCCGGCCGACACCACGAACGCGAGGCAAACGACGTGGTGCCTTCGCACGGGCGCATCATACGCCCGTCGGTCCTTCCTTTTCCTTCGTGTTCTTTCTGTGCCGCGAAGCGGCCTTCGTGTTCTTCGTGTTTACCGCGAAAGCGGCCTTCGTGGCCTTCGTGTTTACCGCGAAGCGGCGCATTGCCCTGTCAGGCGGGTCCGGCGGGACCCGCCCTCGGTCCTGATCCCTCAGACCCCGGGCACGATTCTCAAGTCGCGCACCGCGCCGCCCGCCAATGCTGCGAGGGCGGCCTGATAGGCGGCGCTATCGTGCGTCGCGATGGCCTGTTCAACCGACGCGAACTCGATGACCACCGTACGCTCGGTCTTGCCGTCCTCGTACGCCTTCGCTGCAGTCGCACGCGCCAGGAAGCGCCCGCCGCCGGACTCGATGGCGGGACCGGCGAGCTGCGCGTACGCGTTCAGTTTCGCCGGGTCACTGATTTCGCGATAAGAGGAAATCCAATAGGCTTTGGCCATGGTGTGTACTGAACCTTATCACTGAGAGAATTCGATAGGGTCTCGAGACGAGATCTTACGATCCGGCGGGTCCAAAAGGACCCGCCCTACAGTCCCGAGTCCCCGACCCCTAATCCCTGGATCCTGATCCTGAACCCTGGCCCAGCCCTGTTTCCCGATTCCTGACTCCTGATTCCTGATTTCTAGTAGATGCGGAACGCGTAGATCGTGTCGTTCACGGCGACCAGCACGTGCTGCTTGCCGTCGACCAGAAACGTCTGCGGCGCGTTCGAGAGATTGCCGATGCGGGTGTGCCACAGGATCTTGCCGTTGGCCGCATCGAAGGCGACGAAGTTGCCGCTGCCGTCGCCGGTGAAGAGCACACCGCCGGCCGTTGCGAGCAAACCGGCGCTGCTCCCGCCGCCCGGATATTTGTGCTTCCACGTCGCCTTGCCGGTGCGGTAGTCGATCGCGGTCAGGAAATTCTCGAGATCGCCCACCGGCACGCGCGTCTTGCCCCCGAGTCCCATCGATCCACGCGGATCCGGATCGGTCAGATACAGCATGTTGAAGCTGTTCTGCTCGTGCACGTAGAAGAGGCCGGTGTCGGGCGAGAATGCCGGCGGCTGCCAGTTGGTCACGCCGCCTTCGACCGGCGACACGAGTGCGCCCGGAATCGTGGCCTCCTTCTCAGGATCGGGCTCGGGTTGTCCCTGCGGACGCACGCTCTTGTGGCCGTTCGCGTAGGTGCCGAACTTGCTCGTCACGATGTGCTCGCCAGTCACGCGATCGACGGTGAAGAAGTACCCGTTGCGCGCCGCCGTCGAGACGAGCTTGCGCGGCCGGCCGTTGATCGTCCCGTCGATGAGGATCGGCGTCTGCGACGAGTCCCAGTCGTGCGTATCGTGCGGCGACGTCTGGAAGTACCAGGCCATCTTCCCGGTCTCGACGTTCACCGCCATCAGACAGCCGGTGAACAGGTTGTCGCCCTTGCGGCCCGCGCCCGTGTAACCCGGCGTCGGATTGCCCGTCCCGAAGATGTACAGCTTCGTCTCGGGATCGTAGGAGCCGGGCACCCAGACCTGGCCGCCGCCGTGACGGGCCGCGTCGAGATTCGGCCACGTGTCGAGACCGGGATCGCCGGCGTTCATCGGCACGGTGTAGAAGATCCACTGGCGCTTGCCGCTCTCCGGGTCGTACGACTGCAGGAAGCCGGGGGCGTCCAGATCGTTGCCGGTGCCGACCAGCACGTGGTTGTCGACGACGATCGGCGCCATCGTCGAGAAGTACTGCTGATCGAAATCGGCGATCTCGACGTGCCAGCGCTCCTTGCCGGTGCGTGCGTCGAGCGAGACGAGATAGTTGTCGGGCGTTTCGAAGAACAGATAGCCGTTCCACATCGCGGCGCCGCGGTTGCCGATGTGCGTGCCGCCCTTCGTCTTCCAGAAGTACTGCCAGAGCACCCGGCCGTCGCGCGCATCCATCGCCCACACGTTGTCGGGCGCGGTGACGTAGAGGATGTCGTTGACCGCGAGGATGCCACTCTTGATTGTGGAACCACCGGTCGCGGCGAAGTCCCCCGTCCCCTCGCCGCCGACGATCATCGGTACCGCGCCGCCGCCACGCGGGTTGCCGGTGGTGACCCGCCCGATCCACGCGAGCGTCAGGTTCTTCACCGTATTGCGATCGACCTGCTTGAGGGCGCTGTAACGCCGGCTGGTGTAGTCGCCCGAGTAGGTGGGCCAGCTGTCGGACAGCGCTTTGCGGATGGTCGTCGGATCGAGACCCGGCTGGTAGGGAAACGTCTGTTGCGCTGCCGGACCCTGGGCCGCCAGCAGCACCGGCACGGCGGCCAGCGCCGACGTCAGGAGCAGTCGTCTGAGTCTCATTTCAGCGTCACCAGATAGGCAGTTACGTTGTGAATGTCGCGATCGGTGTACGTCGCCAGCATCCGGCGATGGCCGTCCAGCGGATCGTGGACTTCGACGATCGGCACCTCGCCGGTGCGGCTGAACGACCGCTGCGATCCGTCCGCCGTCGTCAGGATGACGAGAAAGTCATCGATGCGATCGAGCTTGCCGTCGATCTTCTGACCATTGGCCAGCGTGACGGTGACGGTCACCTGACGACGCGGCGACGCGCCGGCAGCACGGCCGCGGCCGGCACCACCGCCGACCCACAGGTTCTGCAGGTTGGTGGGATCCGGTGTGCGACCGCCAATGCCGGCGAGATCCCCGGTGGGGGAGTGGCAGCTGCTGCAGTTGGTCTTGAAGTAGGCCTGACCCGCGGCGGCGTCACCCACCAGGACCTTCAGTTCGACAGCGGCTCCCGGCGGCGGCGACCCCTGCCCGCGCATCGTGGCCTGCACGCTATGGATGTACGCCGCCACCGCCTTCACATCGTCCGGTGGCATCTGAATCGGCGGCATCGCCGGCATCCCCGGCGTCTGGCGGCCACCGGTGATGACCGGTCCGATCAACTCGCCCTCGAGATCATTCAACGCGAGCTGCGAGCGGAGCAGATTCGGGCCACCGATGTCGCCGCCACGCAGATCGACGCCGTGACAGGCGCGGCATTGCACGCCGTACAGCCCCTGGCCGCGCTGAATCAGCGCCGGATCGCCGGGTGGACGCTGCTGGGCGGGAAATGTTGCCTGCGGGTTGCCACCCTGGCGTCCGCCACCCTGGGCGGCGGCGCCGCCGCGGCCGCCTTGTGGGGCCTGCGCCGCCACCGCGGCTGCAATGCCTCCCACGAGCAGACACGCGATCGCCGCCCGCCTGAACGTCAATGTCATTCCTTCACCCTGGCCAGAGAGATTCGTCGTTCCGTCCGTTGCTCGCGGTCCGCGAGCGGCTTCATCACGGGCCGCTAAATCATACGCAAATCGGGCTCAGACGATGGGATGCTCTTTGATACGCTTCGCGCGCGGTGGCAAATACCGATCATGCCGGCGATCGAGCGGGCCGTGTCACTCGCGGTGAAGACGAAGCGGCTCAGGTCGATGGTCGGCAGCGGCGTGGACGGCTCCGCCTTCGCGCATGCAGTGCAGGCACGGAGTTCGAGCGCCTCGTTCGCCTGCGCAGGCATGACCCCAGCGCAGGCGTTACAGGCCGGCACGATCGTCGACGCGCGCGGCTCGGCTGGGAAGACTCAGATCGCGCTCATCGCGTGGTTTGCGAACAGCGCCGCGCCGATTAGCCGACGCGCCTGCGCATTTCCGATCGCCTCCACGTCCTTCGGGATTCCGAGCGACCCACAGAATCCCGGCGGTGTCGCCTGGGTAAGGCGCCGAGAGGTCGCCTACAGGGTTCCGCCCAGACGTCCAGCCAAATAGCCTGCGACCAGCCGCGCAGCGAAGGCGACGCCGTACATCAAGCGATGCTCCGGCCTGCCGGTGAGGGCAACCGAAGCGCAATGAGGACGCTGAGGGTTCCGACGAGGATGCCGCTCGTGATGGCGCCAGACTCGAGCCCGCGTACCGCCCAGAAGGCGGCCGCGAACGTCGTGATGAATCCGGCCGTGGGGGCGACGTAATACCCGGCGCGTTCGCCGAGCGTCTGCCTCTCCGCGACGGAAACGCCGGGCGCGATCACTTTGCTATAGACCGCGATGGCGATCAGGAGCATGGCGATGACGCCGGCTTCCGACAGCACTCCGGCGATCACGATATGGCCCCACCGAAGCGTCGAGAACATGTCAATCCTCCGCTGAAGAAGAGACTCGGAAGATTGTCTGCCTGCGCCTACGGCGTCGACAGCACGAAGACGTTACCGTCCTGATCCTTGAAGCAGGCCGACGTGCCCCAGTCCTCGGTCTCGGGCTCGCGCGTGAACTCGACGCCGCGCGCCTTGAGCTCCTTCGTCGTCGCCTCCACATCGTCAGTGAAGAACGTGATGTTCTGAAAACCGCCAATCAGCTGTTCGTGACCGCGCATGGTGAAGAGGACGACCTTGGTATCGGCGCGCGGGATCCCGAGCTCGATCCAGCGCTGCGTGCCGTCGAACGGACTGTCGGTAATGATGCGCATTCCCAGCTTCTGCGTGTAGAACTCCAGAGCGCGATCCTGATCGCGGACCGCAATGCTGACGAACTTGATCCCTTTGATCACGCGAACCTCCGTCAAGGATCATGGTTGCGGGTGCCGTTGAGCGCAAGGCGTGCATCGTCTACTATGGCAGCCATTGCCATGGCCGCGACCGCACTGACTCTATCGCTCGACCCCTACGTCGTCGATTCGCTGCTTCCCGATCTGGTCGGCCACGATCGGCAGCCGTCCGCGTTTCTCGTGTATCTGGCGCTGTGGCGACTCACGCACGGCGCCGGCGCCGCGACGACGCAGGTGGCGCTGGGCGACCTCGCGGACGCCACGGGTCTGTCGAAGCGGAGTGTTCAGACGGCGCTAGGCTGGCTGGCCCGCCGAAGACTGATTGAAGTGGCACGCGCGAACGTGACGGCGGTGCCCGTCTACACGGTCATGCGTCCGTGGCGGCGACACCACTGATCAGAACTTCCGGCTCCACGTGGCCGGCCAGCGTTCGACGACCACCTTCTTCTCTGTGTAGAAGTCGATCGCGTCGCGCCCCTGTGCGTGCAGATCGCCGAAGAAGCTGTCCTTCCAGCCTGAGAACGGGAAGTAGGCCATGGGCGCGGCGACGCCGACGTTGATTCCGACGTTACCTACGCGCGTCTCATAGCGGAACTGACGGGCGGCCGAACCGCTGCTGGTGAACAGGCACGCCATGTTGCCGAAGTTCGACCCGTTGACCATCGCGATCGCGCTCTCCACGTCGTCGGCGCGCATCAGGCTGAGCACTGGACCAAACACTTCGGTTTTGGCCAGCTCGCTCGCCGGGTCGACGTCGGCGAGCACGGTGGGACGAAGGAAGTTGCCCCGCTCGAAGCCTGGCACCGCAGTCTTGCGTCCGTCGACGAGCGGCCGCGCGCCCGCGGCGACGCCCTTCTCGATCAGACCTTCGATGCGGCCGCGGCTCTCTGCCGTGATCACCGGCCCCATCTCGATCCCCTTCTCGAGGCCATAGCCAACCTTGCGCGATGCGGCGGCGTCGCTGATCTGCTGCGTGAATGTCTTGCTCGCGTCCGCCACGGTGATGACGACCGACGAGGCGAGGCAGCGCTGCCCGGCGCAGCCGAATGCCGAGTCGGCGACGATGCGTGTCGTCATGTCCATGTCCGCATCCGGGAGGACGACGATCGGATTCTTGGCACCGCCCTGACATTGCACGCGCTTGCCGTTGTTCGCGGCGCGGCCGTAAACATAGCGGGCGACCGGCGTCGACCCGACGAACGAGATCGCGCGGATCTCCGGGTGATCGAGGATCGCATCGACGGCGTCCTTGCCGCCGTGCACGAGATTCACCACGCCGGCAGGGAAACCCGCGGCCTCGACCAGCTCCAGTACCTTCGCCATCGTCAGCGGTGTCTTCTCCGACGGCTTGAGAATGACGGTGTTACCGCAGGCAACCGCGTAGGGGAGGAACCAGAGCGGAATCATGCCGGGGAAGTTGAACGGCGTGATGATGCCGACAACACCGACCGGCTGGCGGATCATCAGCTCGTCGATGCCCGACGCGATGTCTTCGAGGTTGCTGCCCATCATCATCGACGGAATGCCGGTGGCCACTTCGACGTTCTCGATGCCGCGGCGCAGCTCGCCTTCGGCTTCCGCGAGCGTCTTTCCGCATTCCTGCGTGATCAGCTTCGCGATCTCGCTGAACTGCGCATCGAGCAGCACCTTGAGGCGGAAGAGCGGCTGAATCCGATCGCCGGGTGGCACGCGGCGCCACGTCTGCCACGCCTGGCTCGCGGCGCGCACCGCTTTCTCGACGTCGGCGGCGCCGGACAGCGGCGCGGCGGCGATCACGTCACCGGTGGCGGGATTGTGCACCGGCATGGCGTCGGTGGCCGAGGCGGATTGCCACTGGCCGGCGATGTAATTCTTCAGCGTGTCCTGCGCGATCATGCACTGATTGTAGATCGTCGTCCGGCTGCAGCCGGACCAGACCCGTAGCGTGGCGTCCGGCTTCAGCCGGACCGGATTCGGTACGTAGCGTCCGGCTTCAGCCGGACCGGATTCAGTACGTAGCGTCCGGCTTCAGCCGGACCGGATTCAGTACGTAGCGTCCGGCTTCAGCCGGACCGGATTCGGTACGTAGTGTCCGGCTTTAGCCGGACTGCGTATTGCCATCCGAGCTGCATGCGCACCGGCAATCCCGGTCATCTCAAGACCTTCGACTACACGGGTCTCCGCCGCTATTTCCTGACCTTCTGCACGTTCGAGCGCCGCCGCCTCCTGACGCAGCGCGATCACGTCGACGTGGTGCGTGCGCAAGTTACGCGTACCTGTCGCGAAGAGACGTTTGCAGTTGTTGCGTACTGCTTCATGCCCGATCATCTGCATCTGCTCGTCGAAGCTCAAACGGATGTTGCCGACTGCCGCCGATTCATCGCGCGCCTGAAACAGTACTCAGGTTTCTATTTCAAGAAGACGTTCGGGCAGCCTTTATGGCAACGATACGGTTTTGAGCGAATTCTCCGGAACGACGAATCGACACTGAGTGTCGCGCGATACATCATCGACAATCCGGTTCGAGCACGGCTCGTGGCTTCGCCTTTCGATTTCCCGTTTCTGGGATCGGACGTGTATCCCCTCAAGGAGATCGTCGAGGCGGTGCAGATGTCTCCAGACTGGAAAAGGTCCGCCTGAAGGCGGACACTACGTACTGACCTGGAATGGTCCGCCTGAAGGCGGACACTACGTACTGACCTGGACGGTCCGCCTGAAGGCGGACGCTACGTACGGACTTGGAATGGTCCGCCTGAAGGCGGACACTACGTACTGAGCGCGCATGACTGACGAAGCGGCCTTCTGGCATCGCCTGCAGTTCGCCTTCACCATCACCTATCACTATCTCTTCCCTCAGCTCACGATGGGGCTGGCCTGGGTCATCGTCTTCTGGAAATGGCGCGCGCTGCGCACAGGACGGCCGCACTACGCGGCGGCGGCGCGGTTCTGGGCGAGGATCTTCGGACTCACGTTCGCACTGGGAGTCGTGACCGGGATACCGATGGAGTTCCAGTTCGGGACCAACTGGGCGAACTTCACCAAATACTCCGGCAGCGTGATTGGACAGACGCTCGCGATGGAGGGGATGTTCGCGTTTCTCCTCGAGAGCGCGTTCGTCGGCGCCCTCGTGCTGGGCGAGCAGCGCCTGAGCCCGCGCCTGCACTTTGCGACGAGCGTGGCCGTCGCGCTCGGCAGCTGGCTGTCGGCGTACTTCATCCTGGTGACCAATGCGTTCATGCAGCACCCGGTTGGTCACCGCGTGGCCGGTGATGGAACGCTCGTGATCGCCGACTTTCGGGCTTATCTCCTGAACGAGTGGGCCCTCGTCCAGTTCGCGCACAACCAGGCGGCGGCGCTGGTCACCGGTGCGTTCGTCATCACGGCGGTGGGCGCCTTCTACAGGCTTCGCGGCGTCCACTTACAGCAGGCGGGACTCTACCTGCGTGCCGGCACGCTCGCAGGTCTCATCGCATCCGTCGCGGTGGCGTTTCCGACCGGCGATGCGCAAGCGAAGATTGTCGCGCGGTACCAGGAGCCGGCACTGGCCGGCATGGAGGGACGTTTCGAGAGCGGAGGGATGGCGGAGATCACGCTCATCGGCCAGCCCAACGTGGCCGCGCGGCGGCTCGAAAACCCGATCCGGCTCCCGGGCATGCTCAGTTTTCTCGCCTACGGGACCTTTCACAGCGATGTCCGCGGCCTGAATGCGTTTCCCGAGAGCGAATGGCCGACGAGCATCGAGCTGCTCTACTACGCATTTCACGTGATGTCAGGCTTGGGCACGCTGTTCATCGGCCTGATGCTGGTGGCGAACCTTTTCAGGTTTCGCGGACGAATCGAGTCGAGCCGTCCTCTGCTCTGGGTCCTGATGCTGGCGTTCCCGTTTCCGTTCATCGCCAATACCGCGGGGTGGATGGCCGCCGAGCTCGGACGACAGCCGTGGCTGATCTACGGTCTGTTCCGCACCCGCGACGGCTACAGCGACATCGTCAATTCCGGCGATGTGCTGTTTACGCTCATCGGTGTCGCCGGCCTCTATTTCGTGCTCGGCCTGCTGTATCTGTATCTGGTGGGCCGGGACATCGCGCACGGTCCCGTGGCCGGGCATGCGGAAACGACGCACCTGACGCCAGCGACCGGAGGCGCGCATGACTGAACTCTGGTTCGGTCTCCTGTGTTTCATGCTCATCGCGTTCGTCGTCCTCGACGGCTGGAATTTCGGCGCCGGCGCGCTGCACCTGATCGTGGCGAAGACGAGCCGCGAGCGGCGCCAGGTCGTCGCCGCCCTTGGCCCGGCCTGGAGCTGGCACGAGGTGTGGCTCGTGGCGGCAGGTGGCGTCTTCCTGCTCGCGTTCCCGAAAGTGATGGCCGCTGCGTTCTCGGGCTTCTATCTCGCCCTGTGGCTCGTGCTGTGGTCGTTCATCGGCCGCGGAATGTCGATCGAGGTCGGCGGCCATGTCGACGATGAGCTCTGGCAGACAGGGTGGGACGTCGCATTCGCCGCTTCGAGTCTGCTGCTCGCCCTGCTGTTTGGCGTGGCGCTCGGCAACGTCATTCGCGGTGTGCCGCTCGACGATGCCGGACGGTTCAGCATGTCGCTGTTCACCGATTTCTCCGTGCGTGGCCGTGTCGGGATCCTCGATTGGTACACCTTGTCGGTAGGCATCTTCACCGCCGCATTGCTGACCGCGCATGGCGCCTCGTATCTGACGACCACCACCGCGGGACCGGTGCACGACCGGAGCGTCTGGTGGGTGCGGCGGCTGTGGATGGCTGTGGTCGTGCTGTTTCCCGTGGTCACGCTGGAGACCTGGTTCGTACGGCCCGAGATGTTCAGCGCCATGATGCGGCGGCCCGTGGCGTGGCTGGCGGTCGCCGGCCTGGCGACAGGCGCCGGGATGGTGTGGACCGGCATTCGTCGAAGCCCCGGAGGCCGGACCCTCGCCGGATCGAGCGCGGTGATTGCCGGCCTGCTCGCCGCGGCCGCGGCCGCCGTCTTTCCGGTGATGTTGCGGTCGACGATGTCCGGGCCGTCGCTCACCGTCCACGACGGCGCGGCGGACGCAGGACTTCGGCTCGCGCTCCTGTGGTGGCCGATCGCGATGCTTCTGGCGGCCGGCTATTTCGTGGTGATCGTGCGCCGCTTCGGCGGGACTACGGTGTGACCACGAGATACGAGACGACCTTCCAGCTCCGGTCCTGCCTGGCCCACACGATCCACAGGACCGCCGCTTCCTCGCCGGCGCGTTTGATCCGCAGGCTCGTTGCGTAGAACCGGCCGTAGGTCGGAGGGCCCTCGCGATCGAACCGAGGCGGCTCGCCGGGCTTCAACCGGGCGCAGTCGGCCGCGGTCCCCATGGCGTCGGGCACGGCGACGACGGCATACGACGTTGCACCGTCGTGCCTCACCAGCCTGAGGTCGGGGTGATGTGGTTCGACCGCGATGAGGATGTCCGCCAGCGTCGATCCGTTTCCGGCAAAGTCGGCAAGGAGCTTCATCTGATCCTGGATCAGCCGACCGGCGTCCGCGGCCGAACTCGCGAGTGGGGCGCTCTCCGTCCGGTACACGTTGTAGCAGGCGAAGCTCGCCGGCGAGAGGTAGCGGAACGCTGCGTAAGAATCCTTCCGCACGAACCACGCCTCGAGGAAGTCCCGGGACGCCTGCAGCATCGCGGGATCGCCGGCGATCGTCGGCGTGGCCGGTTCCGCGGACGCCGCCGCCGGCGGGGCGGCCGGCAGCGCACCGGGTCTGAACTCCGGTTCCACGCCATACGCCACCAGCTTCCAGCCACCGTTCTCGCTGGCCCAGACGGTGGCCACGGCTTCACCGGTGAGGTTTCCGGTCTTCACCTGGAATACCGCGCCGACGTAGTTCCCCGACTTGGTCGAGCGCACCTTGGCGGCATCCGCCTGCTCCGGGTGGAGTCTGTTCTCACAGTCGAGCGACTGCGCCAGGTCGTCGCGAATGTCGTACATCACGAACGCGTCGCGATGCGGCTGCGGCATCTCCTTGCTCATGGGCCCGGTGAGTGACACGCCGCGAAGCGCGTCGGTCAGACTGCGTACCTTGCCGATCCGCTGATTGACCGATTGCATCGCGCTCACCAGCTGGAAGCGGGCCACGCCGCGGTCCACTGGAATGCCGCGCTCGACCTCGAGGCAGGCGAAGGCGCGCGGGGCGATGTACCCGACCGCGACACGGGGCGCCTGCTCCACGAGCCACGCGTTGAGGAAATCGAAGATGGCGTCTTCGGGCTTCGTCCCTTTTCCGAGCCTGGGCTCGCTCGCCAGGGCATTGTCGCCCGCCGCCCCACTGGGAGAGTCGGCCAGCGCCACCCCCATGAATCCGCGCCACCAGTTGGTCAGGCCGCTCCACCGCCCGTTGTGACGCTCGTCGTTGTTGCCGGCGCGCACGTCGGAGTTCGATGCCGTGAGGTGGCCGTTGATCAGCATGATCGGAATGGAGCTCGATCGATAGTCCACGTCGATGTCGCCGTGCATGCCGTCGCGCGCGAGCGAAAACTGAATCGACGGCGTGCCGCCGGATCCGCGGAAGCAGATGGGATAACCCTTGTGATAGATCGTGTTGTCCACCTGCCGGCCGAATTCGCGTGACTGCTCGAGTACCTGCTGCGTGTCGGGCCGCAGCTGTACGTACATGCGGAATTGCCGGTCGCCGCTCTGGCCCGGGATGTTGCCGGCGACCGCGTCGACCTTCGCGATGAGATCCAGGGCGGTGAGATTCAGCGGCCGGCCGGCAGCGTCGGTCAGCGCCGTCATCGACAGCGCATGCGTGATCGCGTTGAACGTCGTTTTCGTGGAAACCGCGAGACCGCCGTACAGCTCCGCGGGTAACGCCACCTTGCCGCTCACGGTGGCGTAGCGAGCCACCCAGTCGTCCATCAATCGCCGCTGCGCGGAGGTGAGCGTCTCATAGCTGCCGCCGTCCTCGGCCTGCGCCACCGGTGCGGTCGGAGGCGACCCTGTCCACCACTGGTACACGAGGACTACGACGACAAGGATGGCGATCCCCGTGAGAACGATCTTCTTTTTCGATGGGCGCGGCATGGGTGCGAGTGGAGCTCTGTGAGCCTATATGAAAAAGACCCTGGGGGCGTCATCAGAAGGATGTACTCGTGATTTCGGTTGCGCCGGTGGCAGCGACGGTGGCATTGTCCGTCTACGTTGAGCGTGCCGATGTTCAAGATGCGTTGCGCGCAATCCTTGTGCGTGATTGGCCTGTGCCTCTGGACAGCCGTCGTGATCGGCCGCCAGGCGGCGCCTCCGGCCGCACTGTCCGACGCGCTCCGGACCCACGTGAAGAACGAGCAGTTCTACATCGTCACGTCCATCAGAGGCCTGCCGCTCGGTGTGCGCGGCGAGCTGCAGACGTTGTGGGGCAGCGGGACACTGGACATCGCGGATCCGGGCGTCGAGTTTCAGAGCGGTGACACGATCGGCAATCGCCTGCTGCCCACCCGGCGCCTGGTCGCGGCGGGCTGCTCACGCGATAATCATTGTCTGGTCTATTACGAGCGGGCCGGCCGGCCTTCGGCGTGGCTGGTGACGCTGTTTCACTGGACGCCGGACGTGACGCGGCTCGAATTTGCCGGGATCGCTCCGGCGGGGCTCAAGACCGTCGAGGATGTTCGCAAAGCCGTTCTGTCCGGAGCGATCAAGGGTCGGAACAGCGTCTGGTAATCCTTTCCCCAACACCCAATGTTCATGTCGACATCACGAGAAATTACACGCCGGGTCCACGCTACCTTCGTTCTCCGAGCTTCGACGTCCAAGCGGGACCCGGTGCACAGCGTCCGCCTGCTGACCGCCATCGTGGCGCTCGCCTTCGCCGCCGCCGCCTGCCGTTCGCAGCCGGCGAGTCCCGCGGTGACCGACGACACATTCGCCGTCGTGAACGGCAGACAGATCACGCGCGTGGACGTGGAAAAGACGTTTCAGCGGGCGCAGCCCTCGGCGCAAGTCCTGTCCGACCCGGAGACGCTCGCCGCGAAGCTCAACGTCCTGGACGAGCTGATCGTCGAAGATCTGCTCCTGGCGAAGGCGCGGGAT
>Ga0207701_10004794_pt1 | contig 13692 bp, 8 predicted proteins | sample KBSSwiSSwithPhiX_FD_184294 | JGI IMG/M metagenome (GOLD analysis project Ga0207701, IMG submission 184294) | Switchgrass rhizosphere bulk soil microbial communities from Kellogg Biological Station, Michigan, USA, with PhiX - S5 (SPAdes) (version 2) | ecosystem: Environmental > Terrestrial > Soil... | reverse complement strand
AATCTCTTTGCAATCCACATATCTCCGCTTGTTTTGACGAAAACCAAGCTGATCAGGCCGACAAAAACTGGAAGGACGAGTCAAAACCGTGGAAGAGCGCCAATATTATACACATCTAAGAGGGAAACACTTATAACCTCAGCTTCGTGGCAGATTTTTTGTAGATTTCATTGGGCATTGATCTGCGTTCGGCGTATCCTTACGCGCAATGAGCGAACAGAGCGAACGGTTTTCGCCAAAAGCTACGGTCATCGATGTTGGAACTAAGAAACCTCGACGGTGGCGAGTGTGGGTCGCCATAGCATTTTTGATCCTGCTCTTCTCGTTCTCGAGAATCATTGCCATCTATCTTTCAGCGCTTTGGTTTGGTTCCCTCGGATTCTCCGATGTCTATTGGTACATCTTCAAACTAAAAGTCGTACTGTTCTTACTGTTCACGATCCTAACAGCCATTCTTTTGCAAACGACATTCTGGTTGTTTCAAAAACTGTTTGGGGCTGCAGCATTTGAGAGTCGAACGATCATTCTCAACAACCAGCCTTTCCAGTTCTCGCCGGCGCGCGTCATTCGACCAGTCGCGTGGGTCATCTCCCTGGTCGTCGGACTGGTTTATGGCCTAACACTAAAAGACAGCTGGCAAAAATTTGCACTTTATCTACATCAGCCCCAAACATCTCTTGCGGATCCAATCTTCGGCAAGTCGCTCGGCTTCTATTTGTTTGCTCTGCCGGTCTACGACTCCATTAGTTCCTGGCTGACTGGTGTCACCTTCATAATTCTCATCGCAGCTGTCGCATATTCATTGCTGGGACTCCCACAAAAGGTTCTGAAGCCGACTGTGGGCTGGTCTTCAGGCGCTGCGTTTCGGGCGGTGTGCGTCGCCTTGGCGCTGTTCATGACAGTGCTCGCGTGGCGAACCTACCTGTCTCGTTTCCCTGCCCTGTGGGAGGACCATCAGATATTCTCGGGAGTCACCTTCACCGAGGCCCACTATTCACTTCCAGCATTGTTCCTCGTTGCCATCGCGTTGATCGTTGGGGCCATAGTCTCCCTGATTAATGCCTTTACCGTTCGACGCTTCACACTTCTGTTGGGCGCAATCGTTCTTCCCGTAGCGGTGTACATAGTCGGAGTGGTTCTGATCCCCGCGTATATCCAAAGCTTTGTAGTGAAGCCAAACGAAATCGATCGTGAGACGCCGTTCATCACGCACAATATTGAATGGACGCGACGTGGTTTTGGACTTGATCAAGTACAGCAGAAAGAGTTTGCCGCTGAGACCTCTCTGGAAGCACTGGATCTTCCAAACAATCAAGAGACGATCGAGAACATTAGGTTGTGGGACTGGAAAGCCCTTCAGGATACGTTGAAACAGATCCAGACGATTCGTACCTACTACGATTTCCCAGACGTCGACGTGGATCGTTACTCAAGTGGTGGCAAGACGCGTCAGATGATGGTGGCTGCACGCGAAATCAATGACGATCGTTTACCGCCGACCTCACGGAACTGGATCAATGAGCGGCTGGTCTACACACACGGCTACGGCGTCACCATGAACACCGCGAATGGCTTCACAAAGGAAGGGCTGCCGCAGTTTGCGCTGTCGAACATGCCGATTGAGTCCTCTGTTCCCGACGTAAAAATCACGCGTCCGGAAATCTACTTCGGCCAGCTCACGGACCGGTACGTTTACGTCAAAACGCGCCAGAAAGAGTTTGATTATCCGCAAGGAGATGCGAGCAGTACGTCGGGCTACAGCACCACGACCTACCAGGGCACTGGTGGAATACCACTCGGCGGTCGTGTTAGACGGATGCTGCTTGCCTGGGCCATCGGCGATCTGACAAAACTGCCATTCAACGACGACATCACCAGCGAAAGCCGTTTACTCATTAACCGTAACATTCGGGAACTCGTAAACGGTGTTGCTCCATTTCTGGTTTACGACAGAGATCCATATATCGTGGTGAGTTCGGATGGGCGGCTGTTCTGGATGATCGATGCTTTCACGCAGTCGTCGACGTTCCCATACTCGAGTCATCATCAAGTCGGTAACAAAACCGTTAACTATATCCGCAACAGCGTGAAAGTCCTGCTCGACGCATACAACGGTACAGCGCAGTTTTATGTATTCGATCGCGAGGACCCGCTGATCAATGCATATCGCGCCGTGTTTCCCTCATTGTTTCGTGATGGGAATGAAATGCCCGCTGACCTTCGCTCTCACATTCGTTATCCCGAAACTTTGATTCGCGCGCAAGGCGAAGTCTACGGCCTTTATCACACACAAAATCCCAAGGTGTTCTTCCAACGAGAAGATGTGTGGAGCGTTGCGCAACAAGTAGCGCTAGATGAGCAATCGAAGAAAACGACGCAAGCAATCGATCCTTACTACGTTCTGATGCAGCTCCCCGGCGAGCAGAAGAAGAGCGAGTTTGTCTTGATTCTGCCTTTTACTCCGGCGAATCGAAATAACATGATTGGTTGGATGGCCGGGCGTTGCGATCCTGAGAACTACGGCAAGCTACTGGTTTACAACTTCCCCGCCTCGCGTTTGATCGATGGACCTTTACAGATCGAGGCACGCATCGATCAAGATGCCACTCTCTCGGGCCAGTTTACGCTTTGGAACCAGCAAGGCTCACGTGTGTTGCGTGGACATTTGCTCGTCATTCCCATTGGTCGATCCTTGCTTTACGTCGAACCGGTTTATCTGCAAGCTCAACAAAGCCCAATGCCGGAACTGCGTCTCGTGGTACTGGCAACGCACGAAAAGCTAGGCTATGGACCAACATTCGCTGACGCGTTGTCCGCCGGCTTCGGTGATATGGCGAAGCCCGCCGCGGAAAGACCGTCCGAAACACCGCAGGCGCCGAGTGAAGGACAACCGACCCCCTTGCCGTCTTCCACTCCCTCCCAAACACTTCAGCAACTCGTCAACCGGGCAGTCCAGGAGTTCGACGATTATCAGCGTTTGACGGCGCAAGGAAAACTCGCCGAAGCAGGTCAAAAACTCGAGCAACACAAACGAACGCTGGAAGAGATTCGGCGACCGGCCGGAAAGTAAGGCGCAGTTAGGTCAAGGCGCAGGACTCAACTCAAACGAATCTAAAAACTTGCTTACGTCTCCACCGAGATTCGTATCCTTCATCTGCGCCACGCCTACTTCATATCGTCGCCCGCCAGCGATGAAGATGCGCCAAGTGAAGAAGCTCCGGTCTGATTGAGCGGTAAACTGAATCCCATGATTCCCATTTAACGAAATTGGCGACGTCTCGACCAGCATCGCAACCATTCTTTTCAAGGCAACGTCCCGGGTTTGTTCGAGCTCACGTTGGATATCTAGATTGATGCCTGGTGAATAGTCCACCCACTTCACTGAGTAAATTGTCATGTTCCGTCCATTACCCGTAAAAAGGCGGAAGGTATCGGGAATGAATCTTGAGTTCGCCGGTCTGTCGGCGCTTCGAGTCATCTTCACGGGAGTTAGGAGGGAACACCGGCATTCCGGGGGCAAAAATCGCGTCCACTGCGTCCGCTCTTGGGCGGCTAGCGAGGCGGTTAATGTCAAAGTAAGCAGAATAGTAGCGAGGGGTTTTCGCATAATTTGAGGGCTCCGAGGTGAGGAGAATGACGGGCGACTTAATTATCGCATCAGTTCTTACAGGCCGTCACTGAAATTCCGGCCCGCAAGGTCACAAACGATGATCTCCCTTTAGGTCAAAGTTCGAAATGATCTTGGGAGAAGGCCAATTCTCAGTTACATTCTGTCGAGCTTTTCCAGCAGTTTCTTTGCCTTAGTCACCGCGTCGTTGTGTTCGGCTGCGTATTTTGGATCCGGAGTGATCGCCATTAACTCCTCTAACCGTTTCCGCGCCTCCGCATTCCGCCCTGCCGCTTCGTAAGCCTCAGCGAGGTGATAGCGCATCAAAGAGTTGTTTGGCCCAAGACGAACACCTTTTTCCAGATATTCAATCGCCTTCTTAGTGTCACCGCCGAGCACTCGCGGAGCTTGCAAGTAGAGTCGGCCCAACCCCAGATAAGCACTGCCGCCCTGGTACGACTCATCGATTTTAATCACCGCTTCCATTTCGCCGCGGATGTCTTGAACGCTGGACAGACTTGCGAGAGTGCTCTTTGACGCGTTGCCTCCATAGTTCGCACCCAACCAGAAGTGACCCTCCGGCTTATCGGGCTGCAACTTCACTGCGACTCTTCCGGCTTCAATCCCCTGTCGAAACATTTCGTCGCTCTCATCATCATTCTTGGTATGGTCGCCAACAAAGAAAGACGCTCGAGCCAATTTCCAGGCGACTTCATAGTTGCCATAGTCTGCGACCTGGGCCTGTCGTAACGCCGCCACAGCCACCCTTGCCTTTGCCATGTCGGCCCGTTGGTCATAAAGGGTGTCACCCTCCGCGAGCCGGGCCTTCGCGACCTGGTCGTCGCCGGTGTCAATCGGCTTTTCAGCTGTGGTCGGGACCTTTCGACACCCCGTTTGAGTCGCGAGCAAGGACAAAATTACGGCGGCTGACGTAAGCCCAGCCTGCAAATTTGCTGGCATTTTTGACAATTTCACCTGTTCAATTCCTCCGATTGTCTAGCGATTACATACAGTATTACGCGGCCCGACTTTTCCGTTATCTAAAATGCGTCTGATGAGGTATATTGGCAACTCGCCGAATCTTTCAGGGCCGAAGTTTTCGCCTAACGCGGCACCCGAAATTAGCAAGACCAGGAGGAGCGTTGGCTGGGGCAGCATTCTACGATCTTGAAGGTACTTTAGTAAGCACGAACCTCGTGCATACGCTCGGATTCTACGCGCGTCGTCAGTCCACTTTAGCTAAGAGCCTGAAAATGACGACGGCGACCTTACTGAGCCTCCCCGTGTTTGCGGTTACGGACCAGTATAGCCGAAAGGTTTTTAATGACCTTTATTTCAAACGGTACAAGGGACAGTCGGAGGATCGGCTTCGCTACTTTGCGCAGGAGCTTTTTGATGACGTGATAAAACCGGCCGTCTTCCCCGGGTCTTACGAGCTGATTGAAAAGTCGCGCAGTCTGGGTCTGCGGCAGGTGGTTATCACGGGCGCTCTCGATCTTTCAGTGAAACCACTGATGGAGCACCTCAACATAACCGAGTACGTAACAAACCGACTGGAATTCGTGAATGGTGTAGCGACAGGGAGGCTACTACCCCCAATCATGGCAGCAGCAACGAAGGCCTCCTGGATAAGGACGTTTTCTGAACGCGAAGGGATCAGTTTGAGCGATTCCTACGCTTACACAGACAGCATGAGCGACTTACCAATGCTCTCTATTGTGGGCCATCCAGCTGTGATTAATCCCGATATGCGTTTACGACAAACGGCATTGCATCACGATTGGCCCATACTGAACCTGAAATGAATCTGTGGCGAAAAGAGTATCCACAGATTACACAGATTAGGACCTAACGTGCCGAAGTTGAGTGTGACGCAACAGTCTCTGACTTGATTGATTTGTAATCTGTGGAATCTGTGGAATCTGTGGATACTCTTTAATCCGAAATCCGAAATCTTTTATGGCTCTACAACTCAGACGCAAAACACACGAATCTGTAATCTACATCGATCGCGATAGTGCGCCGCGGATTATTCCTTCTGGCGAAGACTTCATTCTCGAAGACTTACCGATCGGAACCCGCGTCCTTTATCCAAATCCTCCGATTAAGGGTCTGCCCAATCGTGAAGCAGCGATTCGTTATGCGCTGAACCATCCGTTTGATTGCGATCCACTCTTTGCCCAGCTCGAACCGGGCATGCGCGTGACCGTTGCGGTCGACGATATCAGTTTGCCGCTGCCGCCAATGGCAACGCCTGATATCAGGCAAAGCGTTCTCGAGATTGTGCTCGATATGCTCGCCGGACACGGAGTCGACGATGTGCACATCATCATCGCCAATTCCCTGCACCGAAAGATGACCGAGTGGGAAATGAAACGAATGGTGGGCCAACGGATCTTTGACGCCTACTATCCGGATCGTTACTACAACCACGACGCGGAATGGACCGATGGCCTAATCAAGATCGGCGAAACGAAGCACAAAGAGCCTTTGACACTAAATCGGCGCGCTGCTGAAAGTGATCTTCTGATCTACGTGAACATCAATCTCGTGCCGATGGACGGCGGTCATAAATCAGTGGCGGTCGGTTTGTGCGATTACGAATCGCTGCGCGCCCACCATGATCCTCAAACCATTCGCGATTCTGACGGCTACATGGATCCAGCGCGTTCGGAGCTCAATACAAAGTGTGTGCGACTCGGGAAAATCGTCGATGAGCATCTCAATGTCTTTCATATCGAGACCGCTATCAACAATCGCATGTACAAAAGCGACATGGACTTCCTACTCAAGAACGAAGACGACTTCTCCGCCTTCGATCGAATGAAGTATGAGGCGATGCGCTACACGATGAGCAAACTGCCGCGCCCTGCGCGTCGGAAGCTCTTGCACTCGCGTCCATCGCAATACGAGATGATCGCCTGTTATGCCGGCAAGACTGAGCCTGTTCACGAGAGGATTGTTGCAAAGGGGTTTGAGCAGTACGCGATTCCTATCCGTGGACAGTGCGACATACTGATCACGGGCATTCCAGATATTTCGCCTTACAACGTCTACTCAATTCTTAATCCGCTGCTCGTCCAGGTGATGGGTCTTGGTTATCACTTCAATTTTTATAGAAACAAACCATTGCTGAAGAAGAACGGAGTTTTAATCGTTCATCATCCTTGCTACGACGACTTTGATCATAACTTCCACCCCAGTTACATCGAATTCTTTAACCGGCTATTACCGGAAACCCGTGATGCGTTTGTGCTGCGTGAAAAGTACGAGAGAGAGTTTGCAAACAATCCGAGCTATATCGAGATGTACCGACGTGGCAACGCATATCACGGAGCGCATCCTTTCTTCATGTGGTACTGGGGCGAAAATGGTCGCCAGCATGTTGGCAAAGTGATAGCAGCAGGCGCCGAAAACGCACACGTGCCGGCGATGCTGGGATGGGAACGTGCGGACAATCTGACGGAAGCAATCGCGATGGCTCGCAGTTACATGGGTAATTCAGCGGAGATCACGATGTTGCATCAACCGATGATTGGCATTGCCGATATGGAGTAAGCAGTAATGAAGTTGTCACCAACTGAAATATATCGAGACCGGAAGATTTTTTTAATTGGCAGCACAGGGTTCCTCGGCAAAGTGACCCTGAGCATGCTGCTTCATCGTTTTCCAAACATTGGCAAGGTCTACATCACTGTTCGTGCGCGTTCGCAGGAGGAATCAGAGGCGCGCTTCTGGAACAACATCATAACTGCGCCGCCGTTCGATCCTCTGCGCGAGCGGTACGGCTCCGCACTCGAAGGATTCATTGGCGACAAGGTCGTAGTCAAAGGTGGCGATATCGCTGAAACCAACTTTGGCTACAGCGAAGAAGAAGCGCAGGCAATTGCCGACGATATCGACATTATTCTCAACTCAGCAGGTAACGTTACTTTCAATCCGACACTGGAGAGTGCACTTCGAACCAACGTAGTCGGAACGCAAAACGTGATCGCTTTTGCGCGACGGATGAAGCGGCCCGCGCTGGTACATGTGTCGACGTGCTTTGTGGCGGGCAATCGCTCAGGCGCGGTTTGGGAGAGTGATCCGGTCCTCGGTTACTTCCCCCGCAACAAAGAGCTGCCCGGAGTTCAGTTCTCAGTCGATCAGGAAATTGCCGATTGCGCGAAGCTGGCGGGACGTGTGCGTGAAGAAGCTCGCGACGCGATGATGACCGCGCAGTTCCGCGATCTCGCACGCAAGCGTCTGAGTGAAGAGGGCCGCGATGTCGACGATCCCGATGCGCTTGGTTTAGCTGTAGCGCGGGAAAGAAAGGTGTGGACGCGGACGCGACTGACGGACCTCGGCGTCGAACGAGCAGCGTGGTGGGGCTGGCCCAACATTTACACCTACACGAAGTCGCTTGGCGAACAGCTGGTCGCGGCTGAGCCTAACATGATCCGCAGTATTGTTAGACCAAGCATTGTTGAGTCAGCACAAGTCTATCCATTTCCCGGTTGGAATGAGGGATTCACCACAACTGCGCCCATCATCTTTCTAATTCGCAAAGGTCAGACCCAGATCCCGGCGAATGAGAAACTTATTCTAGACATCACACCCGTAGATCAAGTCGCTTCAGTGATGCTTGCGGTTGCGGCACAAGCCTGCGTCGAGGAGCCACGCCTCGTCTACCAGGCAGCCACCGGTGATTCCAATCCGAACAACATGGAAAGGATTGTCGGACTCGTTGGTCTCGATAAACGCCGGCATTTCCAGGAGAAACCAACCGGAATCAAACTTTTGAACCAGATCACGGCGCGGATGGAGCCACGTCCGGTTTCCAACAACACGTATCAGCGAACTTCTGTGCCGATGTTCAACTCGGCGGCGAAAAAGGCTACCTCGTTGCTGGACCGGGCAAGACCGCGCTGGGGCGGTGGTCGTATGGTCGAAGTGATCGATCGTGTGAAGAGCAGCATCGACCGCGTTGAAGAAGTGACACGCGAAACTGATGAGGCCTTCGACATGTTTCGGCCGTTCACGATTGAAAACGCCTACGTTTTTCGTTCCGACAACATTCGATCACTCTTCGAACGCATCAGCGAAGATGAACGTACGTTGTTGGATTGGAGTCCCGAAAAAATCGATTGGTACAACTACTGGCTTCACATCCACCTGCCGGGTCTCACGAAATGGGTATTCCCAACGCTTGAAGACGAAATGCGCGCGCAACCAAAGCGCGTCTATACCTACAGAGACTTGTTGGAGTTGTTTGAGACTTCGACCAAACGACACGCAACTCGCGTTGCGATGCGCATTGAACGCGATGGCCGCAAAGAGCAGTACACCTACGCCGATGTTCGTGAACTCGCCATGCGTGTGGCGGGATTCTTAGCAAGCAAGAACATCAAGCATGGTGATCGAGTCATGCTCGTTAGCCAAAACGCTCCCGAATGGGGCATGACCTACTTCGGAGTGTTGAAGGCCGGCGCGACCTGTATCCCTTGTGATCCTGAGAGCTCGACTAATGAGATTCTCACCTTTGCCAGGGCGGGTAACGCTGCGGGACTAATCTTGAGTGAGAAGGTTGAACAGGAGCATCCGGATCTGCGCGAGCGCCTGGCCGAGCAAGGCTCAACAGTGGTTTGGACGTTCGACGAAATCTTCAGTCTGCCTGACGAGAAGACCGAAGAAGAACGTATCAGTCTGCTGCCTCAGCGAGTGCATGCTCAAACGGTTGCGTCTCTCATTTTCACTTCCGGCACGACAGGACAACCAAAGGGTGTCATGCTCTCGCATCGAAACCTGACGAGCATGGTTTCGATGCTTTCGTCAGTCTTTGACATGACCACTCGCGACGGCGTTCTTTCAGTCCTTCCGCTTCACCACACATTCGAGTTTTCAACAGGTTTTCTAACTCCTTTGAGCCGTGGCGCGCAGATTACATATTTACCTGAACTTACCAGCGACGCATTGGCGAAGGCGATCAAGAACGGACACGTCACCGGAATGGTAGGTGTGCCTGCGTTGTGGGAGCTCTTGCATCGACGAATTAAGAATCGTTTGTATGAGCGCAGTGAGTGGATCGGAAAAACCGCGGACAACTTGATACACGCCAACGCATGGCTTCGCGACAATACGCCGTTAAATTTTGGCCAGGTGCTTTTCTATCCAATTCATGAAGGACTTGGCGGCCGCATTCGTTATTTCATCAGCGGCGGCTCCGCGCTTAGTGACAAGATACAAAGAGATTTCCGAGGTCTCGGTTTTACGATTCTCGAGGGCTATGGCCTGACCGAAGCGTCGCCGGTGTTGACCGTTACGCGCCCGGAGAATCGAATGTTAACTGGCTCTGTCGGGAAACCACTGCCGGGTGTCGAGGTTCGTATCGCCGATCCCGATTCCGCCGGCGTTGGCGAAGTAGTCGCGCGTGGACCAAACGTCATGCTCGGCTATTACGAAGACGAAGCGGCCACGAAAAAGACCCTTGTCGATCGCTGGCTTTATACCGGCGACCTCGGTCGTGTTGATGACGATGGTAACCTTTATCTAGTTGGCCGTTCGAAAGAGATCATCGTCGACACCAATGGCAAAAACGTCTATCCCGATGAACTCGAAGAACTCTACGAGAATTCTCCATACATCAAAGAACTGAGCATTGTTGGCCTGGCTGAAGGCATTGGCGAAAAGGTCGCGTGTCTCGTAGTTCCTGATGATGAGTACGACATCACGTTGTCGCGAGCTGAGACCCACCGCCTGATCGAGGAGCATTTCCGCGAAGTGTCGGCTTCCCTGCCCTATTTCAAACGCGTGAAGGTTCTTCACTTCACCGACATTGAGTTGCCCCGAACTGCGACACGTAAGGTCAAGCGTCGCGAAGTAGTGCGAATCATGAGCGCGCTTGAAGAGAGTCAAAAAGCCGGTCGCAGCACGGCCGAAGAATCAGTAGATAAAGATTCAATGTGGCTCATGGGGATCGTCGCAAACGTCGCGAATCGACCGCGCTCCGAAGTATCGATCAATTCACGCCTGAGCGATCTGGGTTTTGATAGTTTGATGTTTGTCGAATTGGCAACGGCAATCGAAAACGCTGGCGGCTCGATCAGCGCGCCTGAACGATTCAATGAAGTGCAAGACATCAAAGAACTGATGAGTGTCGTCAATCGTCGCAGCGGTGTTGGAAGTACGCAGCAAACCAGAACCGATACCGGAAAATCAGACGATGAGATTTATGTGCCATCACTCGTTCGCGAGGTAGGAGCCCGCGCGGGCGATATGCTGCAGAAAGCTTTATACAGTCAGTTTCTGCGCACGCAATACGAAGGGCGATCGAACATCCCACCGCATACGAACTTCATCGTCGCAGCTAACCACTGTTCGCACCTGGATATGGGTTTGACGAAGATGGCCCTTGGCGAGTCAGGCAAAGATCTCGTGGCGCTTGCCGCCGCCGACTACTTCTTCGACACCAAGTATAAGCGGGCGGTGATGGAAAACTTCACGAACCTTGTTCCGATGGAGCGAACCGGATCTTTGAGACAGTCGTTACGTCACGCGCGTTCGTTCCTCGATCGCGGCTATAACGCGCTGATATTTCCTGAAGGCACCCGATCGATGACCGGTGAAATGGCCGACTTCAAACCGGTGATTGGTTATCTCGCCTTGCACGCGAGGGTCGGAATTCTGCCAATGTATTTGCACGGCACTTATCAAGCTATGCCGAAAGGTACAACCTTCATCAAGACTCGAGATGTTGGAGCGCGAATCGGACGCTTCCTGCCTTTTGAAGAGCTCGAAGAGCTGACTGCGGGAATGCCGCGTTCCGAAGCATACCGAATGATCGCGGCGCTGGTCCGTCATGAAGTCGATCGCTTGCGAACTCGTTCGCGTGATGCCTTCGACGCAAAAGGTTTACGCACACAGTGGAAGGCTGAACGGCACCCTAATTTAGTGGAAGACATCGAAGAGACCGCAGCATCTCTAACGCGTTAGATCAGGCTGATCAAATGCAAGTCTGAATATGGAGAGTCGTTCATCTCACGAAGAATAAATTAATGCGACGACTGAGCGTTTACATTTTCACGGCCCTCGCCACATTCACTATTGGTTTGGGCTGCTCGTTGTATCTTGAGACAAACGATGGCCTTTTTGGAAGTCGAGTTAGAAGGCTTTTCAGGACGCAGGAAAGTCATCGTAAGCCGCAACCTCAAATCGTGGGCGGCATGGCTGGAGAGGGTTTCTCAGCCGATGGTTTTCCGACTTCCTTTTCCAATCACGACTACTCAGACGGAAGTTTTATTCACCAGGAAAGTATCTTTTATCCTTCCCCCGAGAGAGCCAGCGCTGAATTGGAAAAGCGGATCGAGCTGGCTCGGGGGGTTGTTAGACGACAGCCGATGGTAAACAAAGAGGGCCAGACCGTCGGTGAGACAGTAGTCACGTCGAACGCCGAATTGCTCTGGACCAACGGCCGAAGACTCGTAATTCAGAGGCGGAGGTCTGTGCAGGACATCCTAGAGGCGCTAGATTTAAAGCTGTGAGCCTGCCAAATGCCCGCAAAACGTCCTACCAAACGAACCGCTCAGATAACGCCAGCCGCCGGCACGAAACGTCGTGCGGCGATTGAGAAGCGCCCGCGTGCTTCGATCCTGATCACCGGCGGCACGGGTTTTCTCGGATCACATCTCGTCCGTCAATTCGTCGACGAAGGCGTTAAAGAGGTGCGCGTGATGGCCACGTCGATTCCTGACTGGCTTGTCGACCTCGGCGTCGAAACGTTCGAGGGGTCGATCACCAAACCCGAAGACGTGAAGCGCGCCGTCGATGGCATCGGACAGATTTACCATCTTGCCGGCAAGGTTTCGCGCGATCGTGATGACGCGCGCGACATGTATCAAATTCACGTCGAGGGCACGCGATTACTCTGCGATGCGGCGAATGCAGCGGGCGTTAAGTCGATTGTGCTGGCGTCAACCAGCGGAACAATTGCGGTCACTAAAGAGGGCGATGTAATACCAGATGAGTCCAGTCCGGTGCCTCTCGATATCATCGCGCGCTGGCCCTATTACGCGAGCAAGGCGTATCAGGAGATGGCTGCTCTGGAAAGATTCAGTGGCAAGGGACTGCGACTGGTGATTATGAATCCGAGCTTATTGCTTGGACCAGGCGACGATCGTTTGAGCTCAACCAAAGTTATCCTGGACTTCATGGCGAAAAAGATCGGGGCGGTGCCTTCAGGCGGAGTGAGCTTTGTTGACGCACGTGACGCTGCCACGACGTTTCGTACGGCAATGACGAAAGGTCGACACGGCGAACGGTATCTACTTGGCGCCGCGAATTGGACCTTCTCGAAGTTTTTCGGCCGACTCGAGCGGCTCACAAAAGTCACCGCACCCTGGGTGACACTACCGTCGAGAGTCGCTGTCACAGGCGCTCAACTCGTCGATTCATTCTTTAAGCAGTGGGACCTCGCGTCGCCTGTGCATCCGGGTGAAATCGAGATGGCGCAGTACTTCTGGTATTTGAACTGTGCGAAGGCGAGTCGGGAACTCGGTTTCAGACCGCGCGATCCCGGAGAGACGCTACACGACACTGTTGTTTATCTGCGTGAGCATTTCCTCGGGAGCAATGCGTTCGGCAAGTAAGAGCTCAGCCGCAGATTTACACAGACAGACGCAGATCAGAATTGATCAAGTTTAGAAGCGGATCTCACAGCTCTGATGATTCTGATCTGCGTCTATCTGTGTAAATCTGCGGCTGAAACTCTTATTCTCCCAAGGCAGCGTACTTGAACAACCGGAACCGATACTTCTGCTGCGCGCGAATGTTTGCGGCAATCACGCCGTGCAGGTTGTCGTCCCACTTCGCATATTGATCAATAAACCTGTCAGCGCCAGCTTTGTCGCCCTGATACTGCACCTCGAGGGTCTTCGCTAACATCTTTCCTACGACATCGTGATACTTGTCGTAGTGAATTCGCAAAGTCTTTGTCGCTGGATCAAACGACAGCAGTCCATTCTCCAAAAAGAAATTCCATTGCATCAACTGCATCGTGTTGTAAGGCTGATCGCGACGAGGTCGGTTATTCTGAAGCACCCGCAGGATTC
>Ga0207701_10004793_pt1 | contig 13692 bp, 9 predicted proteins | sample KBSSwiSSwithPhiX_FD_184294 | JGI IMG/M metagenome (GOLD analysis project Ga0207701, IMG submission 184294) | Switchgrass rhizosphere bulk soil microbial communities from Kellogg Biological Station, Michigan, USA, with PhiX - S5 (SPAdes) (version 2) | ecosystem: Environmental > Terrestrial > Soil... | reverse complement strand
GAGAACGACTCGCGGGCATCGAATGAATTGGCATACATTTGAGTCATTCGGTTCCTATCATCGGGATGAACGTTGTCGAGCCAACCGTCGCCGATTTCCTGTTCCATGCATTTGCCCACGAAATCGAGCCATTTATTGTTGAACCAGGTGCAACGCTTATCCGTGCCGCTGACCCAGATCATCACCGGAGCGGAATTCGCCATGAGGCGAAATCGTTCTTCGCTTTCGCGCAGCGCCTCTTGCGCCTTCTCCGCCTCGGCTCGTTTCGCGTCCGCCACCAGCCTTCGTTCGCGCTCGGCTTCGGCCATTCGTGCTGCAGCGCTGGCTTCCAATAGAGCTCCATGTAATTGTTCGACTTCTGCTACCACGGATTGTTGAAGCTTTATTTTTCCCCCTCGCTGTATGGCATCGGCAGATTGTGCCAGCCGCGCTATCGGCCCGGATATTCGGCTGCCAAATACCAACGCGGCGCCGAGCGCGAGAAATGACAGGAGTGCCGCGCCGCCGATCAGGATGGCAACTGAATCATTCATCGGCGCATCGATGGCGGCGCGCGGCGCTCCGAGAACAATTGCCCAACCGGTCAGGTGCGAGCGAGCAAATGACGAGTAGACTTCGATTCCGTCTTGGGTCCAACCAGAGCCCCATCCAGTCTCTCCGCGCGAAAGGCGCGCATTCAAACGCGGTGACGTCGGGAGCCCGACGAACTTCTCAGGAGCAGAAGTGCGCGCTACGATAATTCCCTTCCGGTCAACAAGCACTGCCATCCAACCGGCTGGAAGTCCCTGTTGATGCAGCAAGTCGTTCAGATGATTGGCAGTCATCGCCAAACTGAGCGCATAAATGACTTTCCCGTTCCTAACAACGGGAACCGTGACTGACAGCAATGGGAGCTTAGAGACAACTCCAATGAATAAATCTGAGAAAAGGGGCCGGCCCGTTTGGAGTACGGTTTTGATTGCTTGGTTGCCCATCGGGAGATTATTCTGCTTGTTTGCGGCGCCCTCATTGCTGTCTTGGAACGGATTTGGCAATGGTACGCCGAAGGGCTCACGCGTGTTTATGATCATTTGACCGGTAGGGTCAAATAACACCACCCATCCGTCTTTGATTGTCTCCGCTGCCATGGCACTCAGGTCATAAAAGGGCTTGAAGTCTCGGCTATCGATGTCGGGACAAGCGGCGAGCGTTTGAGCCACGGCCAGAACGCTTCCGACCTCGCGATCTACGGCAAGCGACAAGGCGCGAGTGGTGTTGCGCATGCCGCGCTCTACTGCCTCGTGGCGCAACTGCACATCGCGCCAGAACAGTAGCGCCGTTAGCACCAGTAACGGCAGCACCGCGGCGAGAACAAGGATGACCAGGTGAATACGAACAGAGAAGGCTTGCCGCGGTTTTCGCCTCAATAGTTCGATGACTGGCGCAACCCGGCTTTTCCAGACCTGTGACAACAACTCTCCGCCTCCGAACTATCTGGGGAATGCCTGAAGGTAAATTGAGACTGTCACGGAGTCAACAACAGGGCGCTTTTTTAATTGCCGCTGTTTGGTTTCGGATCAGTGCAGGGCTCTTACTTGTACCGCGCGCTTTCACCAGGAATCATCGAAAATCAGGTTTTGCGTCATTTCAGGCTTCATCTTCGGACTATTTGGCAAGGCGGTTTCACGGATAGATTGGTTTTTCGATCTTTTGAATGAATCCTCCGAATGGCGAATTCTCCTAATGGATTGCCGGCGCAAATCGGAATTCGTGAGTTCGCTGCAATAGGAGGCACAGAATAGAAACGAACTTAAAAGTTAGTTTCTGTGGGCGTCCATTGAAAACCGTTTACAACCCATCGAGCTAACTCGGGGGTTCGATTAACCACAGACACGACGTGAACCACGGGTTGGTGTTCCCGGAGCAACTCGAAGATAGCGAACATGCGTTGACAATGGGCCGATCGCCTCGGTTGGCTCGTTTAGCATTACCTGACGACATTGGACAGGGAAACGCGTCTAATGAAACGATAGGCCAAAAGCGAACGGGTTCTTTGAATCCATGTATACCCCCGAGACTCGGAGGATTGCCAAGATAAGCCTGGAAATTACAAGAGAGTACCGCGCTGGGTGCATGGTGTCAGGGATTATCGATGGCATCGGTACTGCAGTCTGTCAGCACCAATGGGTAGCCAAAAGAAAGTGCTTATCGTGGATGATGATACTGGCTGTCGTGAGCTGCTTGTCATGATCGCCGAGAAACTTGGTTATTCGGCGCTCCAAGCGGTGGATGGTGTCGAGGCTGTAAACCAAGCATCTGAGCGCCAGCCGGATTTGATATTTATGGATCTTTTGATGCCCCGAATGAGCGGGGATGAGGCAACAGCACTCCTGAAAGCCAAACCGCCGACTAAGAATATTCCCATCGTGATTTGCACCGCTCTTTCCCAGGGCTCTCAGACCACAGCAGCGCTTGAGGCCGGCGCCGAAGAGATTTTGCAGAAGCCGATCGGGATGTCGGCGATTCGGGGCGCACTCCAAAGATACGCTCCCACCGCTGCCTGAGTATTGTTAACAGGGATTTTACTGCTAATAAGAACAGCATACCGTCGAATCCATTCAATAGAGTTTTACCAAGCATCGTCGTGGAACTTAGCTGGCGCTGGGCAAGCTGATATTTGTGTATTTCGGCCCGCGCCGCGGCTCGGAGTTGTTATCTCGAATCCGTGGGAGCACGGGCGCGGCGGATGTCTGCAGGCTGACACGGATCAAATCAGGCAAGAAGCGGTACTAGCACAAGCACAGTCCACGAAAGCGCGCCGAGGATTACCAGCCAAGATTCGATTAACTTCTTGGGCTACGACCGTCGGGGTGCACCGTCCAGAAGCGGGCGCGGCGCTCTCGACTGCACGCCCGGGAGCGGTCGATGAAAATTTTTATGACCCCTCTAACAAAATCGATTCAGAAGATTACACTGACCTTATGATGTACGAAGTTCGTGAGTCGGAAGAGAAGAGAGGCGACTTTCTCGCTTTCGCGGTGGACAATAAAAGTCATGGTGAAGAATATATTGCACTCTTTTCTGGGCCAAAGGCGAGAGAACGTGCCGAGGAATATGTCGCTTGGAAAAACAGCGAAGTAGATGCACCGAAAGTGGCACCTCAGAGTCGATAATCCGGCTCGACTGCATTTTCAATTTCGTTAGCCTCTCGGTAGGCTGCTAGAAACCATTTTGGGCTGCGCTGTGTGGGTGTGTCTTGGAGCGTGAAACTGAGATCCAGGTCGCCGACGTCTTTGATTGACCAACCGACGTATCTCTGCAGCAAAGTGTCCAACTGGCAACAAATGCCAGGTCCCCGCATGCCAGAAACCCCATATAATCTTCCTTCTTAAGGAAGATCGCCTGGGTGATCTCTAAGCCTCATCAGTTAGGGTATGCGCCGCTTTCCGCCCAATCGTTGTAGAACGCAAGAGCGGATATCAGAATTCCACCACGCGTAAACTGGCTTCTTACACGTCACGCCGTGTGATTTGTATCGAATTTCCGAGAGTCTGAATCACCATCGCTGAGTTATATGCGAGAGTTTGGCAACACGGGTCGGTAGGCGAAAAGAATCACTTCGAATAGGACGGAATGGCTAACCCTGGTGCCACCTGCCCGCGTAAAGTTCATTAATGATGCCAACAGCAGAACCAGCAAGTCCGCACATGGCCAGCGTATGAAATGCAGACATCAGCAGTGCGAATCCGACCATCGCCGCACCGAAAACAGCGATTACTGGGTTGAATGAAGGGGTGGATGCGCGAGCGGATACTTGCTTCCGCGACCGCACCACCCTCCAGAAGCGATGGTTACAGTCTCGACAGCGAAGTGGTCGGATCCAAAAAGCGCCCAATGCCTTTTCGAGATCGGACCTGCGTCGGGACAAGTAGAGATGGGAGCCAAGACAACGCGGGCAAATTCTCGCGGCCAAAACGGCGCTTATGGGTTCTGAAAGCTTCATCCTGCTCCCACCGCTTTATGAAAGACGCGATGCAATTGCAAGCGGCGCGGATTCGGCGATGCTTTTTGACGCTTTCTAGAACCGAGTTCGGCATTCCCAGCAGCGAAAGGGCTCAGCCAGAAAACGATCAGTATTTTTTCAAATGGCTTATGTGAGACGGTCGGACTCTATCGTGAAGCATTATGGACACAAATTTTTATTTAATCAGCTGCAATTTTTTAAGCGCAGACCCAACCACGGTTCAATCTAAGACCGCTAGACGGCGTGAAGCAAAATTTCAATTAAAAACGAATTGCCAGTGCACACGAGCGGCGACTCGGTTTTCTGCGCCACCCGCCTCAAGATGTCCAAGCTGTATCGCGCGGCATAATATTCGGACGATGATCGCGGACGTACGTCGATTGCGTTATGCAAGACACGCAACAAAAGGAGTAATCAACAGTCCTGAGGCTTGGCGGCGCAAACGTTGAGTGCGCGGTCAACCGCCTCGTTTCTCTGTATTCAGGACTGGTGTTGTCTTTAAATCACATTGCCATCCTTGTCTTCGATGTCGCCAGTGCTGAAACTTTAACGCGAGAGTTGGCGAGCAGGTTTGACACCGGACAAGTAGCTGGGCGTCGTTTTATTTCCACAGACTGTGACGATTTCACTTACGTCAGACTGACAGAAGCTCGCTAGCGGCCTCCAGAGTGCCTTAAACTGCGGGCATGGCCGTTGCTCAAAATACAAACCATAGTTTCCTCAGCGAATAACCAGTGAAGCTCCGCGATCACCCGCAGATGACGCGCAGAGATGGCGTTAAAGTCTGGCCACCACGATGGACAGCGGGAGTTCAGCCGGCTGCGCGATGGCCAACCGGAGAGATCGGGAGTTTACAGGAAGTATCGAAGCCGGAAAATTTGGACTCGTACCTATTTTTGACGATCGACTATGATGGGGTTCAGTATTTCGGAATAATGCATTTCGACGACCCGAAATTCTGCGAGGAGATGTACATTCTTTTGCAATCAAAGGTTGGCTTTTCAATCCAAGAGATCGGCGATTTGGATTTATTTCGGACACTCTAATATGCTTTTCAGCGAATTGAAACGGTGAGCAGTATTTGAACCGGACCCGCTATCACTTGCGATCGAGATGCGCTGAACCTCGGCTCACGGCCGACCGGGCCTCCAAGCGGCTAACCGTGATTGAGCAGGCGGGCGGCTGGAAGATCTTGTTGAACTTGAGTCGGAATGAAGGCTGACGGTTCTGACTTTCCCCGGTCGATCCAGTTTATACAAGAAATTATTCCCCAGCATTGAGCGTCGACAGCTGAGACAAAGCCCTGATACGGGCCATACTTCATTTTTCTTTCAACCAGGCCTTGTTGCCAAGTCACACTGACTTCAACGCTCCAACTCCCAGCTTTCGATAGAGTCGTCACCACTTCGAGTCTATGCTGCTTGTATTCCGGATTCGCAATCATTCTGTTTTGTACCTCAAAGAAATGCAGCCGAGAGCGGGTGCGACGAACGCCGAACAAAGGAAAAATCGCCGAATCCTCAGCTGCAAAAGTAGTGGTGAGCACGGTTTATGCCGTTTCTGACCGGAATTTTAAAGCAACCGATGGGAACCGTGGGAAGTCAGGCCTCTAATATCACCGGCAGTTTTGCCCGTACGATGCGTATAGCCGAACATTTCAGGTGCGAACTGAACAGGCGGTGTCCTATAGTTGATAGTCGTTGACAGCTTAGCCGGAAGCGCGACAAACCAAGAATCGGTATTACGGTGGATACGGGAAAAAACTTCGCCGTATTTGTTGGGGATGTCTTACGCACAGTAAAAAACTCCGCGCGTGCTTTAGCGCACATGATTGAGGACATCTGGAGACGAGCGCCTATGCGATTCCGCTGGGAGCTGTAGCGCGGCGGTTGTCACCGAGCATCTTTAAGGGAGCCTACATCGCGATACCGAGTCATTTATTGTCTCTCCGCGGAGACTTTTACATTAATGGACGCAGTAACGTTTCTAGTCGCACCGTGACCCAGATTAACGAACACGGGGTCGTTGCCGTCGAGCACTCTAGAACAGAACCGCACTTACCGTCGGCGGGGAATTTTAAAAATCCAGCCGCAATATCTGCAGTCAGTATCGGCGCGGTGGACTTTTTCGCCGCATGCAGGACAGGGCTTGCTCGATATGACAAAATAGATACCGATGCTCATCAAGAGAATAGAAATAAAGAAAAGCAAATTTTGTACGGGTGCAAGCATAGTAATTTGCATTGCGATGTCGTCGGTCAAAAAGATATTAAAGCCAAAAACAATCAGGGAGCCGCCGATCATAAAGAAACCAGCTTTGACTCGTGAAATAATCATACAAATTTACAATGGCAATTTTCGGCTGGGCAAAATTAAACGAGGGATTCGCATAGTCGGAGATGACCAAGCGCGGTTTTGATCTGCGCCGTCCGACCGGTCTCCATTCCGACTTAGGTTGTTTTCAGGCTGTATCTGTTCCTGTTTCAACACTGAGCGGATTGTCCCATCGATTTCATTGGGGTCCTCGGCAAAAAAGGGCGAGCCCCACTTGTTCACAAGCAGCTAATTATCTAACGTACAACAACGCTGGTGCGTCATTTAGCCATTCCTCCATAATCTCCCCAAGTCCACTGCTTCGCTAGAGCGTCTCTATGAGCATGCGGCATGCCCTTGCGGCACAGGATTTCAGCAGGCTTAGAGGAACGTTTTGGAATAAAGCTTTAGTGATTCTCGACATTTTTGCCCGTGAACCCAATTGACGAGAATGTGTTAGGGTCGGATCGAACCAGTCGTGAAGACCGTTAAAGCTTAGGTTCCAAAAGCTCCGTCAACATGACGATGAGGCAAGTAATCAGACCGTAGAAAGCAAATATCGGAAATACGGGTAACAACGCTGCAAAGCCAGCCGAAAACGCGCCCAAGCTCAAAATGACAGGATCGAGCCGCGCGGGCGCGGGCCGTCGAAATCGTGATGACTGCCATCTCCAAAAGCGACTCAAGCAGTTTCGACAGCGGAAGGGACGAACATAAAGAATTGCGCTGATGATTTTTTCATAACCAGTTTTTCTACGAGAAAAGCAAACATCCAAACTGGAACAAAATGGGCAGGTTTTACGGAGCAAGCCAAATATAGCGCGTACTCTCATTGGCCTAACTTCAACTTTTGAACTCTCGCTCAAAACAATAAGCGCAGTAGCAGGCAAGATTCAAGGCCCGATCGTTGATGGAAAAATACGATCGTGAATACCGTTTCTGGACATTCTTAAAGAGAATGAACTCACCGGGATCGATGGTCGGATTAGATTGGGCTCCTTATCACTCGCTACTTGAATAACCGCGGCTATCATTCAGGCTATCATACGGAATATGCGCAAACAGCATGACCCTCTCTGAGCCTGACCCAGTCAAACTCTGCCAGAAGCCGCTTAAATTCAACAATATCAACTCAGTTGAACAGCACTTTACCGATTCCTTTTTCGCACCAGTCTCTTAAGGCTTGAACTTGTCCACAAAAGTGGACAAGTTATTGTTGAGAGCGGGGCTTGCAGAACTGTCCATGGAGAACCAATCTGATCCGACTTCATTCCTGAGTCCACGCCAGGCCGCTAAATTGCTGAATCTGCCGACCCACACCATACTGAGAATGATCCACCGCAAAGAACTGGCGGCTCTCAAAGTGGGCACCCGTTGGCGTATACCTAGCACCGAACTCGCCAAATGGACTCAAGCTCACCGCGAGACGTGATCGGGTGTTTGCACACTCAAACAATTCTTCATAGCCGTAGCAGCGGGCGTATTTGCTGGTATTCTAGAAGGATCGAGCCGTTGAGCACCATTATCCGTTCCGGTGAGGAAGTTTGTCGTGTCCGTCAAAAAGAATCCTCATCGTTGACGATTGGCCGGAGATTCGACCATTGATCGGCTCATTCTTGGATCGCCGTCGCTACGAGGTCTTTCACAGAAAGAAGGGCAAAGAGGTGATCGAAACTGCTGTTCCTGAAAGTACAAGTTGATTTTCATAACCTCAGACTCTCCAGATGGATAAGGTGGACGTCGGGGCGCTCAACCAATCTCCGAGTACTGGACATATCCCCCCTTGTCGGCTGGACTGTCAATTCCGGGATCAACGTTGGACGGAGCAGGATTGCTTGTAGTTGAGAAGCCATTTTCTCTTATGCCCTCGAGGGTGGTTGAACATTTGTCCGAGGGCATAGATTGATCGTTCTCGGTTAGCATAAGCGCTCTTATGTCCACCATTCTAAATCTTCTGTTAGTTAGCGTCCTCGTCATCGCTATAGACTTTGCATGGTCCTTCTTCGACAAGACGGAGGTTTACCGATTGCTGCGTGATTCACTGGCACGGTTCTCAGGCAAGGTCATGCGCCTCTTCTTCGGTTAGCCGTTCGAGCAGCTTCCTCAAACGAAGGGTCGCAGTGCGATAGAATCGTCTGTCCGCTTGTAATATATTTTCGCCCAAGCATTAGAGCTTTGGCATTTACGGCTTATGCTCGAAGTGGCCCGCCAAATCGTTTCAACCTCATTTGGCTGGACACGACCGATGCGGATAAGCTCTGCCCAAAGCGCGCTCGATACAAATCAGAGTGCATCACGTTAACTTCCCATCGCCGTGATCTCCACGGCCATACTCTGCACAACATCTCGTTTTCTTCGCGACTAATCTCCTCTATCTCGCGGTAGCGCCAATTGGGAATACGTTGTGGTGCGCTCAGTGACGAGTTGACATAGAAACAAAATGGCAACAACTCGGCCAGATCTAGTTCCAGCAGGTTTCTCTCGGCGCTAAATTATGACTGCCCAGTATTTACTTTGCCCGTCCATTTGTAAGCGCCGATCAATCATTACGCCAGGAATACACCGGCTTCCAGCCGAGTAGCTCTTTGGCATGAGCGTTAGCATACGCGCCTGTGCTCCCGGTAAGCTTGCTCGCCTTGTCGCCGATGCTCGGTTTGATGCGGCGATAGAGCTCACACAGGGGTTCCGCGATCGTGCTGTCGTCGCCAACGACAAACATGACGGTCGCCCCTGGCATCGGGCGTACAACCGCCAAGCGAAATGCTACTGCCAGATCTCGGGCGTCGATGTAACTGTAGGCTTGAAAGCCTGACGGTTCGCGACCGCCGGTTTTTTTTATGGCTTCGAGTTCTTCCGGGGCCACCACTCCGCTCGGGCGTAGGCTGACAGTTTCAAGCCCCTTGAGCGCGTAAGAGCGCGCAATCGTCTCACCGATTTCTTTCGATAGTCCGTAAGGATCTTCGGGACGGAGCGGATGATCTTCGTCCACGGGCAAATAGTCCGGCTCGAAATTGTCGCTGTAGCTCCAGCCGACGACGGCGTTACTGCTCGCCGAAACCACACGCTTTATGCCGAGGCGAAAAGCGGCGTGATGGACATTGAAGGTGCCGACAACATTGGTCTGATAAGTCACGGTTGCGGTGGCGATGTTGGGATTGTGGATCGCTGCGAGATGAATCACCGCGTCAGCGCCGTGCATCGCTTCCATCACTTCACCGAGGTCCTGAATATCGCCAACTAAATACCTCACCGCGCCGCGCTCGGGGCCTGGCACTCGGTCAAACACGGTAACTTCGTGAGCCGAGTTCACCAACTCTTGCATCACAAACCGACCCACTTTGCCTTGACCACCGGTGACTAAGATCTTCATTAATGTACTCGTTCGCTATTTTCATGCAACGAACTTCGAACTAGACTCGGGAGATTGGTTACAAGCTGTAGAGCGAGCGCGGGTTGTCGCAAAGGATCTTTCCGACAACCGCGGGATCCAAGCGCGAGTTGTTCGATATGCCTTCTAGCGCGCGAAGTTCCGTAGCGCTGTCAGCGTGACCATAGTCAGTGCCGACCACCAGATTGTCATCGCCGGCTGCTTGAATAATGTACGGCAGATCATCACTGGTTTCGCAGCCGACATAAAAGCGGCTTTGGGACAACAAACTTTTTGGCTGCAGTTCGCGGTCCTGCAAATGGTAGCGCTTAGCCAGATCGGTTAGCACATAAGGCAGCCATTGAGCGCTGACTTCGAGGAAGGCGATTTTGAGTCTGGGAAATCGCTCAGGGATTTTGTCCATGATCAAGTTGTGAAAGGCGCCGACGATCACCAGTTTAAATTTTGCAAAACCGATGGTCTCATATTTGTAATAGTCGAACAAAGCTGTGCTCCCGGTGGCGGAGTGAATGCAGATCGGCAGATCCAACCGGCTTGCAGCATCGTAAAGAGGATAAAAGTAGCTATCACTCAAAAGTTTCTCGCACTCGGAGCCGCGGAGAAAAATACCGACCGCGCCGTTTTCCTTGGCAGACTTTGCTTCCTCAAAAACTTTATCCATGCTGAAAAGCGGCAATACGGCCACCCAGCGCAGGCGCTCTTGCGCCTGTCGCCAAATATCGCCCATCCACCGGTTGTAGCTGCGGCAGAGCGCCACCTCAATCTCCGCCCGCTGGGTCAAAGGGATAATGAATATCGTTGGAAAGATGACTTGAATATCAACGCCGAGCTCATCCATATGTTTGAGCCGCACGGTGACATCGCGCAATTCCCGCGATGCCATCGGCGTGTTTTTGCCGACATTGCGCGACTTGAGCCGCAGGGTACCGTCCACCAGCCAGTATTCGTCATTCGACGAACCGTCGGTGCAGCCGACAATCTGCGGCCGGTATTTGCGATCGGTTCCCTCCATGTATTCCCAGGTTTTTTCGGTTTCCAGCACATGCGCATCGGCATCGATTTTAACCATGGATTAACGTCCCCCAGACAGCGTTTTCGTGAATGGTGCTGTCATAACACCGTGGAAAGCGCCGCGTCAATTTAGCCTTGAAAGTGGCGGCCCTTGTGATAACTACCAGTCATCGTGATTGATCTTCCAGCAGTGTTGGAACAATTTTGCGACTCAAATGAAAACGATTTGGCATGCGACGCTTTGAATTAGCCGAACCGCAGACCTTAGAAGAAGCGTGCGCGCTACTGAACGACGACCGCGATGCCAAGGCGCTGGCTGGCGGCACCGCGCTGCTGACACTCATCAAACATGGCATTTTCATTCCTAAAACGCTTGTCAATTTAAAAAAGATCGGCGGGATGAGCGGCATCGACTACGACACGCAACGCGGTCTTCGCATCGGCGCATTAACGAGGATTTATGACGTAGAATCTTCTCCCCTCGTGCGTCAATACTACCCCTGGTTAGCAGAGGCGTGCCACGTAGTTGCGAATATCCGTATCCGCAACATGGCGACCATCGGCGGCAACTTGGCCCACGGCGACTATCAGTCCGATCCTCCCATCGCGCTCGTGGCACTGGATGCCAGCGTGGAATTGAAGCGGTGCGAGGGCACCCGCCAGATGAAGTTATCGGAATTTCTGTTAGGCAGTTACGAGACTGCGCTGGAGCCGGGAGAGTTGCTTTCAGCGCTCGTAGTTCCGCCGCCAGACAGTTGGCGCGGTACCTACATAAAGTTCACCACTGGTTCTTCCGAAGAGAGACCATGCGCCGGGATTGCCGCACTGGTACGTATGGAACAGGGCGTCTGTCGCGATCTGCGGTTGGTCGTGGGGGCGGTTTCGCCCCGGCCGGTGCGCATGCACCACGCCGAAGAATTTGCGCGGGGCAAAGAAATCACTGAAGCCGTTTTGCAGACGATCAGCGCCGAAGCGAGCCGCGTTGTCGATCCCATAGACGACTTGCGCGGTTCAGCCAGTTATAAGCGGCAACTCGTCGGCGTGCTTGTGCGCCGTGCGCTCGCGGCGGTGATCCACTAAAAAAAGGAGCTTTTAGCATGGCATTGGTGGGAAGGGACGTGACGATGGTTGGCGGGCTTGCAAAAGTGACCGGTGCCGTCAACTACGCCCCCGACCTCCAACTCCCGCGGATGCTATACGCCAAAGCGCTACGCAGTCCTTACCCGCACGCCAATATCCTCCGCATTGATGCGACAAGAGCAGAAAAGCTTTCCGGAGTGATCGCCGTCGTAACACGGGATAATCTCCATGGGCTGAATCCCTATTTCGGCCCAGTCGTCGATGATCAGCCGGTCGTGGCTACCGAGCGTGTGCGGCATGTTGGCGAAGTCGTGGCATTGGTCGCTGGTGAGTCGCGCGAGATTGCCGAAGAAGCGGTCGGTCTCATCGAAGTTGATTATGAAGAGGTTCCAGCAGTGTTCGATATCCTCGAGGCTATCAAGCCCGACGCCCCCGTGCTCCATGCGCAACGAAGGGAAACGACCGCCGGTGTGCACCGAGAGGAATTTAATTTTCAGGTCGGTGGGAATGTATGCAGCGTTTATCATGTGGAGGACGGCGACGTTAAACAGGGTTTTCAGGAAGCAGATGAAATCATCGAAAACACATACACATTGCCGCCGGTGCAACATGGTCACATCGAACCTCATGCCGCGACGGCTTACTGGGAGCCGAGCGGCAAGCTGGTGCTCCATACTGCGACGCAAAACCCTTCCGGCGTTCAGGAGCAGCTGGCAGAAATATTCAAACTGCCGGAAAACGAGGTGCGCGTCATCGTACCCTTGGTCGGCGGCGGCTACGGTGGTAAAACGCACGCGCGACTTGAACCTGCGCTAGCGCTCTTGGCACGCAAAGCGCGCCGACCCGTTCAGTGGGTGTTGACGCGCGATGAAGTGTTTCTCACTGGCAGACGCTATGGGGCCGTGGTCAAAATCAAAACCGGCTTCAAGCGCGACGGCCGTATCCTGGCACGCCAGGTCAACGCTTTTTACGAAATCGGCGCATACGCCCTTAACGGTCCGGTCAACGCCAAAACCGGCTGCTATGTGTCAAGCGGGCCCTATAATATTCCCAACCGCAGCCTGACGACTTATTCCGTATACACGAATCTGCCACCCACCGGACCGTTTCGCGGTGTTGGCGTGTCCCATGTCTGTTGGGCGTACGAGTCGGAGATGGACGACATTGCGCGGCGCTTAAATGTCGACCCAGTGGAATTACGCCTGAAACACCTCGTTCGTGAACGCGATATTTTTGTTACCGGTGAAGAACTGGTGTCCGTTGGGGTTACCGATTGCTTACGCCGTACTGCTGATGCAATCGGTTGGAAAGGAAAAGAAGAACAAGCAGCGCCCCCGGAGAAAAAGAGCCTTTTGCGCGGCAGGGGACTTGCCGTGGCGATAAAAAGCACTACTACGCCAACAACATCGTCGGCCAGCGTGCGCCTCAATGCTGACGGGTCAGCCGTCTTGCTTACCAGTAGTGTCGAGATCGGCCAGGGTCTACTGACTTCTATGGCACAAATTGTCGGAGAGGAGTTGGGATTGCCATTCGAAAGGGTCACGGTCAGCTCGCCCGACACGGATCTAACGCCTTACGACAAGTCGACAAGCTCAAGCCGGACAACATTTCATATGGGACAAGCGGCACAGCAAGCGGCGCATGATCTCAAGAACCAACTTTTCGACGTCGCTGCCAAAAAACTCGAGGCGCGAATAGAAGATTTAGAACTGCGCGACGGCACCGTGTTTGTGCGCGGCGTGCCTGACAAAAAAATATCGATCGCAGAGATATTCAGAACGCGCTTCGGTTCGACAGTGGGCAGCATGTTTGGCGGCTACTGTTTTAAAACAGCGGGCGGCCTGGATCCCAAGACCGGCAAAGGCAAAGCTGCGGCGTTCTGGTTTTTTTCGGCTTGC
>Ga0207701_10004792_pt1 | contig 13693 bp, 14 predicted proteins | sample KBSSwiSSwithPhiX_FD_184294 | JGI IMG/M metagenome (GOLD analysis project Ga0207701, IMG submission 184294) | Switchgrass rhizosphere bulk soil microbial communities from Kellogg Biological Station, Michigan, USA, with PhiX - S5 (SPAdes) (version 2) | ecosystem: Environmental > Terrestrial >... | reverse complement strand
GACTCGCGGCACGCCTCGGCGTGCTTGTCGGGCGATCCGAACTCCAGCCGCGCGCGGCGCGCCGCCTCGCTCCGGTTCATGCCCTGCGCGATCCAGTGATCGGTCCGTGCCTGGAGGTGGAACGCGAGCTCGTCGGCGAGGTCGTCCTCGAAGCGCCGCCGGCCGAGGAGCGCGCGAGCCCTGGATCGCAGTCGCGCCCACATGGTCAGGCCTCCTCGCGCCTCGCACCGAGCGCCGAGGCCATGGCGTCCACCAGCCGCTGCCAGCCTTCGGCCTCCGATTTCAGCTGGCGACGGCCCGCCGCGGTGAGCTGGTAGAACTTCGCACGCCGGTTGTTGTCCGAGACGCCCCACTCGCTCGACAGCCACCCCTTGTGCTCCAGGCGGAAGAGCGCCGGGTAGAGGGCGCCCTGTTCAACCAGCAGCGCCCCGTCCGTGATCTGCTCGATCCGCAGGAGCACGCCGTACCCGTGGAGCGGGCCGAGCGACACCGCCTTGAGAATCAGGAGGTCCAGCGTTCCAGGAAGCAGCTCGGCGCGAGGAGGCATCCGTTCTCCTAATGCGGTTAGGAGAATAAGCCGTCTCTCCTAAGTAGTCAAGGAGAAGGCGTGGTTCTCTGAAATCGGGCGGATGCTGCCAGCGCGCGCACCTCGACATCGGTCAACCCGGCCGGCGCCGCATGCCTGGCTGCCTTGTGCGGCAGTGACAGCAGGAAGGCCACCACGCCACCAGCCGCCGCCGACCCGACCGCGGTTGTCCACACCTTCCGGTCGCTGTTGATCGCATCGTCGAACATGCCCAGCCCGGCGAGCGTCCCGAGCGCGAACCCGGCGCCGGCGCCAACTGCCGTCCAGGTGATTGCGTGGTTCTTGTGCACGGGCGGGGCGGCGGTGGGTTGCGAGTGAGCGAGAGTGGCCGTCAGGACGAGCATCAACAGAGCGGCGAATCCTGCGCGCATCGGAACCTCCTGGTGACGATGTGGAGGCGGCCTTCAGGGCCGCGTGTCGGGGGCTAGAGCCCCGCCGCCACAAAGGAGTGCGCAGGATGCGAGCGTGCGGGCTCACGGTGCCCGGAGGCAGTCGCCTGCGGGCGTGTAGCCGGCTTCCTCGGCCGATACCGTCGTCAGGAACGTTTCTTTGCAGCTCTTGCAGTTGTAGTTCGGACAGCCTGCACGATGGTAGACGTGCGAGTGGACGTTGCCGTGGAAGGGGCCGCGCGCATCGCGGACGTCCACTCGGGCAGCCCGCGACCCGCTCGAGGTCGACCCGGTCGAATTGCTGGAACCCGTCTCACCCTGGCGCTCGTGGCGCCATTGCCATGGCGGAACCGGTGACGCGTCGGCCCACAGCCCTGCGCGCGCCTGACGTGCGGCACGCTCGGCGTCGGCGAGATGCTGATCGGAAATTCCACGCTCGTACCGCCATGCCATTCCCGCACGCAGCAACTCCTCGCCGAGATCGCGAGTGCCGACGGAAACGCGTCCGATCATGCGGCCGTATTGATCGGTACCGTGAATCTCTATTGTGACCGTCTTGCCGAACACGAGCTGCGACGTGAACTGCTTCGCGCGCGACGACCACGGCTGGCCGATCTCGGGGCAATCCACGCCCGCCACGCGCACTTTCAGGGTTTCCGTTGCGCTGCGCACGGTGATCGTGTCGCCGTCGTGCACGGCGACAACCTGGGCCGGGAATTGTCTCGCCTGCGCAGCGATGTGCGAGGTGCACAGCGCGAGCACGAACAGTCGAGCGTGAAGGGCAGAACTGAAGTTCTGCCCCACAGGTGTCCGCTGCATGTGCCCTTAGACGCGCACTCGCTTCACGGTGAACCTCCCGGTCGCCGCATCCCACTCGGCGTCGATCTCTCCGCGCGGCCTCATGCCGACGGCGGCTGCCGGCTGTGTGGACGCCATCGGCAGCACCTGGTCGAGCGGCAGGCCGGTGAATCGGACGGTGTTGCCGACCGCACGATCGAGCGCAAGCGCGGAACCCGCGAGATAGGGCGAGTTGGGGAGCCCGACGCGGCCAGTGTCGTCGACGTGCACGCGCACGTCGCCCAACATGTAGTCGCCAGGAGGCTGGCCGGCCGCGATGATGGCGTCGGTCACGAGAATCGACCGCCCTGGCGTCTTCGCGCGCATCATCGCCTTCACCGTCGCAGGCGGGAGGTGATGGCCATCGACGATGAAGCCGGCGACGAGCTCGTCGGCCGCAAGCTGCTCCCAGACGAAGTTGGGATGGCGGGGCAGCATTGCCGCGCACCCGTTGCCGAGATGCGTGGAGAGCGTCGCGCCGCGTGCGATGGCCTCGCGGATCGCCGCCGGTGGCGCCGCGGTGTGGCCGATCGAGACGCGAACACCGTGTTTGACCATGTAGTCGATCAGCGTCATCGCGCCCTCGACCTCGGGTGCGATGGTCACGATCTTGATGTGGCCCTCGGCTGCCTCCTGCCGGCGCGCGAAGTCGTCCACGGAGGGCGGCTCGATGTCCTCACGTCGGTGGGCCCCGCGCGCCCCATCCTCGGGCGAGATGTAGGGGCCCTCCATGTGCAGCCCCGCCAGGGCGGGTACCCCGGATCGCACGAGGGTCCTCGCGCACGGCGCGAAGTGGGCGAGCGGCTGCGAGATGAGCGTCGCGAGGAACTGCGTGACGCCGGTGGCCTGCATCTTCCCGGCGGCCTCGGCCACTTGCGAGGCCGTAAGCGCCGGATCGTTGAAGTCCACGCCTGCGAAGCCATTGACTTGCAGGTCAAAGAAACCCGGGCAGGTCAGGGACCCCGATGCGGTGCCCGCGCCCTGTTGCGCTGCGGCGGGTTGGCCGGATCGCGAGGCGCCAGCGCCTGCGACGCCAGCGGCGGCCTGAAGGAAGGTGCGACGACTGAAGCTCGTGGTCATGGGCGGCTCCGACCGGGAGGGATACCACAGAATCGTGCTTCCCACCTACAATCGACCTGCCATGGTGATCGAACGCGATCGCTTTCTCGACGACACGGCCCAGTGGCGGCTGTCGCTCGGCCTCACGAGCCGGACGGCGTCCATGCACAGCCTGATGAGCGCGCTCACCGACGAGGAGCGCGGCGCAATAAACGTCTCGCTCACGCGCGCGCTCGACGAGATCGTGGACCTGCTGCGCCGCAGGCGGACCAACGGGCCGGTCAGCTGATGCGCGCCCTGGCCATCGACGCTCCCGGCTCGGCGCGCGTGGTCGAACGGGCACGCCCAGTTCCCGGCGCCGGCGAGGCGCTGGTGCGCGTGAAGCGCGCGGGCCTGTGCGGGACGGACCTGAGCACGTTTCTCGGAAAGAACCCCCTCGTCACCTATCCCCGTGTGATTGGCCACGAGATCGCCGGCATCATCGAGGCGATCGGCGACGGCGTTGCCGGCTGGCCTGCGGGTGCGGCCGTGACGCTCAGCCCGTACAAGCACTGCGGCGCCTGCGCGGCATGCCGGCATGCGAGGCCGAACGCCTGCCGCAACAACCAGACGCTCGGCGTCCAGCGCGAGGGAGCGCTCGCCGAGTTCGCCGTCGTATCCGCGGACCGGCTCTTCACGTCGGCCTCGCTGTCGCTCGATCACCTCGCGCTGGTCGAGCCGTTCTGCATCGGCATGCACGCGGTCCGGCGTGCGCGAGTTGTCCAGGACGACGCCGTGCTCGTGATGGGATGCGGTGGCGTCGGCGCTGGAGCCGTCGCGGCAGCCGCGGGGCGCGGCGCGAACGTCATCGCGATGGACGTGGACCCGGACAAGCTGGCGCAGGCCACCGCGCTTGGCGCTCGACACACCGTCATCAGCACCGACGCGGAGGCCGCGGCCCACATCCGGGCGCTCACCGGAGGGGAAGGGCCCGACGTGGTCATCGAGGCGGTCGGCAAGCCGGCGACGTATCGGCTCGCGCTCGATCTCGTTGCCGCCTGCGGCCGCATTGTCTACATCGGCTGGGTGAAGGGCGACATCGCGCTCGAGGCGCGGCAAATCGTCGCGAAGGAAGTAGACATCCTGGGATCGCGCAACGCGACCGACGAGTTCGCCGAGGTCATCGCGCTGTTCGAGTCGGGCCGGATTGATCCGCTGGCGCTCGTCACGAACCGTGTGCTCCTCGATGACGTACCAGCCATGTTCAAACGTTGGGCCGAACGACCTGAAAGCGTCGGAAAGATCCTTGTTGAGATCTAGACGGGCATCGATCACAGGCGGGGCATCGATGTTGAGTTGGGTGGGGCAACCCCGGCCGTGGGGAGGATGCCTGCTGCCGGGCGTGCAGCGGACAACCCTCCCACGAAAACCACGGCCGAGCTCGGTGGCAGCGGGGCGCTTCGTCTGTGAGTGCGGCGAGCGCGGCGCACGCTGCGAATCTGCTGGTGAGAGAAATCCTACGAGCGCACTCGCCGAGCGCGTCCTTAAGAAAGGTTGTCGGTTGTTAAAAGATTGTTAAGTGCCGCAATACGCGTACGAACTGCGGCACAATCGAACTCGTGGCCAGCCACGCTTCAGTCGCGTCGGAGCCTGCAGCTTTCGATCAACCGTCGCTCTCCGTGCTGCTCATCGACGATGACGAGAGCTTGTGTGGAGTGATGGGGCAGGTGCTGCCGTACTACGGCATGCGCCTCGACGCCGTGCACAACGGCTACATCGGCTTGCGTCAGGCGCTCGAAGGCGGCCACGACCTGGTGCTCCTCGACGTTCGGCTTCCCGGGCTCGACGGCTTCGAGCTGCTGCGACAAGTACGTCGGCGCAGCCACGTGCCGATCATCATGCTGACGGCGCGCGGTGACGAAACTGATCGCGTGACGGGGCTCGACGCCGGCGCCGACGACTACCTCGCGAAACCCTTCGGCATCGAGGAACTGCTCGCCCGCATCCGTGCGGTGCTCCGCCGCACGGGACGCGCCGCGCTCGCCAAGCCCGAACGGCTCGAGGCCAGCGGCGTGATGCTCGAGACCGGCACGCGCGAGGTCCACGTGAACGGCGACGTCATCGCCGCGACGTCCACCGAATACGAGATCCTCGAGTATCTTGTCCGCCACGCCGGGCGCATCGTCCCGCGCGACGAGCTCATGGCGGTGGTCTGCCAGCGCGAGCCGTCGAGCCTCGATCGATCGCTCGACGTCCACATCAGCCGCCTGCGTCGCAAGCTGGCCGATCGCGCGGCCCTCATCCGGACCGTCCGGGGCGTCGGCTATCTGTTCTGCGTCGATCCGGCCGTCACCGCCTAGGTCCTTTTCAGAATTCTTTACGCAATGGGCCCGGCCAGCCGGCCCGCGCGACGTCCTAATCAGTGCGAGCCGTTGACGCCGGGCGTACGCCAGGACGCCCCACGCGGTCAGGCATCACCGGCACGTAATCCTTCATTCCCGGGTGGCTTGCCCTGGCCCGGCCACCCGGGCCTTCAATTCAGCGGTAAGGTGTTCGAGGAGGCTGTCATGCGAACGGCAATGTTGGACACCGCGCTCGGGTCGGCCCTTGCGCTCGCCCTCGCGGCAGGGGGCGCGGTGGGCGCTGCCCAGGCGCCGGCCACGGAGCGGCCGAAGATTGAAGGCGCGTGGACGCTGAACCACGATATCGGCGATCGGCCAGGCAGGAGCGCGGGGATGCCTGACGACCAGGGCGGCGGTGGGCATCGGCACGGCGGGTACGGCGGCGGCGGCGGTGGCTACGGCGGCGGAATGGGCGGCATGCGCGGCGGCGGAATGGGGGGCGGCGGCCAGATGAGCGACGAGCAGCGCGCTGAGATGCAGCGCCGGCGAAACCTGGCGCGCGAGCTGCTGACGCCGCCGACGCGGCTCAACATCAGCGTCGACGGCGAGATCGTCTCGTTCACCGATGCCGACGGCCGCGTGAAGAAGTACAAGGTCGACGGGAAGAAGGAGAAGCACCAGTTCGACAACGGCACCGTCGAGACGAAGAGCAAGTGGGAGGCGGGCGCGCTGACGATCGAGACGTCGATGGATGGGGGAATGAAGTTCACTCAGAGCTACAGCCTCGTCTCCGATCACCGCGAGCTGATGGTGCAGACGAAGATGGAAGGCGGCATGTCGCGCGACGACGACGAGCGCAAGCCGATCACGCACTACTACGACGACGCCGTGGAGGCGTCAGCGCCGGCGCAATAGTCAACTCCAGTTGACGCTCGTGTTCCAAATCTGAACACGCAACCCATTTGGGGACAGTCCCCGATTTACGGGGCGCCCGATTTACTGGGCAGTCCAGCCGCCGTCGACGAAGAGCAGACTGCCGGTGACGAACGAGGAAGCGTCGGAGGCGAGAAACACCGCCGCGCCCTTGATCTCGTGCAGCTCGCCCCAGCGGCCCATCGGGATCTTCGCGACGAAGGCGGCGTATTTCTCGGGGTCGTTCAGCAGCGGCCGGTTCATCTCGGTACCGAACGGCCCGGGACAGATTGCGTTCACCGTCACGCCCTGGGCCGCCCACTCCAGCCCCAGCACGCGCGTGAGGTTCGCGACACCGGCCTTCGACGCCGCGTAGGGCGCGCGGCCGGGCAGCGCGATCACGCTCAGGATGGATCCCAGGTTGACGATGCGCCCCCAGCCGCGCGCGGCCATGCGCGGGCCGAACGCGCGCGCACAGAGGAACGGTCCCTTCAGGTTCGTGTCGATTACCGTGTCCCAGTCTGCCTCTGCCAGCGCATCGCTCGCCCCGCGGATATTGACGCCGGCGTTGTTGACGAGGATGTCGATCCCGCCGAGCGCCTCATCTGCTTGATCAACCAGCCGCGTGATGTCGCTCGCGCGGCTGACGTCCGCGTCGAGGCCGACGACCTTCCGGCCCGTCGCAAGCGCGATCTCCGCGGCGGCATCCCGCGCGCTCGCCAAGGTGCGGCTGGTAATCGCGACATCAGCACCGGCCTCCGCCAGCGCGTCGGCCATCACACGACCGAGGCCGCGCGCGCCCCCCGTTACCAGGGCGCGCCTGTTGGTCAGTTTGAAGTGGTCGAGGACTGTGGACATTGTCGATTGCCGAATGACATTGAGGGTGAAGGTCCAAGTAACGGCATCAGAGCCGGAGCGATGTGCGCGCGTATGCCATCGACCGGCGGACCAGTTCGTCTTCGAGCGCGACCTGATCCGCCGGCGCCAGGCCCGTGATGCGCGGCAAGTCGCGTGTCGACGGCTTGCCGAGTATCTCCCGCTCGAAGCGGGCAACGTCCACGGCCGCGCGATCCATCGCGATCCAGTAGCCGTCCGTCTTGTACGGCACCCGCAGCGGATCGCGCGTGATCATCTCGAGACAGAGATCGACATCCGGCCGGTGCCGTGTCAATTCGTCGATCATCGCCCGGAGCGGCAACAGTCCCTCTCCAAGCGCCACCTCCGAGAGGTCGAAGCCGTCGGCTGTCGGCTTGACGGCCATGTCCTTGAGGTGCGTCGTGACCGTGTAGGGCGCCAGTGTCCGGATGGTATCCATCGGATCTTCCAGCAGCGAGAGGTTGTTGCCGAAGTCCACGCAGCAGCCGATCTTCGCGCTGCCGACGCGCTGCAGCAGCTCGACGAGCTCGGCCGCGTGAAAATCCTTGTGATTCTCGATGCCCACGAGAACGGGATGGGCTTCGATGGCGCCCTTCATCGCGGGTAGCGTCGCGAACCATTTCGCGCGCCACGTGGTCCACTCCTCGCGCGTCTTGAACGTCTCGTAGCGGCGTCCGTACAACAACGCGATCCGAACGCGCTTCACGCCGAGGACCGATGCCGTCGAGGCCATCTCGTCGTAAGCGGCAGGCGTTTCGAGGCACGAGGACGGCACCGACAGCTCGAGCGCCAGGCCGTCGCGCTCGACGCGGGCCTTGAGCTTCGCGAGCGCGGACGCTTCGCGCGACTCGATTTGCGACCAGTCGAGCTGCGCCCCGCGCGCGCCGAACTTCACGCACAGGTCCAGGAACTGATCGGCGGTCAGTGCCGCGGCATTCGACTTCAGGATGTCTTTCCCCTGAAGCATCCGCACGGCGAACGACGTGTAGGCAAGGCACATGCGCGGGCCATCTCCAGCCAGACGGACGAACGGCGCCGCCGCGGCGAGCGCCATCGAGTTGAGCAGGGCGCGTCGGGTCAGCATGACGCTCATGCCGACGGCACGATCGCCTTCAGCTCGCGATCCCACGGCGCGCGATAGGGGCGGGTCAGGAGAGCCGAGGCTTCCGGATCGCCGACGATCGTCTGTTCCTTCGCGTTCCAGTGCACGACGCGCCCCACTCGTGCGGCGATGTTCGCCAGGTGACACGCGACGGCGGTCTGGTGTCCGCCTTCGAGATCGGACACCGGTGCCTGTCGGCTCTTCACGGAGTCCAGGAAGTTGCGGACGTGGGGGCGGAATTGGTCGCGCACCTGATCGTAGCCTTCGTCCTTCACCGCTTCGGTCCTGAAAGGCGCGTTGTCTTCCGAGCGGGCCGGCTCGGTGAAGCTCGGAATCTGCGACTCCGGCGTCAGGGCGCGGTCGGGCACGATCTCGAACCCCTTGCGGTTGATCGTCAGCGTGCCCTTCGTCCCATAGAATTCGAGCCCGTTGCCGCGCCCGCCAGCGGACACCTCGCGGCTCGACCAGTTCACCAGGAAGTCCGGGTACTCGAAGATCGCTTCGAAGACGTCCGGTGTCTCGCCGAAGCCCGTCAGCGACTTGCGCTGGGCGAACGCGGCGACCCGCACGGGCGCCGCGCCCGTCACCCACTGGACGACGTCGATCTCGTGCGCAAGCAGGTTCGTGGTCTGGCCGCCGGAGTAGTCGTTGAACCAGCGGAAGTGATAGAGGCAGCGCGCAGGATCGTACGGAATCGCGGGCGCCGGGCCAAGCCACATGTCCCACTGCGCCGCCGAGAGGGGCTTTCCCACGGGCTGCGTGAAGCCGGGCACGATGTTGCGAAACGAACCCGAGCGCGCGCCTCGGATATCTCCGAGCTTGCCTTCGCGGAGCAGCGTGCGCGCCCGCTGATAGTGCACGCCTGACCGCTGCTGTGTGCCCACCTGCACGACGCGCTTGTTCGCCCGCGCAGCCTCGGCCATCCAGTCGCCTTCGCGGAGCGCGTATGTCAGCGGCTTCTCCACGTAGACGTCCTTGCCGGCGGCGCACGACATGATCGTCAGCAGCGCGTGCCAGTGGTCCGGTGTCGAGACCACGATGGCGTCGATGTCGGAGCGCTCGAGCATGCGACGGAAGTCGGGGAAGCGCGCCGGGTTGTTGCCGGCTTTCGCGACGCCGAAGTCCATCCGCTCGTCCGAGAGCTCCGAGATGCCGGCGACCTCGCAATCCGGCTGCGCCTGGAAGTCCAGCAGGTGGCGCGTGCCGATCAGGCCGATGCCGATGAATCCGACGCGCACGCGATCGTTCGCGCCCAGCACGCGGCGGCTCGACGCGGCCGTTGCCAGCGTGGCGGTGGCGATTCCCTTTAGAAACGTGCGTCGTGTCGCCATGGAACCTCGCTCAAAATGCGCTTGACGGCCGAAATAAAGTTCGGCCTACGTAAATCACAACGTGGTCACCGCATGTATTCGCAGGACCGAGCTTCAGCTCGGCCACTCCTAGATACTCATCGCCTCCGGGTGCACCCAGGGGCCGCGATACGGACGCTTCAGCAGCGCGTTGGCCTCGTCGTCGCCGCCGACGACCCCGCGCGCGTGGTCCCACGTCAGCGATCGCCCGAGCTTCTGCGACAGGTTGGCCAGGATGCACGCCGTCGTCGAGATGTAGCCCTGCTCGATGTCGGACACCGGGCGCTCGCGCGTCTCTATGCACTGCAGCAGGTTCTTCATGTGCCCGCGAATCGCCGGCGCCACGTGCCGCTCGAGATCCTTTTCCGTCTTGTCTTCCGGATACTGCTCGAGCTCGTATCGCACGTCTTCGTGAATCGGCGTTCCGCCGCCGGCCGGGATGAAGTCGTAGCCGTACACGCTGGCCTTGAGCGTGCCCTTGTCGCCGTAGATCGTGGCGCCCCACGGATATTTCGGATCGGGCGGGTCTCCCCACGAGCGGTGCGTCCAGACGACCTTCATCTCCGGATAGTCGAACGTCGCCTCCTGCGTGTCGGTGGTGTTCGCCTTGCTCGCCTTGTCGACGAGAATGCCGCCCGACGAGCTGACGCGCGTCGGCATGCCCAGGTCCAGCATCCAGCGCACCATGTCGAGCATGTGCACGCACATGTCGCCGACGATGCCGTTGCTGTATTCCATGAACGCGCGCCAGCCGCGAGGGTGAACGAGCGCGTTGTAGGGCCGCATCGGCGCGGGCCCGGTCCACATCTCGTAGTCAAGGTAGTCTGGCGCCGCGATGTCCGGCGGGTTCTCGCTGGCGCGCATGTGGTAGTAGCAGTAGATCTCGACGTACGCGACCTTCCCGAGCTTGCCTTCACGGACGATGCGGTCGCGCGCGGTGATGAGGTGTGGCGTGCTCCTGCGCTGCATGCCTACCTGCACGACGCGCTGATACTTGCGCGCGGCGGCCAGCATCGCCTGCCCTTCGGCGACGTCGATGCTGATCGGCTTCTGCACGTAGATGTCGGCGCCCGCCTTCGCCGCCTCGATCATCGGCAGCGCGTGCCAGTGATCGGGCGTGGCGATGAGGACGATGTCGAGGTCCTTCTGGCGGAGCATCTCGCGGTAGTCCGAAAAGGTGCGCGGCGTTTTCTTCGAAACCTGGCGTGACGCGACCTGGGAGGCGGCATCGGCCAGCATCCGCTTGTCGGCGTCGCACAGCGAGACGACTTCCACTGGCGCTACCTGGATCAGGCGGAAGAGGTCGGCCTTGCCGTACCAGCCGGTGCCGATGAGTCCGACGCGCTTGTGGGTGTCGGCCAGGGCCTCTGCGTAGCGGGGGACGGAGCCCAGGGCCAGCGTCGCGCCGGCCGCCTTCAGGAAGCTGCGTCGGTTCATGGCGGGAGGATATAGGTCCACAGGTCGATAGGTCCATAGTTCCATTTGTGGAACTCCGGCCGGGCGTCTCTCGTCCAACCCGAACGGGCACGCCAGCGCCCGCCCGCCGTGAGTCGTTGATGGCCCTCAACCTGTCTCTCCTCAAACCCGTCGCCCTCTTCGTGCCGGTGGCCCTCTGCCTCTCGGTGGCGCCCTCGGAATGCCGACAGGCCGGCAACGACCTCGACCAGTTCATGGCGCAGGTGCTGGCCCGGCGCGACGACAACTGGCGGAAGCTGCAGCAATACGTCCTGGACGAGCGCGAGACGGCCGACTTCCTCGGGCCGGGACGGATCCGGCTGTTCGCGATGGACCGCGAGTACGAGTGGTACATCCGCGACGGGGTCTTCGTCCGCAGCCCGGTGAAGTTCGACGGCGTGACGCTCGGTGAGGAGGACCGCCGGAAGGCCGAGCAGGAATGGATCGGCCAGGAGAAGGATCGCCAGAAATCGGACGCCGCGAAATCGGCGGCCGTCCTGCAGGGAGCCCCTGCGCCCGATACGGACAACCCCGGCTCGCTCGATTCGATTCTCAAGTCCACGCGAGAGCCGCAGTTCGTCTCCGCGGCCTACTTCATGCGCTTCAAGTTCGAGCCCGGCCACTACGCGTTCGTCGGTCCTGAGACCTACGAAGGCCGCCAGGTGCTCCGCATCGAGTACTACCCGCGCCGCCTGTATGACGACGACGGGCCGGGGGACGAGGGCAAGAAGGGCGAGCAGGGCAAGGAGGGCGAGCAGGGCAAGGAGGGCGAGCAGGGCAAGGAGGGCGAGCAGGGCAAGACGGGCGAGCAGGGTAAGGCCGAGCAGGGCAAGGAGGCCGAGCAAGGCAAAGGAGGCAAGGACAAGGACAAGGCGCTCGAGGAGCGCATCACCCGGCAGATGAACAAGACCGCACTCGTGACGCTCTGGATCGAACCGGCGAGCCACCAGATTGTCCAGTACCGCTTCGAGAACCTGCCGCTCGACTTTCTGCCGGCGCGCTCGGTCGTTCGCGTGGACGGTTTCGGCGCGACGATGAAGATGGGGCAGCCGTTTCCGGGCGTCTGGCTGCCGCAGGACATCGACGCGTCGGGCAGCTTCACGCTGGCGCTCGGCACGTGCGACGCCCACTACGCCGTGCGCTATCGCAACTACCGTGAAGCGAACGTCGCGGTGAAGATCAAATGAGCGCCGCGGCGATCGCCGTGCTGCTCGCGGCTCTGCAGGCGCCCGCGGGGCCGGGACAGGCCGCCTCAGCTCCGGCGCAGATCGGCGGCATCGAAGTCCGCGGCAATCATACGACGCCGGACGATACGGTTCTCCAGCTCGCAGGCATCAAGCCGGGTGACGCGTTCGATGACCGCACGCTTGCGGCGATTCATGACCGGCTGGAGAAGAGCGGACGCTTCCGGTCGGTCGAGGTCCTGAAACGCTACCAGTCGCTCACCGACCTCAGCGCCGTCCTCATCGTCATCAAGCTCGTCGAGCTCGAGGGGATCACGATCGACAACCTGGAGCCCGGGCCGTGGCGCCGATTCCGATCGCAGACGATGTGGCTGCCGATCCTGCGCTTCGAGGACGGCTACGGTTTCACCTATGGCGCGCGTATGAGTTTCGTCAACGTGCTCGGCAAGCGCTCGCGTGTCTCCGTGCCGCTTTCGTGGGGCGGTGAGCGGCGCGCAAGCGTAGAAGTGGAGCGGGGGTTCGAGCACGGACCGCTGACGCGCGTGCTGGCGACGGGTGGCGTCTGGCGGCGCGAGCACCCGAGCCTGGATATCGGCGATCGCCGCGAAGGCGCGACGCTGCTGGCCGAGCGCGCGGTGACGCCATGGTTCCGCGTCGGCGGCACCGGCAGCCTGCAGTCGGTCCACTTCGGCGACACGGAGGACACGCTGCGCACGGCCGGGGTCGAGGCCACGCTGGACACGCGCGGCGATCCCGCGTTTCCGCGCAACGCGATCTACGCCTCGGTCGGCTGGGATCGTCTCTGGTTCGATCACGCTCCCGATACGAATCGCCTCAGTACCGACGTGCGCGGCTTTCTCGGCCTGTTCGGATCGACCGTGCTTGCCGTGCGGATGCAGCAGATCCGCGGCGCGGATGCGCTGCCCGCCTTTGAACAGCCCCTGTTGGGCGGCACGTCGTCACTCCGCGGTTTCCCGCTCGGCTACCGATACGGCGATCGACTTGCCGCGGGGACGCTGGAGCTGCGCATCCCGATCTCCTCGCCGCGGAACATCGGCCGTGCCGGCATCGCGATCTTCGCCGACTCGGGCGCAACGTACGACGCCCGTACGACCCTGGACCGCGCGAAGTTCGACACCGGCATCGGCGCGGGATGGTTCCTGCAGCTGCCGGTGCTGTCGTTCCGCATCGACGTCGCGCATGGCCTTGGAGGTTCCACGCGCGCGCATGTCACGCTGGGAGTCACCTTCTGATCGCCACGGAAAACGCGGAGAACTACGCCTTATGGGATCGTTTGGGGATCGTTGGGGAATCGTTGGGGAATCGTTGGGGTGTCGTTGGGGTGTCGTTGGGGTGTCGTTGGAGTGTCGTTGGGGTGTCGTTGAGTGGTCGTTGGGAGCGGTTCGTGCTCCTCCAGCGTGAGCAATCGCCGCGCGAGCGCCTCGTCGATGTGGGTCTTGAATTCCTGAAGTGAGCCGACATTCAAGATTCGCCAAGGCTTGATTTTCATGCTCTACGAAGGAGCATGTGTCGCGCCAACGGCTAGACCTTCCCGAACGATCCCGAACGTTCCCGAACGATCCCGAACGATCCCGAACGATCTTGAACGTTTTTACGTTTCAG
>Ga0207701_10004790_pt1 | contig 13693 bp, 7 predicted proteins | sample KBSSwiSSwithPhiX_FD_184294 | JGI IMG/M metagenome (GOLD analysis project Ga0207701, IMG submission 184294) | Switchgrass rhizosphere bulk soil microbial communities from Kellogg Biological Station, Michigan, USA, with PhiX - S5 (SPAdes) (version 2) | ecosystem: Environmental > Terrestrial > Soil... | reverse complement strand
CGCAAACCCGGGTGCTGGTTTAGCACAGCCTCGATTTCGCCCAGCTCGATGCGAAAGCCGCGGATCTTGATCTGATTGTCGAAACGACCAAGGAATTCGATGTTCCCATTTGACATGTAACGCGCCATGTCTCCGGTCTTAAAAAGGCGTTCGCCGCGCTTAGGACTAAAAGGATTTGAAATGAATTTCTCGTTGGTCAGTTCAGGCCGATTGAGATAACCACGAGCCAGGCCGGCACCTCCAATGTATAATTCGCCTGGAATCCCAACTGGAACAGGTTGAAGATGAGTATCTAAGATATAGATTTGAGTATTGGCAATGGGCCGCCCCAACGATATCGGCTGGTCGCGACTTATCTTTCCGACGATCGCATTGGCTGTAGCCTCAGTTGGACCGTAAAGGTTCCACAACTCCACGTCGGGCAAGGCGTCCAACGTCCTAGCGATCAATGCATTATCCAACCGTTCACCGCCCAAAAACACAGACGACAGGAACCCGGTCGACGTGATCGCTCGGTTTGAATCGATCACATCGAGCAAGGTGCTCCACAAAGCGGGCACACAATTAAGTCCAACGCTGGCCCGCGTGCTCAATGTCTTCAGCAAATCAAACGGTCGGTTTATGACATCGTCTGAAAGGATCCACACTTGACGGGATTGCAGAAGCGGAACAAAGAGTTGTTTCAGCGATGCGTCGAATGTCAGTCTGGTTATTAGCGGTAGACTCTCGGTTTTTTTGGTTAGCGGACTTTCCTTTAACCACCAGATGTAGTTTACAAGATTCTCGTGCTCGATCATCACACCCTTAGGAGTCCCTGTGCTCCCTGAGGTGTAGATTACATAGGCCAAATTTTGTGCGGTTACTTTGCTGACGGGGTTCGACGCGCTTTCCTGAACAAACTGATCTCTGGCGTTATCCAAGTACACCATTTGCGTCTTATGTCCGGGATGTCGATCCAATAGTCGACGCTGGGTGAGCAACACTGAAACTCGGGAATCTTCCATTATGGCAGCGAGGCGCTCCTTCGGATACGCAGGATCTAAAGGCAGGTATGCCCCGCCTGCCTTCCAAATTCCCAATATTCCGATCATCATCTCCAAAGAATGCTCAACGCAGATGCCGACAAGCACTTCCGGCCCCACTCCTAGATTCTGTAAGTAATGCGCCAATTGATTCGCTCGCCTATTGAGCTCTTGGTAGGTTAACCGTTGGTCTTCAAATACAACCGCGACTGCGTCCGGTGTTTGCTCCGCTTGCGCTTCAAAAAGCTGATGAATGCATTTGTCTTTGGGGTAGGGGCTTTCCGTGCGATTCCATTCTATCAACAACTGGTGCCGCGCCGCGCCGGAGAGAAGGGACGGACGGGAGATCGGTTGATTGGGGTCGACGAGAATTTCTCGAAGCAGATTTTCGTAATGTCCGATCCACCGCCTAATTGTCGTCGCGTCAAAGAGATCTGTGTTGTATTCGCACTCGAGGATCAACTCGCCGTGTTTTTCAACAAGATTGAAAGACAGTTCGAAATTCACGTGAGGATTGGGGTCCGGGCAAAGTTCGAAATCCAGATCGCCGAAACCGAGTCCCTGCAGTTCTTGATCCATATTGAACATGAGCGAGATGAGCGGAGGCTGGCTCGGATCGCGGCTCAGGTTGAGTTTTCTGACAAGCGTCCCAAAAGTATAGTTCTGATGCTCGTAAGCATCGAGGAAGGAGCGGTTCGCGGACTTGAGGAATTCAGTGAATGGTTGATTTGGCTCAATCCGGTTGCGTAGCGGCAGGGTATTAACACAGTGGCCAACAAGCATGTCGATTCCGATGATCGACTGTCCTGCGACAGCAATTCCAACGACAAGATCCTCTTGGGCTGTCAAGCGATGCAGTAAAACCTTAAAAGCCGCCAGGAATGTCGTAAACGCAGTGCAGCCGTGGCGCGCTCCAAGTTGCTTCATCCCGGTGTGAAGCGCCGCTTCGATGGTGATTCGCTCGCTGCTACCGTTGAATGTCCGAAAGGGCGCTCTGGGGCGGTCCGCAGGCAATTTCAAAGCCGCTACTGGATTTGCAAACCGATCCAACCAGTATCGTTCGGTGGCTAGGCCAGCGGCGCTATTCTGCTGCTTTTGCTGCCATGCGGCATATTCCCGGAGCGGCGTCGACTGCGGTAGGTCTACACCTTTGTCAGTCCCCGCCGGGCAATAGAGAGCGCTGAGATCCCCCAGTAGCACGTGGATAGACCACCCGTCGCACACAAGGTGATGCGCCGTGATCAGCAGGAAATGCCTTTCCGGCTCCAACCGCAAGATCGACACGCGAACTAGAGGGCCGTTGACCAGGTCGAATGGCTGTTGAAGCTCTCTGGTGATCAAACTCTCGAAGCGGACTTTTTTGTTGCCGTCGTCCAATTGGGAAAGATCGATTAGCGGAATATCTATTTCCCAAGCTGGACCGACCCTCTGGTAGCTTCCGTCATGGCTGAAGGTCGTGCGCAATGCGTCATGTCGATTGATCGCCCGTTGAACGGCAAATCGCATGGCATCGAGGTCTAACGTTCCTTTAAATTGCAACAAGATATTCTCATTAAATGCCTGAGAGGCTGCGTCTCCGAGTCGCGTCGCAAGCCAAATTTCCATCTGTGCTTCGGTGAGGGGAAATTCGTACACGCCAGAGAAAGACGCCGGGCTGGCCGAAGCCGTTGGATTGCCAGAGTCAGCAGGCCTTGGCTCCGTCACGGTTCGGCATAGGTCGGCGGAAGGAAGGAATCTCGCCCGCTGCATTTCCTCGACACTTTCCTTCATTGCTCGCACGATGAAAGCAAGATCTTCATCGCTGTGCGCTGTCGAAATGAAGGTAGGACGACCCTCCCAGATGTGAATCCCCTTATCGCGTAAATGATAGAAAAGCAGGCTCGAGTAGCGCGACTCTTGAGTGAAGGTGATGCAAAACAGCGAGCCGCACTGCTGTATATGAATCGGAATGCCGGCGCCCTCAAAATGCTGGTTTAGCTCTTTGGCCAGTCGGTAAGCTCTCTCGTTTAACCGTTGATACAGTTCCGACCCGGCAAGCTTCATGTGCTGGAGAACAGCCGAGGCCGCTGCCATGGCGAGTGGATGCCTGACGAACGTTCCCGCAAAGTAAGTCACTCCGACTTCAGGAATAGAATTGTCCCCATAGTTCCATGCGCCACCGTCGAGAGCGTCCATGAAGCGAGCTTTCCCGGCAAGGGCGCCAATTGGCATGCCCCCTCCGAGGGCTTTGCCGTAAGTTGCGAGGTCCGCCTGAACGCCGAACCAGGCTTGTGCACCGCCGGCATCCAGCCTAAAGCCCGTAATCACCTCATCGAAAATCAGTGCGATGCCGGATTTTGCCGTCAATTCCCGCAACGACTGCAGAAACTCTTTTGGTTGCAAGTCGGGGTTCCGGCTCTGCACCGGCTCGACCAGAACAGCAGCGAGTTCGTCTGCATGCTTTTCAACAAGATTCAGTGAGTCAGGATCGTCGTACCGGAGTACGAGGACATCTTGAACCATATGCGCGGGAATCCCCGGCGCCGCGGGAACGGGTTTGGAACCCTCGCGGTTTGTGATTGGCCTTACCAAGACCTCGTCAAAAATGCCGTGATACGAGCCGGCGAACAAGGCGATCTTGTTTCGTCCGGTAACCGTCCGGGCAACACGCAACGCCGCCAAGACGGCTTCCGACCCGGTATTGCAGAAGGTGACGCGTTCCATGCCGGTGAAATCGCAAACCAAGCGCGCTACCTCACCGACAATCGGCGACTGCGGCCCAATTTCGATCCCGCTCTTGAGTTGGTCTTCCAGCGCGCGAACGACGAAATCGGGTGAATGACCGAAGAGCGCCGGACCGAAGCCCATCATCATGTCGACGTACTCGTTGCCGTCTACATCCCAAAGCTTTGAGCCGGATGAACGTACGGAAACGATCGGGTAGACCATTTCCTTCCACTCTGTGCGAAACCCTGATACGGCTCGAGGATCGGCGAGATGAGACCGGTGAGCCGCTGTTAGTTCTTTGGATTTGGCAGTTCGACGAGTGTAGCGCTCTATTAAATCATCCAGGTGGATGCGCTGGCGCGCGTCCAAATTGCGGCTGTCGGATTTGTCTATGGGCTTCCAGGGACCGATCGGTCGAGATTCAGTTTCGTCAGCGACGGATCGTATCTCTATGGGTGACACTGCATTTTCGGGCTTTTGCCCATTTGCCCCAGAGTCAGCGCCGGAGTGGTTCGCCCCGTTCAAACCAAACGGCGTGTGGATCACCTGGGTCTCAGGTGTCGAATAGCCATACTTCAGCACTTCGAGCTGTCGCGCCATCACCTGAAGTTGCTGCGACAACACACGCTCGAAGAGATTGGCAGAATTTTCGAGCTTGCCGACTGTTGGATTTTGCCTCAACGGGGGTATCCCTGTAAAAGACTGCAATGAATGTGGAATCGCTGGGGTAAGAGGAATTGGCTTCGTCGGGATTGACGGTTGCCGTTCCGAAATCGTTGGCTCCCCAGGCGCCATCTGCGCGTTTATATAATCCGCCAAAGCCTCGGGGCTTGTGGTTTCTTCGAGCAAATGGCGAAAAGTTATGTTGACGCCAAACTTTTTCTTAAACGCCGTGCTCATCTGAGCGAGAAATAGAGAGTCAAAACCGAGCTCCAAGAAAGTGGCCTGGTCCGTTATCTTGTCGCGCTCCAGTCCGCCCATATCACTCATAACATCTTTCAAATCGTTCAGGATTTTTTGTTTACGGTCGATCATCGAATTCTCTTTTCTCCTAAAGCTCGTCTTTGCTTTGGCTGCAGCCGTTTGCCCGAGCCGGAAGCCGCGACGTAGAATCCGCGGCTGCCTCAGCGCCATTGTAGGGTGTCTGGCAATAACTCAGTACTTCGAGCTGCTGTGCCATGAGCTGAAGCTGTTCCGACATGATTCTTTCAAGCGTCGTTGCGGACGACGGGACTTCATCGGACCGGGGGCTTTCGATCCTCGACGGCTGTAGGATTGGCTCGGTCGCAGCTCTCGGCGCTTCTGACAGCGGCTCTTCAGCGGGACCCGGTAACGGAAATCTCTGAGGCTTATCAGCTTCTGTAATTTTTGGCGGATCGATCCAGTAACGCTTTTTTTCAAAGGGATAAGTTGGCAGCGGCACACGAGATCGCCGTTCGTGGGCGTAAAATCCCTGCCAATTTACCGGCACGCCTTCCAGCCAGAGTTGGCCCAATGCAGTAAGCATGGCTGCGAGATCTTTGTGCGTTTCGCGCGCGCGATCTAAGGATGACAGCACCACTTGTTCCGAGACATGGTACGAGGGATGTCGGGCAAGCGTGCCAAGCGTGCGTCCCGGACCAACTTCCAAAAGTATGTGATCAGGATTTTGGGCGAGTTCTTGTCGAGCGGTATGAAATCGGACGGGCTTTCGTATTTGCATGGTCCAATATATTGGGTCGGTTGCCTCTGCCTGTGTGATCCATTTACCCGTGCAGGAGGACAGGACAGGGATGCTTGGAGGCAACAGCCGCACCTTACGAACCTCTTTCGTGAACTGTTCCAGGATCGGGTCCATCATGGATGAATGAAAAGCGTGCGAGGTTTGAAGATAGCGGCATTGAATTGCTCTCTCTGCAAGTCTTTGCTCGAGGGCCGCAACGGCAGCTTTCGGTCCGGCAACGACGCAGTTTGACGGTCCGTTCAAAGCCGCGAGAGACACGTCATCGGAGAGCAGCGACGATAGCCCTTCTTCCGCCATGGCGACTGCAAGCATGGCCCCGCTTGGAAGCTGTTGCATCAGCCTGCCGCGGGCCGACACCACAGTGATGGCGTCCTCCAGAGTGAACACGCCGGCGAGGCATGCCGCGACGAATTCCCCGACGCTATGACCAATCATCGACTGCGGGGAGATCCCCCATTCGATCCAGAGCTTCGCCAAAGCGTATTCAACGGCAAAGATGGCTGGCTGAGCCAAAACGGTTTGATTCAATTCGTCTGCCGGTTTCTTCACATTCTCAGACTTGGGAAAGATGACGTCACGCAGGTCAAGACCGAGCAGCGGTTTGAGAATTTCAGCGCAACAGTTGATATCCTCCCGGAAGGTGGGCTCATTCCGATAAAGCTCTACGCCCATATTCACGTATTGCGAGCCCTGGCCCGGAAACATGAAAACCACGTGTTTTTCTTTTTGACTACAAACTCGGCTGATCACCCGTTTTGAATCGGGGATCTCGAAGCCCTCAACGGCATCGTTCACGTCTTCGCTGACCAGAAAGCTACGATGATTAAAAGCCCTTCGGCCGACTTGGAGAGTATAAGCAAGGTCGGCGAGTTGCTGTTGGCTGTTTTCTTTGAGGTGCCGAACTAGGTTGACGGTAGTTTTTTCAAGGGCTGTTTCTGTTTTCGCCGAAAGCAGTAGGAGTTGGCAGGGTCGAGATGGGCTGGAAGCCTCGGCTGAAGGTGCTTCCTCCAGAACAGCGTGAGCATTCGTGCCACCTACTCCAAACGAATTCAATCCTGCCCGACGGGGCAGCCCATCTGATTTCCATTCCATGAGTTTATCGACGACGTAGAAAGGCGTGCTTTCGATCACCAGTTTGGGATTGGGTTTACTATAATGGATCGTTGGAGGAATGACCCTATGCTGAAGCGACAACGCCGTCTTGATCAGAGCGGCGACTCCGGAGCTGGTATCCAGATGGCCAACGTTGGACTTGACCGAACCCAGTCCACAAAACTCCTTCTTGTCGGTACTCAGCCGAAACGCTTGAGTCAAAGCGGCAACCTCGATGGGATCTCCCACCGGAGTAGCCGTGCCATGAGCTTCCAGATACGAGATGGATTCAGGATCGACTCCAGCTTCGTTCTGTGCGCTTGCGATCACTCTTGCCTGGCCGTCAATACTGGGTGAGGCATAACCTCGCTTGCTGGCGCCGTCATTGTTAATCGCGATTCCTTTTATGATCGCGTAGACGTGGTCGCCATCTTTAAGCGCGTCCGCTAATCGTTTGACAACCACCATTCCTACCCCGTTACCGAACACGGTTCCCTGGGCTTGCTCATCGAACGGCCGGCAATGACCGTCGCGCGAGTTCATCCCGCCTTCTTCATGCCAGTAGCCCCGGGTCTGAGGAAGCATGAGGGAAATGGCGCCCGCTAAAGCCATATCGCAGTGGTGATTCAAGAGGCTTTGGCAGGCGTGATACACGGCTACGAGAGAGCTGGAGCAGGTGCTGAGAACCGTCGCACTGGGTCCCTTTAGGTTTAGTTTGTACGAGATGCGCAGCGCGAGGCTGTCAACTTCATTGTTGACCAGTGTTTGAAAACTATTGATGGCTTCGATGCGGTGCCGGTTTGGATAGAGATTAGTCATGAAGTAGGTGTTGCTAGTGCTCCCGCCGACATATACCGCAACAGCGCCAGTGTAGGTTTCCGAATCATAGCCGGCATCCTCGAGGGCTTCCCACGAACATTCCAGAATGACGCGCCCTTGGGGATCCATCAGCTCCGCTTCCCTCGGGTTTACCCCGAAGAACGTTGCATCGAAGAGTTCCGCATCTTCTAAGACGCCGCCAGCATGAACGAAATTCGGGTCATTGCTTATGGACGCTATATCGACACCCGCCTTAATTAGGTCCTCATCAGAAAATGTCGATATCGATTCTATTCCGCTCGTGAGGTTCTTCCAGAATTCTTTGACGTTCTTCGCTCCAGGAAAGCGACCGGCCATTCCAATAATAGCAATATCTTTCAGCGAACTGTTTGATACGGATTTTTTAGTTGTCATGTAAAATGTTGCACTTTCTCGCACGAGTTTCAGCGTGAAGTCAGTTCGACCTCCGTTGCAGTCTTAAACTATCTCTGGGACCGAGCCTTTATTAGGAACTACGGGCTTCGACATTCTGAACATACTCACCTTTCGATAACAGGCGTATGGGTGGTTGCGTCTCGCAAATGATACTTAGCGCAAGCCTAATGCCAGGAATTGAGGTCTGCGGCTGGGGATAAAGATTTGGCAACGTTTACGGCGAAGTGTAAAGACTCTTAACGTAAATCAGCTGATTCCGTTCTTCCTGCCCGTTTTCACCAACGGGTGCCGCGCCGCATGTAAATTGGATTTACAGCTGAACCCTACTGACTTATGGCCAGTGTCAAATTTCGCATTGTCAATCGTGTCAAATTACCTTAGGGTTTCAATTTATGGAGAGTGACTTCAAAGGGAACTGGACTCTCGCAAAGTTCGTACTTCGCCACTTCAATTCTTCTATTCGAAACCGAGACCTTCCAAGCCCGGGTGGTCATTTACCAACGCTTCAACAGACGGTCTGTTTTCGTGGGGTGTCGTCCCACGCACGTTGCTCAGGTTGTACATGGCGCTCGAATCAGCTGTTCGAATGCCCGGTAATCTTTGGCGGATTTCAAAAAGGGTTGTCCTGCTCTGTGATGAGTTGATGCGGTCCAGTTCAGATTACGGCGATTTTTGGATTTCAGTGGTGCGAGCGATAACAGCGCAGCATCCGATTGAGTTCAGTTGACACCACCCTATTATTTATACTATCGGCTCCGATAAGGGGATTAGGAAATGACCAAGAGCGGATTGAAAGTTCTCGACAGCGACATGCATATCATGGAACCGCCTGATCTTTGGGAGCGCTACATCGACAGCAAGTTCAAAGGGCGCGCGCCGCGCGGGGTCACCAGCAGCAACGTGCGCGATCTGCGCATGATCTATCCCGACGGTCGGGAATGGGCGCGCACGACGACGCGCCAGAACGATTCGGCGCGCGGGCAAAACTTCGAAAGAAATCAAAGCGTGTACCGCTCAGACGCCGAGCGCGGCTGGACGCCGGAAGTTCAGCTCGAAGCGATGGACATCGAAGGCATCGATGTCGCCGTGCTCTACCCGACTCGCGGTCTGCGCGCCTTGGTCGTGCCGGATATGGACGCCGAGTTCGCCGCCGCGATTGCGCGCGCTTACAACGACTGGCTTTACGATTTTTGCCAAAAAGATCCTAAGCGCTTGATCGGCGCCGGCATGATCTCGCCTTACACCATGAACGACGCCGTCTCTGAAGCGCGCCGCTGCGCCGATGAACTGGGCTTTCGCGCTGTGTTTTTACGCGCCAATCCCTTAGTCAATCATCAGTGGCACGACGAGTACTACGAGCCGCTTTGGAACGCTCTCGAAGAGCGGAATCTCGCCTTGGGCTTTCATGAATCCACCGGCACAGGCAAGCAACAAATCGGCGAACGCCTCGAGCCCAACCTGATGCTGCGTCGAGTTTATGCTCAACCGATGGAGCAAATGTTGGCGCTCGGCAGTTTTTGCGCCGGCGGCGTTCTCGCCCACCATCCGCGGCTGCGGGTCGCCTTTCTCGAAGCCAATTGCAGTTGGTTACCGTGGCTGTTGTGGCGCTTGGACGAGGGTTGGGAGCGTGAAGGCGATGTTTGGGCGCCGGATGTAAAAATGGCGCCGAGCAAATATTTCAAGCGCCAATGTATCGTCTCGGTGGAGCCGGACGAGGCGACATTGACGCATGTGATCGACTACATGGGCGGTCAAAATGTGGTTTTTTCCACCGACTATCCGCACGGCGATTCAAAATATCCCGAAGCGGTTCACCACTTTCTCAAGCTCCCGATCAGCAACGCAGACAAGAAAAAAATTCTCTGGGACAATTGCGCCGCGTATTACGCGATGTAAAAGCGCGCGCAGAGGACGAGCGCTGCTCCGGTTTCCTGACGAAAACCGGAGCAGCACGATGAGGAGCTAGCGGGAATAGTATCCGTCGGAATAGTTAGAGCGATGGTGGTGCCAGTGACAGCCCGACGCAACAACGACGCCGAGCGTCATCAATAGTGTCAACAGCCCGATGGTTTTCATAGTGCCTCCTTTCCGCAGGAAAAATCCGCGCAGTGGAGCCCTGATCTTTGGCGCTCCACTCTACTTCTTAGACGTATTTGGCAGCCGTTTGTGAGGTGAGGAAAATCGCAATACGCGCGCACTATTCAGCGAGCGCGGCAGTATTTCGGTTGAAACAATAGCAGCGTAAATTCGTGATAAAAGAAATCGAGAAGTCTATAGGAAGCCGTCAGGAGCGGGGTTTCCGATATTGCCAATTGCAAATTCGCCGCTGCGCGGCGAGTTCTGCAAAGCTCTATAAGATCGCTAGCACAAGCGGGAAAATATTTTGATTACACTGAACGCTTTAGTTGCATTGAGAAAGAAATGAAATTCGGCGGGCTCAGCGGCTGTCGTCGCGGCGATCGCGCCGCTGTCTGTCATAACGCTGCTTGATTCGCTCGCGTTCGTCCTTCGGCAAACGTTGCCAGCGATTCCACTCATCGCGCAGGTGCTCTTTATCTTGGGGCGGCAGCTTCTCCCAACGTTGATAGTTTTGCAAAACTTTATCTTTTTCCGGCGGCGTCAGGTTGCGCCAGTTGTCGCTGGCAGCCATGAGCCCTTGAGAGCTCAGGAGCAAAAACAAACCGAATATCCCAGCTACTGTATTGCGCGCTTTCATCTTACTGTCCAACTACATCACGAACTAAACAATATCCTGTTGCAGTCTTCCTCGAATCGATTGGCTGTTCGTCGAATCGGTGTTCGGGTCATCCTGCTTCTCGAGCTTGCCCAGGGATTCGAGCAAGTCCATCGATTCGAAGAATTGCAATTGATTTTCATCGGCCAATATTTCCTGCGGAATTCTTTCCGCCGGCCGATGTATAAATGAGCTCAAATTGCCCTTGCCAAATAACAACCCAACCACCAAGATCGCTACACCGACTGTGCCGAACGCCGGCACCATCCACATAGGTCTAGGCGCGAGCAAGGCACGCCACCAGTGCTTGCGCTCCTCCTGGCGTGCCAGTTTGGTTACGGTCTCGCGATAATAATCATCCCAAAAAGCTGGCGCCATAGGCTCGGATTTAGCGATTTGCGGCAGCCATCGACGCAGATCGTCGAGAAAACCTTGGCACGAAACACACTGCGAAAGATGCTGTTGCACGCGACGCTGCTCGACTTCGTCTGTTTCGCCGTAATAGTAAAGCACTAGGTCTTCTTCGAAACTCTTGCATGCGCTTTGCAGTGGTGCCCGTTGTTTCATATTCTTCCCCCTAAACAAATTCCATCAGGCTCTGACGCAATGCCGCCACGGCTCGATGTAAATAGACCCGAACCGTGCCCTCCGTTGTTTTCATGACTTTCGCAATATCCGCGATCGATAGACCCTGATGGTTTCTTAACAGAAACGCCGTGCGCTGTTTATTCGGCATCGCTTCGAGAGTTTGATCGGCTTTTCGCTTCGCTTCTCCCGCGATGGCTTCTTGCTCGGGCACAAACGTCGAGTCGGCTAATTGTCTCTGCTCGCCCGGCTCCTCGCTCAGACGATCGAGAGATTCCCACGTCACGCGATTGTGACGCCGCGCGTGATCCAAGCACAGGTTTACCACGATACGATAAAACCAGGTGTAAAAAGTTGACCGGCCGTCGAACTGTTTGATATTCGCAAAGGCGCGCAAAAACGCGTCTTGCGATAAGTCTTTTGCCGTTTCCGCATCGCGAGTGAAATTAAATGCAATATGAAACGCCTTTTCCATATACCGGCGCACGAGGATTTCAAAGCACTGCCGCTCGCCTTGTTGACACAGGGACACCAACTCTTCGTCACGGAGTTCTTGTCGGTCGGCCATAAGTGTTTTGACGTGCCGCGAACCTTCCTGCCTGTTACAAACGTTTAGACGCACTTAGGCATTAAAGGTTAACACCCAAACGCGCTTTACTCAAAATCAGTTAAGCTGTGAATATCAGAAGGAAAATGTGGCGTGTGCAGGTACGCGCTGGCCCCCCAGCGGAAAGGCGAAAGCCTATTGGCCGGTCGCCACTGCAATCACGTTTTCGATGATATCGAGAATCCGATTGGTACGCCGGTCAAGGAGAATAACGTCTCGTTCAAGAACCACCCGCTCCCAATACTCGGGTAGCCGCGGCAACCGGTGGTCCAGCTCAACCGGCAACGGTTCGAGTCGTTTCTGCAAGCCGGGCGGCAATTGACCATTTTTGTCCAAATGCTTCTGTAACCCCGGCGGCAATTTACCGCCGCGTTTCGCGAGTCCGGGCGGCATTCCCTTAGCTTTACCTTTGCTGCCCTGGCGGTAGTAATCTTCGATCGCGCGCCGCTCTTCCGGAAGGAAATGCGACGGGCGGTTTACGTCCAGCGCCAGCCCCGAACCGTATTGGCACAGGAACCCGGCGGCAAAGAGAGAAAACACTAAAAATGATCGTCTGTGCTTGTCCATGCGATTTTGCCTCCGATAAGCTTACTGCTCCCAGCGGTTTAATTACTTGTTATGGCCTTTGCCATTTGCCGCGCCGTTGCCCTTAGAGCCGCCCGCTCCGACTAGAACGATAAGCTGAAGGAACGCGCGGTTTTTGTTCGCCCTATGGCGGTTAGCCATAGGCAATTAGTGAGCCAGAGCTTGGACGAAGATAACCTGAGGAAAGTTAGGCGCTCTTTTGTCCGCGGGGGCGGTTACGACCCCAGTCCCCGCCGACAAAAATGTTAAGATACCGTTATTTTTACCTGGCGATCAATTGCTATAATAACTGTGGCGGCGCTCTCAATGATTGCCGATGCCGGTGATTTTGATGCTGCCATGCTTCGATTTGTATTTTCGATTGAGATAAATGATCACACCCGTCAGGCCTTCAATTACGTAAGCATTACTGGACGGACCGCCATCGTAGGCGCTAGCACCGATGCGTTGAATGATTTCCATCACTTTCTGTTTGGCTGCGCTGTCATCACCGCAGACCAAAACGTCGCCGAGCGGCGCTTCCACGTCGCCTAAATCCACGGCGGAAATGTTATGCAGCGCGCCGATGACCGGCGCCTCGCCGCTGAGGATCTGTTGCGCCTCCTGTAACGCAGAGCCGGCGGCTGGCACGAACGGCTTTACCTTGTCGAGCGGTACCACGGTATCGATGACGATCTTGCCCGCGAGTTGACCGCGGAGGTCCGATACCATTTGCGCGTGCCCCTCATAGGGAACCGCGATCACCACGAAGTCGGCGCCTTTAACCGCCTCTTGATTGGTTGTACCGAGCATTTCGCCGGCGCGCAGTTTCGGTTTTAATGTGTCTACTGCCTTTTTGGCTTTGGCCTCGTCGCGCGAGCCGATGATAATTTTTACCCCCGGCGCGCCGAGGCGCAGCGCCAGGGCACTGCCCAGGTTGCCGGTGCCGCCGACGATTGCCACGCTAAATTGATCCATAGTTTCTCCAAGAGCTAGCGAAAAAGATCCTCGGCTTTTGGCCGGAGAAGCTCCTGCGCCGATCCATCCTCCTTTTTTTCCATGTCGAAACCGCGCACAAGAACGACGGGCAGCGACTCGCGCTTGCCCATCACCAATTCCGCGGCGCCGGCGATTTCATCCGCCACTGCCGCCACCGCCGCCTTGAGTTGATAGCCGTAACGATCATGCGCACCTCTTTCATCTTTGATCGGTTTCATACCGGCAACGCCGATCGCCACATCGACGGTGCCCAGGCGCCAGGCCCGACCGAAGCTGTCGCTGATAATAACCGCCGGCTTCTTGCCGGTGCGCTGGTGTATTTCGCCGCGCACCTCACGCGCCGAGCGATCCGGATCCTCCGGCAACAAGGTAACCTGACTCAAGCCCACGTTCGATTGATCGACGCC